>Ga0068862_100001126_pt1 | contig 25376 bp, 43 predicted proteins | sample KBSSwiS52_FD_66598 | JGI IMG/M metagenome (GOLD analysis project Ga0068862, IMG submission 66598) | Switchgrass rhizosphere microbial communities from Kellogg Biological Station, Michigan, USA - KBS Switchgrass S5-2 | ecosystem: Host-associated > Plants > Roots > Rhizosphere > Soil ... | reverse complement strand
CGTCAAAGGTGTTCCCTTTGTTTCGGTTAAATTCCGACAACGCCTTCACCTCGCGGCAAATAGAACAGCGCTTCAACGATAATGACCCTGTATCATCCAGCCTTCGCTTTCTAGCGTGCAGCAGCATGTGATAAGCATGATCTTGGCAGATGACCAAATTCGATGGCGTATTGTTGCTTTTGTTCTCGTCCCAATGATGAGGAACAGCGCCGGGAGGCAAAGGATGACCAAGTGCCTTCTCAACGATGGAACGGTGTTCGGGCATTGTGGTTTTAGGGGCCACCCACAATTCTACGTAGCCATCCTGTTTTGTGTGCCTTCCGGCTTTCCAATGCGGCCAATCGGGTCCATGTTTCATCGCTTCGTAGTAACAGCGACTACTGCAATAGCGGCCAGCTTCACGGCACCGCTTAAACTGTTTTCCGCAAACTTCACATACAAACTCTCGCCATGGCATACTCCACCAAACAACCAACTCTCTCACCGCAAGCTTCGAGGAAGTTGTGACGCGACCATTGAAGCCATTGGTGAGAGAGTCGGAAAGTTGATTCAGCCGCGTCACACCGCCATTAAATTGATAGCGTGGCAGCATGTCAACTCTGGTTCTCCTGTAGTACGCAGAGCGGTTTCGCGAACTTGGGCATGGGCACCAGCGACGACATGAACGACGCGCCGAAGAACCTCGCGTGGCCTTGAATCAGGAGGCGGAACTGGATACGCCTGCCATCGGTAAGCGGGCGGTCGTTGATTTCGTCGCACAAGCTCTCGGGCTTGCCAAAGCCGATGGGATCGCGGATTTGCGGCGGGACGTTGGTGATGCGGGCGCAGCCGGTGAGCGGGTCGGCTTCGCAAGAGGCGCGTTCGGCGCAGAGCGAAAAGCGTGTCCATTGGTTCCAGCACGGGTATTCGTCGGCACGCCAATACACCGTCACGTCAACGCGTCCGCGCACGTCGTAGAAGTAGCCTTCACCGTCTTCGAGGCGGTTGATGAAGTGGCGCGGGTCAGTGTTGTGGAAGTCAAGCGCTGCGGTCTCCAGCGACCAAATGAGTGGCGTCTGGTCGTTGTCCTCGATGACATCGGTTTCGCTCTTGAGCACTTCCCACAGTTCGATTTCCTGTGCGGCATTTAAGACGAAGGCGAAGCAGCGCTCGACGCCGTTGAACATGCCTTTGACGAACTGGAGGACGCTGATGCCGGTGTCAACACTCTCCCACACGGTTGGCGCTTTGCCGCGCAGGCTGCTAATGAGGTCGAAATTGAGCGCGACCCAGCCGCGATGCAGGACGCCGTGCTGAGTGAACACAGGCGAGACGGTCATTAGCAAGCGGTTGTCGAACACGACGGCACTGGAGTACTGGAGCAATGCCGGGTCGTCCTTGTCGAGCACGTTGGATACTTCGCGGCTCATGGGCACGTTGCCCCAGGTGGCGAAGTCGCGTCGGCCAAGGATGAGCGACCAGATGCCGACGGTGCCGCGATACCAGAGGTCGCCCTTCGCGACCACGGTGCTGTATTGGGATAGGCCACCGCTTTCGACCTGCGACACGGTCAGGATGGGGTTGGTGACGGTCGCCCAGTCGGCGGTCACGGTGGGCGCGTTGCAGGAGAAGACGATTTCAGGCGTGAGGATTTGCACTGGGCCTTGACCAAGGGACGCGTCGAGGGTGGGCACGCCGCGAATGGCGGTGATTTCGCCCACGTTACCGGGGACGTAAAAGACCTTGTTCGAGGCGAGGTAGGTATTTTCGGTGACGTGCAGGACGGCGTCGCGAAACTGGTATGCTGCTGTACCGCTCGCACCGCCAACGGCATCGCCAGCGATGAAGGTGCGCCCATCGGGACCGGCCTGCCACACGCGCCCAAGCCAGTAGGTGCCCATGCGAGCGATGGGAAGCTCGGGGTTTGCGCCGACGAGCACGGAGCGTCTCGTGGAGGCTCCATCAAAAAATAGTGGGACGGACTGCCCATCATTTATGATTAACCACTTCTCCGCTTGCCAAAGCCATGCTTGCGTTCGAGATGCCGGATTAACGTCCCAAAATTGAAGCACTTCTCCAACCGCAACAAGGGGTCCGGGGTCGTCAATGTTCTCGACCGTGAGAACGGTATCACTATCAACGCTGACGATTAGATAATTGTGCGTGCCGATCTTGATTTCATAGTTAGCAGCGAGATTGACCGTGGACAAAACGGTAATGGTAACATTAGCGCCAATCGCGGGGACGGCGAATCCCACTTGAACAATCGTATTATGGGCGGCTGTAACTTCACGCACAGACGCACTCTTGGCGGCAATGCTGAATTGAAATAACCGTCCCCCTATAGAGGCAACAATAGAGCCAACGCCAGAATCCGCTCGGTAGTAGGACGCCCCTTGAAACCTTCCGGCTCGCTGGCGATTTCGCAAAACAGCATCACCGCCCCAGTCAAGAATTAATCGACGATTTGGGGCGCGTGGTGAAGCGTACCCGCCGCGCACCGAAATATTCGTAGCATAGGCAAGTTGATCGCGAGGAAGCTGGCTGGGCAAAAGCCCGCTGTTCATTCCAGAAGGAAACGCTCCAACGGAATCATAAAGCCAGGTTTTATCAGCCATGCTGTCCACTTATCCGCTGTTTCGGAGGCTCTGTAAAGGCGCGTTCTATGGCCCATCCCGCACTCAACCTCCAGCGGACTGATGCGATGTGAATTTTGAAGTGTTTGGCCAGATCAGCCATACAGCCCTTAACGCCGTTGACCTCAAGAAACACATTGCTGCACTTATTCCTGCTAGATTCGGCCATCGTCGCCCATCGCACATTCAATGCCCACCCGTTTTTCAGGCATTCCTTGCACCTACCGCAACTGTAATTTCCCGCATTATTAGGCCAGCGGTCCAATAAACGATTTTCCGGTCTGTCGCCCATCACCACTAAAAACCCCAGGAACGTGCTCAAGCCCGCGCATCGCGTAATGCCCCGTTCAACGTAATATCCGGCTGCGTTGTGCTTTGGGTTTGTGGCACGCTGAACCATGTTTTCCCACGCGTGGTAAGTGGGTGTGTTGTGGTATCCGTGCTTGATTGGCGGACCGATTCGAGTAGAAGTTTTCTTAGGCATAGCATCGGCTTTCTCTTTGCTGTGTTCAGCGGCGGCGTTGGACCGCATATCCAACGTCGCTGCGAATTGTGAAGGAGCTGGCGTCCCCGTCAAGCGTGAAGGAACACGGCCACAATCTCGCACTCGACAATGGTAATCGTCGTGCCGCCAGATGGGTCCGTGTCAATCGCCACCATCATTTCAATGATGTCGGTCACGCCAGCCGTGGAATACATCACAGGCGGCACAACCAAGTCGATGGCCGTAGATGTTTCAGCGGTGACGACGCGAGTCTTGAACGCAGTGGCAGCGTTAGCCACGTCGCCTGGCGTGTTGTTCTGCCTGTGCAACTTTAGGCTGACGGTGCGCGATGCAGCAAATGTGCTACCCGTGTAATCGACGCGTGCTCGCGCATAGAGCATCCACGCACCTGCGGTTGTCAGCGTTATTTCCTCAGCGCCACTGGTTCCAAACGTGACTTCGGCAAACGCCGCACCAGTAATGACGTGTCCGGTGCCGCTGGCGTACTTAACGACGGCGTTGATAGCGGGCAGTGGAGTGACGGCGGGCTGCCAACCAGATGGGGAAACCTTTTCACCAGCAGAAATCGTATCGCCAGCGTGCGTGTTGCTTTCCCAATCAGGACTGACCACGCTGAAATGGGTGCTGTCGATAATCGCGTCAACGAGAAAGAACAGACCGCCTGGAATGAAGATTGGCTCCCCGTCAGCCATCCAACTTGTGTTTTCCACTTCGACAGTTACGGGTGTCGCACCGTCCGCAGGTGGCACAACGAAGTCGGCAGTGGTGAAGGTGAAGGCGCTGACGCCGTTGGTACCGTTGGTGCCGTCGGTGCCCGGCGGCCCTTCCAAACCCGGTATCGAGACCGTCTCTGGAGTTGGACATACTTGGCAGCAGTCCTGTAATCCGAAGCTCATAAAGTGCCTTTCGTTGGCCCGCCGTTCGGGTATTGCCTACCTTATGCGCCCTCGCGTAGCTTCCGTCAATGGCAACGGCGACCTTCGACCGATATGGGCATACGTGGAAAGCGGGCACGCGAGCCATCGACATTGAGAAATGGTGCATTCGGCAGGGCAAAGACCTGTTCACGCATTACCGGGCGCTGCACTCGCTGTTGTGGGAGGACGAGCACAACAAGTGGAGCGACTTGGCGTTGCGCGAGTTCACGGACTGCGTCGAGTTTCGAAAGCGCGGCATGGTGGGGTTGCTCGGACCGGGCAGCAGCGGCAAGACGTATTACGCGAGCAAGTTCGTCCTGTCGCATTACTACGTTTACCCGGAGGAGACGACGATACTGCTGACGACGACGACGGTGCAGAAATTGGACTTCGGCATATTGGGCGAAGTGAAGAAGCTGCACAAACAGGCCAAGGCGCGGTGGGACGATTTGCCGGGCGTGGCGCTGGACTATAAGCGGTGCATCATCACGGACCGGAGCGAGGACGGCGACACGCGCGACTTCCGCAACGGGATCATCGGGATCGCGTGCTACAAGGGCGAGCATTGGGTGGGCATCGGACCGTTCGTCGGCATCAAGAACAAGTGGGTGTTCCTCGTGGCGGACGAATGCAGCCTCATGCATATTTCGTATTTGCGGGCAACGTCGAACTTGGACAAAAACGAGCGCTTCTTCTTCATCCCAATCGCGAACCCGGTGAACGGGGAGCACTCGCCGATGGGCCAGTCGTGCGAACCGGAACTGGGCTGGGGCAGCGTGCGCGACATCACCAAGACGACGATTTGGCCGACGAAGTACGCGAAAGGCAAGTGCATCAACTTTGTCGGGACAGACTCACCGAACTTCGAGGGCGACGGGCGGCACTACCCGTTCCTGATCGACCAAGAGCGCATTGACAGCACGCTGCGGTTCTACGGGCCGCATAGCGAGGAGTTCAACGCGATGTGCTTGGGCATCATGCGGCCGGGCGAAGACTCGCAGCGAGTCTTGACGAAGCAGCTTTGCACAATTCACAAGGCGTTTGAGAAGGCGACATGGAAAGGCGTGAACCGGACGAAGATTTATAGCGTGGACGCGGCGTACGGAGGCGATAGGTGCGTCGGGGGCTGGATTGAGTTCGGCGACGACGTGGACGGCAAGCAGATTGTGCGCGTCGAGAAGCCGCACGTTATCAAGATTGGCATGAAGCGGGGTGCGGAGCCGGAGGACGAAATTGCCGAGCATGTGCGCGACGAGTGCCTGCGTGAGGGCATTCCGGTCGAGAACGTGTTCTATGACTCGACGGGGCGCGGGACGCTGGGCGCAGCGTTTGCGCGGGTGTTCGGGCATGTAATTCCAGTGCCGGTGGAGTTCGGAGGCAGGCCAAGCGCTAGGCCGGTGCGTCTGGACCTGTTCGTTGTGGATCAGCATACGCAGCAGCGCAGGTTGAAGCGGGCGGACGAGGAATACCAGAAGCGGGTGAGCGAGTTTTGGTTCGCGGTGCGCTGGCTGGTGGAGAGCGAACAGTTGCGCGAGTTGCCGGAGAGCGTCGCCAACGAGTTCTTCATGCGCGAGTTCATCTTTGTTGGCGGCAACAAACGCGACGTGGAGCCGAAGGAGAAGACGAAGCAGCGGATTGGACGTAGCCCGGACGAGGCGGACTGGCTGGCGACGGCCGTGGAAGGGGCGCGGCAACGCGGTTTGCAGATAGCCAAACTGGGCGCTGACAAGTTCATCGAGGGGGGCGGCAAAAGCTGGCTGGAAGAACTCAACGACCGGCACAGGAAGCTCATCGCCAGCATGCGCCTCAAGACTGCGGCTTGACGGAGTGCACCGGGGGGTAGATAAGGGGCACAGTGCCATTACGCAACATTCTGGTCGTGCCCCCTGGCGGCTTTCGCTACACGCAAGCGGCGACGGACCGCACGCCCGCGAAGAACTTCCACACGATGAATGACGCGTGGAGCTTGGCGGTGCAGGTGGCGAACTTCCGGGCGGGCAACGGGCTGGAGCGGGCAACACCCAAGGAAGCGCTGAAGGACATCGACGACGCGCAATGCGAGCGGTTGCACAACGACCCGGCGCACTGCATCGACGCGGATAAAAAAAAAGGCGTTCGAGCAGCGATAGGCCACCTGTCAAGAAGTGTCGGACGTGCGGCGGTCGGCGGTCGCGTGTTGATTGAGTGGCTCGGGGAGGGCGCGAAGCCCGTGGACATCGCCATCGCACAGAAACGCGCCAACGTGTGCCTCGAATGCCCCGAGAACCGCGACGGGCACAGCTTGTTGAGGCTGACGGCGGACGCAGTGCGAGCCATCGCCGAGCAAATGAACGCCAAGGAGCACTTGAAACTGCGCGTTGAGGGCGAGGATCGGTTGCACGCGTGCGCTATCTGTCGCTGCCCGCTGCCGCTCAAGGTGCATGTGCCGCTGAACAACATTTTACAGCACACCGACGAGGCGACGTTGAACGCGTTCCCGCCTTTTTGTTGGATAGCTAAAGAAGGACAAGTTAACATCCAACAATGAAAGAAATCCCGCTGACAAAAAATCAAGTTGCTTTGGTTGACGACGAAGATTTGCCGTTGATCTCAGAATACAAATGGCACACCCATAAATCTAATGGGGGGCTTTACGCTTCAACTAACCCCGGAAGAGCCGGGCAACGGCGATTTGTATTGATGCACCGTTTGATAATGGGCGCACCAAAAGGATTGCAAGTTCATCACGCGGATCACAACGGATTAAACAACCAAAAATCCAATCTCAGCTTGGCGACTAACGCCGAAAACGTGCGACATCAGAAACTATCGTCAAAAAGCACATCTGGCTTCAAAGGAGTTTCTTGGCACAAAGGTATGAAGAAATGGCGCGCTCGAATTCACATTAGTCGCCAAGAAATAGTTTTCGGTTACTTCGACACAGCAGAAGAAGCCGCGAAGCGTTACGATGCTGAAGTTGTCAAACATTTCGGAGAGTTCGCTCTTACCAACGCATCCTTGTGTCTGTACAAACCCCAACAAACTCCATGAGCATACCCCTAATAGTCGCGCTGCCCACGCACGCGGGCGACATCGAACAGGCCGAGACGCTGATGAAGTGGATGGTAGAACTTGGCCCAATGCGCGAGCACAGCCTGTTGGTGGGCGCGGACGCGGGCATCCCGCAGGAGCGCGTGAAGGCGCTTCTGGATGTGGCGCGACCGGCATTCCATAGCGTGCGGGCAATGATTATACAGACAGGCGCGAAGGGCTGGCCACTGGCAGCGAACCTGATGTTTCGGGCGGTGGCGCGGCAGATTTACGAGGGCTACAAGTTGCCGTGGCTGTGGGTGGAGCCGGATTGCGTGCCGCTGCGAGCGGGCTGGCTGGATGATTTGGCGGGCGCGTATCGCCTATGCCCGCGGCCGCTGATGGGGCATGTGATTGACAACCCAGACGCGCCGGAAGGTTTGCCAAAGCGATACGTGAGCGGCATCGCGGTTTATCCGCAGGATTTGTTCGGACTGCTCAGCAAGCGATGGCAGGAAGCGAAGTTCACCGGGCCGACGAGTCCGGTGCGCCGGCCGGGACAGCGCGAGGCACCCGCAGTGGGCGCGTGGGATATGACCTTCGCGGACACGCTGACGCCGCGGGCGCATCACACGCCGCTGATACAGAGCCATTGGGGGACGGCTTACAGCACGCCGCCTGTGTTCAAGACGCTGCGGACGGAGGCGGACCCGGCGAACGTGGTGACGTTGGACTTCATCAAGCGCGAGGCGGCAATCTTCCACCGGGTGAAAGAGACGGAGGACTTTCTGACGATGTGGCGCGTCGGCTTGGAGCACAGGAAGGCGCTGGCGGTAGAGGCGCTGAAGCCAACCGGAGCGAGCGCATACGTGCTGGGCAAGGCGCTGGAAGCGGGGCTGATCGAAGCACCTAAGGCGTTGCCGACGGCAACGGAGCCTGCACCGACGCAGGAAGGCGAAGCGGTCGTGGGCAAGCCCGGCGAGGCGAACCCGAACTTCAAAGGCGGCGACGCAACACTCGCCGAACGCCGCAAATCCGCCGCACAACGCAGCAAGGAATACCAGGAGGAGGCGAAGCGCAAGGCGCAGCAACAAGCCAGCGCGAAACGTGAGCCGATGGCCGTGATATGATAACCGTGACCGAAGACCTGCGGGCCAAAAAGAGGGCTTACAACGAAGCGTACTATCAGCGCACACGCAAGCGCCAATGCGAACAGCGTAAAGAATATTACAAAGCGAACAGGGAGGCCGTCAAAAAACAATCTGCGGCAACCCGACAACGAATGCGCGAAAACGCCGAATTGCGTGTCCGCTACAACGCTAGAGTAAAAGCACGCCTCGACGCTAATGGCGGGATTAAGCGAAGGGCCAATCGGAAGGCACAACAACAGTGGCAAGAGAAGAACGCAGACTGGTTTGCGGAGCGAACAAAAACGTATCACGCAGATTACTACAAAAATAACCGGGAAATGTACTTCCTGTACGACCAAAAGCGAAAGGCGTTAAAGGCGGCTGCGACAATCAACCTGCAAGGAATGAAGGACTTCGTGAAGGCGGTGAAAGCCAAGCCGTCCGCGATTTGTTACTATTGTCAAAAGCGTGTGCCCACTTCTGAAATCCATTTGGATCACATCATCCCGCTTTCTAAAGGCGGCATGCATGCGGTCGAAAATTTGTGCGTGGCTTGTAAACATTGCAATCTTACCAAGTGGGCGAAACCGATGGCAGATTGGGCGCGGGAACACCTCTCACAACAATTGCTAAATTTATGAGCGAACAGACGCCGGCCCAGCACGTCACCGATGTCATCCAGAATTTGAAGCGGGCTGACGAGATACGCGGCGCAAATCGCGTCATCATCCTGAACCTATTCAACGGCAACCCGCCGTACTCGCCCGCGCAGATGGCCGAGAACAAAATCGACGTGAGCTTTTCGTCGAAGTCCGGCACCAACTTGCTGGCAGCAGCTCGCAGGCAATATGAGAATGCGCTATTGAAGCCGGCCAAGTTCTTCCACGTAAGTTTGGAGGATGCGCCACCAGAGCGTGGGCTTGAGTGGGCGAATATCATCACCAAGGAGATCAACAAACGCATGAAGCGTAGCCGCTCGTACTTTCAGACGGTACGAGAGACGGGCGCGGGCGTCATGCTGCATGGCATCGGACCAAAGATGTGGGAGGACCAAGAAAAATGGGAGCCTTATTACGTCGCGCTCGAAAACCTACTGATTCCGACCGATACGCAGTGCAACTTGGACATGCCGCACTTCGCGGGGCGTCGGGAGATGACGTATTACCAACTTTGGAAGAAGACGCTGGGCAAGGGCGAAAACATGGACCCCGGCTGGAACAAGAAAGCGGTGCAAAAGCTGTTGCAGGCAATTAAGAACCAGTTCACTTCGACGCAGAATTGGGATTGGATTGCAACGCCAGAGCGTGCCGCAGAGTTGCTGAAGCAAAACGCGACTCTGTTCGAGAGTGACATCGTGCCGAAGCTGTGCTTTTGGGATTGGTACGAGCAAGATGACAAAACGGGCGAATGGTTCTTGAAGATCGTGCTGGATCAAGATTACGGATCGGCGCAAGGCGCGTTGAGCGACCCGTTAGATTTCATTTACGAGGGCCGAAAGCCGGTGTCAGACACACTCGATAAGATTTTACAGGTGCAGTACGGCGACGGCAATCCGCGCTCGCCATTCTTCTATCATTCAGTGCGCTCGCTGGGATTCCTGCTATTCGACTTGTGCCAAGTAAACGACATGACGTTGTGCAGGTTTGTGCAAAAGGTCCATGAAGACTATATGCTGCTGCTCCGGGTACAAGACCCAGCGGACCGGGCAGCGATTGATAAAATCCACTTCGGCCTGCGCTATGGACTGCTACCGGACGGTGTGAGTTTCGTCAAACGCGAGGAACGCTATCAGATTGACCCGAACCTGACTGAGATGCTGTTCAGCATAATGAAGCAGCACATTGGCGAGAGCGCGTCCACTTACACGCAAGACGTGGACAGCGGCACTGAAAAGGAGAGAACCAAGTTTGAGGTGCAGGCGATTTTAGCGCAGACGAGCGCATTGATGTCCACGCTGCTGACGAACATCTATACGCAAGTTGAGTGGGAATATGCGGAAATCTGTCGTCGATTCTGCTTGAAAGAAACCCGCGACAAAGACGCGAAGTCGTTCCAGAAAGCGTGTGTGGACCAAGGCGTGCCTGAGAAATGGCTGAATAGCGACCGTTGGGAAGTGAAAGCAGAGATGACGCTTGGCGGGGGCAACAAGATGCTCGAAATATCGCAGGCGCAACAGTTGATGAGCGTGCGCCAGTTCATGGACCCTTCGAGTCAGGCAGCAGTGTTACACGATTATGTGCTGGCGCTCACGGACGATCCCGGCAGAGCGAATCGGTACGCGCCTCTCAAGCCTACAAAGATCACGGACACCGTCTTTGAGACGGCGCAGACGTGGGGCACTTTAATGACAGGGCAACCTATGCCTGTGCGTGAAGGCGACTCGCACCGCGAAGTTATCGAAACGCTGCTACGAATGATGGACATGAAGGTGCAGCAGATTGAGCAGAGCGGCGGCGTGGGCATGCCGCAGGACGTGGTCGGGATAACGAATGCCGCAGCTTACGTGACGCAGCACATTGATTTGCTGGAGCAGGACGAGAGCGAGGCGCAGCGCGTGAAACAGTATCGCGATTTCTTGGGCAAGCTGGGTAATCAGGTTAAGGCGTTCGCGCAACGGCAACAAGAAATGGCAGCGCAACAGAACGGGCACCAAGACCCGGAGACGATGGCCAAGGTGGCGTCGATTGCGGCGACCACGCAAGCAAAGGTGCAGGCCAAACAGGTCAGCGACCAGCAGAAGCTCGCACAAAAGGAAGCTGCGTTCCGCCAGAAGCAGGCGCACGAGATGGAAAAGACGCGTGCCGACGTGTTCGTTGCGGGCATGGAGGGCGTGGCGGAGACGGCAGCGCAGCACGCCAAGACGGCAGCCGAAGTGCGCGCCATCGAGCGCAAGGCGGAAGCGGAAGCCAAGGCAGCGGCGAAGAAGGCCAGCGCGACCAAGAACAAGGAGTAATCCCACGGCAGGTGCGGCGTTTTTAAGTCGCCTATTGTACGTACTGTATATACGCGCAGGCGACGATATGGTTCGCTGGGAGGGGTCCGCGTGCTTCGCTGGACAAGCCTCCGCGTGCTTGGCTTCGCCATGCGCTTCGCGCACCGCACGCTACGGCCGGAATTGCTACGATATTCTTGGCCTGCTTCGCTCCGGCGCATTCGGGTCGATGATACGCGATGCGCGGTGCAAGAAGTTCTTCAGTCTTGGCTTCGTGGTGGCGAGCGAGCCGCCCCAAGCAATGGCACCCTGTTGGCGTAGGAGGCGGGTAAGTTGGCCTTCCCGAGCAATGGCTGAGGGAGCGTCAGGCGCGGGTTCGGTGTGCATAATGGAGCACACGCCAAATTCCTTGGTGACGTTCGCGCCTTCGCCAAGGATGTGCTGGGTGAGTCGGCGCGGAAAGTTGGAACTGAAGCCGACGTAATAACCGTCAATGTAGAGCAGCGACAGGACGTAAACGGTGAACACGCGGCACTGTGGGGCGCGAACTGGGCGGGTGTCAAGGTGTAAAGCGCGGCACTTGACACACAGACGGGGCGAGGCGTAGAGTGGGCGGCATGGGCAAAGGTAAACGAGCAAGCACAGTGACGGGTGGCATTAGAGTCGGGTCCGTGATGCTTGCCGTGAGGGCGCACTATGAGGAGACGGCGCGTGTGATGTCGGTGGCAGAGGGATATGCGATGGTGCGGCGAAAAGGGTGCTATCCGTTTGTGATTCCGGTAAAGCAACTGCGGCCTAAATAAGCGACGCTATGAACCAAACGATACCCTGCAAGCGGTGCGGTGGGACGGGCAAGCTGGCTGATCCGCGCGAGGTGGGCATGGGGTTGAGGGCGTATCGTGAGGAGATGGGCGTGTCGCTGCGGGCAGTGGCGCGGGCACTGGGAAAGTCGGCGACCCATGTGAGCAACCTGGAGCGGGGCAGGCAACGGTGGACCGAGGTGGTGGTGGAAGCTTACAAGGCGGCGGTTAACGAGGCGGCGGCGTCGCGAGGCGCGTCGCGAAAGGAGAGCGAGCAATGAACGACATGATGTTGAAAGGCGACGACGCTGCTGTGCTGCGGCAGGCGAGCCTCTTTCGCAAAATGCGAGCGTTGACGCGGGCGATGCGTAAGGGGACGGGGTGGCGACTGGGCTGCGAGGAAATTCGGCATGGCGATCAGTGCCCACTGACATTTGTGGGAGGATATTTGGGGTCGTCGGGCAATAGAGCTATAGCGGCAGCAACGCAGATGGGCCTGGGGTATTTGGCAACGCCTATAATGTGTGCAGCCGATTCGCAAGAAAGCTTTTCAGACTCCATTTACCCGTGGAAGCACCGTCGATTACGCCGCATCCTGCTTCGCGCTGCGGGGTTGAAGGAGGCCGCGTGAGCGACGAAGCCATCATCCACGCACCACAACCCACGCCAACCGAGCTTGCGTTGATTGCAGCGCCGTTGCTGTCCAGCGAAACGGAGTGGACGGAGAAATCCTACAAGCGCGCCGTTGGGGTTGCCCACGCGCTCTGGTGCGAAGCGCACCGATTCTGCGAGGCCCAGGCGGGTCGCAGCGCCGCGGGCAAGGAAGGATCGCCATGACCACCTGCCAATTCATCCTGTTCGACGCGGCGAAGCGCGACGGCGGCTGGCCGCGCTGCGGGCGACCTGCTACACATACTTGGACGCCACGCCCGTTGCCTTGGCACAAGCCCGAGGCGATGCCTGTGTGTCGCGAGCACGGCGAAGGGCTGGCGGGCAATTGGCGCGATGAACTGAAGGAGACGGCATGAGCAAACAGCTTTACTGGTGGTGCAAGTGCGGAGCGCATAACTTCGCTCCCGCCGACCAATCGCCGGACAACAGAGTGACCTGCGCCGAATGCGCCAGTGAATTTGAATGGTCGCAAGCCATGAGAATCCCTTCGCCAAAAGCGCCTTCGCCGACACCCGCCAAGCCATGCCCATGAGCACGCCACACACGACCGCCTCGGAGCGCGGGCGCTCCAACCCGCTCCTCGAAACGTTCCGCACAGGCACCAGCAGTCCAGCCTACACCCGCCATCGCAACGCGACTACCGACGCGCTCGCACTCATTGACGCCGCCCTAGCCGGAGCACCGCCGTGCTCCGATGAGTCCGCCACGTCGTCCGACGAAACCGTAGAATGCGCGTCATGCGGCAAGCGCACAACGACACTCGAAGCCGACCTCCGCCATTTCAACCGAGGCCGATGCGGTAAGTGCGGCGGCCCGCTGTTCCCCATTGAGCACGCCTGTGTCAGCGTGCCCCCACCGCCCGCAACGCCCTCCCGTCCCGTGCCGCCCGACCCATGAACCGCACCCATTACAAGAACGTTGAAGCGCTCATCAACCGCACATGCGGAAAGACATTCAAAGCATACTGGCGCGAGATGCGACGACACGAAGCGACGTTGCGCCGAATTTACGCCAAAGACAAGACGCACAAGTGCGTACCAGAAGAAGTTGGCAGCGTGAACCGCGTCCACCCATTAAGGATTAAGTTGGTGACCTTTTATCGCTGTGCCATTTGCATGAAAGATTTACCCCACCCCCACGCCCCGTCTGGAACGCGCCTGCGTTCCGATGCGCCCGTCCCTTGACGCCTCCCTCTGACATGCCTGCCGCGAAGCTGTGCGCCACGCCGCAATGCGGTCGCCCTGTGAGGGCCAAGGGACTGTGCGGCGCGTGTTACCAACGCCAACATTACGCCACCCATCCCGAGGCCCGCCTTAAAAAGCTCGCCGCTAACGCCCACTGGCGGGCCACCGGCGACAATTACCAACGCGTTCTTGACTCCAACCGCAACAGCTATCACAAACGCCAAACCAATAAACGGCTTCGCGGCCGCGCTGCTGCCCGCACCTTTAGCCGTACCGCCCGCTTGGGCTTCGACCGCGAAATCGCCCATCACCTCGCCAAAGGCCGCTCCCCTGCCTCCATCGCCGTCCGCACCAACCTCCGCGTCTCCGTCGTCCAAGCCGCTATTGACCGTATCGCGGCCCAGAACGTCGCCGCTCCGCCCGCCCCATGAAACGCAAGCCCCGCCGCAAGCCAGCCTATCCTATAGTACGTACACCGCACCGCTCGACGTTGCCCTCATCGCCCAGCGCACCGACCCGTGGCTAAAACTCGTCCGCCGCACCCGCTTCCCCAGACGCCGCCCCAGCTAAAGCCGGAGTCCCAACGCGACGCATCTCGCCCACCTGCGCCCATGCCACCCGGACGGTGCGGGGACGGTCGCGCGGACAAAGCAACCTAGGCTCTCTTTTTTGCCGCCTGCCCGGCGCTGGGCGGGTCGCAGCGTGCGCCTGCCATAGCGGAGAACGTCGATGCGGCGCGAGCCGCAATCGGCGGGCGAAGCGGTACAAGTACACGGGCATAAAAAACCCGGCGCGCGTGAACGGGCCGGGCGTGATGGTAGCGGTGAGGGTTAGGCGAGGGCGGCGCGCAGTTGCCGCACAAGGCGAGTCTGGTCGGCGTTGGGTATGTGGCCTAGCAGATTGTCGTAGGTGCGCGAGAACGCTAACACCGCTTCACAAGCGGCGCGCGTCGCGTCTAGTTTCGCGGTGAGCGCGGATAGTTCGGCGCGCAGGGCGTCGCGTTCAGCTCGCGCCTGCAAATCGTGTTCGCACAGGAGCAACTCTATTTGCTCAACCGGCGACGATTCAGGATACAGCTCATTGAGCGCAGCGACCAGGTTCGGTCCAATCTCTATTAACGTCGCGTTCATTGTCCGCCTCCAGTCTGCGTAGCGCGCGCAATGGCCTGCTCCGCGATTTGATTGACGCTGGCCCGGAGCGCGTGCGAGCCGTCAGCACTTGCGAGCACCAGGCGCAACGCCGCGATCAGGTCCGCGCAATGCGGGCAACCGTGAGCGCGTTTCACTGGCGTTGTGCCTTCGACGTTGCGTTTCCATATTGAGAGGTTGCTGGTGTGACAACCGATGGACGCTGCGACCGCTTTGTAACTCTCGCCGTTTCGCAATCGCGCCACGGCTTCACGTTTCACTTCGTCGCTGTAGCGAATCGAATGAACGTCCGTATTGTGTGGGTTCATATAATGAAGGAAGCCGCCGACCCGCGCGGTCAAAGTTCACGGAGCGGGCGCTCAGTGAGGCGCACAGATCAGCGGCAAATTTTGCGTGACGGTTCATCGAACTTTGACCTTCGACGCCCACAGACTACACTATCACGCGCTCTTGTCAACTGCGTTACTAGACGCGACTGCCGGCGCTATCGGCGCGACACTCTGCGACCCGCGAACCTTGCGAACTGCGTTGCGCGCCTCGACTGGTTTCGGCTTACCCTGGCCGCGCAATGCCATCGCCATTTCTTGCAGGTCAACCCAAGCACGCATTAGGGCGGCTTTGATATGAACGGGGGTTGAGTCGGCCGTGCCATCGCGGTAGGCAACGTCTTTCAGGTCCATGGCTTGAGTGAGTGCGGAGAGGCGATGGACGCCAGAGCGCGGGCCGGGCGGTCTGGATGGACGCAAGGCGGGCGGATCAGCTACGCATTCGGCAACGGCGCTCATTGGGCGGACGATACGCCAAGGGAGGGAGGGGCGTCAATGGCGAGGATAGCTGGGATGCTGGGGATGATCGGGATCACTGGCGCAGATTACGTCCACCGGCTTTTCCGCCTGTCGTCGCCAATAATAATGTTGGCATTGAACGCATGCCGCAAACGCCATGTGCGGGTTGTCAAATACAGAGGCTGGCGGGAGTGCGATTTCGTTGCCGTCGTTGAGGGCAACTTTTACAAAGTCGGCATGGACCTCCGTGACAGTGCCCTCGGCAAGACTGCTTGTGATTAGCCAGACCTTATCGCCGATTCTCATGGCAGCAATTGGGTTATGGTTCGTTTGCCGCGCACCGTCGTTTGCGTGGCATTGTCCATTGTAATGCGATAAGCGGGAACCTCATTCGACTCGTAAAGGTTGCCGTTAGCGTCTCGGTAAAGCCAAAAGCCGTCTTGCTTTTCGCCCGTCCAAGTGTCGCCGTTTTTTGCAGTAGCGTTCATGGTATAAAGGCCCAGCGTGACGGGCGTTAGCTGGCAGCGGCAGGCGGAACACCGTGCATTTTGGCGAGGATATTGCCCTCGGTTGAGCCGCTGGCAATGGTGCGAGCGAGACCTGCGGTCAAATCGCCTTTAATGGCTTCCCAGCCAGTTGTGCCAATGCGATTGACGGCTTTGTCCATGTAAAAGCCGAACAGCATGTTAGCGAGCTGGGCTTCGTGCTTGGCTTGGCGCAAGAGCTTGTGTGCGTTATTGCCGTTGGCCTGCCAGAGTGGAGTTGAGACGCCATAGGAATGCAGGCACTCGACTTGGACGACTGGATTGTTTTGGTGTTCTTCGGCGAGGCCGCAGCACTCGAAAGCGGAAGCGAGTTTGTCCGATCCTGCTTCGCTTGGCGAGACAACGGACAGGCAAACGTTGTAAGTCGGCTGGCTTTCATTGTCACGGCCGCAGGCTTCGTCCATGTTAAACAGTTCGAGCACAAGCCAGTAATCGAACTCGCCGTTATTGAGTTTGGGCGAAATCCACTTGGCGCCGTATTGGAGCCAGTTGACATCGCCAGTGAGGAATTTGAACCGTGTTTGCATACGAGTCCTAAAGAGCCGCGCAACTCTGGCGGTCGAACCCGTTGCCCGGTGCGGGCATTGGACGCGAGAGCGCGCGGCAAGGTGGTTTTGAGTTGCTGTGAGGTTCGACGTTCACAAGGCGAATATACACGGCCCATTACGCCTGTCAACTGTTGGCGTTGACAATTAGGTTAGGCGGCACGGCATGAGCACGCCAGTAGCGCGTTTGCCGCTGGCCAAGGTGCCAGCGAAGCGAACGGGTTCGGTGTCGGCAGTGAATTGGAAGGTAACGGCGGCTGTGGCGTCGCTGTGCCGGGCGAAGTAGTCGGCGATGATTCGCAGTTCGTAAGCTGACAAGGCGATTGTGAACACGGGCGGTTTTGTGGGAATAACAAGGTCCAGCCGGGGGTAATTGCCTTCGATGGCCTTGGCAACTACGCTGTTCTCGTTGTCTAAGTCATTGGTTGTCAGTCGCACCTTCGAGCCGTTGACGGCGGACAAGGCGACGTTCTCAATGATCGGCAATGTCTTTGACCGGGGAATGCCAGCCAGCGCCTTTTTATACGGCGCTGATGGGATAATCACGTCAGAAGCAGGCGTAAACGCACCTGACACTGGCGGGAAGTCCTCAGACCGCTCGACAGGCACGCGAATAAGCTGCCTGCCGTTGGTTGCTTCGACACAGCCAGCCGTCGCGTTGTAGTGGATACCTTGAATGACAAAGCGACTGGGATCATCTGACGCAAACGCGGTAATGTCATGCTCTTTGCTGAGGAGCACAACGGTTTGAGCGGTTGCTGGCGTGGATGTTGACGGGGCTTGGGTTTCGTTGGTTTGCATACGGTTTAGTGAGAGCCGCGCGACAGCCCGCGGTCAACCTGGACGTGTTGGGCGCGTCCAGACGCAGGAGCCGCGCGGCAAAGCGGGCGTTGTTGGTTGGTGCAGGTTGACGTTGCACGCGGGTAAGATACACGATACGGCGAGCGTGTCAAGTGCGTTGGTTGACGCTCAAAGTGGCGGACGGACACCGGTCGAGAAACGCGGTATAACGGCAACAGAAGCAGCGACCGCAACGGCATTTGCGGGCCAAGATGCGGTTTTCCATGTCGCGTTGGAATAGGCGATTATCGCGTCGATAGCGGTAGATGTCGGCGAAGCGGGCTTTTGGTGGGTGTTTCATTCGCCGTCCTCCACGATGCGAGCGACGGTGCGGAACAAGCCAAGGTCGGTTTTGGTGCCCCAGTCGGTTTGCCAGCGGTCGCGGTCCTGGCGGTCGCGGCGCAGGCGCAGGATCTTAGCGAGCAAAGCGCCACGGCGAGCTTCTTCGGCTTCATTGAGCGGGCATCGCTTGGTTGTTGCGTTCATTGTGCCCCCTTTCCGGCGTGCGGCGGCACGCCAAGCGGGGGTGCGTCTTCCATGTAGGCAATACGCGGCCAAGTGATTGCGTTCGGGTCATCGTGCGGGTTTAGGCGGGCTGCAAGTTCGGCATAAGCCTGCGCTGTAGGCTCATCGAAAAAGGTGTGCGGCGCTGTCACTTGGCGCCCAGTTGAGGTTTCGAGCGCAGGCGACACGGCAGCCGTGTGCAGTCGACAGATGATTGTCGGTTTCACGCGGCCCCCTTTCCGGCAGGGACGGCGAGCGGAGATGTGAGCTTGATTGCGTCTAACACCCTTCGCCCCGCCTCAATCAATTCAGGGTGGACGTGACAATCCTCGTGTTTACCGGGACGTAGGTACGACTTATCCACAATCGTTTTAAGAACATCGTGCAAATCAGCGGCCATTGTGTGCATTGGGCACTGTGCGAGCCGCACATAACCGTCGTTATCGAATCGCACCTGGCACCCGCATTCTATAGTGAAATCTTGCGGTGCTTTTATCGGATACTTCGCATTCATAAGTCCTTGCATACGTTAGCACCGCCGCACCCCGCCTAGATTGCAGCAGGGCGCTGCCGGGGCACGGCGGCAAAGGGTTGTGCTTGGTGTGTTCATGCGTCTAGGTTCGCATTGACTGGACGATACAGCTTGACGGTGTAGCTTGTCAACTGGTATTTTGACGCGATGCAAAAGAAACTTACGCGGTCGCAATGGGCTTCGGAGCTGGGCAAGCGCGGTGGGCCAGCTCGCAAGGCGGCGTTATCACAAGAGCGGCGCACTCAGATTGCGCGGAAAGCGGGATTGGCGCGTCAAGCTAAACGCAGGCAACAGGGAGGCGCACAATGACACCGTTACAAGTCGCAAAGGGGTACTGCGCGAACTACCAGGACGGTCAGTGTTTGGGCATGGACTTCGACGAAAGAGGTAAGCACTTCGCATTTCGAAAGAACGGTCCGTGTTGGTTGGCCGACCCGATCCAGCGTTGCGGCTATGCGGAAAGCGCCGTTCTGCCGCAGAACGTGAGCGAGTGGCCCGCGGCGATTGCCCAAAGTTTCGTTGAAGGCGTGCAGGCTTACAAAAAAGCGACTGGCGAAGTTATCCCGAAGCACGCGAATGCAAAGACTGAGAGGGTCTGCCCGCAGTGCATGACGCGCCTGCTGGAACCAGGCCGGCGCTTCTGTTACGTGTGCGCCGATACGCGCCGAAAAGCCGCAAAACGGGAGGCATGGCGGGCGGCCAACCAAAAGGCGGGTTCAGACTAGACAGTTAAGCCGTTTTTGCCTCTCGTAAGTGCTTGGTATTGCGATGTCGAAAAATCGCCCTTCGAGGCTTCTGGTATCGTCCGGCACCCCACCCCAAACTAGACAGTTGTTGCGGGCTTTCACTCCGTTGACGAGGCTACGCGACATGGTAGCCTTGCGCCCAATGACAGATCCGCGTCTAAAGCAGCCCGCGTTTCGCCTGCAAGTGGTCCTGGAGGCGCACCGGAGCACGCTGCTTTGGCTGGCGGCTGAGTGCGAACGGTGGCGCTGGGAATGCGAGCGGTTGAGGCAGGAGAATTCGCAGTTGCGGCAAGCGCGATTTGAGAGGCGGCGCGCAAGCGGCGACCAGTATCTTTCTCTACCTGTATCACCGTATGGTGGTAATACAGAGTAAAAAACGTGAGACACCCTAGAGGCACTTTGCAAGCGCCTATAACCAACGCAAGTTGCGAACAATCGCAGGGGTGTCTCACCGATGCAATGCACAAGAGGCTGAGACACCCCAAAAACGACGCGAATTTCGCGTTTTGCTGAGCAAAATTGAAAAAAGGGGGGGTGTCTCACTACGGCATCAATGACTTACAGCGTCCCGAAAATGGGAAAATTCACCGTGGCGCGATGGTGTAAAAAGCCTCTTTTCCGGGCGCGTTTGTGTTGCTGATTCTGCCGTTCCACGGAGGCAGATCGCAGATGCGAAAGAAGGTAGCGCGGGACACACAAGTTTGGAGCATGATTTCATTCAAGGTAAAGCCGCGGTTCTCGTTCTCGCACCGTCGCAGGAAGACATACATGCGATCCCGTACCTTGAGCGGCGCCAGCAGGTCGTTGGGGTCCATCTCGACCGTGCATGTCGAGGAGTCGTAAACGAGCGGGATTTCGGAGAGCATGATTCGATTTGTGTCCTTCTGCATCGTCAACTTGCGGGTGTTGTCCCCGGTTTTGGTGACGCTGTATTGCCCCTCGACGTGGTTGTACAGCCAAACAGGTCCATAGTAAGCGTTTGCGCGTTGCTTCTCGCTCCCCCAAGTGCTGACAATGGATTTGGTGTTGTGGTGGGTGAGCCAAACGGCGCAATTCAGTTGGGCCTTGATGAGCGTAAGGTTACGAACCAAAGCGAGAACATGCCGCTCGTCCCAAACGGGGACCATCGCGTAGATCGGCTCAAGAAATAGCAGTTGCAGGCCGGGGCAATCCTTCTTCAGAAAGTCGATGAAGCTGGCGACGTAGATGTCGCTGCTCAAGTCGATGGTTCCTACCAAGCTGCCGTTGATGGAAAAGTTCTCTTTGTTCAACGGCAACTTGGCTCGCATCTGGCGCAGGCGAATTAAGGACTCTCGGGCGTTGCGCTCGCCGACAAGGTAATAAATCTTCAGTGGCGTTCGGCAATCGAACTGGCCCCAAACTGGAAGCCCGCTGCTGGCGGCCGCCGCGACACAAAGGCTGATGATGCTTTTCCCGGTGTCGCCATCGCCTGAAAGCATCACCGTGGAATTGTCGCTGATGAGTTGGTCAATAAGGACTGGTGGACTCTCGCCGCACGTTTCCAACGCCTCGTCCAGCGTTGCGCCAGAGAGGCCCGGTTTGAAAATAGCGGCAGGCACAACGACAGCTTAAATGGGCTGTGTATAGCGTCAATTAAAAAAGTGTTGACACATTTTCGCGTCGTGTGTAATTTGCGCGAAACATGAACGTTCGCCCTTCTGAAAAGTTCACCCTGCTTGTCGAGCGAGTTCACGGTTCGGTAAACGCGGCTGCCGACAAATGGGGGATTCATCCGACGATACTTTACCGCTTCATGTCGAAGAAGGACGCAGGCGGCATGACATTGGATACCGCTGCGCAGATTTCGCATAAGAGCGGTGTGTCGCTGGACGAACTGTTCGTGATTGAACCTGAACCAGAGAAAGCGAGCAAACGATGAGAGACCGAGAATTGTTAGCGTTAATGGCTGCTTCGATTGTAGGCGGGCAATGGGCACATCCCGAAAATCCCATCGAAGTTGAAACTGCGGTACAAAACGCCTATGACATCCTAGAGGAGATTGACGGCGATGAAGAAAAGCGCACTGAAACTGCTTTTGACTACGCGATGAAACAGGCTGAGGAGCATCGTGCGCGAAGGGATGCCCGAGCGAAAAAGGAAGCAGAAGCGAAAGCGGAAGCTGATGCTGTGCGATTGCACAAAGCCCCCGCAACACCCGCGCCATGACCGACCTCCGCTCCAAGCTCGCTGCCTTGTTTCGCCGCGTCACCTCGCCTGACGTGAGCGACGACGACGCCCAGGCCGCGCTGCGCGAGTTCCGCTCGCTCGGCTGCACGCGGCGTGAGATTGACGACGCACTCGCGGCGAACCCCAGCAGCATCAAGCAAGTGACCGCTGCGCCCGTGTCGGCTTCGACGCCGACAGAGCCGCGCTTCAAAGACCCGACGATGCCGTACGGCTCAAAGTACGGGCCATCATCGCCCAAGAGCGCGTGGCCGTTGTCGCGCATTGCACGTGAGGACGCACAGTACCTGCGCTTTCTCCTTGACCGCAGCGACCCGCCGCCCAAGCCGTGGCTGCGGGCGCAAATCGAGATGGCGCTGGCTGGCGCGAAGGCCATGCCGCAACCCGCGCAGGCACCGGCACAGCCTGACGTGGGCGACGACGAACCCCCTTTTTGAATATGACCGCCACCGACCGCAGCGAGTTGATCGAAACCGTGGTGCGCAACCACGAGCAGGGCTTTCCCGGCATCACGACGGCGACGCTGTTCGAGTTGGCCGCGCACCGGCTCGCCGTCCACTACGGCCTCGTCGTGACGCACGAGGAGATTGAACGGACGCTGGCGCGGTCGGCGAAGATGACGCCATGAAAACCGACCCACTAAAAGTACACGCGGCGAAGCAATACGCTGAACGGCTCAAACGCATCCCGTCCAGTCAATGGTGCGTTGGCGATTACGACGACTTGCGCGGGCGTCATTGTGCGGTTGGGCACATTGCAGCGTTGCAAAAGATTCCGCGATACACGCCTCACTTCAACGCGCTTGAAACAGACTTGGCCAATTTGTTCGGTATGCCGACCTATCGCATCAATGACCGTCTTAGAGCAGTCGGACGCGCCTTTGTGCAAACGCCCAAGCGCAACATCCTTCGCGCCCTGAACCGCATCATCAAAGGCAAAGCGTGACCCTCCTCACCCAAAAAGACCTCGACGGCATCGCTCTTGCCCAAGGCGCAATTCAACTCATTGAGGAGGCCGTACCCACGAGCCTCAGCGGCCCGCAGCTTGTCCACGCGATCTGTTGCTTGCTTGAAGCGAGTGCGCCAGCGAACAAGCGCAATGCTTTGCTGGGCAGCACGGGCATCGCCGCAGCCGCCATCGCCGCCCTGGTCGAAGAACGCCGCGCCCATGCGGCAGGCGAAAGGTCGGTGGTCGCATGACAACGCTGACGCTCTCCTCCTCGTCGCTAGGCATGTACTCGCGCTGCCCTGCCGCGTACAGAATGTACAAGGTACTCGACCGCCGTCCGGTGCGCACCTCCAGCGGCCTCATCGCTGGCACCGCCATCCACGGAGCGTTGCATGCGCTCCAAACCGGCAAGGACGTGGCGGCGCAGGAAGCGGCGATTGACGCGGTGCTGGCTGAGACGCCCATTGCGGCGAGCGAGAAAGAGTATAGGACCGCGCCATATTTGAAGGATGCGCTCGCGGCTTTCCGCGCGGAGCATGCGAGCACGTTCACTGGCTGGACCATTGAGGAAGTGGAGCAACAGGGCGTCGTCGAGCTTGGCATTGTCCACGTAGCCCGAAAACCGCAGGACATGGGTTGCGCTGATTTAGTGCCCGCCCGTATTATGTGGGAGTTTCGCCGCGACCTCGTTGGCGTTGACCAAGACGGCCGTCGCTGGATAGTCGATTGGAAAAGTAGCAGCCGCGACGAGGACGCCCAAATCAAAGCGATGCAGAATAGCGGCCAGTTCATGGGCTATATCTATTCGTGGCAGGTGCAGCATCCCAACAAGTCCGTCGCTGGCGTTCAACCTGTTCGCATTATCATGCGCAAGCCGAGCAAGACCGGCGTCGCCTACGCCTTTCCCAAGGACGGCGGACTGTTCTTCCCGCAGGACCGTGTTGACGAGTGGCGTCGTCATACGCTTCGCAAGGCCCGCGAGATTCTTGAACGCGACCCGCAGGACCATGACTCGTGGCCGATGGCGTGCGCTGAACTTGGTGGTTGCCGCCATACTTTCGGGTGCTGCGAGTACATTGGTGTTTGTGTACTGCCGCCCAGCGACCGCCCGCTGAAGCTCGCCACTGACGAATTTGAAGATGCCGAAGCCGCCAAGCAACGCGAACGCGCCCGCGACGGCGCACAACCCGAGGGGACACCATGACTGACGCCGAACTGCTTGAAGCCGAAGGCGTGCTCAACGAACTCCACATGGAGCGCATCGCCGCTGAAAACAAACTGTGCGACGTGTGTCGCGAGTGGATGAATCAATTGCTGCGTGTCGAAGCCGAGAACCGCGAGCGTCAACTGCGCGACTTGGTCAAAGCACGGCTCGCCGACCGCCTCGCAGCGGCAGGGCGTAGGGAGGCGGCACCATGAGCGACCCCATCAACATTCCGACCGCGCCCGTTCCGCCGTCGCGCCGCAACCCGCAACTCTCTCTCCTCTACGGCCCGCCCAAGGGCGGCAAAACCACCATCGCCGCCTTGTTGCCCGACTCGCTCATTCTCGAACTGGAGCCTGCCGGCGCCGATTTCGTCACCGCGCGCAAGATCGACATACGCGACATGGCGCATCTTCAGGCGGTTCTGGCGAAGCTCATCGCGTTGCGTGAAGCGGGCACTCCCGCCTGCCGCCGCCTCGTCATCGACACCATCGACGAGGTCGAAGCGCTCTGCGATCCCTACGCGCTCGCCCAGTACAAGAAAAGCGTGCTCGGCAAGGACTTCCAAGGCACGTCCATTGTGGAACTGCCGCAGGGCGCGGGCTACGGTCGCTTGCGCGAAGCAATGGGCGAAACGCTCTGGCTGTTCTGCAAGGCCGCGGACGAGTGCGTTTTGCTTGGACACGTACGCGAGAAGTATATCGAGCGCAAAGGGCAGCAAGAGGTCGCCGCCCAGGATGTCGCACTTACGGGCAAGGTTCGCGCCATCGTCGCCAGCCGTTGCTCCAGCATCGGCTATGTGTGGCGCAACTTCGCGAACCAGGTGTACATCAACTTCAAAACCAGCGACACCGTCAACTGCGGCTCGCGCTGCCAGCATCTTACCGGGCAGGAAATTCTCATTAGCGAGCGCGTTGACGGCGTTGTGCGGGCTTATTGGGACAAATACTTTTTGCCGGACGCGCCCGCGCCGTCCACGGCGCAAACCGCACCGAGCGCATGAACGCACAAGAACCCAAGCGTATTGGCGAAAAGCGACATAACTGCGACATACTGATTCGGCAGAGCCGCTGGGCCATGTCCGGCTACCGCGTCACCGGCGACCGCTGGACCTGCTCATGCGGCAAGATTTACCAGCACCTCTGCGATGAAGCGGAGGGTTGTTGCTGGGTAGAAATGGCGGACGCACCCGCGCCCGCTCAAACCGCGCCCTGACCTATGAGCGACATCAAACTCGGCACACTTGCGCCCGCTTCGGCTCAGCGTGACGCCATCCACATTGCCATCGCGCCTGTTACCTCCGACGAGCGCCTTTATCCTGGCCAGCACGTCGTCCTCGTAAAGCCCGGCGTAGTGCGCTCTGTGCGCGGTGCTGAAGCTGACGAGGCTTGCATCGGCATCGTTGACCCGTTCTTGGCGCATACCGCACAACCCGGCGACGTGTTCTGGCTGTGCCTTTACCCGCAGACCATCACCAGCCTGCGCCATGATTGGACGCATCCGGCGTTTGTACAAACGCCAAACGACGACGCACGGGAAGCATCGCGCAAGTGGCTGGATGATTTCGCCCATCGCCTGTTTAGCTATGAACCGGAAGAAGGCACGCGCTT
>Ga0068862_100001113_pt1 | contig 25473 bp, 16 predicted proteins | sample KBSSwiS52_FD_66598 | JGI IMG/M metagenome (GOLD analysis project Ga0068862, IMG submission 66598) | Switchgrass rhizosphere microbial communities from Kellogg Biological Station, Michigan, USA - KBS Switchgrass S5-2 | ecosystem: Host-associated > Plants > Roots > Rhizosphere > Soil ... | reverse complement strand
ACCGTGGACGTGACGAAGCACGCTGCCGGCAGTGTGGCGCCCAAAGCCGTGAGCATCATCACGATCGTGCTCAATCCTGGCGCAAAGATACCGCAGAACAGCGGTGCGCCCTGAGAATGCCCGGTCTGCACGAGAATACAGCGGGGGGCGGTTCTTCGGACCGCCCCCCGCTGTGCATACGCCCGCGCGACGTCGCTCAATAGTCGACCGGCCGCAGGTAGGACTCGCCAATCGCAGTCGGACTCAGCATGGCGACGGTGGGGAGGCGCCGCTTCCAGTGCGTGCTCTCGAGTCGCCGGCGGACGACCGCGATCTCCGCGGCGTCAAAGCCACGCGACGCCAGCTCGTCCGGCGTGTAGCCGGACAGCAGCCAGTTCAGAATTTGATCGGCCTTGAAATAGCTGATCCCGAAGTCGCCCTCGTCCGTCTGTCCGGTAATCAGATCCGCCGACGCCGGCTTGTTCACGATGACTTCGGGAACGCCGAGGTGGCGTGCGAGTGCCCAGACCTGGGTCTTGAATAGATCGCCTAACGGGTTGATGGGCGGCGAGTCGTCAGCGTGCCAGGTGAAATAGCCGAAGAGACGCTCGGTCTTGTTGCCCGTGCCGAAGGGCAGGGCACGATATCGCGACGATAGATCGAACAGCGCGATCATGCGCAGACGGGCCATGACGTTACCACGACGCCCCGGATCAGCATCGGGCTCGTTCGCCAGATAGCCGTCCACGCCGGCGCTGATGTCGACGGTGCGAGCCTCGACGCCGAGCGCGTCGATCACGAGCTGCGCATGGTCCAGGCTCGCGGAGCTCGATGTCCGATACGGCAGTCGTACGGCAACGACGTTCGACGGGCCCAGGGCTCGAGCCGCGAGATAGGTCGTGACCGCCGAGTCCACGCCGCCAGACAGACCGATGACGGCGCGCTCGAATCCGCGGCGACGCATCTCGTCGCGGATGAAGGCGACGAGCCATTGCTCGACGAGCGCGGCGTCGATCTCCAGCGGCGGTGGCGCACCGCGAGCGAATTCGTCACCACGGACCACGCACAGTGAGGATACCCCGGTGCCGGGCTCGCGACTGTCCGCTCCCACGACGGCTTTCCCTGTCGCACTGGCGGTCGCGTCGGCGTCACCCGCGCGCGTGGCCGCTCCGTCAGGAGCCGGATCCCACTCCACGGGGTGCCTAACGCCATTGCCATCCACCGTTTCGAGCAGATCCCGCAGGTGGGGCAGGGCGGTGCGCAGATCGGCGAGCAGGGGTGTGTCGGCGCGAGCTCGAGCCAGATCCCCCAGGTCGATGGTGGCCGTCAGGATCGCCTCATCCCACACCGGCGCGCGGACCCGCATGTCGCCGCGCGGGCCCATGACCATCGAAGACCCGGGAAACATCTTGCCACCCTCGCTGCCGACGAGATTCGCGAAGGTCACGAACACGCCGTGTTCCTCGGCGATGTCGCGAACGAGGCGTTCCCACCTGGCGACGGAGGCCGGGCCCGGGATGGCGTCGTCGCGAGGCCATACGCCGCGGGCGGGCGCCGCAGAAGAGAGGAAGATCAGCTGCGCATCGTCCAGCGCGGCGACGGTGCCCGAAAGGCTGTGCCACGCATCCTCGCAGACAAGGATCGCGGCCCGTCCCCACGGCGTATCGAACGCGCGCATCTCGTGACCGCGCTCGACGAATCGCTCCTCGTCGAAGAGGCCGTACGTCGGGAGGAAGTTCTTGCGATGGACGTGCAGGATCTCCGGAGCGTCGGCGCTGAGTCGGACGTATGCAGCGCTGTTATAGAGGGTGTCGCGCCACTTCTCGTAGAATCCGACGACGACATCGACAGGCACCGGCGCGGTCGCCGCGCGTCGATAGGCCGCATCGAGGTCCCGGGCCAACGTCCCCGCGGTGACGGCGAGGTCTCGCACCGCCCCTTCGACGAAGTAGCCAGTCACCGCCGTCTCGGCGAACTGGACGAGGGCGGGCCGAGGCTCCAGAGCGGCGATCATGGCGAGGACGTCACCGATGCGCGTGACGTTCGCGGTGTAGTCGCCCTTTCGCGGGCGAAGCTGGGCGATCGCGAGATCGAGCGTCTGCGGCATATATAAAGGAAAGGTGCCATCCCCGGCCGTGCCGGGGAATGCCGAAAGGGACATCCCGGTGACGGCCGTCACATCCTCGGTGAGCTGACGAGTTGCCCACGGTCCGTCGCGACGAGTGGGGTGTATGTTACACGACGGCGGGGCTCGACCTCGTCGTTGCTGGAACGTCTCGGAAAGATTGACCGCCCTGACATGAAGCCCTGGATCGCTACGCACGCCGCCTCCGCGCCGGGGACCTCGTCACACACACTCGTGCGCGTTACAGCAGGCTGTTTCCTGTGGCTGGCTGCTGCCACGACGCTCGCGAGCGGGGTCCGCGCCCAGGAACGCGAGACGAACGAGGCGTGGCGGATCATCGTGCCGCCCCAGTCATCGCTCGTGTTTGCGCGCGACGGGTCGTTGATCGGTGAGATCGGTAGGGAGAAGCGTACGTTGGTAGCCATCCGCTCACTGCCGCGGTACGTGGGCCAGGCATTCGTCGCGGTGGAAGATCAACGCTTCTACCAGCATGATGGCGTGGATGTCGTGGGAATCGCTGGCGCGTTAAAAGACGCGGTGAAGGGTGATCCGCGCGGTGCGAGCACGATCACGCAGCAGCTCGTCGGCAACATGCACCCCGATCTCGTCGATCGCCGGGACAAGTCCCCGATGCGCAAGCTCCGCGAGCAGTCAGCTGCCCGCGAAATGGAGAAGCACTACAACAAGGAGCAGATTCTCGAGGCCTACATCAACCAGATCAGCTACGGTCACGGCTGGTATGGCATCGAGTCCGCGGCGCGCCACTACTTCGGGAAAGGCGCTGCCCAGTTGACGTTGAGCGAGGCCGCGACGCTCGCTGCGTTGCCGAAGGGCCCCGGGCTGTACGATCCGATCAAGGCCCCCCAACGCGTGACGGATCGCCGGAATCTCGTGCTGACGCTGATGGCGCAGCAGAAGTACATCACTGCGGTGCAGGCGGAGGCCGCGAAGCGTGTGCCGCTCCGCACGGTTCCGAACGGCGGTCTCTCGGTGGATGCGTCGTACTTCCTCGACGTGGTTCGCATTCAGGCGGAGCGTGCGAACGTGCCCGTGTCGACCGGCGGGTTTCGCGTGTACACGAGCCTCGACCCGGTGCTGCAGCGCGCAGCGAATCAGGCGCTCGTCGAGGGAGTCGAGGCAGTCGAGGCGATGCCGGGCTATCGCCACACGAAGTTCGAAGCGCGGCCGAAGGGGAGCACGGACTACCTGCAGGGCGCGCTGGTCGCGATCGATCCGACCACTGGCGATGTCCGCGCGCTCGCGGGCGGACGGGACTACGGTGCATCGTCGTTCGATCGTGTGATCGACGGTCTGCGACAGCCCGGATCGGCATTCAAGCCGATCGTCTATGCGGCCGCGATCGCGGACAGCCTAACGGCGAACGAGATCATTCCGGATACGGCGATCGCCATTCCGCTCGATCGCGGCCGCGTGTATCGGCCGGACAACTCGGACAATCAGTTCCTCGGTCCGATCACCATGCGCGAGGCGCTCGCGAAATCGAGGAACGTCGTTGCCGTGCAGCTCGCGGAGCGTGTCGGGATCGACACGATCGTCGAGTGGGCTCGCCGGTTTGGCATCGACGCGCCGGTGGCCCCGTATCCGGCAAGTGCAATCGGCGCGTCAGCGCTTCAGCCGCTCGACCTGGTCGCCGCGTACACGGTCTTCGCGAACCTCGGCGCGCATGTCGATCCTCGGTTCATCTATCGGATCGAGGACCGCGCGGGTGCCGCGGTCTTCACGAACCCGGCGGCCCCGCCGCGCATGGTGATCGACCCCAAGATCGCCTTCATCGTGCGAGACATGATGCGCGAGGTCGTCGACCGCGGCACGGCGACGAGCGTGCGTCGATACCTGCCGGCATCAATCCCGGTGGCCGGAAAAACGGGGACGACGAACGACAACACGGACGTGTGGTTCGTCGGGATGACGCCAGAGATCGTAGCCGGCGTCTGGTTGGGCTTCGACCGGCCGAAGACGATCACATCGGGCGCAGCGGGGGGCACGCTCGCCGCGCCGATCTTCGGCAAGATGATGGCGGAGTACTACGCGAGCCGCAGCGCGGCGGAGTGGCATCCGCCAGCCGGGCTCATCGCCGCGCAGGTCGATCGTGTCACCGGGCAGCTCGCCGATTCCACGACGCCACCGGAGCGGCGATACGTCGAGTATTTCCTGGCGGGTACCGAGCCGCTGCCGCTTCGGGTCAACGGCTGGCAGCTCTTCAAGCAGGGACCCATCATCTTCTGACGGCGGCTGCCTAACGAAAAACCGGGGCCTCGACTCGAGGCCCCGGTTCGTTGTTCAGCGAGCGAGCGAGACGGGGATCACGCCGCCGCCATCGCCTCCTTCTTCTCGTCTGCGGCTTCCGTGTCCTTCTCCGGCACGAGCGCGATCTTCAACACTTCCTCGAGCCTCTCGACCGGGTGGAAGCTGAGCAGGCTGCGGACCTCGTCCGGAATGTCCTCGATGTCCGCCTCGTTCTCCTTCGGCAGCACGATCACCTTGATCCCGGCACGGTGTGCGCCGAGCACTTTCTCCTTGAGACCGCCGATCGGGAGCACTCGGCCCCGGAGCGTGATCTCACCGGTCATCGCGACGTCGCGGCGCACCGGCCGATCGGACATCTCCGACACGAGCGCCGTCGCGATCGCGATACCGGCGGACGGTCCGTCCTTCGGAATGGCGCCCGCAGGCACGTGAATGTGCGCCTCGATCGCGCCGAGCCGATCCTTCGGAATGCCGAGCTTCGCCGCGTTGTTCGTCGCGTACGTGAACGCGGCCCGCGCCGACTCCTTCATCACGTCGCCGAGCTGACCGGTCAGGATCAAGGAAACCGCTCCGCCGGGGCCGACTTGCATCGACTGATCGACGCTAGGCGTGCCGCCGTAGTACCGGCGGATCGACGCTTCGACGAACATGATGTCGCCACCCATTGGCGTGTAGTACATCCCCGTCGCGATGCCCACCTCGTTCGTCTCGGCAGCGCGCTCCGGGTGCACCTTCGGGCGACCAAGCAGCTCGCGTACCTCATCGGCGTCGATCTGCCCGTCCTCGATCACTCCGGTATCACCGGCAGCGATCCGACGCGCGACCTTGCGCGCGACGGCGCCGATCTGTCGCTCCAACTGACGGACGCCGCTCTCGCGAGTGTACTTGGAGACGACCGCCATGACAGCATCGTCCGTGAAGCCAACGTTCTTGTCGCCCAGTCCCGCCTCTTCGATCTGACGGGGGATGAGATACTTCTTGGCGATCTCCGCCTTCTCGCGCTCCGTGTAGCCGGCGAAATCCACCGTCTCCATGCGGTCGAGCAGCGGACCAGGAATGTTCTGGATGAAGTTCGCCGTCGCGATGAACAGCACTTCGCTCAGGTCGAACGGGACGCCGAGGTAGTGGTCGGTGAAGCTGTCGTTCTGTGCGGGATCGAGCACCTCGAGCAATGCGCTCGATGGATCGCCCTGGAACGACACGCCGAGCTTGTCGACCTCGTCGAGCAGGAAGACGGGATTCTTCGTCCCCGCCTGCTTCATGCCCTGGATGATGCGACCGGGCATCGCACCGACGTAGGTGCGACGGTGGCCACGGATGTCCGCCTCGTCCCGCGCGCCGCCTAACGCCACGCGCACGTACTCACGGCCGAGCGCTCTCGCGATCGACTTTGCGATGGAGGTTTTGCCGACGCCCGGAGGACCGACGAACAGCAGAATCGGTCCCTTCGCCATTGCCCGAGCCTTCGCTTCCTTGGCGTCCGTGATCGTGTGATCCTCTGCGTCGGAGCCGTTGAGGGTCGGCGTCGCGTCTTCCTTCGCGGGCTTGACCTTCGACGCCGGAAGCTCGCCGGTCTTCTCCACTTCCTCGGCGAGCTGCAGGGCGCGAAGCTGTCGCACCGCGAGGAACTCGAGGACGCGGTCTTTCACGTCCTTCAGACCGTAGTGGTCCTCGTCGAGGATCTCGGTCGCGCGACGGAGATCGAGGTGGTCGTCCGAGCGCGTGCTCCACGGGAGCTCGGCGATCCACTCGAGGTACGTGCGAATGACCTGCGCTTCCATGGACTCGCGTCCCGATCGCTCGAGGCGGCCAAGCTCTCGTTCTACCTCCGCTCGCGCTTCCTTCGGGAGCGCGAGCTTGACGAGCTTTTCGCGGAGCTCGCTGACCTCCTTCGCCTGGTCGTCGTCGCCGAGCTCCTTCTGAATCGCCTTGAGCTGCTCGCGCAGGTACATCTCGCGCTGTCGCTCGCCCAGCTCTTCCTGGACCTGCGACTTGATCTCCTCCTGTGCCTCGAGCAAGCCGATCTGACGCTGGACGTGCACGAGAACGCGGCGCAGCCGCTCTTCGACGCTGAGCGTCTCGAGGAGGCCCTGCTTTTCGGCGACTGGCAGCTCGATGTAGCCCGCGACGAGGTCGGCAAACTTGCCCGGCTCGGTAACGGAGTCGAGCACCTGGTGAACGACCTCCTCGGGAAGCCCACGTCGCTCGCCAAGCTCGGCAGCGCGCTCGCGGATCTCCTTGTGAAGCGCCTCGAACGCCGGGTCGTGGTCGTTCAGCGGCGTCATTTCCTCGGTCGGCATCGTGATCGCCGTGAGGTAGCCCTCGGAGGTCGAGTACTGGAGCGCGGTGGCGCGCTGCTCTCCCTGGAGCAGCAGCTGCACACCACCAAGTCCACGCTGGATCTGCCCGATGCGGGCGATGACGCCCATCGAGTAGAGAATATCCGGCGTCGGTTCGTCGGTATTGTCACGCTGCGCAACGGCGAACACGAGGCGGTCGCCCTTCAGCGCCGCTTCGATCGCGCGAAGCGTTCCCGGTCGCCCGGCCGCGATCGGGGCGGTCAGGCCCGGAAAGATCACGGTCCCGCGCAGCGGGAGGACCGGAAGTGTCTGGCGTTGAGCCATCTCTTGCGTACCTGTTTTGAAGACCATCCCGCCACCGGCGGGCCGGGTGTGCGTCGCACACAGCGTTCCATGCAGGCGCCGAACCAGCGACGCCGCTGGAACCGACCGCCAAAACCGCACGGTCGCATTGGGTCGACCCCTAGTGCATGGATCGCGCTCCTGAGTTACGCCAACCTGGCGGGGTTTGCAACTTTCAGCGGCCGCTATGTCGTAGGGTGGGCGCAAACGGCAGCAGTCGAGGCGCGAGCGCCTGGCAGTCTCCCGGCACCGCGCGTGGCCGATGACTCGATGCTCGACTACACCGGACAGGCCAGCCGCGCTCTCATTCGACCAGCCACCGACGCGTAAGCCAATGTCGTGGTTGGGCATCCCGCGCCAAACGCGGCGTCCCGCTCGTCTTTTCAGATGTCCGTCGCGGTGCTACACTACTCCACTCGCCCCTCCCACCAGCGGATAATCTCGGTGCCGGATCCCGTCGTCTCGTCCTCGGACGCTGAGCTACGCACGCACGTCGAGCGGGCGCTCAGCGCCAACTATGAGCTCGACCGTGAGATCGGGCGTGGTGGGATGGGCATCGTTTATAAGGCGAAGGACAAGCGGCTGAAGCGGCATGTCGCCGTGAAGCTGTTGCCGCCGGAGCTAGCGTTTCGAGGTGAGATCAGGTCTCGGTTCCTCAAGGAAGCGGAGACCGCCGCGCAGCTCAGCCATCCGAACATCGTTCCGATCTACAGCGTCGACGAGCGCGACGGCCTCGTCTACTTCGTCATGGCGTTCGTGGACGGCGAGAATCTCGGCGCGCGACTGCACTCCCTCGGACGCCTCGACCCGACGGAAGCGCGGCGTATCATGAAGGAAGTCGCGGAAGCGCTCGCGTACGCGCACGAGCGTGGCGTCGTCCACCGCGACATCAAGCCGGACAACATCCTGCTGTGCAGCGATGACGACGGTCGCGTCATGGTGACCGACTTCGGGATCGCCCGCGCGGTGACCGAGGGCGCCGACTCGCGGCTCACCGCGACCGGAATGGCCATCGGAACGCCGGCCTACATGTCGCCGGAGCAGTCGATGGGTGAACGCGAGATCGACGGACGCAGCGATCTCTACGCGCTCGGCGTCGTCGGCTATCAGATGCTCTCCGGCGAGCTGCCGTTCAACGCGTCGAGCACGCCCGCACTGCTCGTGAAACAGATCAGCGAGCGGCCGACGCCGGTCGATGTCCATCGACCCGACGCGCCGCCCGATCTCGCGCGCGCCGTGATGATGCTGCTCGAGAAAGAGCCGGCGAACCGGTTCCCCAGCGCGGACGCGCTTGTCGTCGCGCTGGACACGGGCGACGTGCCGGAGCTTCCGGAATCGAGCTTTCGACACGAGCCGAGTCGGCTCGGCTCCATGCAGCTCTCCGGGCGCGACTCGCGGTCCATGGCCGGCGGCGCAGACGCGGACTACGGTGTGGTCACGCCGGAGGACGAGCTCCGATGGGACGACAAACCCGTCGCAGACTTCCGAAAGAAGCTCGCGCCGTTCTTCGCGGTGAGCGCGGTAGTGACCGTGCTTGCTGTCTTCGGTGTGCTGAACCTCATGGGCATCGTTGGCATCTGGAGCGTCTATCTCGCCTACCAGTATGCGAAGTTGTGGACCGATGGCTATGACTGGCGCGACGTCTTCAAGCAGCCGAAGGACCGTCTTTTCTTCGACGTCGTGGCGGAATCGATCGACGACTTCCGAGCCCTGTTCGACAAGAAGAGGCGAACCGAGGTGCTCGAGCGCGACCGCATTCGGGCTCGCTCGACGAACCGGCGGCTGTTTGGCGCAACGTCCAGGCAACCGATGGCGACGTCCGAGCTTCCGTCGGCGAGTATCGCCCGAGTGGCACCGGCCTACACCGCGAAACTCCGTGATGCCGGCCGCCACCGCGAGGAGATCAAGCGCCTGATCGACACGCTGCCGAAGCGCGAGCGAGAGCAGGTGGACGAAGTTCCGGCAACGGCGGACGCGCTGTACGGACGCATCGAGCTTCTGGCTGTCGACCTGACAGAGCTCGATCGCGCGTTCTCCGCCGATGACGGGGACAAGGTCGAGCTCGAGATCGAGCAGCTCGAGGCGGCGGCGAATCCGATGGACCCGCGCAGCGAGGAGCGAATCCGGCGACTCGCGATTCTCAAACGAAAGCGCAGCTCGCTTCGCGATCTGCGCAAGAAGCGAGAGAGTCAGAGCGCCCGATTCGAGAACTGCGTGCTCGCGCTCGAGAACATGAGGTACGACGTCCTCAAGCTGAAGACCGGGGGCCAGAGCTTCCAGCAGGTAACGCAACTCGCGGAGCGAGCGATGTCTCTCGCGCAGGAGGTCGATAACGCGGTGTACGTCGCCGAGGAAATGCGGAAGCTTGGCGTCCGAGACTCCGGCGTCGTCCCCCGGCGATCATTGTGACGTCGGCGCGAACAACGGTCGGCGGCGTGCAGGGACCGGTCGATGCCTGACGAGCTGCTCACTCGCCTCGTCGCGGCCGTCGGATCGCGGTACGAGATCTCCGATGAGATCGGTCGTGGTGGCATGGGCGTGGTGTTTCGCGCGCGCGATGTTCGTCTTCGCCGGTCCGTTGCCATCAAGCTCCTGCCCCCGGAGCTCGCGTTTCGCGAGGAGGTTCGCTCCCGGTTTCTGCGGGAGGCGCAGACGGCCGCGCAGCTGAGTCACCCGAACGTCGTGCCGATCTACAGCGTCGACGAAGTGAACGGACTCGTTTTCTTCGTCATGGCGCTCGTCGAGGGCGAGAGTCTCGCCGCGTATCTCAAGCGGGAGGGGAGGGCGCCGCTCGACTTCACGCGTCGCATTCTCCGAGACGTCGCGGACGCGTTGTCGTACGCGCATGCACGCTCGATCGTGCACCGTGACATCAAGCCCGACAACATCCTGATGGATCGCGTGACCGGGCGTACGCTCGTCTCCGACTTCGGCATCGCCCGGGCCGCGGAAGGTGATTCCCGGCTGACGGCCACGGGGATCGCCGTCGGGACGCCGGCCTACATGAGCCCCGAGCAGGCGATCGGCGAGCGCGACATCGACGGCCGCAGTGATCTCTATTCGTTAGGCATCGTCGGCTATCAGATGCTGACTGGTGAGCTGCCATTCGCGGCCACGAACACACCAGCGATGTTGATGAAGCACATCAACCAGACACCGCGCCCCCTGCGTGAGCTTCGTCCGGACCTTCCGGCCGGCCTCATCCACGGTATCGAGCGCGCGATGGCCAAGCAGCCGGACCAGCGATGGCCGGATCTGACCGCGTTCCGTGACGCGCTCACGAACGACGCTGCCGTGCCCGCCCCGCCAGTCCAGCGTGCACCGGAGGCGCCCCGGCCGAACCCGGCGCCGCGCCCCGATGCGGCGGCATGGCCCGCGCAGCCGCCCGCCGTGCACCGCGCGGTTCGCGACATCGCGCCGCGGCCGCACAATCCGACGGCGCCTCCGGCCGCCCCGGCCTGGTTCGCCACTGGTGCACCGCCAGGCAACCCGTCGATGCCGCCCATTCCGCCCTGGATGCCCGCGTCCTGGCGTGACGCGCGAAAGCAGATGCGTGCGTACAACAAGGATCAGCGACGCGCCATGCGCGAACATATTCGCGAGCAACGGCGGGCGCTGGCGCGTGGTGAGACGCTGCCACCCGGCTTCGAGGCAGGCCAGGAGGTGCCGATCGAGTACAAGATCCGGTCGTTCCGCCTGCACGTGGCGCGCGTGGGAACGAGTGCCGCGGTGCTGGCCGGAATCAACTTCTTCACGTCGCCGTTCGTCCCGTGGTTTCTCGTGCCCGCGGCGTTCATGTCGCTGTCGGTGCTGAGACGCGGCGGTTCACTCTGGGCGGAAGGCGTCCGGATGCGGGACATTTTCGGCAAGGACGCGCGGCTTCCGGAGCCCGGCGCACGGCCGGTGCGCGGGCAGCCGGCGTTAGGTGCCACGCCGAGGAACCTCGCGCCGCAGCGGGCAGCCGCCCTGGTCCCGCGCGAGGTGCTCGACGGACCGCACGGCGCGCACGTGATGCGTGCGGCGGAGGACGAGCTGGCGATCGTCGACGCGATCGGGAAGCTGTCGAAGACCGATCGTGACATGATCCCGGACGTCAAACCGACCGTCGATTCTCTCGTCGAGCGTGTGGCGGCGCTGGCGCAGGCGCTGCACCGCCTCGATCACGATGTCACGCCCGACACGCTCGCGCGGCTGGATGCCCGGATCGCCCTCGCCGCGGCCGAGCCGGAGTCCGGTGATCGGGAGAAGAAGCTGGTGCTGCTGCGTCGGCAGCGGGAAACGCTGGACGACCTCCGCGGTCGTCGTGACACACTCTCTTCGCAGCTGGACAGTGCGTCGCTGATGTTGCAGAACATCCGTCTGGACCTGGTCGCACTGCGCGCGGCGGGTGTTCAGTCGTCGATCGATGATGTTTCGACAGCCACGCAGGAAGCCCGTGCGCTGTCGCGAGACATCGGGCACGTGCTGGAAGCGGCCAAGCAGGTTCGGGAGTAGGGATTTCCCGGCATCATCTGGTGAGCAGCGCAGCGTGGTGACACGTCGACCGTCGCCTCGGTACATTGCCGGCACGATGAGTTGCCAATCACGTTGGTCTCGTGCGCTGCTCGGCGCTGCCGCGATGGCTGGTGCGTTCGGCACGGTCGGTTGTGAGGCCAACGTACGGTCCGAAGCCCGTTCGGAGCCGACTGCCGGGGCGACGGCGGCCGCACCGCCACCCGCAGCGCCCCCTGCGTCGACGATTCCGGACTCAGTCGCACGGCCTGCGCAGCCGCGCGTTCGGACGCCACCGGTTGTGCGCGGTCTGTACGTGAACCGCTGGGCGGCGTTAGGCCAGCGGATGTGGGAGCTGATCGATGTCGCGAAACGCACCGAAGTCAACGCGCTGGTCATCGATGTGAAGGACGATCGCGGTTTCGTGCTCTACCACTCGACCGTACCGCTCGCTCGTCAGATCGGCGCCGACACGACACGGCCGATGTCCTACCGCCGGATTCGAGCCGTGCTCGATACGATGCGCGCCTACGGGATCTACCCCATCGCGCGGATTGTCGTCGCGAAAGACCCGCTGCTCGCCGAGCACAAGTTGGAGTGGGCCATCAAGCGTCGGTCGGATCCTGCGCAGCCATGGCTGGACAAGAATGGGAAGCCGTGGCTGGACCCGCACCAGCGGGGCATCTGGCAGTATGCGGCCGATCTGGCGAAGGAAGCCGTCACCCTCGGCTTCAGCGAGGTGCAGCTCGACTACGTTCGCTTCCCGGACGAGAAGCGCCTCGTGAGCGAGGCACTATTCCCGCTGGCCAATGGTCGCGTGCGCGCGCAGGTGATTCGCGAGCAGCTTGGGTTCACGCGCTCCGAGCTGCGCGGCACGAAGGTCCCAATGACGATCGATGTCTTTGGGTTGACGGCCACTGACACGACCGACATGGGCATCGGCCAGCAGTGGGAAAAGTTCGTCGACCAGGCGGACGTCGTGCTGCCCATGGTCTACCCGTCGCATTTCGCGCCCGGGACCTACAAGCTCGGGAACCCGAACGCCTCGCCGTTCGCGACGATCGATCATGCGATGGCCGACGCCGTGCGTCGGAGCGCCGGTATCCTGAATGCAGCGAAGCTCGTTCCGTGGTATCAGGACTTCACGCTCGGCCCGCCGCGGTACGGGGCGGAACACGTGCAGGCACAGATGCGTGCCGGGTACAAGCACGGGGTGAAGAGCTGGATGCTGTGGAATCCCGGAAGCCGCTACACGGTGGCTGCGCTCGCTCCCGGCATCCTGCCCGCGGATACGCTGCCATCGGGCTACGGCGGCAGTACTCCCGCGCGGTAGAACGACTGCCACTTCTCGCCGCCTAACAAGTAGCCGACCACGCCGCCAGCCACGGCCCCGACCACGAGGCCGACCACGGCGCCGTCGAGGAAGTCCGAAAACGACGGGTTGACCTCCGGGAGGTTCGTCGCGCCAAAGAGCGCTGCGCCGGCGAGCGACCCGATGATGGCACCCTTGATGGTCGAGCGGCGGTGTGTGCGTCCCGTGCTGATGTCGATCGACTGAATCGCGCTCGTCGGAAGGGTGACGCGCCGAAACTCCTCGACGAGGACGGGCCCCGTGTCGAAGCCAAGCCGTCGACGGACTCCCGCCGTATCGAGCGTGATCGAATCACGGGGCAGAGATTCCACCGTGCCGACGTAGCGGTCGTCGCGAATGGTGGGCGCGATGACGCGAACACGAGCCCCCACGCGCGGCAACTGCACTGGGCCGCGCCCCTGCGCGCCAGCCTCCTGACCGAGCCCCCCCACGGCTACAAACGCGACCACGACCGCAGCGTTCCAAATTGCCACCATCACTCCCCCTCAAGCTCGTCAAGGCGAGCCTCGAACTCGTTTACCATGCCAGGGTGGCCGAAGCGGCCCGATGCCTCGATTCCCTCGCGAAGGGCGCTGCGAGCCTCAGCGATTCGATCGAGCTTGACGAGAGCTTCGGCGAGGCGGCCGTAGCCATTTCCTTCGTCCTGATGCGACGACAGGTAGACCCGCAAATGTTCCACTGCCTCTTCGTACAGTTGGGCCTTGAGCGCTTCGTTCGCCAGTCCAAAGCGCGCGAGTGCGTTCGTCGGGTTCTTCGCGACCATCGCACGCATCGTCTCCAGCCGCGGCGTCGTCATCGCGCGAGCAGCTCCGTAAGCACGTCCGCCACCTTCTCGGGTGCTTCCTCCGGCGTGAAATGACGCACGTCGGGCACCACAACGAGTGAAGAACCTGAAATCTCCGTGTTGAGCCGACGACCGATGTCAACGGGTAGAAACGGATCCTCGGCGCCCCAGAGTATGGCTGTCGGCGCGACAATGTCCTTGAGGCGTGGCTCGATCGCCTTCGTCTCGCCACTGTCGAGCGACATCATGTGATCCACGAGGGCGTCTCTGCCTTCCGGGCTCGCGAATGGTCGCACGTACATCTCGATGGAGTGCGTGCCACGATCAGACGTAACGTAGCCCCGCATGAGATCGGTCCGGAGAATGGACAGGAGCCACGTCGCGGGGAGGTGGCGAGTCAATGGCAGCATCGCCCGGGCCACCTTCACTTCGCGGCCCGGCCAGAGATCGAACCCGACCGAATTGACGAGCATGAGGCGCGAAACGCGCGTGGGCCACCGCACCGCCATTGTCTGCGCGATTCCGCCGCCGACGTCGTGGCCGACGATACACGCGTAGTTGATCGCGAGCGCGTCGAGCAGCCCAATGATTCGGTCGGCGTGGCCGCGTACAGACACGTCGCGGCCGGCGGGCCGGTCGCTGCGGCCGTATCCCAGAAGGTCAACCACCACGACGCGGTGTCCCTTCGGCACGAGCCGCACGACCTCGGTCCACAGATGCGACGAGGTTGGAAACCCGTGGAGGAAAACGACTGGCTCGCCGACCCCGCGGCTCCCGGCCGCGTAGTAGTACAGCCGTGCGCCGTTGACGTCGATGAACTCACCTCTCATGAGGCGAGTTTCTCGGGAACGGCGGAATGAGACCGGACGCGACCTGAGCCGCGAAGATCGAGTTCACGCGCCAAGATGTTCGGGCTGAGGTCTCATCACAAGCGAATGGTTGCGGCCGGAACAGGGCGAGACGCATGCCTTTGCGTACGACAAAGCACCCTCTAGCGGCAGCACGGTAATGTGCTATCGTTACGCGCGCGCCGCTGGACGTCCGCCGTGAGCGCAGTGAAGGCGTTGCAGTCAAATGACTTAACAGCCTTTTTCGATCGTGACCGAACCGACCGCCTACGTCACAAATCCGACGACGCCCCTCGCACCTGCGAGCCCCGTGGAGTTCCCGATGACGTGGCTCCTCGACCACGCGTCGAATGCCATTCGGTACCGGGCGATCGTCGACGTCGCTCGACTGCCCGGTGCGGCTGCGCAGGAGGCGGCAACCCTCCCGTACACACATCCGCCCGCGCTTGCGCTCGCGCTCGCGCAATCGCCCGACGGAGTCTGGAACGGTTCTATGCTGGACGTGCCGTCGGCTCGAGCCGAACACTTCGAGCGGGTAGGTACGATCAACGCGTTCCGCCGGCTACTCGAGTACGGCTGGAACAAAGACTCGCCTCCGCTCCTGCGCGCGCGCCGGGTGCTGTTCCGGCTTCTCGCCGAGGACAACGATCCGGCGTTTCTCTTCGAGCTTGCGCATCGCGGCGAAGACGCTGCGGAGTTGGCGAGACGCGGCCGCGGCATATTTCGGGAAGCAGCCGCGGCTGCCCTGGCGCAGGCCGGTTACGAAGGCGACCCGCGTCTGCGTGGTGCTGCACATCGCATTCTCGACCGCGTCGATGCGTTTTTGCGATCGCCACTCGCGCACAGGCCGTGGGTGCGGGTTGGGAACAAGCAGGTGCTGGCGGCAGAAGCTGCTCCGCCGTCGATCTACGCGTTGGCGATGCTCGCGTACATGCCGCTGTTTCGCCTCGAGCATCACGTGCAGCTCGACCGCATCCTCCAATACGTCTCGCAGCCGCAGCCGCGCCAGGAGCTCGCGCAGCTCTACGGCTCGAGCGTTGTCGCACAGCCTCACCTCGTGCTGGGCGACATGCTGCCGAACAGAAACGTCGCGGACGCGGATGTTCCGTTCGCGCTTGCCTGGCTCGAGCTGATGGCGCGGCTCGGGTTTCTTCGGCGGAACGAGGGCTGGAGCAAGCTGTTCGAGCGATTCCTCGACGACCGCGATCGTGAGCTCGTCTGGCACCCGCACAAAGGGATGGCGATGCCGCGGTCGACGAACCCGTTCGTGTGGCCCGGCTTTCCGCTCGAGCAGATGACCTCGGGCGATGAGCGGTGGACGGACGTAACGTTCCGTCTGGGTCTCATTGCGCGTCTCTCAGGCAGACCGCTCGAGCTGGTCTGAGCGTCGACCGGTCTGCTGCGTAGCGCCAAGTCGCGCAGTGAATTACATTTAGCGTACGAGCACGGTCGCCGCGTCGGATGACGCCGCCGGCTCGTGGAGCCGATCCCACCGCTTGGGGCGTTGGCTCGAACGAAGAGCCACACTCTGCCCCGCAGAATCACTCTTCAGATTTGCACCCGCCCAAGGGCGTGCGCTCCTGCGCGCATACCCGAAGGCTTGCTCTCGCGCGCCGGCCCTCGGGGTGGTCCCGAGCAAGCGGCCCCGGCGCCGTCACAGTGGATTACATGGACACCAACACAATCGACATCAGTACCGAAACTCCCGCATCAGCCGCTGAGGCTCCTCTCACGTTCGACCAACTCGGTCTCCGTCCACAGGTTCTCGACGCCGTTCGCGACGCCGGGTACACCGAACCCACCCCGATCCAGCGCGAGGCCATTCCGCTGGCTCTCAGCGGGCGCGACATGATCGGCCTCGCCCACACGGGCACCGGCAAGACCGCCGCGTTCACGCTGCCCATCATCGATCGGATGCTGGATGGGCCAAAGCGAACACGCGTGTTGATTCTCACTCCCACCCGCGAGCTGGCCGCTCAGGTCGACGACAGCTTCCGGAAGTATGGAAAACACTCCGGCCTCGGCGTCGTCGCGGTGTTCGGGGGCGTACCGATCGAACCGCAGGAGCGTGCGCTGCGCGCGGGCGTCGATGTGGTCGTAGCAACGCCGGGCCGGCTCATCGATCATCTCGAACGCCAGAACGTCGTGTTCGATGAGCTCGAGGTGCTCGTGCTCGACGAGGCGGACCGCATGCTCGATATGGGGTTCGCGCCGCAAATCAACCGGATCGTGAACGAGATCCCGCGGTATCGCCAGACATTGCTGTTCAGCGCCACGATGCCGCCCGAAGTCGAAGCGCTCGCGCGGAAGTACCTCCGCAAGCCGGTCGTCGTGCAGGTCGGGAGGCGCTCCGCGGCCGCGAGCACCGTGGCGCACGCGGTGTATCCCGTACCTCGGGACAAGAAGAGCGCGCTCCTCGTGGAGCTGCTGCGGAAGCCCGAGATGGATTCGGTGCTCATCTTCACGCGTACGAAGCATGGCGCCGATCGGGTTGTGCGACACCTCGAGCGCGCGGACATCACCGCAACGGCGATGCACGCCGACAAGTCGCAGGCACAACGGATGCAGGCGCTCGAGGGGTTCAAGCGCGGTACCATTCGCGTGCTCGTTGCGACCGACATCGCACAGCGCGGGCTGGACATCAGCGGCATTTCCCACGTCATCAACTACGATGTCCCGCAGCAGCCTGAGGACTACGTGCATCGAATTGGCCGCACAGGTCGCGCGGCCGCGACGGGTGATGCCTACACGTTCATGTCGCCTGACGAGATCGCGATGGTTCGCACGATCGAGCGCGTGATCGCACAGCAGATCCCACGCATTTCGGTCCCGGGCTTCGACTTCGGAACGGTCGCCGCGGACTGAGGTTCGACGCACTCTGCACGAGAAAGGCCGGCCGGCCCCGGCCTTTTACCTTGCGCCAACGGTGCCTATCGCCGTACGCGCCCGAGGCGCGAGACAAACACCGTCTCCGCGGCCGAACCGCGGCGAAGCACGACGGTGAGATTCGACGCACCGTAGCCCAGCCCGTTAGGCGCATACGCCATGGAATCCCGAGAGCTGCTCAGGCTCACGCCATGTGAGCTCCCGAGCCTCCGATGGGAGATCGTGTCGGCGTACGCCAGCACCACCAGCGACGCCGAGCCGGAGTCGAGGGCGACGGCGGTGCGCGTCGTCCGTGATACCGCCCAGCGGCGCGCCAGTGCGAACGTCGCGACCGTCTCCGTCGCGGCGGCCCTGACGCTCATGCGGTCTCGCAGAGCGTTTGTGCGGCCCACCGCCACGGTCACGAGCACGCCGACCACGGTGAGCACGACCATGAGCTCGGGGAGCGTTGTACCGTGGCGCATCGGTCCCTTCCGTTGAGGACGGCCGCACCATACGATGCCACATGGGGGGCCGTGGGACCGTTCCCATGCCGCCGACATCCGGCCAACGCCGCACCATTCCTCCAATCGACGAGGCACGTCCATGCGTCGAGCCGTTTCCATGCTCGTTCTCTCCATCGTGCTCTCCGGATGTCCAGCCAGCCGCGCCGATGTCGCCATCAGCGAACAGATCATTCAGCTCGGCGACGGGTTGAACGACCTGCGGCAGGACAACGCGGTGCTCCAACAACAGGTCGACTCGCTACGTCTCGTCATCGCGAGACAAGACACGGTCGTCCGTCAGCTCGCGAACCTCGCCGGGATGCCGCTCGCCCGCTGAGCAGCTCCCGCCAGTATTCGTCCGGTTTCCCCCCGAACCCAGGTCGCTGGAATGCGTCACGTCTCGATCGTCGTCCTGTCCGCCCTGTTCGCGTCGCTCGGTGGTTCCGCTTCGGGAGTTGCGCAATCCGCGAGCACACAAGCCATCGACGCCGAATACACGGCGAAGATACGGGAGCTCACGCCGACGGATCCGAAGTGGAAGTTCTCCACCGAGCTGGTGGACTACCTCCCGGCGTCCGCTACGGTCCCGACGCCGCTCAAGGTGCTCGGCTACGTCCCGGGGACGGTCGGCCGACTGTCACACGTCGCGGACATCAACAAGTACTTTCGCGCGGTTGCCGCTGCGTCGCCCGAGCGCACGCGGCTCCTGTCGTTAGGCATGAGCGACGAGAACCGCGAGGAGCTGCTGCTCGCCGTGGCCGATGAAGAGACCATTCGCCGGCTCGATGAGTACCGCGCGATGGCGGCGCGCCTCGCGGATCCGCGCGGGCTCGCTCCGGTCGAGCGTGCGCGCCTCATTCGCGAGGCGAAGCCGATCTACTGGGTGCTCGGGTCGATTCATTCTCCGGAGACCGGCAGTCCGGAGATGTTGATGGAGCTTGCGTATCGACTGGCAGTCGATGACGGCGAGTACGTGCGCAGCATCCGCGCAAACGTGATCACGCTCATCACACCGGTTCAGGAAGTCGATGGCCGCGATCGCATGGTGGACGTCTACAACCAGTCCAAGACGCTGAAGGTGCCGGGACGCAATCTGGTGTACTGGGGCAAGTACACCGCGCACGACAACAATCGCGACGGCATGGTCGTGTCGCAGAAGATCACGCAGAACTACATGAAGGGATTTCTGCAATGGCGCCCGACGATCACGCACGATCTGCACGAGTCGGTGCCATTCATGTACATCAGCACCGGGACGGGACCATACAATGACGAGTTCGATCCCATCACGATCTCCGAGTGGCACACGCTCGCGTACCAGGAGATCACGGAGCTGACGCGGCGCGGTCTGGCCGGCGTCTGGACCCATGGGTTCTACGACGGGTGGGCGCCTAACTACATGATGGCGATCACACAGTTCCACAACTCGACCGGACGATTCTACGAGACGTATACGTCCAGCGGGGCCGACTGCCAGACCGTCAACCTCGGGGCTGCACAGACCGGACGCAGCTGGGACCGCCCCAATCCGCCGGTGAACGGCGTCCGCTGGTGCATTCGCAGCAACATCAACTATCAGCAGTCCGGCGTGCTCGTTGGTCTCAAGTACGTCGGCGATCATCGGACGACCTTCATCGAAAACAATGTTGCGAAGGCCGAGCGCATGATCGCGCGCGGGACGTCGTCGCCGCCCTATGCGTTCGTGATTCCGCGCGAGCAGCGTCACTCCGCGGAGGCCGCGGATCTGGTCAATCTCTTCCGGCTGCAGGCTGCCGAAATTCACGAGGCGACGAGCGAGTTCACGATGGAGCGTGGTGCGCGCGTCATTGAAGATCGTGGACCGCTGCCGGCGTCGACGTCGGGTGCTCCGGCACGCCCAGCCACCCGTCCTGCGGGCGACAGCAGTGGTACCGACAGCGCGGCGCGGACCGCCGCCGCGCCGGCTGGTCGAGGTCGAACTGTGGTGGGTCCGGCGACCGTCCGCGCCGGCGACTGGATCGTGCGCATGGATCAGCCCTACACGCAGATGATCCGCACGATGCTCGCGGTGCAGCGCTACAAGCCCGATGATCCGTCGCCCTACGATGATACCGGCTGGACGCTCGACGAGCTGCGCCACGTGGAGACGTATACGATCAGTGACTCCGCGATTCTGTCGAAGCCCATGCGTCCGCTGACTGCCGATGCGACCGTTGCAGGACGCGTAGTCGGCAGCGGTGCGACGCTTCTCGTCAGGCACATCGGTGACTGGCGCTCCGCTGTGTTTCCGTGGAAGGCGGGCGGTCGTGTGACCGTGGCCGATACCGCGTTCAGCGTTGGCGGCGCCACGTATCCCGCAGGCACGTTCATCGTCGCCGATGCTCCCAAGGCGCGAGAGAGCGTCCGCGACCTGGGGCTCGTCGCAAACGCGACCGCGACCGCACCGACGGTGCGTGCACACCAGATCACGCTTCCGCGCATCGCCTACATTCACACGTGGCAGGAGACGCAGAACGAGGGCTGGGTGCGCTACTCGCTCGACAAGATGGGCGTGCCTTACACCTACATGGCCGATCAGAAGCTCAGGACGTCCGGCGTGCTGGATCGCTACGACGTCGTGATCTTCCCGCACTCCGGTCAGGGCGGGATGCAGCTGGTGAACGGACGGCCCATGGTAGGGCCGGCGATCCCGTGGAGGGCGACACCGCAGACGCCTCATCTCGGCAAGTGGGACGAGACTGACGACGTTCGTCCGGGGATGGGTCTCGAAGGTGCCGCCCAGGTGCGCCGCTTCGTCGAGCGCGGGGGCCTCCTCCTCGTCGAAGGCTCGACGAGCCGCTTCCCGATCGAGCTCGGACTCACGCCAGCGGTGACCGAGTTCCAGTCGCGCACGCTCGGCGCACGTGGTGGCGTCTTCCGTGCTGAGCAGGTCACGACCTCCAGTCCGATCCTGTATGGGTACGACGCGAATCACGTGTTCCCGGTCTATTTCAACCAGACGCCGTTGCTGCAGGTCCAGGCCGGCGGATTCGGGCAGGGCGGTGGAGAGGCGGTCGACTCCAGCATTCTCGCCGCACAGGCCCGCGTACGCCCGCGGGTGATTCTCCGTTTCCTCGACCGCGCGGACTCACTCGGCATCTCCGGCATGCTCAACAACCCACAGGACCTGCAGGGAAAGGCCGCGGTCATCGACGCGCCGCTCGGCAGCGGCCACGTGGTGATGTTCGCAATCCGCCCGTTCTGGCGGTATCAGACGCAAGGCTCGTGGGCGCTCGCGCTCAACGCGATCGCGAACTGGAACACTCTCAGCGACACATGCAGTGGATCCCGGTGCGCGCCCGCGCCTGGCCGCGTGACCGACGCGGGGGCTGGGCGGCAGTAACGTCAATCACATGAGATCGTCTTCGGTGGGCGTGTTTGAGGCGCCCTCGGAGGCGGCTACTAATTCAGCGAACGGCGCTCCGGTTCACCACGTCCTGTGCTTCGAGCCCCCCGGTCCACGGTTCCGATGACGATCACGATCGAGTACTGCACCGTCTGAAGTTACGAGCCGCGGGCCGCCAGTCTGGCGGCCGAGATTCGCGATGCGTTTCCTGCTGCCGACGTCGAGCTGGTTCCGTCGGGCGGCGGCCGTTTCGAGGTAAAGAGCGACGGGCAGCCTGTATTCGAAAAGTCGAAGCTCGGACGCCACGCGTCACCGGGTGAAGTGGTGCGTCTGCTTCGGGCGTTCGGCGGATAAGGCAACTCTTCGCACTGCATCCCAGACCATGAAAATCGCGATCTCGACCGGTGGCGGCGATGCCCCCGGTCTCAACGCCGTCATCCGGGCCGCCGTTCTGTCGGCGATTGGTCGCGGTTGGGACGTCATTGGCATTCGGAAGGGCTTCGCCGGCTTGTTAGGCGACGATGAGTGTGTGACGCTGACGCGGGAGTCGGTGCGGGGCATTGCCCACCTGGGAGGGACGATTCTCCGCACGACCAATCGAGGGAACCCCTTTCATTATCCCATCCGGCAGCCCGACGGGACCTTCGTGGAGATCAATCGGTCGGACGAGTTGATGGACAACGCTCGCAACCTTGGCATCGACGCCGTGATCACCATCGGCGGCGACGGGTCGCTCGCGATCGCCCAGCGTCTGCACGAATGCGGACTGAGAATCATCGGGGTACCGAAGACGATCGACAACGACGTCAGCGGCACGGTGACCACCTTCGGCTTCGACACGGCGGTCAACACTGCCCTCGAGGCCATCGACAAGCTGCACACCACCGCCGAGAGCCACGACCGTGTCATCGTCATGGAGGTCATGGGCCGACATGCCGGCTTTATCGCGCTCCACAGCGGGCTCGCGGGCACGGCGGACGTGATCCTCATCCCCGAGATCCCGTACGACATTGGGAAGGTCTGCGACAAGATCATGGAGCGGGACCGCGCCGGACGGCACTTCTCGATCGTGGTCGTGGCGGAAGGCGCGTTCCCGCGCGGCGGCCGGGAAGCGACGATGGGTCAGTCGCTGCCGGGTGAAGCCCGTCGCGTCGGCGGGATCGCCGACACGATAGCCCGCGAGATTCAGATGATTACCGGCAAGGAGACGCGTTCCCTCGTGCTGGGTCATCTACAGCGTGGAGGCCAGCCGACGGGCTACGACCGCCTTCTGGCGGCACGGTTTGGTGGCGCGGCGGTCCGGGCGGTGGTCGAGGAGCGTTGGGGGCATATGGTGGCGCTTCAGACGCCTCACATCGTGACAATTCCCATCTCGCAGGCGCTTGCCGAGGCGAAGCGTGTCGACCCGAACCACGACACGGTCCTCACGGCCCGCGCGACCGGGATCTCGTTCGGAGACTGAGCTGAGTCACAAATGCGCGAAAAAGGCGAACCGTGGTCCGCCTGCCGGGTATTCTCAGAAGCCGATCGAGGCCAGGTGTCCCCCTTTTTCGAGTCGATCGTCCTCCCAGGGGACACCGATGCTCCAGCGGCATCGATTTGCGCTTTCTAAAGCATTGAATAGGATTCGTTTACCAAAGGACGCCGACGTCGGCCAAGCGGCACCAGCCGTGCAAGAGCTGCTGTCGTCGTCTTGAAAGTTTCCCGGAGTGCTAATGATTCGCAGTTTGTACGTGGTTGTGCTCGTTGCGATGGCCGGTGGCAGCGCCTCGCTCCAGGCACAGGCACGTCCGCAACCTCAGGATCCGAAACCAGCGGTGCCGCGGACGCATCTTCCGCCGCCGGGGATGTGTCGTATCTGGCTGGACAACGTTCCACCGTCACAACAGCCGGCGCCGACCGATTGCGCGAGTGCCGTGCGCAATCAGCCGCGGAATGGGCGCGTTATCTTCAACGACGAGCCGCGCATCCCGAATCCGCGGCTCCCGATCGTCAAGTCGCTGAAGGAACCTGCGCCAGCCCCACGCAAGACGCCGGATGACCCGCCGCCGGCGCCCGCGAAGCCGCCGAATCCGAAGCCGGTCAAGCCAGATCGTCCCGAGCCAAGCCGATAGCACGACCTCCCCGCCGCACGATTCCGTTGGCCGGAACTCGTAACGCGCTAGATTGCTGAAGCCGTCGCCGCCGGAGTTGATTCTCCCGCCAGCGACGGCTTCGTCTTTGCACCCCGGCCAGCCCGTGACTCGACAGGTCCAAGACCGCTCGCTCCCGCCCGATCACGGCGCGTTCATCGCTGCGGACCCGCCAACCGGCCGCGTGATCGTCATCGCCCCGACGCGCGCGGCGTGTGAGACGATCGAGATCGCGCTCGGCCTGCACATCGACACGTTCCTCGAACGCGAGCATGGCGAGGAAGTGGGCGCATTGGCGCGCGGCGGGAACGGCTTCGGCATCGTGGCCGGCACGGGCACGGGCAAGACGCTCGCGATTCGGCCGATCGCCGAGACGATCCTCGACGCGCCGTTACGCGTCGGCGTGGTGAACCGCGAACGTGAGGCCACGCCGGAAACGCCGACGTGGAACGTCATCATCGTCACCACGGGGATCGCGCGGCGGTGGTTCCAGGATGGCGACATCCTCCCGAACGACACACTGATCGTCGACGAGATCCATCAGACGTCCGCGGAGCTCGAGCTCTGTCTCGCACTCGGCAAACGCGTCGGGTGCCGTTTCATCTGGCTGTCCGCGACCGTCGATCCGACGTTCTATGCCCGCTATCTGAGCTCGGCGGCAGTGATACAGAGCTTCGCGTTCGATCCGGCGCGCGCCGCCACCGTGAAGGTCGTGCGCGAGCAGCCCGTGCAGTTCCTCAACGACCGGTTTCTGCAGCAAGCCGTTAGGCAGCGACGCGGCGTCGGGATGTTCCTGCCCACGCGTGCGTCGGTCGAGGAGGCGGCACGCTTCGTTGCCGAGCGCTTCCCTCGCATCACGAGCGCGTTCTATCATGGCGGCGAGCCGATCCGGATCATCCGGCCCTTCCTCGAGGACGGGGCCGAGAAGCCGTTCTTCCTCTCGATGACGGCGGCCGGCCAGAGCGCGTTGAACGTGAAAGGCCTCGACACGGTGATCATCGATGACACGCGGTTCACGAACGTCATCGAGCGCGGGAAGAACGTGCTGACCCGCCTTCACCTCGGCGCGAACGAGATTCTGCAGATGGCGGGTCGCGTGCACGGACGCGTCGAAGGCGGACGGGTGTTCATCCTCTCGGATCGCGATATCGAATTCTCGGCGCTTCGCCCTACGGAGCCCGAGTTCCAGCTCGCCGGCGATTCGGAGCGCGTCGCGCTCACCTGTGCCGATCTCGGCGTGCGCGCGGACGAGCTCGACCTGCCCATCGCGCTCGACAAGCGCTCGTACCGCGAGGCCGTCGCTCGGCTCGAGTCCCGCGGCATCATCGAGCACGGTCGGCTGTCGCAGTACGGCAAGCTCGTGGAAGCGCTGCCCGTGGAACGGCCGTGGGCGGAGCTCATCGTCAATGCCGACGACGAGCTGATTCCGTATCTCGCGGTCATGAGCTCGATCGAGTCGCTCCATCGCATGACGCGCGAGGACCGCGATCTCGAGGGGTTGATCGTTTCGGGCAGTGATCATCTCACGGCGTACAACGTCTACGCCGAGGCGTTCGCCAGCGCCGGATATATGGGCGAAGTGTACGGCCTGCCGCGCCATCTGTTCGACGAGCGCATCGACGACTGGGCCGAACAACGTGGCGTGCTCGTCAAAGCCATCGAGGACACGGCGCTGGCGATGGCGAGCGTGTATCGCGGCGTCGGCATCCCGCTTCCGTCGCGCCTGAGCTACGCGCGTGAGGAGACACGACGCCGCTTCGCCGATCTGCTCGCCCAGTACATGCCGTTCGATCTCGTCATCGACGAAGAAACGGCCGACGGGCAGGAAGCGCGAGTGTCCAAGACCAGCGTCTGCGGGAGCTGGGGGCCGATCGCCGGAGAGCTTCGGTACTTCGCCGATCGTTTCGGTGTTCCACGCGCCGCCATCGAAGGCACGCAGATCCCGATCGAGCTGCTCCATCGGTATGCGACGCGTGGCGCCGGCGACGTCGTATACGACCCGCGTCGCAAGCATTCTCCGCTCGCGCTGCGGCGCCGGCTCGAGTATCACGGCTTCGAGCTCGATCGCGAGTACGAGCCGCTGGATGAGTTTCCACC
>Ga0068862_100001106_pt1 | contig 25606 bp, 25 predicted proteins | sample KBSSwiS52_FD_66598 | JGI IMG/M metagenome (GOLD analysis project Ga0068862, IMG submission 66598) | Switchgrass rhizosphere microbial communities from Kellogg Biological Station, Michigan, USA - KBS Switchgrass S5-2 | ecosystem: Host-associated > Plants > Roots > Rhizosphere > Soil ... | reverse complement strand
ATGGTCGCGGCGGCGGCAACACCGAAGGCGAGCGCGGCAAAGATGGTTGGACCCGGCCCAGACGTTGAAGCACGCGCAGCCTGGCTACGCCCGCTGCTCCAAACACCAACGCCGGACTCTCGAAATAGGCGCAAGGCGTTCATTGGGTTGGCGCGATGGAGCACTGAAACCGCGGCGAACGCCGCCAGCTGACGCCATACTTGCGTCCAAGGCTGGACGATCGGAATGGCTAGGGCCTTCCCTTTTGCAGGTGAGCGGATTCCACTGCGTGCAAGAATGACGTGATCTCACGCAGGGCCTCGTCGGTGCGGCCGACCAAGGCATGGCCGCCGGTTGCAAAGACGACCGCCCTGCCATTGCGCACGCCGGCCGCGATCGATTTCGCCCGGCGCGCGGCGCCGAAGCGATCATCTTCGGCGCCGATCGCCAGAACCGGGCAGGCGATCGTCTCGATAGGCGAGGGTGCACGCGCCGCCGCGGTTTGAACGTCGAGCTGCATGCCCGCACGGCGCGGCCTCACCGGCAAGAGATGTTCCAAAACCTTCCGGACCCGGGCTTTCTCGTCGGGTGCGGCGGCGCGCAAAATTTCGCGGTCCGTGCCAAGTATCAGGGGTCCCAACGCCGCGACCGGCGCCAGTCGGACGGCGGTCCAAGCGGCGAGGTCGGCGTTGAAAATGGCCCGGACCAGGGCGCCGCCATGAATAGTGGTCCCTTCGGGCAAGTGATCGGCCGGGACAAGGAGGACAAGCGCCCGACAACGGTCTGGGTGACGGATGGCGAATTGCAACGCTGACCAAGCTCCCGCTGAGATGGCGACGGCGAAGACCCGATCGATGCCGAGGTGATCCAGCAGTTGCGCATAGGCGTCAGCTTGCATCGCCGGCGTCGCGTTGGTGGGAAGGCTCGAGCGAAGATACCCAAAGCGAGACGGCGCAATGAGCCGAAAGCCCTCTCCGGCGAGCGCGCCGATCATATCAAGACCCTGATCAAATCCGCCGCCCGCGCCGTGCACAGCCAGCAGCGGGCAGCCGTCGCCGGCTACGGCGTATTCGATCACGCCAAACGAGGTCTTCACCGTCTTGCTGCGGCCGGCGATGCGGGCGCGCGCGCTTGCCAGATCGCGAGTGAAGGCCGCGAAGGCGGCCGCGATCGCGGCGGCAACAGTGGCCAGAATGAGGATAAGGGCTGCCCGCATGAACGCCCAGTTGATGAAGGCGGACCGCGCTCTTGGCATTGAGCGCGCTCAACGCCGACGCTCACCTGATCAGCGAGGCGGCGATCTCGTGCTGCTGCGTGGAATCGGCCAACAGAGCCGCTGCCGCGCAACTCAAGGCGAGGAATGTAATCGTCGCGCTCACGGCGTGAGAATATTCCCAGCGCGTACGGAGTTTGCGCCAGTTGGCTGGCTGAGACGTCCACATCTGGGTCACCTTGTTGACGGGAAGGGTCCAGACAAAGAACACGACAAGCGTGGCGGCGATCAGTCCGGCGGCGGTCGCGAACCACCAGAACGCCGCGCCCGCGTGCAGCGCAGCGGCCCAGATGTTGGCGCCAAGCGCTCCCAAAGCCAGAAAACCAACCAGCTGCCAGCCGCGATAGAGCGATTGGGCGACGAAGTAGTCGCGCTGATCGAGCCGCATCTTGTTGGCGAGTTCGAAGAGGTGTGCGCCGCCCGGGATAAGGGAAAGCGCGGTCAAGACGATGGCGAGAAACGCGGCAAGGTCCGGCATGGGAGAGGTCTCCGCCGAGCTAACCTCGTTTCGGCCGCGGGGTTCCCGCGGTCGTCTGCCTCAGCCCTGAGTTCGACCTGCCGGAGGCAAGGGTCGAACGGGAAAGAGGACGCCCTGCGTCCCGACGTTATCATACGAGCCATCGCGCGCAGCGCGGGTCAAGCGCCTCGCCGCTTGACGCGCGTGAGCACGATGGCACTGGCCTTTGTGCATGGATTTTGGCCGACGCGTTGCGGCCGCGCCCGCTAGAGTATTGAGCCGCCTCAATCGCAGGAGGTTCGATTGGCGCCATCGTCATGAGACCTGAAGAGGACGGCGATCCTGTTGCGGTCCATCTTGCTCGCCATCAGTGGAGGACGCGATGACCTATGCCCGCCACGAGGAGATCAGCGTCGAAGTCGTCGCTGACCACGCTGACCTGTTTGATCATCTGGACGATCAAGAACGGCTTGCCGCGCACATGAACAGGCCGTCCGCGATGATGATGGGCGGGCGCATGTTCTACGAATTCGACGAGCGCGGCGGGCGAGCGGCCGGCGCAATCATCCGCATGGGCGGCAACTTCCTTTGGCTCAAGCTCCTGGTTGAGGAGGTCGTGACCGAGCACGAGCGTCCGCGTCGCAAGACCTGGGAAACGCGCGGCGTCCCGCGTCTCCTTGTCATCGGCAACTATCGCATGGGCTTTGAGATCGCCGATGGCCGGGGCGTGAGCCAGCTTCGCGTTTTCATAGATTACGACCTCCCGGCAAGCGCGGTTGGCCGCATGCTTGGCGCCTTGTTCGCGCCGATCTATGCGCGCTGGTGCGTCGAGCGCATGGCCAAGGACGCCAAACAGACATTCCGGCCGGCTGGCCCGCGGCTGGCCGCTGCGCGCTGGTCGTCGTGACGCGTCCTTGGCGAACCTTCGGCCCCGCGCCAGGCTAGGCGCCGGCGCGCTTGCGCGCGGGGCCAAAACGGATGCGATAGGGAATGAGCACGATGCCGGCCAGGACGGACAAAAGCGTGAGCCAGGTGACGATCACGATCAGCGGATGATTGAAGTCCTCATGGTTTTGCCAATCCATGATGTGGAGCGCCCAGAGCGTGTCGTAGAGCCGCCAAAGATCAGAGCGTCGCGCGGTCACCGCGCCGGTATTCTCCGCGACATAGACCGACAACCCACTTTCGGCGAAACGCACCCGCCACGCCGGCAGGGGGCCGCGATATTCAGGCGTCTCCTCTGTCACGCGCTCTACGCCAATGGGCGGCGCGCTGAGCGTCACATGCGTGCGCGCGATGGCGCTTGCCTGATCAGCGCTGAGCGGCGAGAGCCGGCGCAGGTCGGCCGCGTCATACAGTGCGGGCGGAGCGTCCGCGAACTCGGCCACGATGACCTGGCCGCTCGCGCGCCGCTCGATGGTGAGCTTGGTCGGCAATTCGCCTTGGGGCCCGCGCAAGTGCGCGAGCGAGGCCAAGTCGCCCACATCGATGACTTGGGCCGGCGTGGGACGAATGAGATGCTCGCTGCGGATTTGCTCGATCGGGAAGAGGGTGAAGAAGAGCCCGCTCACGACCCAGAACAGGATCTGAATCCCGATAAGCAGCGCCAGCCACTTGTGCACAAACGAAGCAAGCCGCGCCAACTTCATCGCTCTTCCCCCGCGCCTGCAATTACTGAATTGTGAAACGCACGACGCCATCCATGGCGTGGCCGCCGCCGTTTGCCGTCCAGCGCGCTTCGTAAGCGCCCGAAGCGAGAGCGGGCAGAGCGATCGCGTACGAGGCCGTGGCTGCGTTCGGCCGCTGGAACGTGGCGCTCACCGGCGCGTCGTTCGGGCCGGTGATGGCGACTGTTTGCAACACCACCGGATGAGCGAAGGTGAGCGCGAGCGTGCGCGGCGCTTCGGCAAGCACGGCGCCGTCGCTTGGCGTCGACGCCGCCAGCATCTGCGCCGCCGCATTGTGATCTGCGTGCTGGTCCTGGCCATGATTGTGGTCGGCCCAGGCCGCCGTCGGCGCCATGGCCATGAGAGCTGCGATGAGGATGCGTTTCATATTCTTCTCCTTCAAAACCAGAAGCGAATGCCGGCACGCAAAGATGCTGTGCGCACGTCCTCGCCATTTGTGCGGGCGATGCCGGCGGTCTCGCCGAGCGCGCTTTCCCAGACGGCGTCGACATAGGGCGCGAACTTGCGGGTGATCTCGTAGCGAAGCTGAAGCCCAAGCTCGGCGTCCGAAGGCCCTGCGCCGATGTCGCGCTCCGGGACGTCTTGGGCGTAGGCGTTGATTTCGAAATAGGGTTCCGCGATCAGCCGCTGCGTAAGATGGAGGTCAAAGCTTTGATGCAGGCGCGCACTCAAGTCGCCGTCTTCGCTTACGAAGGCGGTGGCCTCGGTCTCGAAGCGGTAAGGCGCCAAGCCTTGAACACCGAACGCTAGATAGGTGGTCGGGTCGGGTTCGAGATCGACGCGCACGCCGGCCTGCAAGTCCCAGAAATCAGCGATGTTGCGGCTCCACAGCGCCTGGATTTCGGCGCTGCGAACTTCGCCATCTTCGCTTTCGCCTTCGGTCTTGAACCACACTCTGTTGGCGTCGCCGCCCATCCAGGCGTCGCCCTCCCAGGTGAGGATATCGGTGTCATCGCTTTGAGACGCGTCGATTTCGCCGCGCACCATGTGGAAGCGCGGTTGCTCCATGGCGTGGGCAGCGCCTGCGCCGGCAAACGAGAGGCCGAGCGCCAAAACCAGAGGCGTCATTGACCGCCTCCGTGCGCGGTGTGATTTTGTTGAGGGGCCCGCTCACCATCGCTGCGCGCCACGACGACGCGCGCCATCATGCCGGCGGTCATGTGATAGAGCAGGTGGCAGTGGAACGCCCATTCGCCGGGTTGATTGGCGGTGAGCAGCACCGAATAGGTTTGCCCCGGCGCGACCGAGACGATGTGCTTATCCGGCAGCCGCTCGGCGGGCATGCCGTTCTCGATCTGCACGAACATGCCGTGCAGGTGCATCGGGTGCGCCATCATGGTTTCGTTGATGAAGGTAAGACGCGCGCGTTCGCCGTAGGCGAGATTGATGGGTGCTGCGTCTTCCATCCGCTCGCCGTTAATGGTCCAGACGTAGCGCTCCATGCTGCCGCCAAGGCGCACGATGATTTCGCGCTCGGCCGCCCTTGTGTCGGCCTGCGGGGTCGCCGAGGCCAGGTCGGCATAAGAAAGCACGCGGGCGTCGGCGGGAAATTCAGAGCCCCACCCAAACGGTCTGCCTGATCCGTCCGCTCCGCCATCGCCGCCAAGCCCCGCGCTCATGTCGTGTCCTTGGTGGGCGTTTTGGTTCGCGCCGGTCTCATCCATCGATTGCTGAGTCGCGGCGCCATGGTCCATTTGACTATGATCGACGGCGCCGCCGTTCGTGGGCGCCAGTGTCGCATCAGCGCTCATGCCCATGTCCGCCATGGTCAGGATCGCGCGCGGGCGCATGTCCGGAATCGCGCCCGCCATACCTTCGCGCGGCGCAAGCGTCCCGCGTGCATAACCGGAGCGGTCCATCGCCTCGGCGAAGATCGTGTAGGCGGCGTCATCGCGTGGTTCGACGATGACATCGTAAGTCTCGGCGACGGCGATGCGCAGTTCGTCCACTTCAACGGGCTCGACTTCGCGTCCGTCTGCCGCCACCACCGTCAGCTTGAGGCCCGGGATGCGAACGTCGAAATAGGTCATCGCCGAGCCATTGATCAGGCGCAGCCGCACGCGATCGCTTGGACGAAAGAGGAAAGTTTCGTTCTCGGCCGGCGGGCGACCATTCACGAGAAACGTGTAGTTCGTCACGTCGGCGATGTCGGTTGGATCCATCCGCATCTGACCCCAGGCGACACGGTCACGCAGCGCTGCGTCAAATCCGAACCTGCGCGCGTCGCGGAAGAAATCGCCGAGCGTGCGATGGTTGTAATTGTAGTAGCCGGAATCGACTTTGAGATTGTTCAGGATGCGATCTGGATGCTCGGTCGTGAAGTCGGAAAGAAACACCACATAGTCGCGATCTGGCGGATTGGTCTCGGGCGCCGCCGGCTCGATGATGAGCGGTGCATAAAGCCCCATCTGTTCTTGGCCGCCGGAGTGCGAGTGATACCAATAGGTGCCGTGCTGTCGGATCGGAAAGCGGTAGGTGAAGGTTTGGCCGGGCTCTATCGCCTGAAAGCCTGAGAAACCGGGCGCGCCATCCATTTCGGCCGGCACGAAGAGCCCATGCCAGTGCAGCGAGGTCGGCGCATCGCTATCGTTGCGGACATGGATGATGGCTTCCTCGCCTTCGGTGAAGCGCAATGTTGGGCCGGGCAAGTGGCCATTGATCGTCATGCCATCGGCCGCGCGTCCCGCGACTACGACGCGTGCGTCATCGATGACGAGAGTGTACTCCCGGGCAAAGGCGGGCGGGGACAATAGAAGCCATGAGGTCGCAAGAAGCGCTAGTGCGCGAGACATGAGATCGGCGGCCCTCGGCGGAATCATTCGCCATGAAATACGCGCGCCGCCGGCATATCCCTCAGATCAGCGTGTCGTTGGGCCCGTTAGGGCATCAGTCAGCGCCTGCTTTGCCCTGTAGATACGAAGCTCGACCGCCTTGGCGGTAAGTCCCAACGCGTCGGCGATCTGGCGATGAGTCAATTCCTCGGTTAACGACAATAGCAGCGGCTCCTTGAGCCCTTGCGGCAAAGCGGCGATCGCGTTGTCCAGCCGCGCAAGCTCATCTTCTCTGTCGTTTGCCGCCGCGGGTGGCTCCCCGATCTGGAGGCCGGGCCGTTCGATGGTCTCGGCCTTGTAGAAGAAATGGCGCACAGCCCGGCGGCGGCGCCAATCGCGGCATTTGTTGATGGCGATGCGCTTCAGCCAGGCGCCGAACGGCCGGCTTTGATCGAAGCGCGACAAAGCGCTCCAGGCGGCGACGAAGCTCTCTTGCACGAGATCATAGGCTTCGCCGGCATCGCCCACATAGCCGCGCACAAACCGATAGAGGCTCTCTTTGTGGCGACGCATCAGCTGAGTGAAGGCGCGTTGGTCGCCAGCGAGAACCGCCGCCACGAGCGCGGCGTCGTCGCGCTCGTCTGGCCCGGTCATTGGTGGTCTGCGGTCAGCGCTTCAACGACAGTGGCGTCGAACGTGGTTTGCTGTTCGGCTGTGAGCACTTCGCGCATGGCGAATACGTGACGGATGGTTTCCGATTGCAGCTCACCCATGGCGCGATGGAAGCGCCCCACTGCAGCCGTTACGCGCGGGCCGTAACCGTGCTCTTCGCGAATGGCGGCCGCGAGCTCGGCATTAGCGGCTTGCATTTCAAGTTCGAGCGCACGCCGGCGCGTGGCGAACTCTGCTTCGATGGCCTCGATCCGGGTGGTTTGCGCAGCCGTCAGATCAAGGCGCTGATGCACCACGTCATGGAGACCCGGGTGGCGCGCTTCGTGGAAGGCGTGCATGCCAACCCAAACGCCGGCAAAGCCCGCAATAAACGCCACCAAAGCGGTGACGATCAGTCCCTGCCACGAGAGCTTCACTTCGCGCCCTCGAGCAAAGTTGAGGGCGCGTAAGCGGAATGCAAGGCGAATGGGGAGGGGTCAGGCTCTGCCGCGCCGCTTGCGGCGCTGCCAGCAACGATCCCCGTCGCCATAATCGCGGCGACGAGCGCGGCGCGAAAGCCTAGAATTCCGGCCGCCGGCGTTGATCGCTGGGCGTCGATGCGCGCCCAGACGCGTGGCTCCAGCTGGCTGAGGTCGCCAGGCACAGTGCGGTCGCGCCAGGCGACAAGTCGCGCTTCGAGGTCATTGTTCATTCGCTTCGCACTCCGCCTCGCAGCATGAATTACGCGCCGCCGTTTGATTTCCCTCAAGGGGCCCCGCGACCCGCTGAGGGATTTGTTCGCCTGCCGCGTATCCAGATTGACTTCAGCCGGGAGGCGCACATGGCGCAAGAGCCAACACCGACGAGCCGCCGGCGGGCGATGGGGCTTCTGCTGGCGTCTGGGGCGTGGCTCATCAGCTCAAACGCATCGGCGCAGGCGACAATTCACGACATGCATGTCAGCCGCGATGCAGGCTGTGGCTGTTGCACGGCCTGGGCCGACCTCATGCGCCACAGCGGCAGATTTCGGATCACGCTCACCAACGAGGCGGACATGGGCGCTGTGAAGCGCCGGCTTGGCGTCCCCGGCGATCTCGCGTCGTGCCACACGGCGCGCGTCGCGGGTTTTACGATCGAAGGGCACGTTCCGGCGGCCGACGTCCTTAGACTGATTGAGACGAACCCGCGCGGCGTGCGCGGCATCGCCGTCGCTGGGATGCCGATTGGCTCGCCTGGCATGGAGCAGCCTGGAATGGGGCGCGATGCGTTCGACGTCGTGGCGTTTGGCGCGGATGGCGGCCGTTCCGCCTTCGCCCATTATGCGGCGCGGACTTGAAATGAAGGAGCCTGGAATGCGTGTTGGTTTGATCGCGGCTTTAGTGTCCGCGGCCGCGTTGGGCGGCTGCGCGACAGCGAACGGCATGGATCATGGCGCCATGAGCCATGATGAGATGATGCGCCATTGTCAGATGATGGAGCAGCATCAAGCCCAAGGCGGTCACGACGGCGCCCAGCACGATCCCGCACAGCATGGCGGCATGAGCCACGAAGAGATGGTCCGGCATTGCGCAATGATGCGCGAGCATCAGAACGGAGGCGCCCAAGGCGCTTCGGCGTCGAGCGAGCGTCTTCAGGCCGTCGCCGAAGCGGGGGCCGAGGTCATGCCGTTCGACCTTGAGCGCACCACGCACGCCTTCTTGGATCGAGAGTGGGGCGGCGAGCAGAGTGTCGTTTCCGACGATGGCGATGCGGCGCAGATCGCGCTCATTCGATCGCACCTGTCGGAGGAGGCGGCGAAATTCGCGCGTGGCGATTTCGCCAGCCCCGAAGCCATTCACGGCGCCGACATGCCGGGGCTTGCAATATTACGCGAGCGGCATGCGGCGATCGATGTCGCCTATGCGGAGATCCCGGCAGGCGCGTCGATCACCTATCGATCACAAGATGCGGAGGCGGTCGAAGCCATCCATGCCTGGTTTGAGGCGCAGCGAACCGATCACGGGGCGCATGCACATTGAGCGGGGCCCATCATCACGACCATGCGCAAGACCACGCAGCAGGGGCCGTGCGAGATCCGGTTTGCGGCATGAGCGTCACGCCGGACGCGCCGCATCGGCTCAGCCATGAAGGCGAGGACGTTCTCTTCTGCAGCGACCACTGCAAGGCGAAGTTCGCCGCTGCGCCAGAGAAATACGCGATGCCGAAGGCGGCTGTGCAAAGCACCATCCACGCGAACCAAGGCGGTCAGGCATCGGCGTCTGTCGATGCGCCCAAGGGCGTGAAGTGGACATGCCCGATGCACCCCGAGATCGTGCGTGACGGTCCTGGATCGTGTCCGATCTGCGGTATGGCGCTGGAGCCCAGGACGCCGAGCGCCGATAGCGGGCCCAATCGCGAACTCATCGACATGTCGCGCCGCTTCTGGGTGGGCGCAGCGCTCGCTGTACCCGTGCTCGCGCTCGAGATGGGACGTCATCTGTTCGGCATTGATCAGATTGTGCCGCGAGCCTGGAATCCTTGGGCGCAATTTGCGCTTGCGACGCCGGTCGTACTCTGGGCGGGCTTTCCGTTCTTCGAGCGGGGCTATCGATCGCTTCTGACGCGCAACCTCAACATGTTCACCTTGATCGCGCTGGGCACTGGGGTTGCGTGGGCCTACAGCGTCGTCGCGTTGATTGCGCCGGGGTTTTTCCCAGCGGCGTTCCGCGACGCGCATGGACTTGTCGCCGTCTACTTCGAAGCCGCCGCGGTCATCACCGTTCTGGTGCTTCTGGGTCAGGTGTTGGAGCTGCAAGCGCGCGAACGAACGGGCGGCGCCATTCGCGCTCTGTTGGATCTCGCGCCCAAGACGGCGCGGCGTATCAAGGACGGCGGCGAAGAGGAGGTCACGTTAGACCAGATCGCAGTCGGTGACCGGCTGCGGGTGCGGCCCGGCGAAAAGATACCCGTGGACGCGATCGTCATTGATGGACGTTCGACCATTGATGAGTCGATGGTCACCGGCGAATCCATGCCGGTCACCCGCGAGGCAGGCGCGCGCGTCATCGGCGGCACGCTCAATCAGACCGGCGCGCTTGTGGTCGAGGCCGATCGCGTTGGCGCCGATACGATGCTCTCGCGCATTGTGCATATGGTGGCCGAAGCGCAGCGGTCGCGCGCGCCGATCCAGCGCCTCGCGGACAAGGTATCGGGCTGGTTCGTGCCATCGGTGATCGCCGTTGCGATGTTGGCGTTGATCGCGTGGTGGGCTTTTGGACCGTCGCCTGCGTTTTCCTACGGGCTGATCGCGGCCGTCTCGGTGCTGATCATTGCATGTCCCTGTGCGCTTGGGCTGGCGACGCCGATGTCGATCATGGCCGGCGTTGGCCGCGGCGCGCGTGCGGGGGTCTTGATCAAGAACGCCGAAGCCTTGGAGCGCTTCGAGAAGGTCGACACCCTTGTCTTGGATAAGACCGGCACGCTCACCGAAGGAAAGCCGGCCGTCACTTCCATTCAATCGGCGCCCGACCAGGATGAGAATGAGACGCTGCGCCTGGCCGCGAGCCTCGAAAATCAGAGCGAGCATCCGCTTGCTTTGGCGATCGTTGCGGCGGCTGGGGAGCGGGGACTTGCACTCAGCGAGGCTTCGGAATTTGACTCGCCGACGGGCAAAGGCGTCGTCGGCGTCGTCAACGGCCGCCCTGTCGCGCTTGGCGCTGAGAAATACCTCGCCGAGCTAAAGATCGACACCACGCGCCTCAGCGCCAAGGCCGAAGCACTCCGCAGTGACGGCGCCACCGCCATCTTTGTGAGCGTTGACGGCGTTGCCGCCGCGGTCTTCGGCATCGCCGATCGCGTGAAGGCAACCACGCCGGACGCGTTGGCGGCGCTTAGAGAGCAGGGCCTGCACTTGGTGATGCTCACTGGTGACAATCGCACCACGGCGGAAGCCGTGGCCCGCAAGCTCGGCATCGACGCGGTGGAAGCCGAAGTGCTGCCCGAAGACAAGTCGCGGATCGTTGCGCGCCTGAAGGCCGAAGGTCGTGTGGTTGCGATGGCCGGAGATGGCGTGAACGATGCGCCGGCTCTGGCCGCGGCAGATGTCGGCGTGGCGATGGGTTCTGGCACGGATGTCGCCATTGAGAGCGCGGGCGTGACGCTGCTGCGCGGCGATCTGACCGGCATTGTTCGCGCCCGCGCGATATCACACGCGGTGATGAGCAACATTCGCCAGAACCTCTTCTTCGCCTTCGCCTACAATGTCGCGGGCATTCCGATCGCGGCGGGCGTGCTCTATCCGCTGACGGGCATGCTGCTGTCGCCGATGATTGCGGCGGCCGCCATGGCGCTCTCCTCGGTGTCGGTGATCGCAAACTCCCTGCGCCTTGGTTCGCTCAGGGTCTGACGCGGCCTCCTTCAATGGTAACCCCTCCTTAATCAGGTTAATGAGACATTCACGATGTCTTCCTTCTGGAGACACCACCACCATACCCAACGCCTTCGAGCGGGTCCTCCGGGACCCGCTCACTCTTTGTTTGGCGCGATGCGCCAACGCGCTATGATCCTATCCATGCCGTTCGACGCCGGTCCTCGCTCAGAGCACGACCCACCCGAGCCCTATCGGGAAGCCCGCACCGATTGGCTCGACTGGGGTATGCGCATCGCCGTCTTCGGTACGCTGCTCGTGCTCTATCTCTATTGGATATGGACCATCATCCAGACAGCCTTCGCGGCGTTTGCCTAAGAGGGCGCCGGTGACGCCGCGCCAACAACTCGACCGTGTTATCGACAAGTTCAGCGCCGGAGTCGCGGTAAGCCGACGATATCGACCGTCTCCCCAAAACTTTCTATGGCTCCACCGTGGCCAGGAGCACGACGGCGATGGCGACGAGAAACGGAATCTCCGACATCACGCGCCAGAAGCGCTCTGAATGATCTCGCTGTCCCGCGGCGAGTTTGCGTCCTTCGCCAAGGAGGAAGCCATGATAGCCCGAGAGGCCCAGCACCAGCGCGAGCTTGACCCAAAACCAATGCGGGATGGCGGCAATTGATGCCTGCGGCAGGTCCCGCAGGTCCGGTGCGAGGTAGGTGGCGAGCAAGAAGAGGCCGAACACCCAAGACAAGACCAAAGCCGGAGAGAGGATAATGAGCCGCAGGCTGCGCGCCGCTTTCAGCATCGTCTGTTCGAGTTCGCCATCCCGCGCGGACGCGGAGATGTAGGCATATAAGCGCGGCAGCATGAGTAGGCCTGATATCCAGGCGATCACTGCGATGACATGGAGACCACGCGCCAGGTCGTAAGAGATGAGGTGTTGCGCCATGGAGGGACCTCAGAGCAAAGACAGGAAGCCGAGCGGATTGTGGGTTCGCGCGACGCCGATGATGAAGGAGAACACCCCGATCGCGGCGGCGGAATAGATGAGGCGATCGCGCCGGGTCTTGCCGCGCTTTAGTGCGTAGCTGCCGAGCACGATGTAGCCCACGAGCAGCACCACCTTCACGGTGAGCCAGGCGTCAACGAACGGGAATTGCTGCACGATCGTCATCAGCATCAGCGCCGCCGTGAGCAAGATGGTGTCGATCGTGTAGCTTAGGTATCGGATCGGCGCGGCCATGGTCCACGCCGCGCCGAAGAGATTGCCGGCGATGGCGCGGACGAGAAAGAGCGCCCCGCTCAGCGCAACGGCCGCGATGTGGACATGGCGGATTTCAGAATAGAAGCTTTCCATGGATCGCCCCCGCGGGAAACGGGCGCCGGAGGCGCTCGTTTCGTTTCTCACGCCGCCTCGGCGATACCGGCGGCGCGTTCGGGATAGGGCGCAATCATTGCTGGCGCGTCGGCGCCGCCAAGCTCGCTGGCGAAGGCGTGATTGACGTCGCGGTGATGGGCTTCGTCGGCGCGCACCACCAAGACCACGTCGCGGAGCGTCGCATTGTCGGGGAGCTTCCAATAGCGCTTGGCGATTTCGGGCGCAGGGCCATTGGGCGTGCGGCCTTCGTCGATTTCGGCCAGATAGTGCGTGTAGCTGATGACGGCTTCTTCCTCGAAATAGCCGACGACGCGGTGGGCGGTTTTCGAGCTGACGAGGTAGAGCACGAAGAAGCCGATATAGAACACCCATTGGGCCGCCAGCACGACGAAGCGTTCGAACAGGGTGGGCTTGGCCACTTCGATGAAAGTCATCAGGTGCATGCGTTCGTTCTCGGCTTCCTCCATCAAGGTGCGGATCCAGCCTTTGTCGTCGCACATGCGCCTGAGGCACGTGAGGTGGGTGATGGTGGCGCCGACCATGCCCGGCACGGCGGCGACGGTTTCCAGCACGATGGCGCGGTGGCCGTAGCGTTTGGCGAAGAAGGTGTCGGCGCAGAAGCGCAATAATTTGGTGAACCCGAGCGCGAACCGGTCGGAAAAGGTCTCAGGCTTATGGTGCATGCCCAGATCGACGAGCGGCGCGGAAGTCATCGTGTTCATCTCCTTGAAGCGATGCTTCAGAAGATGCCAGGGACCGCGGTTGGACGCTTGATCCAGATCAAGCGGGCATGGATTTTCGCGAGCGCTATCAAGTGCCGAGCCCAAGTCCTTTCGGAAAAAAACGGGAGGGCCGGAGGCCCTCCCGCTCAAAGTGGGGAGATGAATTTCTCATTCCGCCGGTACGGTGACCGCGTCTGGCGTTCCCTTGGGCAGGCGGGGCGCCAGCACGAGCTTTGCCGCAAAGATCGCGATGCAGACGGCGCCGATCGAGAAGATCGTGTCGCCGGGGACGCGCATCCACACCAGCATCTCCATGATTGGCGAATGGATCACATCAGGTGAGCGCGCAAACCAAAGGCCGGTATTGATGCTGTGATAGGCTTGGTAGACGCCCTGCGGCAGCAAGCAGAGCAAGGACATGAGACCAAGGCCGATATTGAGCGACCAGAAGGCGGTCTTCAGCAGCCCGTCATCCCAAGCGAAACGCGAGGCCATGCCGCGGAGGCAGAACAGCATGAGCCCGATGCCGAGCATGCCGTAGACGCCGAAGAGCGCGGTGTGGCCGTGGTTCGCCGTCGTGTTGAGGCCTTGGATATAATAGAGGCTGATCGGCGGGTTGATGAGGAAGCCGAAGATCCCCGCGCCAACCAGATTCCAGAACGCCACCGCCACGAAGAAGAGGATTGGCCACTTATAGCTTTGCACCCACGGCGCCGCCTTGGTGTGGCGATAGGTTTCGAGCGCCTCGGCGCCGATCAGCGCCAGCGGCACCACTTCAAGGGCGGAGAACATCGCGCCCACGGCGATCACCGACACGGGCGTGCCGGCGAAGAACCAATGGTGCGCGGTGCCCAAGACGCCGCCGAAGAGGAAGACAATGGTGCCGAACAGTACAGCGAGGTTTGCCGTCTGCGCACGCACGAGGCCCAAGCGAACGAAGAGGAGACTGATCACCGCCGTGGCAAACACTTCAAAGAAGCCTTCGACCCAGAGGTGCACGACCCACCAGCGCCAATACTCGACCATGCTGATGTGGGTGTGTTTGCCCCACATGAAGCCTGCCGCGTAGAAGAGACCGATCGCGACCGTCGACAGAAAGAGGATCATCAAGACCGGCTTGCTCTCGGACGGCTTGGTGAGCGCCGGCCACAACGCTCGGGTCACGAGCACGAGCCAGAGCATCAGCCCGACGAAGAGCAACGTCTGCCAGAAGCGGCCGAGGTCGATATATTCCCAGCCCTGGTGGCCAAACCACCAATTGGTGTCGAGGTCGAACACTTGCTGGACGCCCAGCCATTCGCCGGCCATTGAGCCCAGCACGACGAAGACGAGAGCGCCCCACAGGATGTTGACGCCGATGGCTTGGAATTTCGGCTCTTTGCCGGACACCAGAGGCGCGATGTAGAGGCCGGTCGCGAGCCAGGCCGTGGCGATCCAGAACACCGCGAGTTGGGTGTGCCAAGTGCGGGTGACCGCGTAGGGAATCCACTCCGAAATCGGGATGCCGTAAAAGTCGTGGCCTTCGACTGCATAGTGCGCAGTCAGCGCACCCAAGGCCACCTGCAGCAGGAAGAGCCCGATCACGGTTAGGAAGTATTTATAGGTCGCTCGCATCGACGCGGTCGGCTTGAAGCCGAGCAGCGGGTCCGCGATCGGCGGCTTTGGCGTGTCCTCGTGCTTCATGCGCGCGTGCATCCAGGTGAGGAAGGCAACGCCGATGATGAGCAGGAGGATGCTGGCGATCGACCAGATCACGTTCTCTGGGGTTGGCGCGTTGCCGATCAAAGGTTCGTGCGGCCAGTTCGACGTGTAGGTGACGTTGGAATCCGGCCGGTTGGCGCCGGCGGCCCAGCTGGTCCAGAAATAATAGGCCGCAATCTGGGCGCGGCGCGACGCGTCCGGCACTGGATTGTTGGCGATAGCGTATTGTTCGCGCAGCGATTCAAGCGCGGGGTCGTCGCTGAATAACGCCATATAGTGCGCGCGAACCGCGGCCATCGCCTGCGCGCGATCGGCCGAGACGGTGATGCGATCGGTGGCGGGATCGTAGGTGTTGGTGCGCATCTCAGTGGTGAGGCGCGCCTCAAGCGACGCGCGCGCGCCCGGGTCGAGCTCATCATAGCGCGCGCCATTGTTTTCGCGCGCCGCCCAGATATCCATGAGCGCGATGGACTCGCGATGGAGTTGATCGGCGGACCAATCCGGCGCGACGTAGGCGCCATGGCCCCAGATCGAGCCGACTTGCATGCCGCCCATGGATTGCCAGGCAAGCTGGCCATTCTGGATATCGTCACGCGTGTAGATGACGTTGCCTGAAGTATCGACAATCTCGGCCGGCATCGGCGGCGCTTGCCGATGGATCTCTCTCCCCAAGAACCCCAAGGCGGTGAAGGACGCCGCCATGAAGATCGCAAGGAAGATCCAGAGTCTCTTGATGCTCATGATCTCGCATCCCCAAACCCCCGCGAGACCTTCTCACGGAGCTTGGCGCGGAGACTCGCTCGTTTCCCCAGAGTCTCGATTGATGTAGATCAAGCGGCGCGGCCGATCGTCAGCGGCGCGCTGCCGCACGCGCAGAATTTATTTTCCGCCTGCAACGGGCGCATTTGATTTCGCGCAATGACAGGGGACCTTAGGCGCCGCCGCGACGCGTGCAGAGCAGCGGACCGTAGACGGCGGCGAAGGTGGCGAAGGCCGCGCTCCAAAGCACCGCCGAGACGACCACGCAGTAAAGATAGTGGTAAGGAAAGAACGGCGAGGCGACGCGGATCGCGGCGCCCAGATTGACCAGGAGGTAGATTGCCTTGGTTGCGGCATCAGCCGTGAGGGGCAGTCCGGTGTGGCCCCGGCCGGCGCGCGTCATCACCGCCAATGTCATAACGCCGAAGCCGCCCGCTGTCAGCGCGTGGATGCCGGCGACGCTGGCGATCCAAAGCGGCGCCAGAATCGATCCGCCCAGCAAGAGCAGTGCAACGGCAAGCCAGCCATAGCCAAGGTGCAGAACCGTCACCAGCATTTCAGCCGTCGTGCGCCAGCCCTTCCATCGGAACAGGCGCACAAGATTGAGCGCGCCCGCGAGCGTGAGCAGCACGCCTGCCGCCAAAGCGTCTGGCGCCGTCGCCCACGACAGCAGCGCCGACGCGGTGGCGAGCAGCACCGCGATATCGAAGCGGCCGGGAGAAGCTGGTTCTGGCGTCAGCTTCTGCTTGGTCATCCAATTGCGCGTGAAGCTTGGCGTGATGCGTCCGCCGATCAGCGCGATCAGCATGGCGATCACTGCCAACGCGCCTCTCTCGCCAAGAGCGGCGATATCGGGATTGTATCCGCGAAGATGCGTCAGGGTATTCATGGTGGCGAGCAGCACCACCAGTCCGACGACCGGCAGGTTGCGCACATTCTTGCCGGCGATGATTTCGCGCGCCAGAATCAGCGCGAGGACAAACAGAAATGCGCAATCAATCGCAGCCGCCAATGGCGCCTTCGGCGCGAACAACATCGCCGCGCGTCCGCCCGCCCACAGAGAAAACAAGAAAACAAGCGGCGCGCCGGCGACGGGCAGGCGTCCGGTCCAGTTGGGCGCCGCGGTTAAGAGAAAGCCCGCAATCACGGCGCCGAGATAGCCGAACAGCATTTCGTGCACGTGCCAGTCGCGCGTGATGTTCGGAATCCAGCCGTGGAAGCCGATGATCCAAAGCGGCAAAGCTAAGGCCGCGAAGATTGCGCCGAACAGGAAGAACGGGCGAAAGCCCATCGCGAAGAGCGGTAAACCCTCATACGACCGGTAGCGTTCCGCGGATGTGGTCATAGGGCGCGCGCGCTCAAACCGCGCGCGAGTGGCGCGCGGCGCCGGCTTGGGCGTAGGCGTCGAACGCCGCGGCGACGAGACGGCAGAACGGCTGCGCGGCGGGCTCGACTCTGATCTGATCGCCGTCGAGGCTGACCATGCCGTCGGCGAACATGGGCGATAGTTGCCAAAGTGCGTCAGCGCACGCTCGCGCGCCTCCAAGCGCGCGAAGGTCGCCCGCGAAATCGCACATGATTTCCTCGATCACGCGGCGCCGGATGCGGTCATCGTCTGAGAGTTCATGTCCGCGCGCTGTGGCGAGCTTGCCTTCACTGATCGCGCGGCCCCAAGCGCCCGGCTCGGAATGGTTCTGGGCATAGCCTTGCGGCAGCGTTGAGATCGCCGAAGGCCCGAGCCCGATGATCGCCGAGGCGTCTTGCACGACATAGCCTTGAAAGGACCGGCGCAATTGGCCCGTTCGCGCGGCGATCGCCAATGGATCGGACGGCAGCGCGAAGTGATCGAGGCCGATGGCGACATAGCCCAGCGATTCGAGTTTCACATGCGCGGCGTCGGCTTGCTCCAAGCGTTCGGCCGCGCCGGGCAGTGCGGCCTCCGGAATGAGCCGCTGGCGCTTCTTGAACCATGGCACATGCGCATAGCCGAACAAGGCGATGCGGTTGGGGGCCATCTGGGCCGCCAGTTCAATTGAGTTGCGTAGATCCTCGATGGTCTGATGCGGCAAACCATACATCAGATCCATGCTGAGCTCGGCTATTCCAGAGGCCCGCAATAAGTCGACGGCGCCCTCGACGACCTCGAGAGGCTGAACCCGGCCGATGGCCTGTTGCACCCGTTCATTCAAATCTTGGACGCCAAGCGAGGCGCGGTTGACGCCGGCTTTGACATAAGCGCGCGCTTTTTCGGCGTCGACGTGGCGCGGATCGAGTTCGATGGCGTGATGAGCGCCGGCCTCGATGTCGAAGCGGCGCGCGAGCGCATCGCCGATGCGCGTAAACTGATCGGCTGAGAGGATGTTCGGCGTGCCGCCGCCCCAATGGATTTCGATGACGCGCCGCCCGCCGAGCGCTGCGGCCACGAGATCGATTTCCTGAAGCAACGTATCGACGAAGTCGAGGATGGGCTCGTCGCGCCGCGCCGCATAGGTGTTGCAGCCGCAATACCAGCAGAGCTGGCGGCAATAAGGCACGTGCAGATAGAGCGAGAGCGGCGCGTCCGCGGACATTTGAGCGAGCCAGCGCGCAGTGTCAGTCGCGCTGATCTGAGCGCTGAAGTGCGGCGCGGTCGGATAGCTCGTATAGCGCGGCGCCTGACGCTCGGCGTAAGCCAGAAAACGGGGGTCCATGCGCCAGTGTGGCCAGAAGTGCGGCCGCCCGGTTTGATCTACATCAAGCTTGGCGCACGGCGCGGCGGGCAATTTCGGCGCGGCTGGTCTTGGTCGACCAGATCTCGGCATCGGCAGCGGTAACGATGTCGCCGTCGCGCGGCGCATGATTGTCGATCAAGGGGTCGGGCTTTGCCAATGCGGTGAGGGCGGGCGCATTGGCGATCGTCACCACCGAGCCATTGACGCTGACGCCGTGCTTGCGCAATGCGGCGAAGGCGCGCGAGAGATTTTCTGGCGTCATGCCGAGCAGGGAGGCCAAAACCCGCTTCTCGTGGCGCAGGATCACATCGGCGCCGACGCCTGCGTCGCTTGCCCGGAGCATGACCAGATAGTTGGCGAGGCGTTCGACGCCGCTGCGCAGCTTCTGGTTCTTGACGGCGCGCACCATGGTGCGGAACCCGCCGGCCAGGTCGCGCGAGACCGCCAAGGCGAACTGAACGTCGTCGACCATGGCGCGCCGGATGGCGTCGCCTGGGATCATCAGGATTTCGCTGCGTTCGAGCGTGCGCGCCGACATGAGCGCATCGGCGTCCAAGACGACCGCGGCCAAGATGAAGGTCGAGACGGGCCGCAGCACCGCCAGCACCGTCTCTTGATCGTTCCAGGTGCCGTGAAGTTCGACCTGGCCTTCCATCAGCACGTAGAGGAAGTCGACGGAATCGCCTTCCAGCAGCAGCATCGTGCCGGCGGGGAAACGCTGCAGATGCGCGCCCGCGGTCAGGTCGCGGAAGCTCTCTGGCCGCATGTTCGCGAACAAGGGCAGCGACCGGCAACGGTCCAAATCGGTCGCGCGCACGCCTCAAACCCTCCATCGAATGAGGCATTGTGGCGCCGTTCGAACATCGGGATTTGATACGGATCAATTCAGCGAGGGGTCGCTTGATATTCGGCAATGCGAGAAGGGGCGCCGTTCAGGCAGATTGGTTCGTGTCTGCCGCGGAGCGCCCCGATGAAACACAAGATTAAGGTGAGAGAGGCACGGGCGCCGGGGCCGGAGGAGGCGCTGGACTTCATCCTGTTTGAGCACCTCAAACACAGAGAGATGTGCAACGCGCTCGATCAATTGGCGGATGCGCCAACATTCGACGCGGCCGAAGCGACGCGACTGGCGGAATTCATCCGTGTCGATTTGACGATGCACGTCTTCGACGAGGAGGAGGACTTCTTTCCGCTCTTGCGCCAGCGCTGCGCGCCGGAAGACCAGATCGACGCAGCACTCGAGCGGTTCGACCGTGAACACGAGGCCGACCGCGATCTTTCTGCCCAGGTCCGCATCATATTGTGCACCGCCGTCGAGCAATCGACGCCGCCGTCTCAGATGCCGGGCGCGCGCGAGACGCTGCGGGCGTTTGCGCAAGCCCAACGCCGTCACATGATGCTTGAGAACGGCGTCCTGATCCCGCTCGCGCGCCGGCGGCTCACCAGGGATGATCTGGCGGCCTTGGGTAGACGGCTCGCCGATCGCCACAGGCCAAAAACGCCCGCGGCGATCGAATTAGCTCACGAACACTTCGAGTGACCGCACTCTAGGCATTTGTCGCAGCCCTCGGCGCGAATGAAGGCGGCCGCCCCGCATTTCGGGCAGCTGCGGGGCTTTGCCATCGCGGCGCCGGTTGGCGTGGGGCGAACGGCATCAACGTCGAGATGGCGCTGCACCACATCGCCGATCGCCGCCAGCAAGGAGGGAACGTAGCGGCCTTTCAGCCAAGCCCCGCCGCGGGGATCGAACACGGCGCGGAGTTCTTCTGCGACAAAAGCCACATCGCCGCCGCGCCGGAACACTGCTGAGATCATCCGCGTCAGCGCCACCGTCCACGCGTAATGCTCCATGTTCTTCGAGTTGATGAACATCTCGAACGGCCGGCGGCGGCCGTTCTCTTCCACGTCATTGATGGTCACATAGATGGCGTGTTCGCTCTCTGGCCATTTGATCTTATAGGTCGCGCCGATCAGTTCTTCCGGCCGCGGCGCAAGGTTCGGCAAATTGACTGGCGCGGGCGCGCCCTCGGCGTCCACGGATAGGATCGAACCGGTGACCGCGTTCGGCCGGTAGGTCGTGCAGCCTTTGCAGCCGGACTCGTAGGCACGCACATAGACGTCGGCGAAATCCTCGAAGGCAATGTCCTCCGCGCAATTGATGGTCTTCGAAATCGAGCTATCGATATAGAGCTGCGCCGTCGCCTGCATGGCGAGGTGATCGGCAGGCGTCAGGGTTTGCGCGCTGACGAAGCTGTGCTCGGGCGGCGCCGCATCGCCCTTGAGGCGTTTCCACAGCGTCAGTGCATAATCTTGCACCGGCTCTTCGACATAGGAATTGTCGCCTTGGCGCACGCGGCGTTGGTAGCTGAAGGCAAAGACCGGCTCGATGCCCGAAGACGTGTTGCCGGCCAATAGCGAGATCGTGCCGGTCGGTGCAATCGTGGTGAGGCCACCGTTGCGAAGACCGTGTTCGGCGATGAGCGCGCGCGTCTCGGCGTCGAGCGCAGTCAGCATCGGCCGCTCCAGCATAGCGGGATCATAGGCCGGAAACGCGCCTTTCTCGGCAGCAAGCTCGGCCGATGCGCGATAAGCGGCTCGGCGAATAGCGTCGAGCCAAGTGCGCGTCAATGCGAGGCCGTCTTCGGCGCCGTAGCGCGCATTGCAGAAGATCAGCGCATCGGCGAGACCGGTAATGCCAAGGCCGATCCGGCGCTTGGCCTTCGCTTCAGCTTCCTGTTCCGGGAGCGGATAGCGCGAGACATCGATCACGTTGTCCAGGAGGCGAACCGACGTGGCGGTGAGATCGGCAAGCCGGTCAAGATCAATCGCCGCATCCGCTTCGAAGGGATGTTTCACCAGGCGCGACAGATTGAGTGATCCAAGCAAGCACGCGCCATAGGGCGGCAGCGGCTGCTCGCCGCAAGGATTGGTGGCCGACACAGTCTCGCAGTGCGCCAGATTGTTCTGCGCGTTGACCCGGTCGATGAAGATGACGCCGGGTTCGGCGACATCATAGGTCGCGCGCATCAGACGCGCCCACAGATCGCGCGCGCGCACGGTCTGATAGACCTCGCCGTTGAAGACGAGAGCCCAGTCGCCATCGTTCCGCAATGCGGACATGAAGGCGTCGGTCACCAGAACCGACACGTTGAAATTGCGCAGCCGCGTCGCGTCACGTTTGGCGTCGATGAAGGCCTCGATGTCAGGGTGGTCGATGCGCAAGCAGCCCATCATGGCGCCCCGGCGCTGCCCCGCAGACATGACGGTTCGGCACATCGCGTCCCACGCGTCCATGAAAGAGAGGGGCCCCGAGGCCTGTGCGCCCACGCCGCGCACTGGCGCGCCAGACGGGCGAATGGTGGAGAAATCCATGCCGACGCCGCCGCCCTGCTGCATGGTGAGCGCCGCTTCGCGCAGATGCTCGAAGATGGCGTTCAGATTGTCCGGAATGGTGCCCATCACGAAGCAATTGAACAGGGTGACGGCGCGCCCGGTGCCTGCGCCGGCGATGATGCGTCCAGCAGGCAGAAATCGAAAATCGGTCAGCGCGCCGAGAAACTTGTCGCGCCAAAGCGGCTGTGCGTGCGCGGGTTCGGCTAACGCGATGGCCTCGGCAATGCGCGCCCATGTGTGGCCTACATCGCCGTCGCCGCCTTCCGCTGTGGCGAAGCGATATTTTGCGTTCCAGATCTCGGCGGAGATCGTTGCGTCGAAGGCCATTTGCTGAAGCTCCCAATCGTTTGATGCTTGATCGAGCGCCAGTCTCCACGAGTCGTCGGTAACGCGCAGGTAAATGGCGCGCCACCGTGACGACGCGGCGCACTTCTTGCCGCGCGGCAAACGATGCGTTGACATCAATCAAGGCAAAGACGCGCGGGAGCCTTCACCCACCGTCACACGCGACAGTTTGTCCGCGCTCCAACGCGCTGGGAGTTGACGCCTATCAAACCAAACCAGCATCGCCGGCCTCATGCTGTTCATCGTGAAATCTCAAGGGGATCAGATGAGCAAGTTTGGTGTTGCAGCGCTCGCGGCGTTTGCCGCGTTGGCTTTAGCCGCGCCTGCGCAGGCAGGCGTATTGGACCATTTTCAAGTGAAGGTCGGCGTATCGGGCGTTCTGCCTGATGAGAGCGGCGACCCGATCGATGTCAGTATCTCCGACGAGTACGTGCCGTCGCTGCAGATTGAATACTTCTTCAATGAGCATGTGTCGGCGGAGCTCTTATGCTGCGTCGCCACGCACGACGTGACCGCCGCCGGCGGGACGATAGATCTTGGCGAAGTCACGCACTTTCCACCGACCGTGACGCTCAAATATCGCTGGACCCATTTCGGTCAGGTCGAGCCTTATGTCGGCGCTGGCGTCAATTTCACGTCCTTCATCGACAGCGAGCCGCCGGCCGGCCGTCATGTCGAGTACGACTCATCCGTTGGCCCGGCGATCCAAGCCGGTTTCGACTATCGCATCGACGACCATTGGGGCGTCAATTTCGACGTGCGCCGCATCTGGATCAACACCGACGTGACCATTTCCGGCGACATCAACGCGACCGATCAAGTCGACATCGATCCGTGGGTCGTCTCTACCGCGATCGCCTATCGCTTTTAGGAGCGACTAGAACCCTTCGCTCGTGTGGCGATCGCCCGGCTCAGCCGAAGTGCAACACGGTCGTAAGCCGCTTGCGTCGCCCGGTGCTCTCCCCCATCGCACCGGTCCGACGCAAGTGGCGACGGCCGTTCCGCTGATCGATGGCATTGCTTCGACGGCGTCACCTGGTGTTGAGATGGGTGATGAACACGATGTTCGGCGACTGGTGCGTCTCACATTGGGTTGCGTTCACAAGCAAACCGCTCCGTCGCGACGGAGCGGTCTGCCGACCGAGCGTTCCGCGCCCCAAGGTGCGGGCGGCTGGTCTCCGATGAGCGAAACACGGCGCCTGTCGTGGGCGTTTGATGGAAGTCAAACTGCGATTGCGGTCGAACGCCGCACTTCACTTTCGCGCAACGAAGACGGCGCCGAGAATGAGAAGCCTTAGCGCGTTCCCGTAACGGCGAGAGCTGCGCTGGCCTGGATGTTGATCTCGATCAATGCGGGCGCGCGCGACCAGCAAAGAGTGACGCTAGCGTCATTCTTTGGAGAGGACTTATGCGCGTCACGCTTGTTGAATCGCCGCCGCAAGGCGTCCGCAGTTTTCCCGCCCCTGAAGCCGAGAACCTCACGCTCGCGGATGTCGAAACCATCCGCGAGATCTTCCACACGCCGCTGACCGGCTCGTTCAACTGGGACTATGACAGCGCCAACGCCAAGATCCGCCGGCTCTACGAACTCGGCAAGGCGCACAATTGGAATACGACGGTCGATGTCGATTGGGACGCTCGATGCGACATGGACGATTTTCCGAGCGACCCTGAGCTCAGCGCCCTCAAGGGCTATCCTGAATACGAAGCGCTGAGCCACGCAGACAAAGTCGCCTTCGCCTGGAAGGCGCACGCTCAGACCATGAGTCAGTTCCTGCACGGCGAGCAGGGCGCGCTTCTCGTCGCTTCGCAATTGGTCTCGTGCGCGCCAACAGCCGACGCCAAGCTTTACGCGGCGTCGCAGACGTTTGACGAGGCGCGCCACGTCGAGGTGTTCAACGCCTACCTGCGGCGGCGTTGCCGCATGGTCTATCCGATCAACAAGAACCTGAAGGCGTTGATCGACAAGGTACTGGCCGATGAGCGCTGGGATCTCAAATTCATCGGCATGCAATTGATCATCGAAGGCCTGGCGCTCGCCGCCTTCGGCGCACAGATTCGCACCACCCGCGATCCGCTGCTAAAGCAAATCCTCGAATTGGTGATGCGCGACGAGGGCCGTCACGTCGCCTTCGGCGTCAACTATCTCGAGGACTGGATCAAGGCGCTGCCCGAGCAGGAAATCGAGGATCGCGCCGAGTTCGCGTACCAGGCCTGCCTTGTCATGCGTGATCGGCTCTTTGGCATGGACGTGATCCGCGAGTACGGCTTCGACGAGGAAGCCGCGCGCAAGCACATTCTCGACTCCACCGTGATCGGGCTTTTCCGCGAATTGCTGTTCGAGCGCATCATGCCGAACCTGAAGCGTGTTGGACTGCTCACCGATCGCGTGCGGGACAAGTATGAAGCGCTCGGCGCGCTCCGCTATGAGGACATGGCTGGTGACGTCATGATTGATTGGGTCCAATTGGAACGGCCGATGCCGACCAAGGACAATCTCGAAGCGGCGAGGACGGCTGCCGAGTAGGAAGTCTGGAGGACACGATCAGGCCTATCGACCTCTCCGCCAATCTGAATATTGGATTCGCTCGCTGAAAGCTGGCGCGCACGCTCTTCGCAAACGCTGAAGACGCGCCGGCGGGAGCGGGTTCATGCGCAGAGCTGCAGCGCTCACCTTGGTCGCCTCGATTGGTTTGATCGCCTTGGTCGCCGCAACGCAGAGCGTCGCTGCGCTGTTTTCCTATCAAGGCGCGCTTGGGGCGCCGGTGATGCGCTGGCGCGATGGCGCCATCTATTGGCCATGGTCGGTGTTTGCGTGGGCCGCAGATTGGCGCGCACTCTATCCCCGGCCGTTTGCGCTCGCCGACTTTATCATGGTGTCCGGTTTGGGCGTCGGCGTTTTGATGGGCGCGGCCGCGGCTGGCGGCGGCCCGCCGCGCTTACGGCGTCATGGGCAAGATGGGTGGGCGGCGTTCGACGACGTAGCGCGCGCTAATCTATTTGCGACCAGCGGTGTCGTGCTCGGCAAATTCGGTAGTGAAGTGTTGGCCTATGACGGGCCGGGCCACCTGCTGCTCGTCGGCGCCTCGCGCTCGGGCAAAGGGCGCGGCCACGTCGTGCCGACCCTGCTGGCCTGGCCGCATTCGGCGCTCGTGCTTGATGTCAAAGGCGAACTTGCCGACGGCGACGCCCGGCATGGGTTTCCGGGGGCTGCAGGTTTTCGCGAAACGCTCGGGCCCACCTTGCGGTTTGCGCCGACGCGGGCCCGGAGCGCGCGCTTCAATCCCTTGTTTGAGGTGCGCAGAGGGCCGGACGAAGTCCGCGATGTGCAGAACATCGTCGAGATCATCGTCGATCCCGCGGGCGACGGGCGCAACGCCGATTTCTGGGACAGAAGCGCCAAGCAAGTGCTGGTGGGGCTCATACT
>Ga0068862_100001097_pt1 | contig 25721 bp, 14 predicted proteins | sample KBSSwiS52_FD_66598 | JGI IMG/M metagenome (GOLD analysis project Ga0068862, IMG submission 66598) | Switchgrass rhizosphere microbial communities from Kellogg Biological Station, Michigan, USA - KBS Switchgrass S5-2 | ecosystem: Host-associated > Plants > Roots > Rhizosphere > Soil ... | reverse complement strand
TACACCTTCGCCTCGGGACGAGTGTGGACGACGCGCTTCACCTCGTTGTCCTCGAAGTAGATGCCCGCGTCGTTGTCGCACGCGTAGCCGGGCTTCATCTCCCCGGATCCGATCAGCTTCTGATACAGCGGCCGCCGGCCCGGCTCGCGATCGTAGTGCGGTGAGTGACTCCCCTTGAGGAACCCCAGACACTTCACGATCGACAGCTCCTTCGGCCGCGAGTCCGTCGTCCCTTCCTCGAACCAGCATAACGAGCCCGCACTCGCGCCGCCGAGGACGATGCCGCGATCCCACGCTTCCTTGAGCACGACGTCGATGCCCTGCGCCTTCCAGATCGCCTGCTGGTTGAGCGTGTTGCCGCCGGAGCAGACGATGCCATCCATCGACAGGAACACCTCGTCCCAGCCCTTCGCCTGACGGGTGCTCGCGATGAAGCTCGCCTGCACATGGGGCTCGACGGTGAGTGGCGCGCAGTTCTCATAGAAGCTGAGGATGCCGGTCGGGCTGTCGGCGGACGCCGTCGGGAGGTAGCAGATGCGCGGCCGCGGCTTCCCGGTGAGCTGTGCCATATAGCGAATGAAAACGGTGTTGAATCCGCCTCCGGCAATGAGGATCTTGCGCGTCGCGGTGTGGGCGCGCGTGGTCGATACGGTCGATTCGGCGTTCACGGTCGAAAACGGGAGGTGGCCAGCGCCGAGGGCAATGGAGCCAAAAGCCGAGCGGGCGACGAATTCTCTGCGCTTCATTGTAGGATGCTCCGGTTGCAGGACGCCGCAGTTGCCATCTGGGGCACGATGCGGGTTGGAGTATGTGGCAGGTCGCCACGCTCTGCAACGCATGCGTGGTCGGCGCGGCTGGCGGAGGCGGGGCACGGGTGTCCGAACCGATGGGTCGAGGCCACGTCGCCACGGTGTCCCTGGCGTTGTGAGTGAATTGGGCGGATGATTTGTCCGATGTGTCCGGAGCTACCCGCACGACTACGACCGCATCCATGCGGACTCGGTGCACGCAACGGGCGGAGCGCTGAACCCATGATGGCATGCACACCCGGAGGGAGCTCAGTGAATCATCGCCCTCGCATTGCTTTCGTGCTCACAGCGGTCCTCGTGGCGATCGGGAGCGCCGGGGGCCAGCAGCCCGCGCGCTCGGCCGCCGGGCTGCAACGACTCCTGGACGCCGAGCTCGCGCGCTTCCCGGCGAAGGCCGGCGTGTGGGTGAAGCACCTGACGACCGGCGAGGAGGCGTCCGTCCGCGGCGACAGCGCGTTCAACAGCGCCAGCGTCATCAAGATTCCCGTGATGGTGCTCGCGTTTCAGATGGCCGAGAAGGGTCAGCTGTCGCTGGCCGAGCGCATCACGATCAATGCATCGGACTTCCGCGGCGGCTCCGGGATCTTCCGTTACCACGATCCGGGATTGCAGCCGACGTTCCGCGATGTGCTGCTGCAGATGATCATCACGAGCGACAACACGGCGACGGACCTCGCGATCGCGAAGGTCGGTGGGGTCGACAAGGTCAACGCGTGGCTTCGCACGAACGGCTATGGTGATGCGCTGACGCTCAACATGACGACGGCGGAACTGTTCGCGAAGTACGGGGCGCTGCCGCAGACCGCGAACCGCGACGAGAAGACGAACGCGGACCGCGGCTACTGGTTAGGCATCATGACGCCGCGTGGGACGGGGCGGCTGCTGGAAGCCATCCAGCGGTGCAGCGACGGCACGGGGGCGTCGCCGGTGATCGCGACGCAGAAGTCCTGCGCCGACATGATCCGCATGATGCGCGCGCAGCAGGCGGGCAGTCGACGGCTGCCGCATTTCCTGGGGGTTCCGGTCGCGCACAAGACGGGCGACTTCCCGCCGGTGCTTGCGAACGACGTCGGCATCGTGTTCGCGCGTTCGGGGCCGATCGTGATCTCGTTCTTCACGAACGCGATCGTGGGCTCATACGGCGAGGCCGAAGATCGGATCGGCCGGGTGGCGCAGCTCATCGTCGGATACTTCGATGGTGTGCAATAGAGGGAGACGGGAGACGGGAGAAGGGAGACGGGTAGCGGGTGGGTAGCGGGTAGCGGGTAGCGGGGAGGCGGCGGCAGTCATTCCTCGCCTCCGCCGCTGCGCGGCTCCGCTCGGAATGACAACGGCCCGAGGTCGTTCCCAACAAAAGCACCGATCGTCGGGTGTGGGCCGATGGCGTTACGCCGCACGGAGCTTCTGCGGCCTTCTGCGTACGCGCGAAGCGCGTCTGCGCGTTCTGCGTTCGCCGTTCCGCGAAACCACCATCTCGGAATGACAGACGCACCGTCGAAGGAGCCGGGCTGAGGCGATCGCGCGGTCCGCGTCATGCGGCGTGATGCTCGCATCACTCTCGCTCTTCGTCGGCCATGCCTCTCCACTACGACAATCTCGACCCGACCACGCGCCGCCACGCGCTCGCCGAGCTCGACGGCGACATCGCCGGCGGTTCCTTTCACGCCTCCGACCGACTTCGCCCGACCGCGGTCGGGGACTATCAGAAGCTCCTTCGCGATGCCATCCGCTACTACGACGACCTCTGGCTCGAGGAGCGTGCCGGCGACCTGCTCGTCGACTTCGAGACCCGCCAGACCAAGAGCGGCGGCACGACGACGGCCAAGATCCCCGAAATGGCCCCGCGCATGTTGGCCGAGGGCGACTTCAATCGGTACTACATGCGCGGCGCTGCCTTGCGGGCGCTCCAGGAAGGCAGGGAGCTCGAGGTCTACCGCGCCCGCCTCTCGCTCGAGCCTCGGCCCGAGTCCGCAGAGCTGGAAGGCCACCGCCTCTCGCCGCAGGAAGTCCTCGACCAGCTGCGCGGACTGAGCGGTCCGGATCCCATGGTGCCGCGCCTCGGACGCGTGAACTCCGGCCTGAGCGTGCGTCTGGTCTGACCCGGCAGGCCCGGCGCACCCGGGTCTGTCGCGGCGGTCGCTCGGACTCCACCTTCCTGAGCGATGACACAGCCCAACAGTACGCGGCCGGACGTAGCTTGCCCGGGCTGCGGCTACGTCCCGTCGGCCTACGACCAGTGGATCTGCGCCCCGGACGGCTGCGGACACGCCTGGAACACGTTCGACACCGGCGCTCGATGCCCGGAATGCGATGCGCAGTTCGCCTGGACCACCTGTCCGGGATGCACGCGCACGTTTCCACATCGCGCCTGGTATCGGCAGCAGCCCGCCTGAGAGCTCACCACCGAGCCCGTCGACGCGACTTGGCTCGCCTACGCCTAACCATGATCCGGACGCTCCTCGCCGTCGCGAGCGCCACTGGTGCGCTCACCATCGCGGCCGCCACTGCACACGCTGCTCAAGCGCCGCGCGCCCTCATGCCGATCGACTTCCAGCGTTCGGCGGAGTTCGGCTGGCTTCGCAAGAAGGTGCTCGCCCGCCGGCCGCTCGATGACATGACGCAGGCGGCCACGTGGCGATTCACCGGGACCGGCACGCTCACGTTTCCCACCGAGCCACGCCTGGGTGACATGCGCGCGCTCCGGGTCGACATGCAGATGTTCAGCGCTGCGCCAGCCCCGACGTCGAATCGGCTGTCGTCCGTCAACCTGCGCCGGCCGTTCGACAACGAGGACTGGCGCGCGTACAACCGGATCTCGATGTGGATCAGGCCGGACGCATCCGGCTTTCCGGCGATCCCGCTGCAGATCGTGCTGCATAACGATGGTGCCGAGAAGGTGCCGGACCGGTACAATCGCGAGGGCACGCACTACGTCACGCTGGCGCCGACGGGGTGGCAGCAGGTCGTGTGGGAGATCGAGCCGCTCGCGCGCGATCGGGTGACGCTGCTCGAGATCGGCTACTGGGTGAACAAGATGCTCTCCGGGCCCAACGACCGCGTGGCGTTCGAGATCGGTGCGCTCGAGCTGCAGCGCGTCGCGCCGGACCACCACACCGGGTGGAACGTCGCGCCGGGTCGCATCGCGTTCAGTCACTCGGGATACCAGTCGGGCGCGTCGAAGACCGCCGTGGCGAGCGACGTCACCGCCGCAACCTTCGACCTCGTGCGCGTCGACGACAATGCGTTAGGCAGCGTCGTGCTCCGGAAGCCCGTCGAGCAGATCCGGACGCGGCTCGGGGCCTACCAGCAGATGGACTTTTCCGAGGTGAACGCCCCGGGCACGTATATCCTCCGCGCCGGCGACCTCACCACGCGCTCGTTTCGCATCGGCGACGACGTCTGGAAGGAGAGCCTCTGGAAGGCGCTCAACTTCTTCTACGGTGAGCGCTGTGGCTTCGCGGTGCCCGGGTCGCACGGCGTCGACCATCTCGACTGGTTCGCGACGCACGGCGACCAGCGGATCCCCATGGCCGGTGGCTGGCACGATGCCGGCGACCTCTCGCAGGGCCTGATCAACACCGGGGAGGTCACGTACTCCATGTTCGCGCTCGCCGAGCGGCTGCGAGAACGCGGCGATGATCCAGCGCTGGTCGCGCGGCTCATCGAGGAGGCGCGATGGGGGCTCGACTGGGTGCTCCGGGTTCGCTTCCCGGGCGGTTTCCGGATGGGGTTCGCCAGCCACAACCTCTGGACGAACAACATTGTCGGCGACGCTGACGACCGCAGTCCCGTCGCAAAGAACAATCCTAACGCGAACTACATCGCGGCCGCGGCCGAGGCAAAGGCGTACCGCGTGCTGAAAGACGTTGACCCGGAGCTGGCGGCGCGCAGCCTGCGGATCGCGGTGGAGGATTGGGACTACGCGATCGTGGGTGTGGAGGACGCGTCCACGCGTCACACGCCGGCGTTCGCGGCAACCCGCATGGAGCTCGCGGGCATTGGCGTGACGGCATCGATCGAGCTGTATCGCGCCACCGGCACCCGGAAGTATGCGGACAAGGCGGCGGAGCTGGCGCGGGTGATCGTGGCGTCGCAGCAGCAGCGCCGCGTCGGCAGGGAGTTTCCACTCGCGGGCTTCTTCTACACCGGCCCCGATCGCGATACGCTCTTCCACCAGTTCCATCGCGGGAACGATCAGGCTCCGATCGTCGCGCTCGCGCAGCTCGTCGACGCGCTGCCGGATCACCCGGACTGGATGACGTGGTACGCGACCGTGGCGCGTTATGCGGAGTATCAGAAGCGCACCGCGACGACGACTGCGCCGTACAGTGTCCTCCCGTCGTACGTCTACCGTGTCGGCGATGAGATGAAGGAAGTGCCGGACTCGGGAGCGCTGCACGGCGCCACGCGTGAGGCGTATCGCGCGCAGGTGATGCAGGGGATGCCCATGGGCGACGGGTGGTACCTGCGGGCGTTTCCCGTGTGGTTCGCCCGGCGCGGCAACTACGGGCCGCTGCTCTCGCAGGCGAAGGCGCTCGCTGCCGCGGCCCGGCTTCGCGATGACAGTGCCGGCCTCGATCTCGCGCAGCGTCAGGCGCAGTGGATCGTCGGGCGGAATCCGTTCGTCCAGAGCACCATGTACGGCGAAGGCTACGACTGGTCGCAGCAGTACAGCGTGTCGGCCGGCGACTTCGTTGGGTCGCTCCCGGTCGGGATGCAGAGTCGCGGAGACAGTGACCTCCCGTACTGGTCGTCGCAGAACATGTACGTGTACAAGGAGGTGTGGGTGCACTCCACCGGTCGCTGGATCTGGCTCATGGAGGACCTCCTCGGTGCCGCACCGATGACGGTGCGGGCATCGGACTTCAGCGTGACGTCATCGACGGCGGCAAACGGTGAGGTGACGCTGCGCCTCACGTCCACGAGCGGTGAGCCGCAGTCGTTCGCCATGCGTTCCGAGAACCTCACCGTCGACCGCCCGATCAGAAGCGTTCAGCGCGGTGCGGGCAAGCCGGTGACGATCGAATGGAAGGCCCGGCCGAAGACCGCAGACATCCCGTGGGTTGCCGTCGTCATTCCAAACGGTGACGTGTCGCGACGTCGCGAAGTCGTGGCGAGCGTTGCCCCCAGCGGACCGAGACCATGACGAGCCGCCTGCACGACGCGTGACTACACCGTGCACCGCGGCTCGTCATATCGAAGTAACTCTGAGCTCGTTGATGACCGTCGTGAGCTCGTCGAAGGCCTCGTTCCAGCCGCCCTCGTGGCCGTCGCGCGAGCCGATCGAGTCGAAGCCCGTTTGCACGAACGTCATCTCGGTGCGGTCGCCGCGGTCGGCGAGTGTGACGGTCACGGTCATCTCGACGTCGGGCGTCTCATCCCAGATGAACGTGAAGGACAGGCGCTCCTGCGGCACGACCTCGAGGACCACGCCGTGCTGGCGGTACTCCTTGCCTTCCGGCGAGATCATGCGGGCATGCCAGGCGCCCCCGGGGCGCAGGTCCATCTCGCGCTCGGGCGTGGTGAAGCCTTTCGGGCCCCACTTCGTCGCGAGCTCGCGCTCGCTCCATGCCCGCCAGACGAGCGCGCGCGGGGCGTCGAACGTACGGCGGATGACGAGCTCGGGGCTCGTCGTGCGTCGGGAAGCAGACATCCAGGAGACTCCGGTGGGCGGGCCTAACGTGACGGCGGCAGCTCGTCTGCGCTCGCGCCGTAGATCGCCGGCACCGAGGCGCCGGTCTCTCGGAGATAGACCGTGAGCTGGCCGCGGTGGTGATACCAGTGATTGAACAGCACCGAGCGCAGGAACACGCTCCTCGGCATGGCGCCGATCTCCCTGCCGCCGAGCATCATGCGCCAGGGCTCGGCGAGCCCGGCATCGCCCATGCCGACGAGGACCTCCTTCGCCCGCGTGACGCTCGTACCTAACGTCTCGACCAGCTCGGCGGTGCGGGTGGCGGTGGGACGCGGGATCGGCGTCCCAACCTCGAACGCCGGAACGATCGACAGCTCGGCGAGCGCGCGGGGAATCGTCGCGACGTGCATCCCGAGCTGCCCGAGCGTCATCGACTTCGGATGCGGCCGCCAGTCGAGCTTGTCCTCCGGGATGCGCACCAGCGTTCGTCGCGTCGCGTCGGTCTCGCGCTCCAGCTCCTGTACCAGGTCCTCGATCGTCACCATGGTCGTGCGTCTCCGGGATCGTCGTTGCGTATCAGCGCCTGCGCGCAGCCTTCGTCGCCGCGACGCGCCGCGTCGCGCGAACGGGGGCCGGCTTGCCCTGGATTTCGGCGAGATGCTGTTCGAGCGAATCGAATCCGTCGTTCCAGTACCGCCGATACCGCTCGATCCAGGTGGCGACTTCGCGCAGCGGCGTGGCGTCGACCGCGTAGAGCCGCCGCGTGCCTTCGGGTCGCACGGTCGCGAAGCCGGCATCCCGGAGGACGCGGAGCTGCTGCGAGACTGCGGGCTGCGTGATGCCGAACTCCGCCTGGACGACGGCGGTGATCTCGCCGGCCGAGCGCTCGCCGTCAGCGATGAGCTCGAGAATGCGCCGGCGCACCGGATCGCCGAGGATGTCGAAGGCGTGCATCGTGTTCGTAATATACGGCCATGCTTATATTAGTCAAGGCGTATATATACGGCAGTCATTCCGAGCGGAGCCGCGAAGCGGGCGGAGGCGAGGAATCGCGATCATCCCGGTAGAGGGGCCTCCCGGCCGGGACGAGTGCGATTCCTCGCCTTCGCCGCTTCGCGGCTACGCTCGGAATGACGGCTAATTGCTGCTACTTCGCCCCCGTCCCGCCGGCGCTCGTTAGGCGATAGACCCGGCCGCCTGCGTCGTCCGTGATGTAGAGCGCGCCGTCCGGACCCTGCGCGAGGCCCACCGGCCGATGCTTGGCGCGGTCCGGCTGAATCTGGTCCGGCGGCAACCCCGCGAAACCGTCCGCGAACGTCTCGAACTCGCCGCTCGGCTGGCCGTTCGCCAGCGGCTGAAAGACCACACGGTAGCCCTCCTGCAGCTCGGGCGCGCGGTTCCAGGAGCCGTGAAACGCGATGAAGACACCGTCGCGATACTTCGCCGGCAGCGCATTCCCCGTGTAGAACAGCACCGACATCGGCGCCCAGTGTCCGGGGTACACCGCGACCGGTCCCTTCTTGCCGTCGCAGCGGTCCGTCTTCTTGCCATCGCCACCGTACTCCGGCGCCGTCACGAGCTTCTTCTCGTCCATCGCGTAGTAGCAGTACGGCCATCCGAAGTCGTCGCCCTGGCTGACCTGCAACAACTCCTCGCCCGGGTTGTCTGCCCCGTACCGCGTCGTCGGGAACACCTTCGGCCAGTTTTCGTGCAGCTGGTCGCGGCCGTGCTGGGTGACGATCAATGCGCCGTCGTTCGGCCTGATCGTGATCCCCATGCCGTTGCGAATGCCCTTCGCGAAGCGCGCCTCCGGCGTGAAGCTCTGCCCGGACTTGTTCGCGTCGAACTTCCAGATGCCGGCGCGCGTGGTCAGCTCCGTGCACGGGTCGGTGCCCGGCGACTCGAGGGTGCGGTCTCGGCGCTGGCAGCTGTTGGTGTGCGAGCCGACGTTCACGTACAGCGCGCCGTCGGTCCCGATCGCAATGCTCCGCGCGCGGTGCCCTGGGTTGAGCGGAATGTTCTGCACGACGACCTCGCGCTGACCGCTCGGCGAGAGCTCGCCGTCGCCGCGCTTGTAGCGCACGATGCGCTCGCCCTCGTCGACGTAGAGGTAGCCGTTCGCCAGCGCCACCCCCGTGTTGCCGAGGGAGCCGATGCGCGCGGTGGTGTCGGCTCGGCCGTCACGGGTCGTATCGCGGAGCGCGACGACCGACGCCGACTGGGGCTGCGGGGTCTTGCCCGCGATCTTCTCCTCGGGCGACGGGTCCGTTCCCTCGAGCGTCACGTACACGTCGCCATTGGATGCCACCGCCACGTGTCGCGCGTGGCCGATACTGTCGGCGAACACCGTGGCGCACACGCCGGCAGGCAGCGTGAGACCTGCGTTGTCGCCGACACACTTCGCGACGACGGTATCGGCGGTGGCGGCCAACGCGGCGGCCGAGTCGGAAACGGTGCGCTCGCCGGAACTGCAGGCGATTGATGCGACGAGCAGAGTAAGGACGAGCTCAGGGCGAACAGCCGAGCGGATCGTGGAACGCATACATGCCTCGTGCGAGTGTCGCGGAATGAACGTCGAATCCGAACATACCCAACCGCGCAATATCGAGGCCCGCGCCTAGGTCGCGTCCGGCAAGACGTCGTCATTCCTGTGACAGGCTACCGCGACGGCCGCGATGCCTCGACGACGACGCTCTCCGTTCCGTAGCGATCGACGGCGGTCACGAGCACCCGAGGCGCCGCGGCGTCGCGTTCGGCGACGATCAGCTCGCGCTGCGCGCCCGGCAGGACCCACGTTCGCCACTGCCCCTGATCGAGCGCACGCACCGTCCACCAGATGACCGGCCGGCGGTCTCCCGGCGACAGGCGCACGATCCGCTCGCCCGAGGACGAGTCGGTGCGCACTCTGACCACCGGAGGCGCGGGGCGTGCTTTGCTCAGCCACGGCGACGCCGGCACGAGCGCTGGCGACGCGTAGAGCTGCGTGTGCAGCCGGTCGGCGAGCGCGGCCGCGCTCGCCGCTGCCGGTGGCTGCGTCGCGATGCCGACGAGCACGGAGTCGCGCCGGACGCCGTTCGCCGGCATGAGCGCGCGCATGCTGAAATGGATGTCGCCGCCGGCGTTCGCCTGGCGCGTTAGGCGCACCTGCTCCAGCAGCTCGTCGGGCGGCCAGACGGTCCCGGCGGCGCGGCTCGCGTTATGGCCCGGCCAGATGTGCCGGCCCATGGTGTTCTCGCTCATCCACCAGCGCAGGAGCGTCGGATAGCTCTGCGCGGTTTGCGCGATCGGCCAGTACAGCTGCGGGACGAAGTAGTCCATCCATCCTTCGCGCAGCCATTTGCGTGAGTCCGCATAGAGCTTGTCGTAGGCGTCGAAGCCGGCGATCTCGGGCGGCGTTCCAGGACGCCAGATGCCGAACGGGCTGATGCCGACCTTGACCCACGGCTTGATGGCCTTCGTGCGGCGGTAGATGTTCCGCATCAGGGTGTTCACGTTCTCGCGACGCCAGTCGTTCACCGCGAGTGTTCCTCCGCCGCGCACGTAGCGGCCGTAGCTCGCGCTGTCGGGGAAGGGAATGGGCACGCTGTCGGGGCCGAGCTCGGGATACGGGTAGAAGTAGTCGTCGATGTGAATGCCGTCGACGTCGTAGCGCTTCACGACGTCCAGCATGACGCGCAGCGTCTGCGCACGCACCGCGGGTTCCCCGGGATCCATCCATTGATAGCGCCCGTACGCGCGCACGAGCTCGGGGTGTAGCGTCGCGATGTGACTCAGCGCTGCCGACCCGTGCGCGCTGGGATGACGCGCGCGATAAGGATTGAACCAGGCGTGCAGCTCGAGGCCGCGCTTGTGCGCTTCCGCCACCGCGAACGTGAGCGGGTCGTAGTACGGTTCCGGCGCGCGCCCTTCCACGCCGGTGAGGTACGCGGACCACGGCTCGTATGGGGAGTCGTACAGCGCATCCGCCGCGGGGCGCACCTGCAGAATCACGGCGTTGAAGTTCAGCGCGACGCACCGATTCAGAATAGCGATGAGCTCCGCCTGCTGCTCCCACGTGGACAAGCCGGGTCGCGATGGCCAGTCGATATTCGCGACGCTCGCGACCCAGGCTCCGCGGAACTCGCGCGGTACGGGTGGTGCATCGACCTGGGCGGCAATGCCGGTGCAGGGCACTGCCCCGACGAGCAACGCGAAGGCGAGAATTCGAAGTCGGAGACTGCTCGTGCGCATGTGTACGGAAATTGGGGTCAGATTCGAATTACAAGCGCTGGCGAGTGATTCCTTCCCACAAGCCGTACAGATACGTCGCGCCCAGCGCCCGGTCGTGGAGCCCGTAGCCCGGGCGGCCGCGCTCGCCCCAGATCATGCGTCCGTGATCCGGCCGCATCGGGCCGGTAAACCCCACCTCGGCGAGGGCCTCGAGCACGGCGTGCATGTTCACGTCGCCTAACGCGGATGGATGTGGGGTTTCGTGAAACTGTCGGTGACCCGTGATCCGCACGTTCCGGCAATGGGCGAAATGAACCCGCCCGAGCCCGCCAAGCGTGCGCGCGATGGCGGGAAGATCGTTCGCAGGCTCGGCGCCTAACGATCCGGTGCAGAGCGTCACCCCGTTGGCCGGACGGTCGACGAGGCGCACGAGTCGCGCGAGCGCCGCTCCACTCGTGATGATGCGCGGCAGGCCGAAGATCGCCCACGGCGGATCGTCGGGGTGGATCGCCATCCGCACCCCCACTGACTCCGCGACCGGCACCACGCGCTCCAGGAAGTATTCGAGATGTTCCCACAGCTGCTCCGGGCTCACCGCGCGATACGCGTCGAGCAGCGCCGTGAGCTCGTCGGCGCTGTACGCGGTCGCCCAGCCGGGCAGATCTCCCGTGCCACGCGTCAGGTCGATGCGCGAGAGCGCATCGTCGTCGTACGCGAGCGCCGTCGAGCCGTCGTCGAGCACGAGCGCGAGGTCGGTGCGCGTCCAGTCGAAGACCGGCATGAAGTTGTAGCACAGCACCGGGATGCCGCACTCCCCCATGTGCCGCACACTCTCGCCATAGTTGTCGATGAGGCGATCGCGCGTCGGCCGACCGAGCTTGATGTCCTCGTGCACGGGGATGCTCTCGACGACGCTGAGCGCGAGCCCTGCCTGATCGACCGTCTCGGCCAGTCGCGCGAGGCCGTCTCGCGGCCAGGGCTCACCGACGGGTACGTCGTAGAGCGCGCTCACGACGCCGCGGACGCCGGGGATCTGCCGGACGTACGCGAGCGGCACCGGATCGGTGGGTCCGAACCATCGGAAGGTCATCTGCATCGGCGACGAAATTTCGGTGACGAAGGGCGACGGCGACAGCGGCTCGGGTATCAATCCGAACGAAGCGAGGAACCCCCGGCGTCCCGGGCGACCGGTCCTTCGGGCATGCAGACGTCGGTCATTTAGCCGGCGTGTGCCGCGGACAGTGGCGAGTCAGTCATCGGGCAACAGTCGCCAGTTGCAGTGCCGAGGGGGCCGTACCCAGGGGGTAGTCCGGAGTACTGTGCACCGACTGTCATCCCGAGAAGCGATAGGGACGAGCGATCTTGCTTGCGTCACTCGTGGGCCAGCTACGTGCACCGCTGACGAGATCCCTCGTCGCCATCGCTCCTCGGATGACATCGAGGGTTCCACTGGTAGCAACTGCCTCCTCGGTATTCCTACTGGTCACTCATACTGCAGACTGGTGCCTGATGACTGACTGGCCACCGAGAGTCTGCCGTACGTACACCCGCGCCTGATCGGACCGGTCGGCCCTCGAGTTGCAAAGATCGGCCGTGGACTACACGCCACGGCCGACCATGACACAACCGAAAACGGATTCCGGCACCACCATCTCCGCGTGGATGGCCACCGCGGAGATTCCTTCGTTTCCCCCACTCGCGGCGGATGCCGAGTGCGACGTGTGCATCGTCGGCGCCGGTATCGCCGGCCTGACGACCGCGTACACGCTGGCGCGGGCCGGGAAGAGCGTCATCGTCCTCGACGACGGCCCGGTCGGCGGCGGTGAGACCGGGCGTACGACCGCGCACCTCAGCTGGGCGCTCGACGATCACTACGTCGAGATCGAGAAGATGCTCGGCCCCGACGCGGCGCGCCTGGCGGCGGAGAGTCATCGGTCCGCGGTCGATCGCATCGAGGCGATCGCTCGCGAGGAGCGGATCGACTGCAACTTCGAGCGCGTCGACGGATACTGGTTCGCGGCGAAGCCCGACGATGCCCGGCTCCTCGACGCCGAAGCCGCCGCGGCGCGACGGGCCGGCGCGGGGCAGGTCGAACGCGTGGGAACGGTGCCGGGCCTGCCGTTCCAGCCTCCGGCCGCGCTCCGCTTCGCGAACCAGGGGCAGTTCCATCCCCTGAAGTACGTCGCCGGCCTCGCGCGGGCAATCGTTAGGCTCGGCGGCCGGATCCACTGTGGCTCGCACGTGTCCGATTTCGAGAAGCGTCCGCGCCGGCCGCAGGTGAAGACGTCGGACAAACACACCGTCACGGCGGACGCCATGGTGTTCGCGACGAACTCGCCCGTGAACGACTGGGTCACGATGCACACGAAGCAGGCGCCGTATCGCACGTACGTCGTCGCCGTGCGCATCCCGCGTGGGGCGGTGCCGCGCGGACTCTACTGGGACACCGAAGAGCCGTATCACTACGTCCGGCTCGCAGACGGTGCCGATGGCCACCCGCTGCTGATCGTCGGCGGCGAGGACCACAAGACGGGCCAGGCACACGAACCCGAGGCCCGCTTCGGCGCGCTGCTCGCCTGGACGCGCCGGCACTTCCCCATGGCGGGCGACATCGCGTTCCGCTGGTCCGGGCAGGTGATCGAGCCTAACGACTACCTGGCGTTCATCGGCCGCAACCCCGGCGACGAGAACGTCTACATCGCCACCGGCGACTCCGGGCACGGCATGACGCACGGCACCATCGCCGGCATGCTGATCCCCGATCTCATCCTCGGCGTGGAGAATCGGTGGGCGACGCTGTACGACCCCAGCCGCGTGACGACGCGCGCCGCGGGGCCGTTCGTGAAGGAGAACGTGAACGTCGCCGCGCAATACATCGACTGGGTGACACCGGGCGAGGTCTCCTCGCCCGACGAGATCAAGCCGGGGAGCGGCGCCGTCATGCGGCAGGGTGCCAAAAAATTCGCCGTCTATCGCGACGACGACGGCAGCATCCACATCCGCTCGGCCGTCTGCACCCATCTCTACTGCATCGTCGACTGGAACTCGCTCGAGAAGACGTGGGACTGCCCCTGTCACGGATCGCGGTTCGACCGGTTCGGCCGGGTCGTCAACGGACCCGCCGTGGCCGACCTGGCGGATCCGGGCGGCGAGAAGAAGTGACCACGATGCGTCACCCGGAGCGCTGGCTCGCGCCCCGGCATCATCGTCGACGCGACCCGGACGATAGCCGCGAAGCGGCACCCAGGCGTCATTCCGAGCGGAGCGCGAAGCGCGGAGGCGAGGAATCGCACTCGTCCCGGCCGGGAGGCAGGCCCCTCGGCCGGGACGAGTGCGATTCCTCGCCTCCGCCGCTGCGCGGCTCCGCTCGGAATGACAGCTGGGCTTCGCGTTAGGGCCGGAGATTCGGATTGGTTTCCCACTCCGACTGCCCGATCTCGAAGCACTTGTCCCTGGGCTGCGTCGTGTACTGCAGATTGAACCGGCGCCAATCGTTCAGGCTCTGCGCCTGCAGCCAGAGCTCCGCCGAGCGCTCGTAGATGAGCTGGGCGAGCACGGCTTGCTCCGTCGTCGGCCCGGCGTACGCCGGCAGATTTGCCGCGGCGCGCACGAGGTTGATGAGGGTCACCGCCCGCGTGGGATTGCCGAGGCGGATCTCTGCTTCCGCTTCGATCAGCCGCGCCTCCTGCCACGTGAACACCGGAATCGGCGTGTCGCGCGCCGGATACTTGAGCTGCTCGACGAACTGTCGTGTCGGGTCGGGTCCCTTCGCGGTGTCACCCTTATCGCGGAACGACGTCCTCGGGTCGGTCTTGTAGCGCACGTCCTCGCGGTAGATGCGTGGATGCACGCCGGCTTCGCGGCGAATGAGCGTCGTGGTGTTCGTCGCCACGGCGTTGTTCTCGCGCGAGTTGTTGCCGTAGACCGCGCGAAGCACGAATCCGGGCGGGATCAGCTGCGCATCAGCGCGTGCCCCGGCGTAGTCGCCGAGCATGAGCTTCACGCGCGCCCGTCCGGCGAGCGACCCATTCCGCACGTCGGTGCGGTTGGCGGCCGTGGCCACGGTGACCGCGTCGTCGAATATGGCCTTGGCGCGCTCGTATCCCTCCTTCGGCGTCACCGCGGGGCCGCTGTGGAACGTCATCCCGCAGAAGTTGTCCGCGAGCAGGAAGTGCGCGTACCCGCCCCACATCAGCACCGTCGCGAGCTCGAACCGCTTCTCGGCGTCCGGGAGCACATTGCGCATGCGAACCGCCGCGGTGTCGGCGACCCAGATCGAGCGCGACGCGTTTCGATAGACGTCGTTGCCGACGGAGCTCGGGCGGGTACCGACCCCGGTCTCGACTTCGCGCCAGGTCGGGAACGACCCCGTGTGAATGAACTCCTGCGCGAAGAGCCCGATGATGTCGATCGCGTTCGCGTAGGCGAGCGCGTAGTCGCCGATCACGCCGTTCATGAGCGGCGTCACGGCCTCGGGTGTGTCGAGATTCTCGTCGAGGATGTCCTGCTCGTTGCTCACCTCGAGCACGTCACCGCAGGCGCCTACCGTGAGCGCCAGGGACAGGGCGGCGGCCAACCGCCGCACGGCAAGAGAGCCCCGATTCATCATTGTGTCATCCGCCGCTGAGCGCGGGCTGCTGAAGTGGATGCTCATCGTGACCCCCGGATGGTGATGAGCAACACGCGCGAAACGGGCGTGGAGTCGAAGTCCGAGCCGCCGCCCACGGGCACGTTGCCGCGGTAGCTCAACCGCGGGTCGACGCCAGGGAACTTCGTCCAGAGATGGAGATTGCGGCCCGAGAGGCGCACGCTGGCCCCGCGGAAGCCCGTGGCGCGGATCCACGCGTTGGGGATGCTGTAGGTCAGCGCCATCTCGCTCAGTGCGATGAAGTCCGCCTTTTCGACGAACACGGTGCTGCCGATGACGTTCACGTAGTCGACGAGCGAGTCCGCCGCCGGCGTGGCCTTCCCGCTCGGCTTCTCGATGAGCGACAGATAGTGGTCACCCGAGCGCACGCGGGTGTCCCAGTAGTGCGAGAAGTCGATCTTCTTGTTGCCGCCCGCGAAGTCGGCCATCGCGGTGAGCATCACACTGCCCAGCCGATAGTTCGTCGAGACCGACCCGAAGTACTTCGGGTCGAGCGTCCCGCTGAACACGCGATCTTCAGGCGAGGTCAACGCTGTGTGGCGGCGAGTGGCCGGGTCCCAGCTCTTCAATGGCACACGCCAGACCCCGTTGACCGGAAATCCCTGCTTGATGAACGCGTCGTTGACGAAGAATGGCGCGACTCCGCCCAGATCGGTGATCTCACTCGTGAACGTCGCGAGGTTCAGGCGCGAGCCCCACTCCATGTTCCTGCGGCGGAGCAGCAGCGCGTTGATGCCGAGCTCGATACCGTGGCTCTTCGTCTGCCCGATGTTCGTCAGCTGCGTGTTGAGAAATCCGAGCGACGGGGGGCCGGGCTTTCGAATGAGCGCGTCGTTCGTCGTCTGGAAGTATCCGGTGAACTCCACCCCGATGCGGTCGCCGAGGAACCCGGCATCCAATCCGAGCTCGAGCTCACTGGACGTTTCCGGGCCGAGGTTCGGGTCACCGAGGTTGTTGGGTGTGACGGCTGGCTGGCCGTTCTGTGCCGATATGGGGGAATACGTCCGATCGGCGGCGAACTGCGCGGGCGCCTGCCCCGAGATGCCGTACGCCGCGCGCAGCTTCATCGTGGGCACTGCGCTCGTGGGCCAGAAGCTCTCGTCCGAGATGGAGTAGGCGACCGACGCCTTCGGGTAGGTCTGGTACTTGAAATCGTTTCCGAACGCGGAGTTGCCGTCGACCCGTACGGCGCCAGTCACGAACAGCTTGTCCCACAGACCGAACGTCTCCTGCAGGAACAGTCCGGCGTTCGTCGTCTCGAGGCGATCCTCGCTGGCGGTGCGCGTCGCGGCGGAGGATACGGTGCGCACGCCGGGAGCCGGGAAGTCGGTCCCCTGTCCGGTCACGCGGTTCTGCGTCTGGAAGTCTCCCTGCGCGCCCGCGGACAGCTCGGACGTCACCCACGACGCGAGCGTGTTGGCGAGCGACGCCTTGTAGTCGAACGTGACTTCACGGAAGGAGCGGGTCGCGTTCGTCTTCGCGCCGAGCTTGTTGCCCGATCCCTGATACGCGTACGGAAAGTACTTCTGGAACTCGTCATCGAACCAGTCGATGCCTAACGTCGCGTTGTGCGTGAAGTTCCCGCGCGGCCGCCAGTCGGCCGTCAGCCCCGTCGTGTTCCGGAGCACGTGCTGGATATTCTCGACCGTCTGGTTCGCGTAGAAGTTTCCGAATCGCTCGCCCCATGGCCGGGTCGAGTCCGCGGTGTAGGGAAGCCCCGCGACGACCTGTGAGTAGAGGCCGTGCAGCGCATTGTCCGTGTCGTTGATGCGAAGCTTGTTGAACGTGAATCCCGTGCGCGCGGCGAGCGACAGCGTCGGGGTCAGCACCGCGTTCAGGTTCGCCCGCCAGCCGAGCAGGTGGTTCCAGTTCGCGTCAGGCGCGATGGACGCCTCCTGTCCCTGGAAGCTGAGCGACGTGAAGTACGTGACCGCCTCGCCGCCACCCGACAACTGCGCGAGGTAGCGCTCGTAGCGGCCGTTCCCCACGATCTCCTTCGGGTCGCGGGCGCGGAATCCGGTCGGGCCGGTGAACTGCGTCCACAGCCGTCCCGGGAACCGGTCCGTCGGTGCCCGCTCGAATCCCCCCTCCGCCTCATAGGTCCATTCGGGCGCGCCGGTCCGGCCCCGCTTCGTGAAGATCTGAATGACGCCTTGCGAGCCCTGCGTGCCGTACAGCGTCGCCGCGGCCGCGCCGCGCACGACCTCGATATGATCGATGTCGGCCGGGTTGATGTCCGCCATGCGGTTGATCCCCGGGCCGCCGATGCTGATGCCGCGGTCGTCGGCGTTGTTGACCTTCACGCCGTCGATGTAGAGCGCGGGATCGCTTGGCAGTGAGATCGACTTCGTGCCGCGGATCTTGATCTGCCCCGACGCGCCGACCGCGCTCTGCGAGATGTTCATCATGACGCCGGCCGTGCGCCCCTTGAGCAGCTGGTCGACGCTCAGGATCGGCGACCTCTCGGTGAGCTCGGCCACGTTCACGCTCGACACCGAGTTACCGACCTTTCGGATTTCGGTGGCTGTCGCCGTCCCGGTGACGACGACCTCGTTCAGCGAGATCGCCTGTTGGGCCAGCACGAAGTCGACGGTGTCCCGCCGCCCCGCTACGATCGTGACCGGTTTCTCGTTGGCCGCGAAGCCGAGCTGCCTAACGCCGACGATGTGTAGGCCGGCCGGGATGTTGGCGAGCGTGAACCGGCCGCCCTCGCCCGCCTGGGTGGCGAGGCTGGTCCCCTTGATGTAGACCTGGGCAGCGACAATGGGGCGTCGGTTGGCGGCCTCGACCACCGTGCCGGTGACGGATCCTGTTTGAGCGCCACCCATGCGGGCCGACGCCGCGATGAGTATGGTGATGATTCCGACGGTCGTTGCGACCGGGCGACCACGAACGCGCATGCAAACCTCCTTTCCAAGTCGGAGGGAACAACAGACGAGCACGAGCTGCAGCCCGCGGCGGCTGCGATGAAACGCGAGGGGCGGGTCGGTGGGGTCGCTCGGCACCACGAGCGATAGGGCACAGATGTGGGGCCCGGCGTTCGGGGCGAGCGCCGCGTTCCTCGTTGAGATCGGGTTGGCGGACCAGTCTTGTCACGCGCACACCACCGAGGAGTCCTGCAGCGGGCAATTGTGCCATGCTCGTCACGAGATTCGCAAGTTCGATCACGAAGGACATACAGATCGGCCCGGAATTGCTCGTTACAGCACAGGCGAGCGGCGCACGGCGCGAAACGGCGCAGGCCCAGACGGCGCAGGCCCAGACGGCGCCAAATGCCGAACGGCGCGGAATGCCGAACGGCGCGGAATGCCCAACGGCGCGGAATGCCCAACGGCGCGGAATGCCGAAGGGCGCCAACGGCGGACCTGCCGAAGTACCCGCGCTACAGAACCGCCGACCACGTCATTTGCCGCCGTTAGCGCGCCGTCTGGCATCTCGCGCCGTCTGGCATCTTGCGCCGTCTGGCATCTTGCGCCGTCTGGCATCTTGCGCCGTCTGGCATCTTGCGCCGTCTGGCATTCCGCGCAGTCTGGCATTTGGCGCCGTTCGGCATTCGGCGCCCTTTTGGCCTTGCGCCGTCTGGGCCTGCGCCGTTCGGGCCTGCGCCTCTTCGCAGTTAGCGTTAGGCGCGGCATGTTCTTCCTCGGCGTACGGGCTCGACTGCGCCGGCATGGTCGCCGTATCGTCTGTTCGCTATGTTGGCGCCAATCGATCGGCGCCGATCGAGCTCCAGACTCTCTTTCCCCATACGAACATGATTGTCATGGTTCGTCGCGCCGCCTCGCTGGCGCTCGCGTCCCTGATCGCGGGACAGGCATTCGCACAGACACCGGCGCAGAACGACAGCGCGGCCAAGGCGGCGGTGAAGAGCAAGACGCTGCCGCTCATTCCCACACGCTCGCTCCGGTTCACGGCCACCGAGGGCACCTGGATCTCGCTCGACGTCGCGCCCGACGGGCGCACGATTCTGTTCGAGCTCCTCGGCGATCTCTACACGCTGCCCATCGCGGGTGGGACCGCGACACGGATCACGAGCGGTCAGGGGTTCGACATGCAGCCCCGGTACTCGCCGGATGGGAAGTCGATCGTGTTCGTCAGCGATCGCAACGGGTCCGAGAACCTCTGGATCGCGGACGCCGATGGCGCGAACGCGCGTGCCCTGACGACGGGCGAGCGGCAGGACTATCTGTCGCCGGTGTGGGCGCCGGACGGCCGCACCCTCATTGCAACGAAGGGTGGCCAGCTGTGGCTCTACTACAAGGACGGGGGATCGGGCGTCCAGATGACCGGAGTGCAACGGCCGGGCGCCCCGGGTGCGACTCCGCCGGCGCCACCGCAGGGCCAGGGTCCGGCCTACTTCGGAGCGGCGTTCGGGCGCGATCCGCGGTTCCTCTGGGTGAACGTCCGCGGCGACGTGCCGCGAGGGTTCACGGCGGCCGTGGCGGGGCCCGTCGATGCGGAGCCTGACCCGTCAGCCGACGTGCACCGCAGCAGCCCGCGTCAGGTCGGGCCGTTCCAGGTCGGCCAGCTCGATCGCGACAACGGTCGCATTCTCGTGCGCACGCACGAGACGGAAAGCGCGCTCCGGCCCGTGCCCAGCCCCGACGGCCGGTGGCTCGTCTACACGACGCGCTACGACGCGCGGGAGGCGCTCAAGCTCGTGGATCTCACGACGGGCGATGAGCGCTGGCTCGTCATGGACGTCGCGCGCGACGATCGCGAGGGCGGGGGTACGCGGGACCGCGACCTGTACCCCGGATCCGCATTCACACCGGATTCGCGGGCGTTCGTTACCAGCTATGGCGGCAAGATCTGGCGCGTCGAGGTGCCGTCGGGCCGAGCGACCCCGATTCCGTTCTCCGCCGAGGTCGATCAGACGTTAGGCCCGCTCGTCAAGTTCGATTATCCGATCAACGACTCCGTGCTGACCGTGTCGCAGATTCGCGGCGCCAGGCCGTCCCCCGACGGGAAGCGGATCGTGTTCGCCGCGCTCGACCGGCTGTGGATCGCGGCCCTTCCCGCGGGGCGCGGCGGTGCGCCGGCCACGCCCCCGACGCCGGCCATCGTCCGCGACGCGCGCCGGCTGACGACGGCGGACGTGGTGGAGCACGCGCCGGCCTGGTCGCCCGATGGCAAGGACATCGTCTACGTCACGTGGAACGACTCGTTAGGTGGCGACATCTACCGCATCCGCGCCGACGGCGGCACGCCGCAGCGCCTCACGCGGCTCAGCGCCTTCTACGACAAGGTCGCGTACACGAAGGACGGAACCAAATTGATGGCCGTCAAAGGCTCGCGACTGCACCGGACGCGTTTGCTCGAGGACTTCGGGAATCACGACGGCGCCTCGGAGCTCGAATACGTCTGGCTTCCCGTCACGGGCGGCGACGCCACGCGCATCACGTGGGTTGGCGCCGGCGCGACGCAGGAGGGTCGCAACGTCCCGCACATCGGTCCCGATCCGAACCGCCTCTACGTCTGGGCCGGATCCGAAGGGCTGCTGTCGATGCGCCTCGACGGCACCGATGTGAAAACGATCGCGAAGGTCACGGGCCCGCCGACGCCGGGCGGCGCGGGGAATCCGCAGCCGGCCACGCCGGACGAAGTCGTCCTCTCGCCCGACGGCTCGCGCGCGCTCGTGCGCGTGAACCGCAACGTCTACATGATCTCTGTTCCGCCGCCGAGCGGCGACGCGCCGACGCTCTCGGTGACGCCCACCTCCGCGGTGCCCACCTCACGCCTCACGAAAGTCGGCGGTGATTTCATCGGGTGGAGGAACGACGGGTCCGTCGCGTACTACTCCATTGGCAAGAGTCTTTTCCAGCACGATGTCGCGCTCGCCGACTCGCTGCATGCCGACTCGGCGGCCCGGGCGAGGCAGCGCGAGGCCGGGGGCGCCCCACCGGACACCGCGAAGGGGAAGCCTAACGTGGTGTACGACCCGTTCCGCGTCGACGTCGCGATCACGGCCCGAAAGGACAAGCCGCGCGGGACGGTCGTGCTGTCCGGCGGACGCATCATCACCATGAAAGGCGATGAGGTCATCCCGTCAGGCGACGTCGTCGTGACGGACAACCGCATCGTCGCGGTCGGCGCAAAGGGCTCCGTCGCGATTCCGGCCGGAGCGCGCGTGATCGATGTCTCGGGCAAGACGATCCTGCCCGGCTACGTCGACATTCATGCGCACACGTGGGTTGCGTGGGGCGTGCATCGCGGACAGGTCTCGCAGTTCCTGGCGCAGCTCGCCTACGGCGTGACGACGCAGCGCGATCCGCAGACGTCGTCCGAGGACGTCCTCACCTACACGGACCTGATGGAGCAGGGCGATCTGATCGGACCGCGCCTCTACTCCACGGGCCCCGGCATCTTCTCCGCCGACAACATCTCGAGCCTGGACGAGGCGCGTGACGTGCTCCGCCGCTATGCCGACCACTTCAACACGCAAACGATCAAGCAGTACCTGGCCGGCGACCGGAAAGTGCGGCAGTGGGTCATCACGGCCGCGCGCGAGCTCCGTCTGACGCCGACGACAGAGGGCGGATCGAACTTCACGATGAACCTGACGCTGATGCAGGATGGGTACGGCGGGCTGGAACACTCGCTGCCAATCAGCCCGTTCTTCCAGGACGTCGTGCAGCTCGAGAAGGAGAGTGGCATCACGTACACGCCGACGCTGATCGTGAGCTATGGCGGTCCGTGGGGACGGGACTACTACCTCACCCGCTCGAACGTCGACACCATGCCTCGGCTGCGGTTCTTCACGCCGCACGATGAGCTGGACAAGTGGCAGGAAGTGCGTTTCAACCGCGACGACCGGTACGTATTCAAGCTGCACGCGCAGCAGCTCAAGAAGCTCGTAGAGGCGGGCGGGCGTGTCGGGTTGGGATCGCACGGTGAGGTGCAGGGCATTGGCGCGCACTGGGAGCTGTGGATGCTCGCCTCCGGCGGCATGACGGCCCACGACGCGTTGCGTGCCGCGACGATTCACAGTGCCGACGCGATCGGTCTCGCGAAAGACATTGGTTCGCTCGAGGCCGGGAAGCTCGCCGACCTGCAGGTGCTGGATTCCAACCCGCTCGACAACCTGCAGAACAGCACGGCCATCCGGTTCGTGATGAAGAACGGCCGGCTGTACGAGGCCGAGACGCTGACCGAGGTCTGGCCGCGGAAGCGGCCGCTGCCGAGCGAGTGGTGGTGGCGACTGGAGCCGCAACCCGTGTCGGCGGGTACCGGCGGGGGTGGAGCGAGCCCACCGCGTTAGGCGATGGCGACCGCGAGGCGCGACACGGCGCGTGTCACCTCACTTGGGGACACGCGCCGCGTCGAGCACGGCGTCGATCAGCGGGTTGAGAATGGCAGTGGCTGGGGTACCGAAGACGTTCCAGCTGTTCGCGACCGCGACGAGGCGGTGCCGCGGGACGATGATGAGAACCTGCCCGCCGAACCCGTTGCCGGCCCAGATGTCGGTGCCGCGGCGGTCGTAGCGCCACCACTGATACCCGTAGCCTGGCGAACTCGCGGTGCCGGGAGCGACGTGGTCGACGTGCCGCTTCGTCGCTTCGCGTGCCCAGCCGGCCGGCAGCAGACGTGTTCCGCGCCAGACGCCGTCATCGAGGTGCAGCTGGCCGATCTTCGCGAGGTCGAGGGCGTCGAGATACAGACCGCCTTCGGTGTCGGGGTGGCCGGTCGGCGTGCGCTTCCAGTGGAAGGACGTAATGCCGAGTGGCGTGAACAGGTAGCGCTTCGCGTAGTCGTCCGCCGCCGTCGTCGTCGCCGATCGGATCACTTCCGCCATTAGCTCACTGCCGCCGCTGTTGTACACCCATTTCGTGCCGGGATCGGAATCGAGCGGCTGTGCGAGCGTGAAGCGAATCCAGTCGGGGCTCTGCTCGAGCTGCAATGTGGTATTGGTCGAGTCGAGCGGCCGATCCGTCTCGTGCCACTCGATTCCCGAGCGCATCGTCAGGAGGTCGGCGAGAGTCGCCTTGCGCAATCGCTGATCTACTTTCGACAGATCGTACCCGCCGAAGAAGGAGAGCAGCGGCGTCTGGACGTTCTTGATCGCCCCACGCTGCATCGCAACGCCGATGACGGTCGCCGTGACGGATTTCGTCACGGACTGCAGCGTGTGGAGCTCGCTGCCCTGCCACCACGGGTGATACGTAGGGTGGAGGTAGTTGTATTGGTGGATCTGCGCTGTGCGCTTGCACGCGTCGATCCCGCAGCCGATGGCCGACTGCTTCCCTCGGCTCACCTCGTGGTAGTCCCGCGGAAAGCGCTCGTCGAGCACGAGCTTGCCGTTTCGGACGACGACGAGACGGTCGGTGTTGCCGAATGTGCCGCTCTTCGCCCGCATGACGAGGTCCCGAAGCGGGGCAGGGTCGAGTCCCTCCTGCTCGGCGGATGAGGCGAGCCATCCCTTCGCGGCCTTCGGTGTCTGCGTGAGGGCAGGCGTCGCAATGGCCGGCGCGAGCGCGAGGGCGGCGGTGAGGAACCGGTAGCGCATGATCGAATGTCCGGACGGTGTACATGAGCTTGCATGGATGCCGGGCCCGCGTCAACGCCGGGGACGTGTTGTCATTCCGAACGCTGTGAGGAATCCTTGCTTTCCGAGTAGAGAGGCTTGCCCTCTGTCGGGAGACCAAGGATTCCTCGCGTTCGCTCGGAATCGAAATTCGGGTCAGACTCGATTTACATCGTTCTGTCTCAGCAGCACACATCGATAACGGCAGTTTGAACCACGGAGGACGCGGCGGACGCGGAGGGGCCCTGGCGGTCGAGAGGCCCCCCGCAACGAGCAGAATCGAGGGGAACGACGTCGGGACGCCCCATCGTCCCGAGATCATTCAATTGAGATTCACCGCTCGTGGTGGTCCATACGCTGCCCGTCAGGGTTCTCTCCGTGTTCTTCGCGGTCGATGCTGTTTCACGCCTGCGCACCACTGACCGCCGAAAGCACGCGACTCGTCCACGTGGCGTTGCGGAGGCGCCGCACCCGCGCGAATGTCCGCGAGCCCGGATCATTCCTCGTCACCAACCGCCGCCCACGAATGACGCGCTCTCCCGGCGCGACCGCACTCGCTGCCTGGCTCGCCCTGCTCGCGCCGATCGGCGCTGCAGCGCAGCAGGCATCCCGGCTCCAGCTCGCGCCGTGCACCCTGCCTGGCGTGAGCGCGTCCGTGAACGCTCGGTGCGGCACGCTGCAGGTGCCGGAGAATCGGGGTGTGAAAGACGGGCGCCTGATCCCACTTCGCGTCGTCGTCCTGCCCGCGACCGGTAGGGAGCGCGCTCCTGATCCCGTCTTCTTCATCGCCGGCGGTCCCGGGTCGTCCGTCGTCGAGGACGCGGGCGGGATCGCCTGGGATCCGGCCGGGCTCCGCGAGCGGCGCGACCTCGTGCTCGTGGACCAGCGCGGCACCGGCGAGTCGCGTCCCCTCGACTGCCTGTTCTACGGGCCGCCTGACTCGCTCCAGTCCTTCCTCGGCGACTTCATGCCGCCGGCCGCGGTGCGACGCTGTCGCGACACGTACGCGAAGGACACGGACCTCACGCAGTACACCACGACCATTGCCGCCCACGACCTCGACGCCGTCCGCGCCGCGTTAGGCGCCGAGCGGGTAAATCTGAGCGGCGGGTCGTACGGGACGCGGGCGGCGCAGGAGTACATGCGGCGCTACCCATCGCGCGTGCGGACCGCGTCGCTGTTCGGCGTCGTGGCGCCGTCCGAGGCCATGCCGCAGCGCTTTGCGCGTGACGCACAGAACGCGCTCGACGCCGTCGTGAAGGAATGTGGCGCGGAGGACGCCTGTCGCACCGCGTTCCCACGGCTCGGCGACGAGATCCGCGCCGTGTTCGACGGTCTCGCGCGTGCACCGGCCCGCCTGACGGTCGAGCACCCGCGAACGAAGCAGCTGGCAACGGTCTGGCTTTCGTACGACATGGTCGCGGAGACGCTCCGCTACATGCTGTACTCGAGTACGGAAGCGGCGCTCGTGCCGGTCGTCATGCACACGGCGGCCGTGGGCGACTTCACATGGCTCGCGCGCCGCGCGCTGCGGGCGCGCGGCGCGTACACGGGGAACGGAAACTTCGATGGCCTGTATCTCGCGATCACCTGCGCGGAAGACGTCCCGCGAACGGACCCCGCCCGCGAGGCCATCGACGCGAAGGGCACGTTCCTCGGCGAGTATCGCATGAAGCAGCAGCGCGCGGCGTGCGAGCTCTGGGGCCGCTCGCCGGTGCCGGCCGACTACTACACGCCAGTGCGATCTACTGCGGCCGTCCTGCTCGTGACGGGGGCGAACGATCCGGTCACGCCGCCGCGGTACGCGGCCGAGGTGGCGAGGACGTTGCCGAATGCGCTGAACCTGGTCGTGCCGTTCGGCGCCCACGGGCTGTTTGGGCTCGACGGGCTCGCCTG
>Ga0068862_100001096_pt1 | contig 25731 bp, 11 predicted proteins | sample KBSSwiS52_FD_66598 | JGI IMG/M metagenome (GOLD analysis project Ga0068862, IMG submission 66598) | Switchgrass rhizosphere microbial communities from Kellogg Biological Station, Michigan, USA - KBS Switchgrass S5-2 | ecosystem: Host-associated > Plants > Roots > Rhizosphere > Soil ... | reverse complement strand
CGAATACCGCACTGTCATCGGCTTCTCGCAAAAGACATTCCGGCCGAGAGCAAGGCAATCCTGCGCGATCGGAAAGTGCGAGGCTGGCGGGGTCGTGATGTGGATCAGGTCAGGCTGGAGATCGGCAAGAAGCTCATGGTGACTCGTGTACGAGCGCGCAATCCCGAAACGCTCAGCAGCAGCTTCGGCCCGAGCATTTGAAATATCGCAGACAGCAACGATCTCGACGTTATCCAGTTCGGGCAATATCAATAGATGCTCGCGGGCAATAGCACCGCAGCCTATTAGAGCACCAGTTAGCTTACCCATTTTTTACCTGTAGGTGCTTTAGCGACGCTGCCATGACTATGCTAGAAATACGTGAAACCGCGACGTAAGGCCGGCCCATCGATGGCCCAACCGTCGCGAATTCGTTTAATCATCTGTCCGACGACCGTCAATGTGAAGCGAATGATCCCGTCATGCGTTTATTCCAATCTGATTCATTCGTGTCTACCCAAACGCCATTATGCGTTTAATGATAGCGAGGGATCGGGACGCTCGATGAAGAGAGTTCCCCGTTTCCCTCATCAGGTCCCATGATCCGCGGACCTCGGCAAAAGACAAATTATACTAGTGCGCAAGTTCTTGGCATAGAATTTGAGCACATTAATTGATCCGCATGACGTTTAAATAGACTATTCTCTCGTTAAGGTTTATTGTGGCTGCACCCCCCCGGGATGTGGAAATTTAATGGGGACTTTACCCAAACGGCCGCGGGGAACATCAGAAGGTCTTTTCCGGTCGCAAGCTGGGCGAAATTTGCCAATTATGGCTGTCACACAGCTCTTCATACGACTTTTTTAGATGCTTGGACCCGCCGACATCTCAAACCTTTACGTCCCGAGGAAACGCAGCGTTCGTTCGCTGCCCCTGACACGGCAAAATGCTGCTGCCGTAACATGGTCGACCGTTGATAATGACTGGCCTCTGGAGTATCCGAGGATGGGTATGTGGCGACAGCTTGAGGGAAGGTACATAGTGGAATGGGGACGGTAGTCTCCTGCCTGTTGGCGATCGTCGCAGGCTTTCTCGCGACCTCCGTCGCCGTGTATTTTCTCGAAATCATTGCGGCCGTCGCCCTGTCGCGATGGCAAAGCCCCCCGTTGCCGAACAAGGGGCTTCGCCAACCCATCGCCGTGCTGGTACCTGCCCACAATGAAGGCACGGGATTGCTGCCGACACTTGCCAACATCCAACGTCAGTTGCGTCCTGGCGATCGACTACTTGTAGTGGCCGACAACTGCTCCGACGACACGGCCGCCGTGGCAAGGGGGAACGGCGCCGAAGTGGTCGAGCGGAATGACCCAACGAAATTGGGTAAAGGGTTCGCCCTTGACTGCGGTGTTCGGCATCTCGGCTCGAACCCGCCTGAGATCGTCATAATCGTCGATGCCGACTGCAAACTTGCCGATGGCGCCCTCGACCATCTCGCCCACGCCTGTGCCACGACTGGCCGCCCTGTACAGGCACTCTATTTGATGACCGCACCCATCGACTCTCAGATCAATCATCAGGTCGCCGAATTCTCCTGGCGGGTAAAGAACTGGCTACGTCCGCTTGGGCTTCGCGCGCTGGGCTTGCCCTGCCAGCTGATGGGCACCGGCATGGCTTTCCCCTGGGGCGTGATACGTTCGGCCGATCTCGCAAACGGGCAGATCGTAGAGGACCTGAAACTCGGCCTCGACCTGGCCATCGCAGGGCATCCACCGGTATTTTGCCCGGCAGCGCGCGTGACAAGCGAATTTGCGTCATCCGCAATGGGAGCCGGTACCCAGCGCAAACGCTGGGAGCAAGGCCATCTCGAAATGATTTTCAAGACCGCCCCAAGACTGCTCGCAACCGCCATCGCCCGGCGGGACCGGAACCTGCTCGCAGTCGCGCTCGACCTGGCGGTCCCTCCATTGTCTCTGCTCGGAATGCTGGTTCTCGGAATCTTTGGACTCTCGTTGTGGCCTGCAATATCCGGCTATTCATTCGTAGCTCTTGCCATCGGCACAACCAGCCTCACAGCTTTTGTGATCGCCACTGTCGTTGCGTGGCTCAGGTGCGGCCGCGACGTCGTACCGCCCAGTGCCCTCTTGTTGATACCGTCCTACGCATTCCGAAAGCTCAAACTTTATCGCCAATTTTTCTCGGGCAAGATCGATTCAAACTGGATCAGAACTGACCGCACCAAGTAACAACGGAGACGCGCCTACAAGGCATCGATTGCGTCATCCGCCACTGCCGAGATTACGGACATTAGCCGCTTCGGGATCAAAGCAGCGACTGGTCTGACGCCGTATTCGCCCCGCCGGTGCCGGCAGCTTGTTGCCTCATGCGGCTCACGCCTGATCGGCGAAATACGGGCTCAACTGCTCGACAAGCCGATCGACCTGTGGCTTCCGCATGATCGACAGATGATCGCCCGGAACCTGATGAACCACAACACCATCGCGAGCGATATCACTCCAGCCAAGTGTCAAGTCACCTCCATATTCTGCGGTTCTGCCTTCCGCCCGAAACAGCAGCAATCGTCCGGAATAGGCCGCGGGAACGTATTTTTGGCCAACGGCGGAGAATACGACGATGTTACTGCGCACCCATTTCGGGACCGGAAGATTGACGATTCGACAAACCTTTCGACTGACTTTCCAAATAAAATTATTGAATCTGCTGCTTACGAATTGCCGGGCGTCCGCCGCGACGTCACCGAACCGGCCCTGGATCAGATTTCGCCCGTACTTCCGCAGCCGGTCTATCATGTAGGTTCGCCGAAATTGCACCAATTTCGCGCCTGGAAGATTTCGGTAATGCGCCCAGTTTCCAGTATCAAAAAGCGCAATGAACCCGATGCGCTGTCCTCTTTCAGCCAACTTCCTTCCGATTTCGAATGCGACAAGTCCGCCAAAGGACAAGCCGCATAATTGATAGGGTCCATGCTTTTGAACCTGCTGGATCTCCAGAAGGTATTTCTCGGCCAGTTCCTCGACTGTTTCAGGATAGGCTTCGTTCACATCCGAAGCTCGCAACCCGTAGACAGGCTGGTCGTCGGGCAGGGCTTTGACCAAATCGCGGTAGTCGAGCAGATGGCCGCCAGCTCCATGTATGCAAAATAGCGGAGTCTTGACGCCGGATTCCCGGATGACGACGATGTGTGACCGATCCATCTGCAAGGAGTGGCGCAATTCTCCCGCCAGTTGCTCGACCGTCGGGGCAACCATCAATAGCGAAAGGTCGATCGTAATGCCGAATTTCGCTTTCACTTGCGACACAAGCTGAGCAGCCAACAGCGAGTGGCCGCCCAGCTCGAAAAAATTGTCGTACACTCCAACGGAAGGCACCCTGAGAATGTTCTTCCAGATTTCGGCCAGCTTGATTTCGTCATCGGTTCGCGGAGCCACATACTGGCGAACCGGCTCCTTGACCGTATCCGGCGAGGCACGGAAGCTTTCTCGCACGTCGGGGGCCGCCAGATCCGCAACGCGCTGATTGAGGTCCGACGCCATCGCGCGCAAAAGCGTCTTGTAGTACGCCAGCAACGCCTGGACCGATTTCCGATCGAACAGGTCCGCATTATATTCAAAATTCACCCGCACCTCGTCCTGCCGCTCGATCATGGAAAGCTGCAGTTCGAACGGCGTCCCAACGCTGAATGTCGGCATTGGGGTTACCGTGAGTTCCGGCAGGACGTGGGGCTGCAAGAACGCGGCCTGATAAAGGAAATAGAACTGGAAAAACGCCGTGCGTCCGTTAACCGACTGCACGCGTAGCTGCTTGAGTAGAGCCTCGAACGGAAGATCGGAGTGATCCAGTGCGTCCAGGGATGTCTGGGTCACGCGCTTGAGGACATCGTGCAGGGTCGGATTGTCCGATAGATTGAACCGAAACGGAATCGGGCCGGAGAAGGGGCCAACAAGAGGTTCGGTCTCGGCTCTGCGATTAGCCACCGGCGAACCGATCACCATGTCCGCCTGGTTCGAACAGCGAAATATCAGGATGGCAAAACAGGCCAAGGTCAGCGTGAACATTGTCACGCCCTCTGATTTGCTCAGTTTCTTCAGGGCCTCGGTCATATCCTCCGCCAGTGCGGAAGATTCAATCCCTCCGTTGGAGGTCATTCTCAGGGCCGGAGGATGGTCAGTCGGAAAGTCAACAACTTTGAGTGGGCCGCCGAGTTGCTTTAGCCAGTAATCAAGATGTTCGTTGGCCGCGAGTGAATTCAACCAATCCTTCTGCCAAGCCGCGAAATCGGCGTACTGGATCGGCAATGGAGCCAATGGGGACGGACGATGGCCTGCCAGCGCCTCGTATGTCGACCATAGCTCCTCCTGAATGACCCGCTGCGACCACCCATCCGCGATGATGTGGTGCGTCGTGATGATCAACACAAAATCGTCGGGTTCCAGGCAAAACAGACAGGCACGGAACAAGGGTCCGTGCTCGAGGTCGAACGGATGCCGAGCCTCTTCGAGCAACAATTCCTGCAGTTTGTGCTCGCGGTCCGCCTTGGTAGTCTCCGCGAGATTGACGACCGACAACAAGAACGTTCTCTTGGCAGCGATGACCTGCACGAGCCCACCGCCCTCCTCGGCAAAGTTGGTTCGCAATATCTCGTGTCGATCAACCAGACTCTGAAAGCTCCGCTCGAGCGCATCTTGCGACAGCGATCCCGTCAGACGGACGGTCGCGCGCATGTGAAATTTCGGTGAGTTTGGGTCGAGCTTGGCGAGAAGCCAGAAGCGCTCCTGCACCACGCTCGCAGGCAGGGTAAATAGCTCGTCCACGGCGGCATCGCCGGGGATGCCCCCCGGCGCAGGACTTTCTTCGGATACCAACGGTCTCGAAAGCTGTAGCTCGGATATTCTCGCTTCGGGATTGGCGGCAATCGCCTCCAGGAGACTTCGAAAATCCTCCAGCAGCTGGGTGGCGAACTGCCGGCTGTAGTGGTCTTTGTTGAATTCGACTGATAACCTCCAGCCGCTCTCGCGTTCGACCATGAAGAAGTTCAGTCTGTACAGTGCCCCCTGCGAGATCGACGGAATCGGCACCACCTGAACTTTGGATGGCTCCAAGACATAGTTGGAGCTCCCTCCATAGGCACGATAGCAATTGAAATTGACGAAGACGAAAGGGTCTGGGCACAAGTTGCCATCAGCCTTCAGCGCTTTGATCACGTCTTCGAATGGCACGTCCTGATTGGCGAAAATGTCCAGAGTCGTGTCTCGGACGCGTTCTGCGAGGTCCAGGAACCGAAGATCGCCGGCAACATTCGTTCGGAATACGACGTGATTTATGAACAGGCCCACCAGCCCTTCGAGTTCGGTACGGTTTCGTCCGGCCAATTCCGACCCAATCGCAATGTCTGTTTCCCCCGTATAACGGTGGAGCAGCGCCTTGCATGCGGCCAGGGCGGTGATGAACATCGTGCCGCCTTGCCGATTGCTCAATTTGTTCAATGCATCGGTAAGTTCGCGCGGCAGTTCTTGCGAAACGATGTCGCTGGCGCGCGTGAATTCAACTTGCGGCGCAAGATCGCCCGGAACTTCCAGGCGACGGTAGCCAATGAGCTTGGACGTCCAGTGAGCGAGTTGATCATCACGCTCCTTTTCCGGCCGGCCTTCGCGCTGCCACACCACGTAATCCGGGTACTGGATGCTGAGGTCGGGCAGAGGCGACCCGCGTCCCTCGCCGAAGGCGCCATAGAGCTTCTGAAATTCCCCCATAATAACGCGGATGGACCAGCCGTCGGCGACCAGAAGATGAAGGGCGAGCAACAGATAGTGTTGCTGGGCATCCGTCCGAACCAGCCTGACGCGAAGGAGCGGTCCTGCTGCGATATCGAAGCCGCGCGTGGCCTCGTCCCGGCAAATGCTGTCCAGTCTGGCTTCCCGCTCCGCCTCGGGAACGGCGCAGAGGTCATCGACAGCGACCTTGAGATCGGCCGATGGTGCGATCAGTTGAACGGGATCGACACCAATTTGCGAGAACGTAGAGCGCAGAATTTCGTGACGAGCGACGATCTCATTGAATGCACGTTCAAGGACCGGAATATCCAGGGGTCCCTTGAGGCTCCATCGAAAGGCACAATTATAAGCGGGATCGCCAGGGCGCTCCTGGTCGGCCTTCCAGACACGCTCCTGCGCCGCCGAGAGCGGGAACGCCAGATTGAATTGGCTGCTCCCCGACCCTCGACGGTCGCCAACCTCCCGACCGACATTGGGAAGTTTTATGATGTTCGCCATCTAGTTTGCCTGCCGCACCGCCTGCGGCACCAGCCGGTACTTGTGCCGCGGCACCGGCTTTATCGCTTGATCCTGGGATGGTGTCTGGTTCGGCGAGCCACTGGCTAGCTGCTCGAAGATCGCAGCAATGCTTCGACGCTGCAGTATCTGCCGTGGCGTCACCGGAATGCCGGCCTTGTTGGCGCGCGACGTGATCTGAAACACGTGAAGCGAGTCGGCTCCCAGTTCAAACAGGTTGTCGTTGATACCGACGCGCTCCAGTCGGAGTACCTCGGCCCAGATCCGGGCCATCGTCTCCTCTTCCAGGTTGCGGGGTTCCGCGTAGGCGATCCCGTCCTGCTGCTTCGACCAATTTGGAGCTGGAAGCGCGCCGCGATCGATCTTGCCATTGGGCGTCAATGGCATCGCGTCGAGCGTCACATATGCCGCTGGCGCCATGTATGCCGGCAGTTTTTTTACGAGAAAGTCGCGCAGCTCCGCCGTTGAAGGCGCGGCACCCTTGGCGGGAACGATATACCCGATGAGCCGCTTTTCTCCGGCAACATCCTCGCGGAGCGAGACAACGCCCTGAGCGACGCCAGGATGATTTCCCAACACGTTTTCGATCTCGCCCAGTTCGATCCGGAAGCCCCTCAGCTTGATCTGGTTGTCCAACCGGCCGAGGAACTCCAACGTTCCATCGCTTCGACGGCTGACCAGATCTCCAGTCTTGTACATTCTGGCGCCAGGTTCCTGCCTGAACGGGTTGCTGACAAATTTCTCTGCCGTGAGTTCCGGCCGATTGTGGTATCCGCGCGCCAGGCCCAGGCCCGCAATATGCAATTCGCCGGGGACACCGATCGGCACGAGCTGGAGTTGCTGATCCAGCACCAGCAGCTCGGTGTTGGCGATCGGGTGTCCGATCGGCACCGGTCCCTCCCCAGCCTTCACTTCCAGTACAGCCGACCAAATCGTGGTTTCGGTCGGCCCATACATGTTCCATACTGAAGCGGATCGTTTCACCAGTTCGTTGGCGAGTTCACGAGGGAACGCCTCGCCGCCGCACAAGACCTTGAGTGCAGGCTCGCCGTTCCAGCCCGCCTCCAGCAATTGTTGCCATGTGATCGGCGTAGCCTGTACGACGGTGGCGTTGACGTCCTTCAGATATTGCAGCAACTGAACCGCATATTGTGCCGTCTCGCGGCTGACGATCGCCAGCTTGGCGCCCACACAAAGCGGCAGGAACAACTCCAGTCCGGAAATGTCGAACGACAACGTCGTAACCGCCGCCAACACGTCGGTCTTGCCCAATCCCGGCTGTACCAGCATCGCCTGCAGCAAATTCACCACTGCGCGATGCGGGACTTCAACGCCCTTCGGCTTGCCTGTCGATCCCGACGTGTAAATGACGTAGGCCAGATCTTCGGGTCCGGCGAGGTCGCGCGGCCTTGTCGTCTCCCGCCGCGCGATCGCCTCCCAGTCTCCGTCAAGCTGGACGACCTGCGCATCGCCAAAGGACCACTCCTTGGTCAAGGCAGCTTGCGTCAACACGACCGCGGCCCCTGCATCCTCGAGAACAAAACGCACGCGTTCTGGCGGGAATGTCGGATCGATCGGCACGTAAGTACCGCCCGCCTTCAAGGTTCCGAGCAACGCGACGAGCATCTCCAGACTGCGCTCGACGAACACTCCGACGAGCACACCGGGCTTGACGCCAAGCTCGCGCAGGTGGTGCGCCAACTGGTTCGTCCTGAGGTCCAATTCCGAATAGCTGAATTGCTTCGACCCGAATACGACCGCGACCGAATCCGGGCTCTCCATTGCCTGCGCTTCAAACAGGCCATGAACCGTCAGCCCCTTCTGGCGCTCGACCGACGTTTCGTTCCAGCCTTGCGACAGCTGCCGCATATCGGATGCCGACAGGAGAGGAAGCGTCGATACAGGCCGATCGGCGTGCGCAGCCATTCCTTCGAGCAGCACTTTGTAGTGCCGCAGCCAGCGTCCGATCGTCTCCTCATCGAACAAACCGGTGTTGTAATCGCAATCGAGCGTAAGACCTTCCTTCGATTCCCTGATGTTGAGGAAAATATCAAAATTGACAAAGCTCTTTGGATTGGAGTCAACCTCGGCTTTGACTTCGTCGAAAGCAACCGAGCCGCCCAACCGCTCCAGGTTGAACTGGATCTCGGTAAGCGGCAGACGGCTCGGATCACGCTGCAGCGCCAGCTTACGAACCAGTCTCCCATAGGTATAATTTTGGTGCTCGTAGCCTGCCAGCACAGTTTGCTTCATCTGCGCCAGGAATTCCGCACCGGTAGGATTTCCGGACAGCCGGCCGCGCAGCGGAATGAAGTTCACGCAGTGGCCAACTAGAACCGCATCATCCAGCAGCGACTGACCGGCGGTCGGAACTCCGACCACGATATCGTTCTGGGCGCTCAACCGGCTGAGCAATATCTGGAAGCCGGCAAGCAGCGTGACGAAAAGCGTACATTTCTGGCCGGCGCCGAATTTCTTGATCCGGTTGTAGAATTCCGGACCGATCGTGGTTCGGTAGGTTGCGCCCTCAAATTGCTTGATGGCAGGCCGCGGACGGTCGATAGGCAGGTTGAGCAACGGTACCGGCTGCTTGTATTGCTCCAGCCAGTACTGCTCGATTTTTTGCCCTTCGGGGCTATCCACGAACTTCGCTTGCGAATTCGCATATTCGGCAAACGCCATCGGGGCCGGCGGGCTCCATGCCGCTCCCCGGCTTAGCGCGTTGTAAGCCTGCGATAACTCGTCCACGAGCACATTGATCGACCATCCGTCACAGACGATGTGGTGTGCGGTAAAAATGAGAATATGATAATCGGCAGCCATCCTCATCAACTGGGCGCGCACCAGCGGGCCCTTGCTCAGCTCAAACGGTGTGTGAGCGTCATCCTTGACGATCTGCTGCAGCCGGCTCTCTCTCTCGTCCGGTGCCAGCGACGTCAGGTCGACGGTCGGCACATCGATGTTCAACTGCGCGGCGAAATCCTGCCTGTCTCCTTCAGCGCGGAAGGTCGCACGCAACCCTTGGTGACGCGCCACCACGAGCTCCAGCGCCCGCTTGAGCGCGGATTCATCGACGTTTCCACGCAAACGCAGCGAAATGGATTCGTTGTAACCGCAGGATGCTTCTTCACCGAGTTGGTCCGACAGCCAGACCTCCAGTTGCGGCTCGGTAACCGGCGCTTCGCGGGCTTCTTCGTGGGCGGCTGGTTTACTGATCGGCGCCGGAACGGCGATATCCCTGGCTCCCGCCTGATCGAAGAATCCGGCCTGGCGCATCTCGATCGCGCTTTCCCGGAATGCTTGAACGATCGCCTCGATGTCCGCCTCACTGTGTGAGGTCGTCATGAAGCATGGAAAACCTTCGCGAATATGGATGCCCTTGTCGCGCATGTAGAAGTAAAACAGGCTGGCAAACCGTTCCGTCGACTGAAAGCCGAAATAGAAGAAGCTTCCGAAACTTTCGATGCGCGTGGGAACGCCTTCTTGCGCGACGATTTCGTTGAGAGTCCTGACCAACTCGGTTGTCCGCCCGTTCAGTCGCTCCTGCAGCGCCGGGCCCTGCTCCTTCAAATGCTGCAATACGGCTTTGGTGGCGGCGACGGCGAGCGGATGACGAACGAACGTCCCGGCAAAGAAGGTCACGCCGACTTCGGGATAGGATTCATCCCCGAACTGCCACATGCCGCCGTCGAGGGCATCCATGAAGCGGCTCTTGCCGGCGAGGACACCGATCGGCATGCCGCCGGCGACGACCTTGCCGTAGGTTGCAAGATCGGCCCGAATTCCAAACAACGCCTGGCATCCGCCCGGGTGAACGCGGAATCCGGTCACGACCTCGTCAAAGATCAGCGCCGTACCCGATTCCTGGGTGATCTTGCGAACCTCCTTCAGGAATTCGACGGGCTGAAGGGCAGGATGCCGGCTCTGAACCGGCTCGACGATCACCGCGGCAAGTTCGTTTGCGTTCTGGCGAATCCATTCCAGCGATTGTTCCGTGCCGTAGTCCAGCACGACCATATTCGACACGCTCTGTCGCGGAATACCCGGCGCGATCGGGGCGGATTGCGGCTCGCCGGCCTTGTTCTTGAAGCCCTTGACCAGAACCTCATCGAACATCCCGTGATAGTCGCCCGTAAACATGACCACCTTGTTTCGGCCCGTCACGGTCCGTGAGGCTCGCAACGCCGCGAGAACCGCCTCCGAGCCCGTATTGCAAAATGCCATGCGCTCGTTGCCGGTCATTTCGCAAAACATCTTCGCTACTTCGCCGGCGAGCGGCGTCATCGGTCCGATCTCGAACCCTTCGTGAAGCTGGGCTTCGATCGCCTTCTCGACAAATTCGGGCCGGTGACCCAGCATGATGGGCCCGAAGCCGTTGACGAGATCGATGTACTCGTTGCCGTCGATATCCCAGATGCGCGACCCCTTCGAACGGTCCGTGACGATCGAATAGACCATCTCCTTCCACTGGGGACGAAAGCCCGACACGACACGCGGGTCGGCCAGCACCTTGCGATGCTCCTGCGTAAAGTTCTTCGATTTGACTGTGCGCTGCGTGACCCGATCAACCAGGACGCGGAGATGCTTCTCCTGCTGCTCCGTCAACTCTTTCGACACCGCGGTTTGCGGCGGCTTATAAGGCCCAAACGGCTTGATTTCGTCACCAGCCGGCTTGCTCGCGGCAGTCGTCGACTTGGCGGCCACCGGCTTGGCCGGCATCAGCGGCGCCGGCACGGAAACCGCAACGCCCGGCATAGCGGCGGCAGGCCGGGATCCGGCCCCCTGCAGGGTCTCCAGTTGCTTCGCAAACAGCAGGTTCATCGCCTGAAGCTGCTCGCGCATCAGACGCTCAACCGAAGATTCGGATGCTGTTCCCACCGGCCCGGCGATTAACGTCGGCGGTGCAACCGCAGGGGTGGCCGCAACTGCCACGGTGGCGGGCTGGACCGGTTCCGGCTGCGTCTCGGCTTGGACGGGTTCGGCAAACATGTCGGCCGGAAGCTGCCCCGCCACATAGTCGGTCAGTGCATCGAGGCTGGCCACATCGTTGAGGAGCTGCCGGAAGGTGATCTTGACACCGAATTTCTCCTGTAGGGCCCCTGCGGCCTGCGTGAGGAACAGGGAATCGAAACCCACCTCGAGGAACGTCGTGGCGCTGTCCATCGTGGAGAGATCCACGCCAGACAGATCGGCAAACATTTCGACGAGCGCAGTCTGGATTTTGCTTTTTCGATTTGCGGGCGATGTCATCGCCGCCGGCACCAATGGAATATTCAACGCAACATTCACGATTTCTGTTCCCTGATCGGTTCGGGGTTCGGCTTCGACGACGCTTGGCACAATGGTCTTCACAGGCACGCTGGCGAAGTTCGCTTGTGCGGAGTCCGACATGCTTTCCAGCCAATAGCGCTTGCGTTCGAACGGGTACGTCGGCAGCGAAACACGGTGACGATCCCCACCCTGTTGCAGCACCGCCCAGTCCGGCTTCTCGCCCACCAGCCACAGAGCTCCCAGCGCGGACATCAGCGCTTCGAGATCACCTTCGCCGGAGAAGCCGTCGGATAGGGAGGAGACAATGACTTGGTTCGCGGGAAAGCCGCCATGTTGGCGCGCGAGCGTCGCCAGCACATTGCCGGGACCGACCTCGAGAAGGACGGCTTCCGGATTTTTCCGCAGTTCCTTGATAGCCGCGGAAAATTGAACCGGTTCCCGCGCATGCCGCGCCCAGTACCTCGGATCGGTAGCCTGATCTGCGGTAACCCAAGTGCCGGTTACACCGGACACATACGGAATCTGCGGCGGGTTAAGTTTCGTCCTCGAAAAAGCACCGGCCAGGGGATCGACGAGCGGATCCATCATGACGGAGTGGAACGCGTGCGAGGTCACCAGCCGGCGGCAGGCGACGCCGGCGTCGGTCAGTTCTTGCTCGAATTGCTCGAGCGGCCCGAGCGCTCCAGCGACCACACACAAGGACGGGGAGTTGACGGCAGCCAGCGACAGCGGTTCGCGCAGCCGTTTGCGCACCTCATCCTCGGTGAGGCGCACCGACAGCATGCCGCCGGCGGGGAGCCCCTGCATCATGCGCCCGCGCAGGGCAACGAGCGCAAGGGCATCCTCGAGCGATATCACCCCCGCAAGGCAGGCAGCCACGAATTCTCCGATGCTGTGACCGGCCATGGCCTTGGGCCGGATGCCCCAACTCAACCAAAGCTGCGCCAATGCATACTCGATCGTGAAAATAGCTGGCTGCGCGATCACGGTATCCGTAACCGAGCGTTTCACGTCCTCGCTGGTACCCGCCGGCGGGTACAGCAGCGTGCGAAGATCGGCCTCGAGATGCGGAAGCAGGATTTGCGCGCAGCGGTCGACCGCAGCACGAAATACCGGCTCGGCTTCATAAATCTCGCGAGCCATATTCGGATGCTGCGATCCCTGCCCCGGGAAGAGAAAGAAGACCTCCGAAGCATTGTTCGGCTTCAAGCGCGTTTGTAGGCGCTCGCGGTCGCGCTTCGAAAGCGCGTCAATTGCCTCCGTCACGCTGCCGGCAACTACCGCCCGGCGGCAATCGAAGCCGCGCCGACCGACTTGCAGGGTCCATGCGACGTCCGCCAGGTTCAGGTCCGGATGGGATTTCAAGTGGGCGGCCAGATTTTCCGTTGCCTGATCGAGCGCCGCAGGTGAACGTGCCGACAGGACCAGAAGATGCTTGGACGACCTGGTTGACGAAGCTGAATGGCGCTCAGGAGCCTGCTCGATCACGACATGTGCGTTCGTTCCGCCGACCCCGAAAGCGCTGACGCCGGCGCGGCGGGGGCCATTGTCGGCCTTCCATTCCGACCTCTCGGCATTGACCCGAAAGGGACTATTCTCAAAATCGAAATTCGGATTTGACTTCTTGAAATGAAGCGTTGGCGGAAACACGCCGTGTCGCACGATCTGTGCGGCGTTGATCAACCCGGTCACGCCAGCGGCGACATCCAAATGCCCGACATTGGTCTTCGCCGTGCCGATTACACAGAACTGGTTCTTCTCCGTTTGGGTACGAAATGCCTGCGTCAGGCCCGCGAGTTCGATCGGATCGCCAAGCGGCGTCCCGGTTCCGTGTGCCTCGATGTAGCCAATCGATTCCGGGTCGATCCCGGCGGCCCCATGCGCCATGGCGATGACGCTGGCCTGACCATCCACGCTGGGTGCCGTGTAGCCGACCTTGGCAGAACCGTCGTTGTTGACGCCGAAGCCGCGGATGACCGCGTAGATATGGTCGCCGTCGCGAACCGCCTCGTCCAGGCGCTTCAGCAGTACCACGCCGACTCCACTGCCAAACACCGTCCCTTGCGCATCGGCGTCGAATGCGCGGACGTGGCCATCCGCCGACACCATGCCGCCTTCCTGATAGTGATAGCCGCGCTTCTGCGGAAACGTGATCGAAACGCCGCCCGCAAGGGCCATGTCGCTCTGGTAGGTCAAAAGCGATTGGCATGCCTGGGTGACGGCAAGCAGCGAGGTCGAGCATGCCGACTGCATGGTGAAGCTCGGACCACGCAAGTTCAGCTTGTAGGAGACGCGTGTGGACAGAAAATCGAGACTGCTACCCATCATCTCGACGTAGTTCGAAACCTGGTAGCCGGAAGTGAACTTATCGATGAACCCGGGTGCAGCGCAGAGGCGGGTCAAAAAATACGACCAGATGCTCGAGCCGGCATAGACGCCGATCTGTCCCGGATAGGTATCCGGAACGTAGCCTGCATCTTCGATCGCCTGCCAGCAGCTCTCGAGGAACAGCCGCTGCTGGGGATCCATCAATTCGGCTTCGCGCGGCAAAATGCCGAAGAACTCGGCGTCGAACAGATCGACATTGTCGAGAACCGACCGCGCCCTGATATAGCGAGGGTCGACGGCTGCGCCGGCCTTGTTCGATATCTCCAGGTCCTCGACTCGAAAATGCGAAATCGCCTCGATGCCTGCGAGCTGATTGCGCCAGAACTCGCCAACACTCTGCGCGCCCGGAAACCGTCCGGCCATGCCGATGATGGCGACGCCTTCAGTAGCGGTGGAGTCAGTCTCTTGTTCAATCATGTCGTACTGCCAATTCGACGCTCTCGCTGACGGGCAAAGGCCGCCCGCTGCTTTTGCGCACGCTGCTGCGCCGCGGAAAAAGACGGCTGGGCGGAAACCCGGCCGGTCAGATGCTCGGCCAGAGACTGCACCGTCGTGAATTCAAACAGGGTCGTGATCGGAAGCGAAATCTGCAAGATTTTCTCGAGGTTGGCATGCACACTGACAAGCAGGAGAGAATTCCCGCCCAGGTCGAAGAAGTTTTCGGTCAGCCCGAACTGATCGATGTCGAGCGTCTTGCGCCAAACGTCGATAATCGTCTGTTCCAATTGTGTAGCCGCGGGTCCATTTGCAGCATGGGCCCGAACCTGAGAGCCTGACGCGACCAAAGCCGATCGATCGATCTTTCCGTTCGGCGTCAGCGGCAGCGAGTCCACAGCAACAAACAGCGCGGGAATCATGAACTCCGGCAGCTTCCCCACCAAAAACTTCCGCAGTTCGGTTTCCTTCAATCCGGAATACGAAGGGACGTAGTATGCAACCAGGCGCCTGGATTCAGTAGCGCTACGGTGCGATACGACGCAGATCTGCTTGACATGCTCATGCGCCGCCAATGCAGTTTCAATTTCGCCGGGCTCGATACGATGCCCATGAATTTTTACCTGATCATCCGCCCGCCCCAGGAATTCGATCACGCCATCGGACCGCCAGATCGCCAAATCGCCAGTTCGATACATGCGAGCGCCGCTTTCCGCAGCGAACGGATTGCGCAGGAATTTCTCGTTTGTTGCTTCCGGATTGTTCAAGTAACCCCGAGCAAGGCCGTCGCCCGCCGCGTAGAGTTCACCAGCCGTCCCGGGAGGGACCGGGCGGCCCTGCTCGTCGAGGATAAAGACCTCGGTGTTCGAAATGGGACGGCCGATCGGAATCGATTCCGGCACCGGCTCTCCAGGGTACATCGTATGGCAGCAGGTGAACGTGGTATTTTCGGTCGGGCCATAGCCATTGATCAGCCGACAATTCGGAAGATTTTCGAGAGCACGTCTTACATGGCGCGGCGAAAGCACATCGCCACCGGCCAGAAGCTGGCGAACGGACTGGAGATCCTTCAATCTCTCCTCAACCACGAGATTGAACAGGCCCGCCGTAAGCCAGAGTGTCGTGACGTTCTGCTCTCGAATGACCCGTCCAAGATCTTCCAACGAAGTCGGTGGCGGCGGCATGATGACCAACCGCCCGCCGTTGAGCAGCGGCCCCCAGATTTCTAGCGTTGAGGCATCGAACGAAATCGGAGCGAATTGGAGGAACACCTCATCGGCGCCGAAGCGGCAAAAATTCGTATTGCGGACCAGTCGAACGACAGAGCGATTCTCCACCATCACGCCTTTCGGCTGACCGGTCGAGCCCGAGGTGTACATGACGTAGGCTAGGTCCTCCGGACTTTCCGCAAGCGTCAGGTTTCCCGGATCGGCGCCGGACGACCATGATGCATCTACGAGCAAACAGGTTTCCCGGTAATCCGCCAGCACCGTTGATGCAAGCAACGGCTGCGTCAGCATCACCTTGGTCCGGGTGTCCTGTACGAGAAAATCGAAGCGCTCTTTCGGATACGCGGGGTCGAGCGGGACATAAGCCCCGCCCGCTTTTAAGATAGCTACCAGCGCGACGATCAGCTCGATCGAGCGCTCCATGCAGCAGCCGACGAGCACCTCCGGTCCGACACCAACCTCACGCAGGCGGTGCGCCAACCGGTTGGCGCGGGCGTTAAGTTCAGCGTAGGTGAGCTGCGTATTTCCAAATACCAGGGCGATGGAGTTGGGAGAGGCTGACACAACCTCCTCGAAAAGCTGTGCAACGGTTCGGTCTCGAGGGTAGTCAGTACGGGTCGCATTCCACATCAGCACCTGCGGAGTAAGCGCAGGCGGCGGGGACTTCTGCGATCCGAGCAAACCCGAAAACACCGGCAAGCTCCTTTTCGAATGGCGGGCCAGAGTTTTCGTGGAAGGCGTCGGACCGGCATCGCCGCGCCGACCGGTCCACGGGCAGACCGACCTCAGAATAAAAATTGATCTTATAAATTACTCGCCGCTTTGTCAGCCGTATTAGTAAGCGGAGCCCCCTCATCTCGAACACTGGTTAATTGAAGTTCCAAGCGCTTCCAATAGCATAGTTACCTTAACGGAAGCCCCAAGATTAAATTCGCAGCGCTAAAAATTAGCCCCCTCTTATTTGTCGGGCCAAACGGCTTTCCGTTCATGCCCTTCTGGTGGCGAAAGCAGGCATGTCGTTTGGTCGACTAACTCGAGCAATAGGTTCAACAACGGCCGCACCACCCAGAGAAAATCGACCAATTAATTGCCATGTATTTAACCATGCATTTAATTTCGGAAGCCTCCCGGATAAACTAAGTGGCGACAGCGCTCTTTTTTGACCCGACATTGGCGACCGAATAAGTCCACATTATGCTATGCAACCTCCCTCCGGAGCACCGCGCGATTTGATCTGCATCAAATCGCGTTATCACCGGGCACGCTCGATAGACGGAAGTAAAATCCGCGATAAGTCTCGTTGTATTCGGGGATCAGCGGGATGCGAACAATTCGCTCGTTGACGGGCCAGCTTGCGACGAGCTCATAGCCCAGATCGCGCATTCCCGAACAAAGCTTTTCGACGCTGTGCAGCTTGCAGGGGTTCACCCAAAGCCCGCCATCATGAACCATGACGATGTCATCGCCGCTAGAAAAGGGGCTCCGATTGACGATGACGTGCTTCGGCAAACTCTCGAGTTGGTCCAGCAACTCAGCAAGCTTTGGTTCAAAAAAGTGGATCGCTCCAACGACAATGAACAGGTCAACGCCGGATGCGGCGGAAAATTCATCCGTAAAAGCAAGGCGTTTTTCGCCTTTTTCTCTGGCGAACTCGTTCATCGCCGCCCTTTTCACGGGAATATCGTGGACCGTCCAAACGAGTTCATTGGAAAAATTCAAATAGCGGTCGAGTTGAAAGAAGAGATTTCCGATGCTGCCGCCGAGGTCGAACACGGTCCGCAATTCGGATACGACGGGAGACAAGAAGAAGAGCACCGGATAGTCGCTCTCCCTGGTTACCTCCGCAAATTGAGCGTGCAAGGTGATCTGCTTCGGATGTTCATGCGATGCCGGCACGTAACGCGCCGCGCATGATCGTGCATCCTCGATGCTGGAAAAGGTGCCGTGAAAGGCAAGTAGCCACCGTAGTGCCCGGCCGGTCAGGACGCCGTCGCGCGCACGACGAACGAGTACCCTGCCCCATCGCGACCGCCCGATTGATATAAGCACACGAGCAAGAGCCCGGATCTGTGCCACGCGCATTCTTCGGATTGAATGGGAGACGCCCCGGCTAGGACGTTCGGATTCAACGATATCTCCACTCATACGACCGCCCAAAAGAGGTTGCCCAAGCTGCCGGGAGAAGGCTCCAAAGCCGGAAACCCTGGTCAACCCGGATAGGCAACGGTTGCATATTTCCCGCTAAAGGCTATTAATTACTACCCTTTTCGCGATGACCAAGGACAGACTGCCGTTAACAATAACGCTGATCCCAATTTCAAGGGGAACGGCGCCTCAAGCGGATACCCTGTTCACCATTTCTAATATGCGCTTTTAAATCATCTTGCGGCAGAGGTTTGCCGGGAGCATTATTATCACACGAGGTTAGCCGAGCCTGAATATTGAGGCTTGCTGCTTTACGCCTCTCCATCGAAGGACGTTGCGCAATGCTATGGTCTCCAGCCCCGCAGATTGAATTGGATTGGGAAAACTTCCAGCCGTGGAAGGTCACGCCGGTTCGTCATAAAATTTCGGGCCATTATTTGCTTCAACTGGATCAACTCATCGCGTTGAGCAAACGTCTGGAGCAGCGAGGCCGAATCCGCTCTCACACCAGCACGGCGACCGCCGACACGCCATTCAACCATGCGCCGGAAATGCATCCGAACAGTGCTTCAGCCGCGGAAACCCTCGAACGTATCCGAGAAGCGAAAGCATGGTTGTCGCTCCTCAACGTCCAGACGGATCCTACCTACTGCAAACTGGTCGACGAAGTGCTGGATGGGATCCGTCCGCTCGTTGAAGCCAAAGATCCGAACATGACTTATCGCGGTGGCTGGATTTTCATCAGTTCACCCAAAACGATCACGCCGTTCCACTGCGACAAGGAACATAATTTCATCCTGCAGATTCATGGGCGAAAGACGGTCTATGTGTGGGAGCCGGATGACAATGTGGTTGTCAGCCAGCGCGCGCGCGACCGTTTTCATGCCCGGCACGATCGGGACACGATCCTGTGGAAGGAAGAATTCCGCAAGCGCGCACATCGCTTCGAGTTTGGCCCGGGTGATGGCGCCTATATGCCGTCCACCGCTCCACACCTGGTCGAAGTTGGCGAAGAACCGTCCGTCACGATGAGCTTCACCTATTACACGGACAGCACCCGCCGGGACAGCATGTTGCACTATGCCCGCGGACACCTCGCCGAGCGCGGCATCCATCTGCCGGATGTCGGCAAATACAATCTGCTTGATCAACTGGTCTATCACGGCGCGGCGCCCGTCCGCGGTGCCGCCCGGGCGCTGCGCCATTTGGCCGGCAAGAACGTCGTTTCGGAAACAGCCAAATACGCGCAACACAAATTTTCATAATTCGGCGGTGCAATCGGCACCGCTCACGTTTCTCTCAAAAATCAGGCACGCAAATATGGCGATCAACGGCAATTCGAATATCGGTCAGCTTGAATTAGCCTCCCAAGTGACGGATCGGTCGTTCAATCGTGAGCCATTTGGCTTCAATCACAACCTCAGCACGCTGGATATCTTCGATCTCGGATCGCTCGGCAGGTTGGCCGAAAAATATCACGGCCACGAGCAGGACTATTTCATCGCTTCGAGCGCATCCGCGCCGGACGAAAAATTTCGTGCGACCAAGCCGGTCAATTTGGAGTTGTCCGAGGCCTTCGGCAGCCTGAAGAAAAACTCCATTCGAATCCTATTGAAGCGCCCTGAAAATCACGACCCCAAATTCCGCAAACTGCTGGATGGACTGACCGAGCAGATCATCGATCAATCCGGAGAGCTCAAGAATGACCAGATTTTGCGGCTGGAATCGGCAGTATTCATTACCTCAGCGGCAACGTTGACTCCATTTCACTTTGACCCATCGGCCGTATTTTTCTGCCAGATCATGGGTGACAAGACTTATCATCTCTACTCCCCGACGGCATTGACCGAACCCGAATTGGAGCAGTTTTATTTCCGAGGGTTGATCGACATCGCGCAGGTGGAATTGGCAAAACGCGATCCCAAGCAGGAACATGTATTTCAACTGTCCGCGGGCAAGGGTCTTCACCAACCGCAGAACGCCCCTCACTGGGTCGAGACGCGTGGCGACATTTCGGTGTCGTACTCGTTTTTCTTCGAAACGGCGGGAGCGCGCAAAGTCAGCAGAACGCGCGGCTTTAATTATTACATGCGCAAGGCCGGGGCGGAGCCAACGCCTCCAGGGGCGCGCCCCCGGCTTGATGCCTTCAAGGCCGACGCGATGGGTGTGTGGATCCCGTGCCGCAAGACCCTTTCAGCGGTGAAGGCGGTTACACTGGGTAAATAGTTGCGATGCCGAGGTGCGCGCATAGACGCACATGGCAAGGGCTGCCATGACCCCGGACCTGTGGCGGACGTAATAGGGTCGCCAGGAGACGCCGTCTCTCGTGCCAAGACCCTCCGCTCAGTGAGGATCGGCGATGATCAATTCCGGATTCAGATAGGGATTCCCTACCATAAACGAACGAGGTCCTTCGGACGGACCATCCAATAGGCTTGGGCCATATGCCTTCTTCACCCAGACTTCATCGTAGCCCATTGCTACCAGAAGCGTGGGAAAAATTTCAAAATGGCTCATTCTGTTGAAGCCGGACCTCGCCGCCTGCCGCATGCGTTGTTCAAAACGTTGATCGCCCGTCGCCGCAAACAATGGGACCGCGGCTTCGTCGGGGTTGACGTGCTTCGCCACCGTGCAGTGCGTCTGCTGGCCCTCCCGCAAGCTTTGTCCGTGATCCGATGTATAGATCATCAATGTGTCTGGTGAATCGAACTTTGCCATCAATCGCCGGAAGAATTCGTCAACGGACCATGTAATTCCTTCGCCGTAGTGCTCAAGTGTGTTCCTTCGGCTGTCACCTTGCAGGGGCGGATGGCGTTTCTCGTACGGAAAGTGCAAGCCGTGCTTGTCGATAAGCAGAAACATCGCCTGATCTTCGTCCAGTAACGACAACACTCTTTCAGCAATCTTGTTGTCCCTCGTATAATCAGGAACATCCAGCACCGGGATTTCGGTATCGATCAAACTCTGTTCTTTGCTCGTAAACCCGTTGTGCAATTGAAGCGGACCGGCAACTCCATCGATATGGTAGGTGTGATACCCCGCATTGCTCGCAAACTGCCAGATCAAGGGAGCCTTGGAGCCCTCATCCCACTTGTCAGGCATGTGACGAGGACGCAACCCATATCGAAAAATGGCCCTGGAAACGGCCGAACAATTTCCACCCGAAATCGCAATCCCGAAATTGATCAGCCCGGCTTCATTCTTCAAAAACGGAGTGGTTTCCGCTCCGGCGCCGTTGATCGAGAGCTGATCGCCTCGAACACTTTCGTCCATGATCATAACGATCTTCTTGAATTGATGGCTCTTTTGAACAGGAGCCGCAATCACACGATTACGATCGATGTTTCGTGCGGTAAAATAGCCAAATGGACGATTGCCGCCGATGCCAAGCGTCAGCAGCGTTCCAGTCGATACAAGTGAGTACGGAACCGGAAACAGCAAAGCTCCTGTTCTCGCAAAGTTAACTAGAGCTGCGACGCAAAGAAGCGCAACTGCAGGCACCACAGCCCAGGAGCGTGAAAGCGAAATGGGCTTTTGCGGTGGCATGCAGAACACGACAGCGATCGAAGCAGCAAGCAAGAAATTGCGCAGCAACAATGCTTGGTAAGCACTAATAGCGTCTCCCGAAAGATGCCACTCATCCCAGAGCAGGGAAATCAAATCTCTGTTTGAAAAGACGCCGTTCATCTCCAGGAAAAAGTGGTCGATGAACCAGCCGGTCATCAAGATAGCAACAATTGCAACGCGGAGAATACTTCCTCTGACGAAGGGCACGACGAAGATGCCGATCAAGGCAAAAGCGTAAACAGCTACGTAAAGAGCAGCTTTGACAGGTTGACCGTCTGCCAGCTCCGCTTTGATGCGTTGCGATGCCCAAGTGAAATTCCACATCTCGTTGAAATTCACGTTGTGCCACATCAAGCCCCACATCGGAGCGAACAGCAGGGCAATCCCAATAACCTTCAAAAAACTGACGTAGTTTCGTGATACCAGGTTGAACATGCAAAACCTCGGACCATCAATTCGGAAACCCAAATCTGGCGTACCGGGCCGCTAGAATTCGCAATAACTTCGTTGGCGGCAGGCCTCCAACGAGGTCTGCCTCTTAATTGAAAAAAAGTTCGGTCCAGGCCGGGGGCTTGCCTTGCACTCGCCGAACGTGGAGCACCTTCGGACACAGGACTAAACGATCACCACAACGGTGAACGCGGCATCCTGACACAAATCTGTCATAAAGGGCAAGCCGGCGAAGTTCGCCGGAAAGGACTTGCTGCTGCTCTGCAGCATCGGAGGGAGTGGAAGCCACCGGTGTTAGACAATTTCACGCGCAATCTGCAGGCGAGTAGGCGCCGGGATTCGATGTTCAACAATTGGCGCGCATCGCCATTAATCGCGGGAATTGAGAGCTCGCACTTCCGGATAGCGCGGGTCGTTGGCGCTAAGCAGACCGCGACGGTCACCCTTCAAATAGGTATCTAAGAAGCCGGTCAAATAGGCGTCTATAATCGCGCGGGAACGAGAGGGATCAAGAAGCAGCCATTTGAGAAAATTTTGCAACTCTGGAACGGGATCACCAAACGTAGCATGAAAGCTATTTCGAATGACGAACAAATGGCTCTCCGGAAATTTCGCTTGAACCTCCACGAGACGCAAATCGTTCTGATCGAGCAGGAAATCGTAAAGGTAGCGCGAATTCGGATCGTACAGCAGCTGCCGGCTAAAATCGCTGTGCATCATCAGGTAGGGAATCTTCACCGGACCTTCCGCAGCGCGACCGAATAGCGAGCCGTCCAGATTGACGACCGCCGCAATTCGCGAATCCATAAACGAAGATTCCACTGCCGCCGAGCCGCCGAACGAAAATCCGACGAAACCGACACGCGTCAACTCAACGCGGGCCCGCAGCGTGGCGCTCTGCGCCATACATTCTTCGAGGCGATCCAGGACGGTGAGCCCCCTTGAAGCAACGCGCTTCACGCGTAGGCCGCTGCGGCGCATCGTAGCCTCAAGGCCTTCCGCCGACGAAAAGTCGAAGGGTCGCAGCCGTATCTCCTCATCGGCCGCCGACGCGTCTTTGCTCGGCGGATCACGTGCTGGATCGTCAATACCGGCGACCACATAACCGTGGCTGGCCAAATTTCGCGCCAGTAGCGCCATCGAAGACGGAATTCCGAATAGTCCCGGCGCCAGCAAGACCAAGGGATAGGGCTGCTCCGTCGGTGCGAATGAGAGGCGATCAATCTGCCGACAGAAATTCTGAGCATCATCGGACGCCGATCGATCAGGATCTGCTGCGGTAGGGTAGAAGAAATGGACGAGGATCGATTCACCCTCGGGTTTTGTGTTGGAGGGCGGCGCCAGCGCAATTCTGGCCTCGGCCACGCGGAGCGGACCGGACACCGATGGCGGTATCGATAGCGCCCCCCGGACGACCTGGAACAGGTGAACTCCACTGTTCCAAGCGGCCGGCGCGAGAGCGAACGCGAGAGCGACCGAGCACAGGAAAACCCCGAAACCCAAGAGCGTGTCATGGTGAGATCGGCCTGGCACTTTCGAGAGGAACCGGAGGGCCAGCACAGAAGCAATGACGAGCACAATGAAGAGCGGAATAGCGCCGTAGCGCCTGACAATCTCGAGGATGACGTAAGTCAAAGTAATGCGCATGCTATTCCGGCAAGTTCGAAAAGTTGCGATACGTGGCGAGCGCCTCGACAAATTTGCCAGAAATGACCACGCTCCCATCCAGCGGATACGACGCGTTTACACGATCCATCACTGACGAAACGAAGCGCGAATGGTAAATATTAACTACTTCAAGACCTCGCGTGGAAAGCATAACAAAAGTCATCCTCGGCTTTCAGGAAGTTTTTAATTCCGAAATTTGCCTCGGTATGATTTCAATACGAACGTCGGTCGAATTTACAAGAGTTCTGGCACCCGATGATAACCCCGTATGCGCACGAGAAACCCTACCATATGCCCGAAAATGCAACATCGGAAGGACAAGGAGGCCCAGCGGGTCGGAGAAGCTCTGACGCGACACATTGCCATCCGAATGAATTGAAGCACCTTCGTCCGATCCGCAGCTCTGGCACCCGGCCTCCCCTGATTTGCCTTTTCCCGGGCCCGCCCGGCGCCCGCGAGCTGGCGGACGCTTTGCCAGATGACCAGCCGGTGTACGAAATCTTCTGGCCGAATATGGACAACGAGACCAGTTTTCCGTCCGTGGAGCAACTTGCCGAACTGTTTATTCAAGATCTCCGCAAGCTACAGGCACGTGGGCCCTATCAGTTTTGTGGTTATTCGACCTTTGGCCTCGTGGCCTATGAGATGGCTCGATTGCTCCAAAGCCAGGGCGATGAGGTTCCATTTCTCGCACTGTTCGACATCTGGCATCCGAAATTCCTTCAAATGCAGACACGGCCGGCATTAGCCAGATATCGAATCATGCGCATCGTCGACCGCCTGGATAAGTATCGCCGATTTCTGCAACAAGGCAGGATCGGCGACGCCGCCGCGCAAGTGGTCGAGTTCGTTGTCAGGAAGGGAAAGTCGATCGGTTGGCGGGCCAGCCGATTTGTCTTTCGAATCGCGGACCGCCCCGTGCCGCGCGGCGTTCAAATCATCGAATCGATAGCCGCCAATCAAGCGTATGCTCCGAAGCCCTATCCAAGGCGATTCATACTTGTTCGCCCGCATGATTTTCTCGAAAGGGCCGTGAGCGATCAAACGACCGGTTGGCATGTATGCGCGACCGCGGGTGTCGACGTTCATTTTATTCAAGGCGATCACGGTACGATCAAGGACAAGCCGTACGTGCATGGACTGGTCGAAAAACTGATGCCCTATCTGGCCGGTCCAGCGAAAACCTAAGCCTGCCGCGCGACGATTTTGTGTAATTCGTCGATGCGCGTAGCTCATCCTGGAAGCAACCGGCGAAGCGGCTTAAATCGCAAGTCGCGTGTTGTGCAAAAGCAATCACACCCGAATTGAATCTTGATGCAGCCAGACGTGCTCGGGGCCGCCGCTTCATCAGATGGCAGATGGGGAGCTTACCCCGGTCGCGGTCAATTGAATTTACCGTAAAGGAATGTAGTTAACGTCGGCCGCAGCATCAGACAGATAACGAGAGATCCCCTTCCGGCTTCGATCACGCCGAGCGGATCGGATAAGCTACTAGAAAGGCTAGCAAATTGGGCCATCACGTGGCTCGCCAAGGTTCGAAAACCAGCATCCACAACCAACCAAATAAACCAGCAAAATAACCTTGGGGGGTATAAATCAACGATATAATTTATCGGAGCGGCATTGGAAACACCGCCTGATGTCGACTATAAGCAACTAACTAGCGCCGGAAACTATTTGTAAACCGTAGTTGCTTCTTTCGATTTGTGGTGACCAATTTGGAAATCGCGTTCAACCGAAACAAATCCGCGCAGCCGCGTTCCCAAGTATTGTTCGAGGGTGCTGACGTGACTGCACAGGTTCCGGCTTACGGCCCGCCCCGTATTGATGCGGCGACCAACGCCACTCTTGCGCGCTCGGTTTATTGCGTTCTGGGTTTGCCGATCGATGCCGTCAACCTCGCGACGGTGGTGCAGAGATTAGAAGCGGCAGCGGACAACCGGGCGACCTTTCTGATCTCGACCCCAAATCTCAACTTCCTGGTGAGCAGCCTGTCGGACCCGGAGTTTAGGGAATCGCTGCTGGATAGCGATCTCTGCCCCCCGGACGGCGCGCCGATCGTCTGGATCGCAAGGCTTCTCGGATTGCCTATCAAGGAGAGAGTGGCGGGCTCCGACCTCCTCGATCGGCTTCGAGCCGGGGGCTCCGGCATTCGTCGTCTTGCCATCTTTCTGTTCGGCGGTGCGAAAGGTGTGGCCGCAGCCGCTGCTGCGAAACTCAACACCGAACCAAGCGGCTTGAATTGCGTCGGCACGATGGATCCAGGGTTCTGTGAGGTCAGCGAAATGAGCCAG
>Ga0068862_100001094_pt1 | contig 25806 bp, 19 predicted proteins | sample KBSSwiS52_FD_66598 | JGI IMG/M metagenome (GOLD analysis project Ga0068862, IMG submission 66598) | Switchgrass rhizosphere microbial communities from Kellogg Biological Station, Michigan, USA - KBS Switchgrass S5-2 | ecosystem: Host-associated > Plants > Roots > Rhizosphere > Soil ... | reverse complement strand
CCGACCTACAGCCTGCTCCAGGCCTGCGGCGGCTGGCCACGCGGTGGATGGACGAGCATGCCGGTGACGCGATTGCTGGCGTCGACCTCGAAGGTCACGCGCAGCGGCAGCTCAGTCGCGAAGAAGTCTCGCTGACTTTCCGCGTGCAGCCGCAGCTTCGGCAAACCCCAGCTCGTCGGTAACTCGATCGTCAGCAACGTACCTTCGCGCGCGATCGTGGTCACGCCTTCGTCCTGCAAGTCATAGCGCCCGGCGTACGCATCGAGCGTCCCGGCATCGAGCGTGATCTCTGTGTGCCGCGCACGAGTCGCTGTTTCGAGCGTCAGGCTGGGTCGCAGCAGATGGCGCGCGATGTCACCGACGTTGCCGGCCTGATTCATCAGCACCACCACGCCGGCGCGCTGCTGCGGCAGCCAAGCCACCGAGCTCGAAAAGCCGAGCGTGCCGCCATCATGCAAGACCAGCGCATCGTCGCCCGTGCCGATGATCATCCAGCCGAGCGCCTGCTCGCTCTCGCCCGCCGGCCGCCGCGTCTGCAGCAGCTTCGCCATGCTGGGCGCGAGCTTCGATTCCTCGTAGCCCATCGTCACGCTCAGGAACTTCAGCAGATCGTTCGCGGAGGAAAGCATGCCGCCGGCCGCTGGCATGAGATTGAACACCGGCCGTGATGCGAGCGGCGCTGTGGGCTGCATCACTGCGTCGTGGCCAATCGCGACGCGTGCCTCGAGCTGGGGCGGCAACGTGATAGCGGTGCTCTGCAGTCCGAGCGGCGCGATGACTCGCTTCTGCAGCAGTTGCTCGAAGTCCGCACGGCCACGGGTCGCGATGGCCTCTTGCAGCAGCCAATAATCGAGATTCGAGTAGTCCCACTCGGAGCCGATGTCTCGCTGCAGAGTCTGAGCGGCGATGAATCGATACAGATCTGCCTTTGAGTAGCTCGCGTCCTGCGATTCCAGGGCAGGCAGGTTGTCGGGCATGAACGGCAGCCCCGACGTATGCGTCGCCAGATCGAGCAGCGTGAACGAGCGGCCATTGCGCTCTGGCAGCTTCGTTCCTTTCGGCAGGTACTTCGCAACCGGATCCGTCAGCCTGAGATCCCGCGATCGGACCATGTCGACCAGCAGCAGCGCGGTGAACACCTTCGTCACCGATCCGATCTCGAAGACGCTGTCGCCAGTCAGCGGGCGTCGCTCGGCTGCACCGGTATCGCCATATGCAACGACGCGCGGGCCTTTCTCGTCGAGCACGCCGACGACGATGCCCATGCCGCCTTCAGGCCCGGCGATCGTCTGGACGCGCTCTTCGATGATCCGATGGATCTCGCTGTCGGACGGCACCGCGGCCGCTTCGGCGGCGAATGCCAGAGTTGCGATCAAGAGGAGCTGCCGCATCGTCACGCTTGGACGCAGCAAGGCGCTGCAAAGGTTGCGTTACAGTTTCAGTGCTGCGCGGCGGGAGATCTTCGTGTACAGCACGCCGCCCGCCGCGGGGAATGTCGCGGTCATGATCGAGCGGCGGTCGCGCTGCGGATCGAACGAGACGTGGACCCACACCGACTCGCGTCCGCCCTCGTAGATCAGCTGATCGAACGGCAGCTTCAGCTCCAGGACACGCTTGAAAAGCTTCTTCGAATCCATGCTGAAGCAGACCACGTCCGCTGCCCTGCCCTCCATGTGCTGACTGCGAGCCGAGCCACCGACGAACTTGTTCAGCCGCGGCGACCGGTACCCCGAGCTGACAACGAGCGGCGCACCGACGGCATCGCGCAGCGGCTGCAAAACGTTCGTGCACAGCGCGCGCATCGCACGGACGTGCACAGCAGCGGGAGTGTTGTCGATGCCTTCCCGCGCGGCAGTCTGCGAGAAGACCAGCTCCTCGAGCGTGAAGCTCTTCGTCAGTGGCGTCATACGAGGTCCCTCAGCGAGCCAGCCACTTGTGCAGGCGTTCCAGCGCCTGCTCGATCTCCTGCGTCGAAACCGCGGTGAAGAAGCGCACGAACGGTCCGCCGCCGACCGGATCGAAATCTACACCCGGCGCGAGCGCGATGCCGGTCTGCTCCAGCAGCTCGTGGCAGAACTCCAGGCTCGAGCGCGTGTAACGCGAAACGTCAGCGTAGATGTAGAACGCGCCTTCCGGCTCGACCACCGGCACGATGCCGAGCTTCGGCAGCTCGCGCAGTAACATTTCGCGGTTGCGTGCGTACTCGATGATCGCGCCGCGCAGCTCATTGCCATCGCCGAGCGCAGCAACTGCCGCAGCCTGCGCGATGTTCGGCGCAGTCAGGAAGAAGTTGCCGACGTACATCTGCAGCTTGTCGATCAGCGGCGGCGGCACGACCAGCCAGCCGAGGCGCCAGCCCGGCATGCGGCAGAACTTCGAGAAGCTGTTGATGACGATGGTCTCGTGCGTGACCTCCAGCGCCGAGACCGAGCGCCCGCGATAGGTGACGCCGTGATAGATCTCGTCGGAGATGAACACGATATCGCGGCGCTTGCACTCGTCCGTGAGCGCTTGCAGCTCCGCGCCATCGAGCATCGTGCCGGTCGGATTCGCCGGGCTCGCAACGACAACGCCGTGCGGCGCCGGATCGAGCTCGGCGAGCACCGCTGCAGTGAGGCGATAGCGTGACGCCGCTCCGCAATCGAGCTCGACCGGCACGCGCCCGAGGGCGGTCAGCGTATTGCGATAAGCGGGATAGCCCGGACGTGCCAGCGCAACCCGCTCGCCCGTCGCGAACATCGCCGAGAAGACAGCAACCAGCGCCGCGCTCGCGCCATTCGTCAGGAGGATGCGCTCGGGCGTGACCTCGACGCCGTACCACTCGCGATAGTGCTCGACGATCCGTTCCTTGAGCTCGTGCGATTCCCAATAGCCGTTCGGCCCCGTGATCAGCGCGCGCTGGGCCGCAGCGATCGTCGCATCGGACGGACCGCGCGTCGGCTGGCCGAGATGCATCGGGATGATGGACCGGCCGGCACGCGACAGCGCAGCGGCGCGACGATTGATCTCACCCGCGTAGAACGGGACGATGTCGGGACCGGAGGATCGCATCCCGCGACTATAAGACAAACTTGTAGACGAGAAACAGCACGACGATCGTCGCAGCGAAGGCGATGCCGGCGATCAGCAATGTCTTGCTCTTCGCCTCCCCACCCGCGCCGGACGAGGAGCTGGCAGACCGGCGCGGCGCCGCACCGGCGCGCGAAATCTGGAAGACGCACTCCACCGGGCCGAAGCGCACGCGATCCCCTGCGGTGAGATAACTGACGTTGCTGCGCTTGCCGTTCACGTACGTGCCGTTCGCCGACATCTGGTCGAGCACCTTCCAGCGCTCGCCTTCGTTGACGACCTTCGCGTGCAGCGCCGAGACGCCGCTGTCCTGGAACTGCACTTCGCGGTCGGCCTGGCTGCCGATGGTCCATTCCCGGACACCCGACTCGCCGACCGTGAGCTTGATGTTCAAACCGGCGCGGCTGCCGGACACGACGTGCAGATGCGGGCCATCGATCGCCGCGGTGTTGACGGCCGCCGCCGGCGCATTGTTGATCATCTGCTTGAGCTGCGCCGGGTCGATGAACTTCGTCTTGTTCGCGCCATCGCCCATCGCGTCCGGATCGGCCCACGCGCCCGGCCGCTTGTACATGCCGCTGCTCGCGGCGTCCACGACGGCCGACGCGGGCTCGCGATACTGCGTCTTGCCGTCGTCCACGGCAGGCGCGGCGCTGGGCACGCGGAAATCGAATTCCTCGACGTCGAAGCGCAGACGGTCGCCCGAGGCCAGCTTCACCTTGCCGGTGATCTTGGCGCCGTTGACGAACGTGCCGTTCGCCGAGTTCAGGTCTTCCAGCCAGACGGCGTCTTCGGCGAAGGAGAATTTGGCGTGCTTGCGCGAGGCGTGTCCTTCGGTCAACTGCAGGTCGCACTCCGCCTGGCGCCCGAGGACCATGTCCTGCTTGATGGGAATTTCGCGCTGATTCGAAACTTTGATGAGCTTGGGTTGAGTGTCGGCCATATGTAGCGAGGGTCTTCAGCGTCCGTAGAGCCACCACCAGAGAACCGCCAGAAGGATCGCTGCGCAAGCGCCGCCGAGAATCGCCAGCCACAGTATCGTTTTCTGATCGAAGCTTACGCCATTCGGGCCGTCGTACTCCACCACCACGGCGCTGACGTTGTCGCGGCCGCCGCGCGCAAGAGCCGCGGCAATCAGCGCGTCGGCTGCAGCATCCGGTGCGGCGTTCGCGCGCAGGATCTGCCCGATCTCGCCGTCCTCGAGCTCGTCGTTGAGACCGTCGCTGCACAGAAGCAGCCAATCGCCCTTGCGCAGCGGCTCGTTGATCAACGAAGGCTCCGGCGTGCCGATCCCGAGCGTCTGCGTCACGAGGTTCTTGTTCGGATGACCGCGCAACTGCGTTTCCGAGAGATTCTCCTGCTCGCGCAGGACTTCCAGGTAGGAGTGATCGCGCGTCAGCTGGCGCAGAGTCTGGCCGCGCCAGAGGTAAGCGCGGCTGTCGCCGACCCAGGCGACTTCCGCGTGACGGTCCGCGATCCGGGCGGCGACAACCGTCGAGCCCATGTTCGAGTGTGCGGTGTTGTCAGCAGCCGCCTGCGCCACTTCGTCGTGCGCGCGCCTCACCGCGGCTCGCAATGGCAGGTTCAGCCCGGGACCGAGCATCGTTTCCTTCACGATGCGGCTCGCCACATCGCCGCTGGCGTGCCCGCCCATGCCGTCCGCGACGAACCACAAGCCGTTCGCCTCGTCCCAGCCGATCGAGTCTTCGTTCTGCCCTCCCCGTCGTCCGGGGTGTGTGCGCGCGGCGAAACGCATGATGGCCGGCGGTCAGAACGAGCGCTGCGCGCTGGCGGCCGCGCTCGCGAATTGCTGAGGACTGAATGCAGTATCGTTCTTCACCGCGTTGTACAGCGCATCCAGCGCAGCCTTCTTCTTGTCACGGTCGCCCAGAGAATAACTCAAGCTCTCCAGTCCGAGAACGATCTGCTCCGCGGCAGCATAGTCGCCGGCCTTGTCGGTGGCGCCGTACTTGACCAGCGTCCTGCGCATCGCCGCCACGTCTGCCGGGGAGAACTGGCGGCGCGTGAGTGCGTCGCGCTTTTCGACCCAGTCCAGCAGAGCCTTGGCTGCAGAGGTGACTGTCGCACGATCGCGTTGTCCGGCGCGGATCAAACCGCCTGTCAGATTGACGAGCTCGGGCAACGCCGCAGGCTCGAATGTCTCGGTCACAGCTTGCAGAACGACCAGGTTCTGCGTCTGCAATCGCAGCGTGCCGGGCTTGATGCCTGCGCCGGCGCGCTGCGCATTCCAACGGATCTTGTCCATCGGGTGGTGGCAGCTATGGCAATCGTAGAACGCGAACTCGGGGAACATGCCGCCGCTGTGGTACATGTCCGTCTGCAACAGCGTGAGCATGCGGCGCGTGCTTTCGATCTGCCCGGTGAGCCACAGGTTCATGCCTGCGATCCGGCCTTTGCGCTGGTCATAGTCCGCATCGACGACGTAGTGCGCCGGCTGGTTCGCCGTGTACGCCTCCAGCTCGAAGCTCAAGCGCGGATGACCGGCGCCCATGATCGCGTGGGTCGCGAACCGATCCTTGGTGCCCAGGTGACATCCCAGGCACAGCTGCGCGCGCTTCAGCGGCTGCTCGGATGGATACATGCCGCGGGCGACGTTGTCCTTGTGAACTGCGGACTCGGCGGCGTGACTCTCGATCCATTTTTCGGAGCCGCCGTGACAAGCCTCGCAGCCGATGCCGTCGCTGATCTGGAACTTCGGCCCGCGCTTGTCGGACGGGATGTTGTCGGCGTGACAGTCGAGGCAGATCTTCGCTGTGCTGGCACTGGCCAGACCGAGGTTTGCAGCGATGCGCTTCGACTCGGCGAGCTCGAGCGTGCGATAGGCCTGCGCGTGGCGATCCTCGCGCGTCCACGTTTGGTATTCGTTCAACGCTACGTGCTTGCCCGGCGCGGGAGCGAGCTTGCCGTGACAAACGGACGTGGCGCAGGAAGCGACGCCAAGGTGCTTGTAGTCAGCCACGCCCGGGTCGGCAGCAAGCGCCGTCCCCGACGCAACGATCAAGAACGCGACGACAATCGGCTTCATTTGTCGGTCACCCACCAAGGCTTACCGTTCGCGTCGAGGAACAGCTTCTGCATCTCCTGCAGATTCAGCGGCCGGGACCCGCGGCGGCCGAAGACTGCGATCTGGTTGCCTGTCTCGTCGACGCCGCGGTCGCGTTCCAAACCGCGCGACAGGCTCAGCGCTGGCTTGCCGGTTGCGTAGCTCGCGATCAGTTGCGGCTTCGGCTCCGGGCTGAAGCCGTAGAACTTCGGCTGCGATTCCGGCGACGTCAGCTGCAATACCTTCAGGCCGTTCTTACCGTCCGCGACGTACGCGAACAACGACGCGTTGGTCGTTGCGACGATCACGTCGCGCGCATCGTTGAGCGCGCCGTTCGCCGCGAACCGCTGATACTCCCGCAGCGCTTCCGGCTTCTCGGCGTCGACTATCACCAGGCCGTCTTTGCCGGCCGCGACGTAGGCATACGTGCGCGAGACGAAGACGCGATGAGCCTCGCCGAGACGAATCGTGTTGTTCTGCACGAGCCGCGGCGACTTCGGGTCAGTGACGTCGATGGTCTTCAGGCCGTCGGCGTCGACCACGAACAGATAGCGGAACTGCAGGGTCGACGCGCGCACGTCGTTGAGCGGCACCTCGGCAATCAGCTGCGGGCTGAGCGGCACGTCGACACTGACGATCGCGAGGCCGCGCTTGGTCGCGATGTACAAGTAGGAGCCACCAACCGCAATGTGACGCGCGCCATTCAGTGCACCGTTCGGATTCCACGTCAGCGCGCGCTTGAGATAATTGTTGCGCGGGTCGCCGTCGGCGAGCGTGTTGATCTCCGTGAGAATCAGACCTTCCTGCGCATCCGTGATGTACGCGTAGTTGTACATCGGATGGAACGGCTGCTCCAGGTTCGCCTTGCGCATCTTGTCGCCGGTATTGCGCGGCGGATGGATCGGCTGGTTCGTCGGCAGCGCGATGCACGTCGCGTCCTTCGAGCCGATGTGCGTGTCGTGGCCGAGCGGGCTGAACGGCGCGGTGATCGCACGCTGCGAAACACCTTTGTTACCGATGCTCGCGACGTCGTAGACCTGCACGCCGCCGCTGCCCTCGGCGACATACAGATATTCGCCGCGCAACTGCAAGCACTGCGCATCGCCGGCGCCGTGGCTATAGCCGTGCTGGAGCTTGCGGCCGTTCTTCTCGTGTTGCGCGAACCAATCCGGATACGCGTACTTGTGGAGATAACTGCCGATCACGGCCTGCGGCTCATCCCACTCGGTGACTGTGACCGCACTGATCTCGCCGTCGCCGCCGACGTACGCGTTGTAGCCGACGAAGTTGACGAAGTTCGTTCCTTGCGCCAGCAGCTGCGCCATGATCGCGTTGTTGTCGTTGTCCTTCGACAGGTGGCAGTCGCTGCAAGTCTTGGTCTCGGTCTTGCGCTCCGTGTGCGGATAGTGCGGGTTGAACGCCTGCGAGCTGTAGCCGCTCGCCGCGATCGGCGGCTGCTGCACGTAAATGCGCTCGCGACTCGAATTCGTCGACGATAGAACCAGCGCGGAAGTCGAGCGCACCGGCGCGATCTTGCCGCCGGCGGCCGGCTCACGCCGGCCGAGCAGGAACATGTCGTCGCGCGCGACCTGCGGGTTGTACGTCGCGAAGTTGCGCGTCTCGCCGCCTTCGTAATGGTGGCGCTCGGTCTTTTCGTTCGCCTGGATCGGCAGGTGGCAGCCGGCGCAACTCGTCGTCCACGACGTGTGGCAGGTGTAGCACTCCATGTTCGCGTCGGTGTGCGCCAGGTTGTCGGCCTTGATGTCCTTGCCCCACTGCAGCGTCGAGGTGTTGCGGCTCATCAGCTTCGCGCGCGCGGCCTTCTCGTTGTAGTCGGGGCTGGTCGGGTCGACTGCGTTCTTGACGATGCTCATCTTCCATTCGAGGTTCGGATCCATCATCGAGCGCTGGTAGAGCGCGTCGCCGACCCACTCGAACCGCCGCCGACCGTCCGGCGTACGCAGCGTCGTCATGTCCGTGCCGCCGCCGAGAGCGGCTGGACCGGACGTGTAGAGGTTCGGCACTTCCATCGCCGTGCCGTGACAGTCCTTGCAGGAAATCTCGACCGCGGCCGCGACTTCGCCATAGATGTAGCCGTTGCCGTGATTGTCCTGCGAGAAGTGGCAGTCGACGCATTGCATGCCGACGTCGACATGGATCGACGAGAGGTGCACGCTCTTCTTGAACTTCTGCGGATCGTCGTCGCTCACGACGCTGCCCGCCGCGTCGAGCAGGTTGCCCTTGCGATCGCGCTTGAATACCGCGCGGAAGTTCCAGCCGTGACCGTGATAATCGGCGAACTGCGTGTCCTTCATCTGCGGATTGAGGTCGGCGACCTGCTTGAGGAAGCCGACATCGGCCCACTTGCCGCGCGCGGCGGCGGCTTCGGGATTGCGATCCAGCACGTCGTGGATCTGCTCTGAGGTCGGGTACTGCTGCTTCTGCGGCCACATGCGCGGCGCGTCGGACTCGTAGTCCCACATGGTGTAGCCGAGGAAACTGTTCAGGAACATGTTCGGCTGATGCATGTGGCAGATCATGCATTGGCTGGTCGGCACCGAGCGCGTGAGCGTGTGCGTCAGCGGATGCCCCGACTCCGTCTTGCTGATCGTCGGATCGACGGTCTGCGTGCGGCCGTCGTGGCCGAACTTCGCGTAGATGCTCGAATGCCGTGGATCGCGGTCGTTCGCGTACACGACGTGACACGAGGCGCAGCCCGAATGGCGATAGTCGCCGGGCTGGTCGTTGGTGCCGATGAACCACGTGAACGGATCGTTGAGGCGCGTCTTGGTGATGTTGATCACCGGCACGGAAATGCGTGCGCCCGTGCCCGGCCCGCGATTGGATTGGCGGAAGTCCGGCCGGCCCGGCTCTTCGATTCGCTGCAGCTGACCGTTGGAATTCGGCAGGCCGGTCTCGGGGAACAGGTTCGCGATGTTGCGTCCGCCGCGCTCGAACACGCGGAAGATGTCGCCGGGCTTGAGCGACTCCCAGGTCGGCAGCGGATAGAGCTGCGGCAGGATGCCGGCGATCGCGGCGGCGTCGATGAGGTTATCGGGAATCTTCGGGCCTTTGAGCACGATCGCGTTACCGTCACGGTCGTAGGCCTCGCCGAGGATGTATTGCTTGAAGTCGAGAATGCCGTTGTTGTACGCCGCGCCGCCCCACAGCATCGCGCCCGTAGAATGCAGGCTGCGCACCGATGCTTCGATCACTTCCATGTGGCACGCGCCGCACGCTTCCTTCGCGACACGATAATCGGACGGATTGATGAAGCGGACGAACTCCGGGCTCTCGCGATTGAGCAGCGTGTACGTGCGCTCGGGATTCGCGCTCGACGGGTAGTGCCACGACTTCGGATAGCGCGGCAAGACGTGGGCGGACTCGAATGCCTTCCCATATGCGTCGCTACCGCGCTGCGCACCACTCGCGAGGCGAATGGAGCTGTTGCCGCCGTGACAATCGGTGCAGCCGAGCTTGACCGCAGGGTTCAGGTGCATCGTGCTGGCGTCGGTTTGCGTGTGGCAGGTGAGGCAGCCGGCGCTCTTGGATTGCACAGATTCGTCGGTCTGGCTCGATGGCGACGATGGAGCTGTGACGTACTTGCGCTCGACTGCGTGCTCGCCCTCTGAGGCGAGCAAGGCTGAAGCCTGGCCCACACACAAGGCCACACCCCAGAGGAGCGCCACGAGTACTTTGTTCTTCTGCTTCTTCATCGCCGACCTCAGTAGCTGAAGATCGCGTTCAGCAGGAAGTAGCCCGGGTCTTCGTCCGGGAACAGCGCATCGAACCCGTCACCCGCGAGCAGCGTTGCGTACGACGCGCGCAGCACGATGTTCTGCGACATCATCGGCCGCCACGTCAGAGCCGCCGACACGTCGTAGCCGATGTGCTTGTCGACCGGACCCTGGTTGCGCACCACCTCGACCACTTCCGTCTTGTCGAAGTACAGCGTGTTCGCATTCAGCGAGACACGCAGCGTCGGCAGCAGATCCATGTCGACGCCGAGCCCTGCGAGCAGGATGCCGGGATTGGTGAAGTTCGATTGCCCCTCCTCTTTCGAGGAGCGCAGGCTCGCGAGCACGCCGTTGCGGCTCGACAGCGCGACGCGTCCGCCGCCGATCAGCGGGACAGCCTGCCGAATCCAGTAACTGTTGTCGGCACCCGCGAACTGCGGATTCTCGAAGATCGCATCGAAGCCGGTGGCGCGATCGTCGAAAGGATCGTCGTCGCCGCTGCCGTAGAGCAGCGAGATGCGCGGCCGGATCCAGTCGAAGTCCATCGACAGCTCGGCTGCGACGAACAGCGCGCCGATGTCGACCTTCGCCGGCACGAACACACCCGGTGTCTCTTCGCCAATCGCGTAGTAGATCGAAGTCGTGAGATTCAGCCGGCCGAAGTGCCCGTCGCCGTTGTAGCCGATATAACCGACGTCGTACTCGCGCGGCACCTCGCGGCCGAGCGAGGCCGGACGCTCGATGAAGTCGTTCTGGTTGTAGTACGCGTCTTCGTTCTCGCGATTGCGGTTGTAGGCCAGCGTCAATTGCGAGGTGAACCCGGGCACTGGGAAGTCCTGGCGATACAGGTTGGCGATGAACACGTCGTCATCGCGCAGGCTCTGTTCGAGGTCGTTCAAGCCGCTGTTCGTGTCCTTCTCCAGCCGGCGGAAGTACGCGATGTTGTACTGCCAGCGATTGTTGTGACGCGTGCCGAACAAGCGCACGCCGAGCTGATTGTCCTGGAACAGGAACCCGCGGAAGTCCGACGAGAACGGCTGGATACCGATGCGCAGGCTGTCGAAGTCGTAGTTGTCGGAGACGTTGCGCAGGTGCTTGTCGACGAACGCCGCCTGGATGCCGAGGTGATGATCGTCGCGCGTCTTGCCGTCGCGCGCATCGGCGTTCACGCCTTGCAGCGTTTCGAGCTCGACGTAGTTGTAGCTGAAGACCGGCGTGAAGCGGAATTCGTAGTCGGGTGGCTTGAAGACCGTGTCGCCCTTGTAATAGACGAACTCGGCGGCGAGGTTCTCGACTGCCGCCCACTGGTCGGCGCTGCCGAACACGTCAATCCCGCCGGGGCGATCGGTCGAGATGCCGCCGACCGGCGTCGGCACTTCGCGCAGCTCGTAAACCGTGTCGGAAATGACGCCGAGATTGAAGAACCAGTCGTCGCCGTGCACCGGCCGATCGGCCTTCAACGTATTGCGGTTGTACGGATCGAACCAGCGTTCCTTGTAACCGAGCGTGTCGACGATGCGCCAACGATCGGGCACCGGCACCGAGGCGACGTAGTCCGCCAGACCCGGGCGCGGAATCGGCGAAACGTATGCAGGCGGGGCGCGTTGGATCACCTGACGGCGCGGCGCGCGTCCGCTGTCCTCCTGTGGCTGTGCATTGGGCTGCACAGAAGGTGTCTGTCCGGGCTGCGCGCCCTCTTCCGGACACGGGACTTCCGTATAGCCGGGTCGACGACGCTTGACGATGCGGCCCGTGTCGTCCTGGTAACACGTTTCGGCGGCAGTGGCCGTCGTCGCCAACAGGACCAGAGCAAGTGCCATGAACGATTTTTGTTTCATGTCACTTCCCCTCGCACACGTTGTCGTCAGCGGTATCGAGGAATGGAGCCTGCGGGCATTGCACGTATCTCAGTCGTACGCCCTGCGCGATCACCGTGTCGGCACGGCTGTTGGTCGGCGCGTTGCCGATCGTGCCGAGCGATTGGCCAGCGTTGTGCAAGCCGAGGAACGCGATCATGTCGTCCTGATCGACGCCGTCGCCCGAGACGCCGATTGCACCGACGAGCGTGCTGCCGCGATAGATCGGCACGCTGCCCGGGAAGATCTGCAGTCCGTTGCCGAGCCGCACGCCGGCGATCGTCTGGCCGACGCTGCTGAGATCGTTGGCGAGCTGCACACCTGCACAGCCAGGAGCGACATCCGGAACCGGCACGCCGGCGACGAACAGCACGTGCTGCAGGATCGCGTTGATCGTGACGTCGAGCTGCAACCCGGTCGAGAACGGGCTCCACTCGCCCGCCATTTTGCTGAGCGGCCCCGGACCTTCGTTGTCGATGCCGTCGGGGAAGAACGGCCGCGACAGGTTACCGTTCGCGCGATCGCTGTATGCGATACCGTCCGCCAACGCATTGCCGTTGCCGAGGAAGTTGCGCAGCCCGGTCACGTAGCTGTTGATGACGATCGAACGGGTGACGCCGACAGATGTGTCGGTCGTCGTCAGGTATTTCGCATCGGGCAACGTCGCAAGGAATGCAGCTGCCGTGGTCGATGACATGAACGCCGCGGTGCGCGCTTTCTGCAGAGACACGTCGGTGCCGAACACAGGCGCGTCACGCGTGCGGGCGATACCGAGGATTTCGCCCTGAGTGTCGACCACCGAGACCGTCACGCGGGCCTGCGAGCTGACCGGCCGTCGAATCTGCGCGCGAGCGCGATTCGCGATATCGAGTGCTGACTGAAGGACCGTGCGCACTTCGTTCTGCGTGAGCACTGCGCCACCGAGCGATGCGCCATCGGTCCCGGCGCGCGGCGCATAACGCAGCGCGTTCGCGGCATCGACCAGCACGAATGCGTCGCGACCGGGATAGTTGACGTCGCCATCCGCACGAATGCCCGACGCGGGCTGACCGAACGTCGTGCCTGCGCGGATCACGCCGTCGAAGTAGCCGGGCACAGATATCAATGCGCCAACGGAGCCTGCGATCGATGTGAACGCCGGCGCCGATCCGGGATTGCTGCGCAGCTGATTGAAGTCCACGTCGCTGAAGCGGAACGTCTTGCCATCCGCGGTGATCCGGTCGCCGCGTCGATCGGTGGGTGCGGCGAAGCCGAACGTCGCGGCATAACCGATCGCTTCGTCGACGTCGGCGTCGCTGTCGGCGATGTCTTTGTCGATCGTGTAGAACGCATCGGCCAGCACACCGACGCCGCCGACTACGGTGCCACTCTTATATAGAGGGAAACCGCCGGGATCCGCGGACAACCCCAGCGGCGAGCGCTGCGGACCGACGCTCGGTCCGACGCCATCGAACGCGCGCATGAGATCGGAGCACGCAAGCTGGCTGAACTGCACGCCGAACAGCGGCCCGGACGGCTGAAACTGCTCGCGTGGATTGAAATGCTCCTGCACGATCTGGCTCGCGGTCCGCGACGAGAACGCGTTGCCCTCCGAGGAAAGGTAGGCGCCAGTGATCGCCTTCGCGATCGCAGCAGCGTGATCGATGTTCACGGGCGCCGGCGCGACAGGCAGGTGAATACCTTCGAGTCCGCCGCTCACGGCCGCGGCACCAGGACTCGTCGTGATCGTCACCGACCGCGTCGCCGCGGCACCCATGCGATAAACCGCGAGCACGTTGCCTACTCGATCGACCACAGCGATCGTCGCACTGACACTGCGCGCCTGAGCTTCGGCAACCGCCTGTGCGAGCACTTGCTGAACATCCGCGACTGTCAGGCTCGTGGTCGAGGCGCCGCACGCGCCGCTGCATCCAGCAGTCGGATCTGAGCCAGCGCTCGTTGCGACGGGATCGCCACCGGAGCATGCGGCGAGCAACGCCGTCACACACAACGACAACCACGCGGGCAACAAGGGCGTCTTCTTCATGATCTTGGCGCCTCGACAGCGACTGCCGGTTGCGGATGGTAAGAGTGACAGCTCACGCATTGCACGGCCACCCGTTCGACGGCCGGACGATCGCCGTGGCACTCCTCGCATTTGCTCATCGCGGGCAGCAGCAGGTCCTTGCTGTCCTGCGATTCCTTCGCCTTGTGGCAGGACAGGCATGCTGCGTCGCCGGTGAGCTTGCCTTGAATCTGGTGACTGCGGTGATCGAAGCGGCCCGCCGGGAAATAATCGCGGGCGAAGCGGATCGGGTAGACCTGGAAGCGGTCGAAATCGCTCTCGCTCTTCGTGTCCACGACCATGTGGCAGCCGACGCAGCCGCGCCGCGTGAACTGGTTTTCGATCTCGGCATGCGCGCTGCGCATCGCGCAATCGAACGGCGCGCCCGTGCAGGTCTGCTCTTCTTCGTCGTGCCCGGGCAGGCGGCGCCGCTCGCGCGTCGGGCGGCCGGCGTTCGGATCGGAGAACTTGCGCGTGAAGTAATCCTGCAGCGTCAGCACGACTTCGCGCGGCTTGCCGTGCGGCAGCTGGCGCTCGGGCGCGCCGGGGTCGAAGGTCAGCTCGTGACACTCGGCGCAGCGATTCTCCATCGTGATCGGCGCGAAGTGCTCGCCGTCCGGCTCGAGACGATGACAGTCCCCGCAGTTCAGCGGCTTGCTATCGCCCCGCCGCAGCACGCGGTCCGGATCGAGATGCTGGTTGTGCGAGAACTTCACGTTCGATTGCTCGACCGCCTTGTCCAGCGCTGCGATCTCGGTCTTCCATTCGAACTCGAATCCGGCGCCGGCCTGAACTGAGGTTGGTTTGAGCAGCTGCGCTTTGAATTCCGGATGATGCTTGGCGCTGAAGCCGCTGACCGGCTCCACGTGCAGCTTCCCGAACTTCTGCTGCGAACCCTGGTGACAGTCGACGCACATCGAGTCGCTGCTGTTGACCAGGAAGCTCGCGGGCTCGTTGTGCTCGCGATGGCAGGTGGCGCAGCGTTGCGTCGGACCGAGCTGCGTCAACGCCAGGTGCTCGGACGAAACGTGATCGTGAATCGTCTTGTGGCAGCTCAGGCACGCTTCGTCCTTCACGCGGACGAATGGCTCCCGGTGGCACGTATCGCAGCGTACGCCCGCTGCCTGCTGATGCGCCGGACTCAGCGGACCGCTGTTCCAGAACTCATCGCCCGGGACCCATGCTGGAACTTCGCGCTGCGCATGATGCATGACGATCGCGGTCACCGGCAGCACGACGCCGGCGATCAGCACGATCGCGATCAGCAGCCACGCAGCTGGCCGCTTCGACATCCACGTCTGCCTGAGATCGGTACGGAACGCGCTTTCGAACTCGCTCGCGTCGATGTTCTCGTTCGGCCGCAGCTCCAGCGCGACGTCGAAGCCGCCGGGCGCCTCTGCGATCGTGAGCTGATGGCCGGCAAGCTCGATGACGTCGCCGATTTCCAGGCGCGTCGAGCTGCGCTCTTCGCCGTTGACTCGTACGCGCTGCCCGCTGCGGCAACTGAGCTCGAGCTTCGAGCCCGACTTGCGTATCACGGCATGCTCGGGCGCGACGGCCCGGCCGAGCAACTGGATGCGCTGATCGGCGGCGCTGCCGATCGTCAGCTCGGCGCCGGAGATCTCCGTATCACGGTATTCGGGAATTCCGTCTGGGCCTTCGTGCAGCTCTCGCAGCAGTGCTTCCATGCATCACCAGTAGACGAACGTCGACACGATGTGCAGCGTGAGCGCGAACAGCAGCGCGAACGTCACGGGGATGTGGAAGTACAGCCAGATCTTCAGCCAGCCGTGCAAGCGGATGTCGCGGCGGATACGTCGCAGCACGGCCTGACGGCGACACAGCAGCACGATGAGCTGCTGCAGGTTCGCGGCTTCGATGCCCTTCTGCGCGCGCGGCAAGCGTTCGGCAACGAAATCGATCACGACCTGCTGGTCGGCGTTACGCACCGGCGCTCCGGCGCCGCGCACGAAGAACGACTCGTCGCCGCTGAACAGCTGCGCGTAGACGCCGCCGCCCAGCGTCGTGCGCTCGATGCTGCTCGCAACCGCAATGCCGACTTCCGGCGCGCACTTCTGTGCGAGCATGCGCGATTGCTTGTCGAGCTCGAACAACTCCGCGAACAGCTCGGCACGGCTGCCGCCTTCGCGATTCTTGGAGATCAGCGCCGGATGATTGAGATAGCTGAACAGCCCGAAGAAACCGCTCGCGATCACGATGATCATCAAGGCATACGCGAGCGTGTGCAGATTCCAGCCGACCTGAAAGCCGGCATGCAGCGTCGCGATGATCAGCAGCGCCGTGCCGAGATAGACATGCGCCGACGTCCAACCCTGCACGCTGCCCATCGTCGAGCTGTAACTGCGCTTGCGAACGCCGAGGAAGGTGAGCCAGAGAATGAGCAACGCACCGATCGAGCCGAGCACGTAGCCTTGCCAGGTGCCGCCGTTCGGCGGCTGAACTTTGCCCTGCGTCGCGTACAGCACGCCCGATAGGACCAGCAAGCCGAGCGACCACCACAGGTAGCGCGCTCCCCGAAAGAGCAGAAGATTGCGGTGGATCACCGCTTCCGCTCCTCGACCAGATCGACGAACTGCTCCGGCCCGATGCGGATCGCCGCGCCGGTCGGACACGCGCGCACGCACGCCGGCCCGCCGTCCATGCCGACGCACGCATCGCATTTCACTGCTTTCTTGCCTTTCTCCTTCGCGGCCGCGCTCGGCTTGTAAGCCGGGTCTTCGCCGGGACCGGTGCCGCCTAGCATCATCCACGACAGCAGGCCGCGCTTCTTCGGCGCGTCGTACACCATGCGAATGACGCCGTACGGGCAATTCGCCTGGCAGTTGCCGCAGCCGATGCACGAATCGTTGATGTAGACCTCGCCGCTCTCCGAACGCCGGATCGCGTTCGGCGGACAATCCTTCATGCAATGCGGCTGCTCGCAATGACGGCAGGCAGTCGGGATGTGCACGTTCGCGTAGGTCGCGCCGGCTTCGCGATCGAGTCGCGACACGCCGCCATGGGTCTCCGCGCAGGCTTTCTCGCAGTTGTCGCAGCCGACGCACAGCGACTCGTCGATGACCAGTACATTGGTCGCTTCGCCGAGGCCTTCGCGCATCAGGAAGTTCATCAGCGAGCCCGCTTCCGGCCGGACCTGCATGCGCGCGTTGTCGATCACGCGCTTGCTGACGTCCTTCTGCAGCGGATCGAGCCGCGCATCCTCACGACGCGCGAGCTCGAGGAATTCCTTGCGTTTGATTTCGATGGCGTCGGCGGCAACGGTGGCCGTCGCGGTCTCGCGGCGCACGGGATCGCCCATCAACGCCATCTCGCCGACCAGATGTCCGGAGCGAACTTCCGACACGAGAATCTGCTCGCTGCCCTTGCCGCGCGACAGCGCGACACCGCCCGAGCGCAGCACGAACAGCGAATCGCCGACTTCGCCTTCCTTGAAGAGCACCTCGCGCGCCTTGAAGCGCCGCAACGTCACACGCGCGGCGATGGCTCGCAGGTCTTTCAGCGTCGCGAACGGAGCGAAGTGCCGCTGCAGCTCGCGCACCACGAAAATCCAGTCGATGCCGCTGCGCACCTCCTCGTTGGAGTTCATCAGCTTGACCATCGTCCGGCGCGGCGTCTCGACCAGGATGCAGCCCGGACCGGCGATCGCCTTCTCGGAGCGCGGCCGCCCGGATAGCAGGCTCATCTCACCGAAGAACTCGCCGCGGCCCAGGCGCGTGCGGATGTGCGGCGGCTGCGCGCCTTCGAGAGTCACTTCGCCGTCGACGATCGTGAAGAAGGAAGTGCCGAATTCGCCCGGCGAGTAGATCGCCTCGCCCTCGCGCACGATGCGGGTCGAGCGCGGCTGCGGCTGCTTCGCAGAAAGTTGCTTGGCGAGCACGTTCATCTTGCGCTTCGCGTCTTCGTGCTCGGCGCCTTCCGGGTAGGTGACGATCACGTCGCTCTCGATGATCAGCTCGCGGAACTGCAGTCCGTTCATCTGCCGGAACATCGGGATCAGCGTCTGGAAGCGCTCGACCATTTCGTCGACCGGCCGCTCGAACGGCAGGCCGTGGAACTGATACTCGAGCAGCGGGTGATCGGCGGGCTTGAGGTCGTTGCCGTTGATGAACTCGACCACGTCGTAGCCCTGGTTCATCGCCTGCTTGATCAGCGGGTAGCCGGCCAGCGAGCCGATCACGTACACGCCGGGCACGTTGCTCTCGTAGTGCCGCGACAGCTCGGGAATCGCGTCGTTGCGCTCGTTCGGGAACTTGATGCCGATCGATTCGACGAACTTGCGCGGCGGCATCGCGCCGAGCCGCGCGATGATGCGATGACATTCGACTGTCTTTTCGCCAGTCGCGGTTTGCATGACGACAGTCAGCGGCGGCGCACCGGGCGCGCCGGGCGCAACACTCTTGATGCTCGCTTCGTAGTGGCAATTGAGGCGGCGCCGCTGGTCGGCAATGGCCGCGACCACGGCGTTGAGGTTTGCGTCCTTGGCACGGCTGAATTCCTTGCCGCGGTTGATGATCCACACGTCGTTCTGCTCGGCCAGCGCCAACGCGTTCTCGATCGCCGCGTCGCCGGCGCCGACGACCAGGATCGTCTCGTCGCGGAATTCTTTGGGATCGTCCAGCTGATACTGAACACGCTCCAGGTCTTCGCCGGGCGCCCCGAGCTTGCGCGGATTGCCTTCCAGGCCGATCGCGAGCACCACGTGCGCGGCCTGCACGACTTCGCCGGTGGTGAGCTGCAGGTTGAAGGCGTGCTTGTTGCCCGTGACCTTGCGGACCTCGGCACCGTAACGGACGTTCACGCCGCCTTTCTGCAGGCCCTCGCCCCAGCCGGCGAGGATCTTCTCGCGGCTGCCGGCGCTGAACTGCATGTCGCTGCGCAGATCCAGGAAGCCCGGCTCCGCCATGACGTGCTTGCCCTTCTGGTAGCGCTGGATCGTCTTGGCGTGGGCGTTGAAGGCTTCGAGCAGCACGTAGCTGGGCGTGCTGCCCTTGCCATCTTTATGAGCGCGGCGATCGCGCTCCGCCGCGCGAGCGGCGGCGCTCAACCCGGCGGGCCCGGCGCCGATGATCGCAATCTGGTACATCGAGGAACCCCGGCCCCCGCCCCGCTGTACTCATTCCTTGAGTATTGTCAAATTGTTGGCGGGCGATGCTACAGAGGTGGGCGAGGCGCCCGCAAGGGACTAAAGGTGCGCTGGATCACGGAAAATAAGGATGTCGGGCTGAAGCCCGACCTACAAGTTCCTTACTTACGCTTGAAGCAGACCTGTAGGTCGGGCTTTAGCCCGACTGCTACTTCCCTTTGAACACCGCCGGACGCTTCTCCAGGAACGCCTTCGCCGCCTCCGCGTGGTCCTGCGTCAAACGCGTACGGGTCAGGTTGGTCGCTTCCATGTCGAACATCGCTTCCAGCCGGCCCTCTTCCGCGGCGTTGAGGTTCTGCTTGATGTAGCGGTTGGCGATGCGCGGGCCGCTGGCGATCTGCCGCGCGATGGCCATCGTCTGCGCCTCCAGCGCTTCGTCCGGCACGACGCGGTTGACCAGGCCGATGCGCAACGCTTCCGCGGCGTCGAGCTTGTCGCTCAGGAACATGAGCTCGCGCGCCTTGGCGGTGCCGACCAGGCGCGTCAGGAAATAGGTGATGCCGAAGTCGCCGGAGAAGCCGACCTTGACGAACGCCGTCGTGAAGATCGCGGTCGTCGAGGCGATGCGCAGGTCGCACGCCGTGGCCAGCGACAGGCCGGCGCCGGCCGCCGGGCCGCGGATCATCGCGATGGTCGGCTTCTGGATCTGATGCAGCAGGCGCGAGGCTTCCATCGCGCCCCGCAGCGAATCGCGCCATTCCTCGTGGGCATTCGCGGCATCGCCATGCCAGCGCGGCGTAGCGCCCTCGCGCAGGTCGCCGCCGGCGCTGAAGCCTCGGCCCGCGCCGCGCAGGACGATCGCCCCGACGTCGGCATCGCGCGCCGCGCTCTCCAGCTGGGCTTTCAGCTCGATGACCAGCGGAGCATTGAGCGCGTTCAGCGCATCCGGACGGTTGAGTGTCAGCGTAAGGACGCCGTCTTCGAGGCTGCGGAGCACCGGTGCACTGTCGTTCATGGTTGGCCCCTGACTGGAGTGAGTCGCAATTTGTAACGAGCGTCTGAAACCGTTGGGCCTGATTGTGCGGACAAATGAACAGTAATTCACCCGTAAGGCGGGCGTGGGTGTCGCCGTTCCGCGGCACGGTACGCAAGCGTGAACCACGCACGCGCGACGATTTTGGAGCGCGCGGCATCATTAGGAGTGGCTATGAGCGTTGTCACTAGGGGCATCGTTGCTGGATTGGCGCTGTTCATGTGCGCCTCGGCTGCGTTTGCCCAGGCGCAGCCGCCTACGGATCAGATCATCGTCAAGTGGCGCGACGGGTCATCTGCGAATGCGGCCACCGTCAACAGTCGCATGCAGAAGCTGGGTACTTCCGCGGGGATGCGCTTACAGCGCAAGCAGCAGATCGCCGTCGAGACAGACGTACTGCAGCTCGATCGCGCGCTCGACCAAAACGAGTTGAACCCGCTGCTCGAACGCCTGGCGGCGGATCCGAACGTCGAGTATGCGGTTGCCGATGGACATCGCTGGCCGCACGCCGTGCCCAACGATCCGCTGTTCGCGGATCAGTGGTACTTCCAGAGCGCCGAGATTGCGGCCACGCGCGCGAACCAGGCGTGGGACGTAACGGTTGGCAGCAACTTGACCGTCGTTGCGGTCATCGATACCGGCGTGCGCTTCGAGCATCCGGATCTATTGCGGGTGTCGCAGGCCGGCAAGCTCCTCGACGGTTTCGATTTCATTCTCAACGTGCCGTTCGCGAATGACGGCAACGGCCGCGATGCCGATGCCAGCGACCCCGGCGACTTCATGACGGCGGCCGAGCTGGCGCAACCACCCTTCAACATTCCGGCATGCGCGCCGGCGCCCGGCAGCGACCATGTGAACAGTTCCTGGCATGGCACCCGTGTTTCGAGCCTGATCGCCGCACTGACGAACAACGCCGAAGGGGTCGCCGGGACTGGCTGGAACACGCTGATCCTGCCGGTGCGGGTGCTCGGCAAATGCGGCGGCACCGATAGCGACATCATCGCCGGCATGCGCTGGGCTGCGGGCCTCCCGGTTACCGGTGCGCCGAACAATCCGACCCCGGCGAAGATCATCAATCTCAGCCTGGGCGGTTCGGGCACGTGCTCCGCGGCGTATCAACAGGCCGTCAACGAGATCGTTGCACAAGGCGTGCTCATCGTCGCCTCAGTCGGCAACGACGGCGGTCCTGTGTCAGCACCGGCCAACTGCACGGGCGTGCTCGGCGTGGCCGGCATTCGTCACGCCGGCACCAAGGTCGGCTTCAGCAACCTGGGCCCGGGCACCGGCCTTGCGGCACCGGGCGGCAATTGCGTCAACACTCCCGTCACGCCAGGTGCGCCGTGCCTGTTCCCAATCACCGCCGCGGTGAACCTGGGCACCACGACGCCAGGCGCATCGGGATACACGGATCACGTCGCGAACATCAACGTCGGCACCAGCTTTTCGGCACCGCTGGTCGCCGGCGCCGCCGCGTTGCTCCACGGCGTCAATGCGCAACTGACGCCGCCGCAGTACATCGCGCTGTTGAAGGATTCCGCGTCGCCGTTTGCGACCAGCAGCTCGACAACGACGACCGTCTGCCACGTGCCCGCTGGCGACACGCAGGCCGAGGAATGCATCTGCACGACGCAAACCTGCGGCGCGGGAATGTTGAACACGAACGCTGCCGTGCTCGCAGCACAACGGCCGTTCGCGATTGCGAATGCGTCGAGCTCGATCACGGTCGGCGTCGCAACGGGCATCGACGCAAGCGACAGCTTCGCGTCGAACGGTCGCACCATCGCGTCCTATCAATGGACGGCGATCGCAGTGACCGGCGCGACACCGACGTTCGGCAATGCATCGCAACCGCTCACGACCGTGCAGGTGTCCGACACGAGCACATTCACGCTGCGCTTGACGGTGACGGACAACCAGGGAGTGCAGGACACGGCGGATGTCGCAATGGCAACGCCCATCCCGCCTCCTCCGCCGACTACGCCGCCGGCGGCGCAACCCTCGGGTGGAGGCGGCGGCGGCAGCCTGGGCTGGCTGATGCTCTTGTTGTTAGCCGCTACTTCAACTTGGCAGCGAGGCCGATCAGGTACTCGCTGAACTTCTCGCCGAGCGCTTCGTGCTTCAGGCCGTACTCCACGGTCGCCTGCAGATAACCGAGCTTGCTGCCGCAGTCGTAGCGCTTGCCTTCGAACTCGTACGCGTACACCGGCTCGTCCGCCAGCAGGTCGGCGATCGCGTCGGTGAGCTGGATCTCGCCGCCGGCGCCGCGTCCGGTCTGCTCCAGCTTCGCGAAGATCGTCGGTGACAGCAGGTAACGTCCCACCACGGCAAGCGTCGACGGCGCATTCTGCGGCCGCGGTTTCTCGACGATCTGCTTGACGCGGCTGACGCGGCCCTCGCGCTCTTCGGTCGCGACGATGCCGTACTTGTCCGTTTCCGAGCGCGGCACTGTCTCCACGCCGAGCACGCTGCCGCCACGCTCCGCGTGCACCCCGGCCATTTGGCGCAGACACGGCGTCGGCCCGTCGATCAAATCATCGGCAAGGTGCACGAAGAACGGCTCGTCACCGACGACCGGCTTGGCACACCACACCGCGTGTCCGAGACCGAGCGGCGACGGCTGCCGGATGTAGATGCAACTCGCCCATGCCGGCACGATGTCCTTCAACGCTTTCAGCAAGTCAGCCTTGCCCTGCGCCTCCAGCGCCTGCTCCAGCTCGACGTCGGTGTCGAAGTGATCCTCGATTGCGCGCTTCGAGCTGCCGGTGATGAAGACCAGCTTGCGTGCACCCGCAGCGAGCGCTTCCTCCGCGGCGTACTGGATCAGCGGCTTGTCGACGATGGGCAGCATTTCCTTCGGGCTCGCCTTGGTCGCGGGCAAGAACCGCGTGCCGCGTCCGGCCACTGGAAAAACCGCTGTTCTGATCTCTTGCGCCTGGGTCACCGCGCACCTCCGTCGTAACTCGCAGGAGCGCGATGATACCCGGAAGACAGGGCGCGGGGCGCTACTCGACCTTCTTGCGAGGCGTGCCCTCGGCCTTGCCGTCGACTTTTATGTTGGCGCGGTTGCGCTCCAGCACCTTGGCACCGATGCCCTTGATCTTGCGCAACTCGTCGGCGCTGCGGAACGCGCCGTTCTTCTCTCTGTATGCAACGATCGCCTGCGCTCGGCTCAAGCCGATGCCTTGCAATTCCTTCGCGATGGTGGCGGCGTCGGCCGTATTGATGTCGACCGGTCCCGCCCAGACCAGCACGGGCACCAGGGCGACGATGAGGGCCTGAATGAGTTTGGACATGAAGCTCTCCTTAGCGTTGAAACAATTACCGGGTTCGGCGATGCAGGATGCGCCGACTCGGGAGAGTGTTGAGCGGGAATAAAGGGTCAGTTCGCGGAGAAAATCAGCGCCGCTGGACGCCCGGTGTCACATCGAGCAACGCGACCGGCGCGAATGCATCCCAGGCGCGGCAACCGGGGCATTGCCAGAAGTGCGATGCGCTCGCGAAACCGCAATCGACGCAGCGATAGCGCTGCGTTCGACGCAGAATGCGCCCGAGACTCAGCGCCAGGTCCGTGCGCTGCTGCAGCGTGAGCTGGCCAGGATCTCCGGCGACCGAACGGACGATCTCGCCGAGGCTCGGATCCTCGCGCAATAAGTCCGGCAAGCAATCGCGTACGAACGGCTCCTGCTCCAAACCCGCAACGATCGCGGCGTAGGCAAGCTCGGCGCGCGCCGAGGGCTCGGGACGAATCCATGCATTGAAGCGCCGCTCGATATCGCCCGCGTCGGCGCCACGCGCCGCGCGCAACACACGCGGCAGCGCCAGCGCGAGTAAACGCGGATGCAGCTCGACGAAGCGCTGGCACAGCAGCGCCGCGAGCTCGGGCTCGTTCATGTCGAGCGCGATGTCCGCGCGAATCAGCGCGCCCCGCGGAAAATTTCGTTGCACTTCGCGCGCGCGATGCAAGTGCTCGCGGGCAGCGTCGAGATCCTTGCCCTCGCGCGCCTGCTCGGCCAACTCGCAGTGATAGTGCGCGATCGCCGTCGGCTGCTCCGGCGAGGCGAGCGCGGTCAGGCGATTGTGAATCGCGATCGCGTGATCCCAATCGCGCTGCTGCTCGTAGATGCGCAGCAAGTAGCGCAGCGCTGCCACGCGCCGCGTCTCGGTCTCCGCCAGCTTGCGAAACGAAACTTCGGCGCGATCGAACAGGCCCGCGCGGAAATAGTCCTCCGCCAGCGCGAACATCGCCTCGAGGCGATGCTCGTCGCTGAGCGACGGGCGCGCCATGATGCTCTCGTGGATGCGGATCGCGCGCTCCACCTCGCCGCGGCGCCGATAGATGCTGCCGAGCGCGAAATGGGTCTCGACGGTCTCGTTGTCGACGTCGACCATTTTCAGGAAGACTTCGAGCGCCTTGTCCGGCTCTTCGTTGAGCAGAAAGCCGAGGCCCTTGAGGTAGTCCTCGTTCAGGCGGCGCGGCGGCTCCTGGCTGCGCAACCCATTGGTGCGCTCGGGCTGCGGCGGCGATGACGGAGCGGGAGGCGTACGGTCGCGAAAGCGAAACTGCGCCACGAGCCAGCCCGCGGCCGCTGCGACGAACAGCGCGACGACGAGGTCGAGCGACAGGTCAAACTGCATTTTCGTCGGCGGCTGCCAGCGCCCGCGCGCGCGTCTCGGCCGCGCGCAATGCGCGACGCAGTCGCCCGCGCTCGTCGAGCAGCTCGGCAACCCAATAGACGCGCCAGAACAGGCCAGCGAGCAAACCGCAGACGAATGCGACGACCAGCGCGAGGCCGAGCGGCGTGGCGATACGGAGGAAGGCGAGCTCGACGTCGACGCGTCCAGCGTTCATGGCGCTGACGAGCAGCGCGACCAATGCAGCGAGAGCAACGGAGAAGTAGAAGAGAATGCGAGCCATAAAGAAGAGCAGGCTGAAGGCTGTAGGCAGCCTACAGTCTACGCCTCTCTTCAGTCGCGGATCGGGCTCCCGGCGCCGTCGTTCACGCGCTCGCGCAGATCCTTGCCCGGCTTGAAATGCGGCACGTACTTGCCCGACAGCGCGACGGTCTCGCCCGTCTTCGGGTTGCGACCCTGGCGCGGCGGACGGAAGTGCAGCGAGAAGCTGCCGAAGCCGCGGATCTCGATGCGCCCGCCCTGGGCGAGCGCGTCGCTCATGATCTCGAGGATCTGCTTCACTGCCAGCTCGACGTCCTTGGCGGGCAGGTGCTTCTGCTTCGCTGCAATGAGCTCGATGAGTTCCGATTTGGTCATGCTCGGGCCCGTTGTTCTTTTTCAGAAAGCTGCAGGCTGCAGGGATACTGCAGCCTGCCGGCTCGCGGCTAGTTCTCTCCGCCCCCGATGTGTTCCTTCAGCAGGTCGCCGAGGCTAGTGCCGCTGGAGGTCTCGCCGGTGCGGTAGTTCTGCACTGCTTCGGCTTCCTCGTGGATCTCCTTCGCCTTGATCGACAGGGCGATCGTGCGGCTCTTGCGATCCACGTTGGTGAACTTCGCCTCGACCTCGTCGCCGACCTTCAGGACCGTGCGCGCGTCTTCGACGCGGTCGCGCGACAGCTCGGAAGCGCGCAAGTGACCTTCCACGCCGCCGCCCAGGTCGATGATCGCGCCCTTGGCGTCGACCTCGCGCACCGAGCCCTTGACGATCGAGTTCTTCGGATGCTCCGCGATCCAGGCCGAGAACGGATCCTTCGCCAGCTGCTTGATGCCAAGCGAGATGCGCTCGCGCTCCGGATCGATCGACAGCACCATCGCCTCGACCTGCTGCGCCTTCTGGTAGTTGCGCACGGCTTCTTCGCCGGGCACGTCCCAGGAGATGTCCGACAGATGCACCAGGCCGTCGATGCCGCCCGACAGGCCGATGAAGATGCCGAAGTCGGTGATCGACT
>Ga0068862_100001088_pt1 | contig 25909 bp, 47 predicted proteins | sample KBSSwiS52_FD_66598 | JGI IMG/M metagenome (GOLD analysis project Ga0068862, IMG submission 66598) | Switchgrass rhizosphere microbial communities from Kellogg Biological Station, Michigan, USA - KBS Switchgrass S5-2 | ecosystem: Host-associated > Plants > Roots > Rhizosphere > Soil ... | reverse complement strand
AGGAAACGCGCTCAACCCTGGAGACCTGGTACCAGGACTTTACCGAATCTGGAACGATGGAACGAACTGGAGAGTATCTGAACTATGACGAGGCTTGCATACCTAATCAGTAAAGCGGAAGGTTTCGGAATTAAGGGAGCCCAGCCGACCGTAAAGCACAATCCGGGAGACTTGCGCCACAGTCCGCACTCGCAGCACCCAGGAGGCCCAGCCCACAAGAACGATATTGGCACAATCGACACCGACGCCCACGGCTGGGAAGATCTAGAACGGCAATTGAAGATCTACGCCGACATGGGGTTAACGCTTCGCCAGATGGTTAACGTGTACCTTGGAGTGCCGAAGGACGCGCCCGACGATGCGCCAGACGTTGACGGAAACCACCGCGCAAACTACCTTTCGTTTCTAGTTAAAGGAATCGCCGCCGATATGAAAGTTTCAGATTTACTCCACATTCAACAGGTGAACTCGAAATGATGCAACGCGCCGCCTCAACACCCCCTACCCCTAAGCCTTTAGTGTCCGGAAGCTTTACCGGCATCAGTATTGAAAGATGGCAGAAGATCCAGAAACGCGCCGCCGAATCCGGGATCCCGTTATCAAAACCGGCCGGAAGTTTCAGCATGATGGGAAACACGGTGTGTTGGTCGTTGATGGGAAACTTTCTCAAAATCGACGTTATGGAGGCCGCTTTCATGAACCCGGAAGATGTTCTATCATTCGTTTCAGACATGATCAACCAGGCCATTGCATGAACGGGTTAACGGTAGTAATTCCAAGCCGGAACATGCACAATCTGAAGCCATGCATCAAAACTCTGGAACAGCTAGAGCGCGAGGTTAAGGTGCTCGTGCTCGATGACACTCCCGGAGGTTCACTGCCGATCAATTATAAAGACGGACGATGCTACAATTTCTCTCCAGCAGATCCACCGTTCAGGTGCGCTTTAAAAATCGAAGGACCAAAGCCCTTCGTTTTCGCTCGTAATTGCAACATCGGAATCCGACTAGCCGCACCCGATGACATCATTCTATTGAACGACGACGCGCTACTTGAAACCCCCTCCGGATTCACCGCCATGCAACGCGAGGCCGAAACACACCCCGAATTCGGCATCATCGGAGCGACCACGAATCTAACCGGCCAGCCGCTACAGTGGAGCGCCGATCGACATCCCGGAGTCATGCCAGGATTGCGAGAGGTACCTTGGCTCGCTTTCGTATGCGTCCTGATCCCACAACGCACGATTGAACGTGTCGGACTGCTGGACGAGCGCTACTGTTTGGACTATGGAGGCGAAGATCGCGACTACTGCCAGATGGTGAAGGCTGCCGGGTTGAAGGTTGGCGTTTACGATTACTGTTTCGTTGACCACTCAAAGTTGACGAGCACGTTTCGAGGGAACTCAGCAGGACAGAGAAGCACCGAGAAAAACAAGGCACTGTTTATGGAGAAGTGGCCAGGGGTTGAATTTTGATGAACGATTTCATAAATCTTCCAATTATGGCTAAAGTGCTAACCGGCCTGATGTTCTGGATGTTCATCGGATTCTCTGCTGTCGCTGCTTCTAACGCCAAATGGGACGCATCGAGGATTTGGGCTCTTCTCGCGATATCGTCCGCGATTATGTTTGCAGCCCTGAAGTGATAGACTCTTGCTAAGGGTTTCCAGACCTGTTGATGTGGCTAGTTGGTAGAAGGCCCCGCGCTCTAACCGAGTTCGGGGCTTTTCTGTTGTAGGATGGTTTTCAAATGGAACTCGAAAAACAGAACGAATTCAACGGATGGGCGAAAGTCGAGATCAACGGCCATAACACCCACATCGGCCAAGTGACGACGCAAGTTTTCGGAGCCGCCGTTCTGTTTCGAATCGACCAGCCGGAAATACCGGAAGACTCCCGAGTGTCCGACCATGACGGTTATATCAGTGGCAGATTCGTTCCGAAGGGTACGACGATCAAACGCGGAGCAATCCCGCCCGCATCCGTCCTAGTTGGCGCAGGATCGATTTATCGGATCACGCCATGCACGGAGGCCGCAGCCCTCAAAGCGATTGAGCAGAGCGTATGCCGCCCGCTAATCCCCGTAGGTCTGCCGGAACTCGCCGCGCTACCGGAGCCGAAGGACGAAGAAGAAGATTTTGAAGTGGACGAAGAAGCTTTCATGAGGCATTAATCACAACCACCAACCACGAAACCCGGAGAAGGCATCGAAGAACCGGGCGGAACCCAACCAGCGGACTGGAGGGAAAGGGGCTACTCAACCGGGTAGCCCCTTTAGTTTTTCATTCCACGCTACGCACATCAAGCGAGGCTTCATCTTCTTCATTCCGAGAGACGCAATCCGTGAGCATATCCGCGTGTCCCTCCAGTTTTTCGAGCCATTCCGCGATACGTTCCAGTGCTGTTAGAAACCGTTCAATCTGTTCTTCGTTCATACTTCCGCCTCCACTCAGAACCCTATCAATCTTGCCCGCTCGACCGTCAACCCACTAGGCAGAATCGGAAGATCAAGCCAATGCGTTGGCGGTTCTTCTTCGAGTTCATACTGATCCCATTCGTCTATGTCATTCCAAAACGCTGTGCCCGTTCGTGGATTGAGTGCCCAGTGGACGAAAAAGGGAAGAGTCCAACCTTGACGCCAAGCAAAAACAGGACGACCGTCACGAGGTGCGTTATCAATCTTCTGCCAAGTCACGATTTATCCCTCCACTGAAACCCAGGCAAGGAAACCCACCCTCGATCAGTCATTTTTCGTTTGCTCGTATTCCCCGCGTGAATCGTTGCGTACATCAGGTTTAAGTCTGGAACCTCTGAAAGCTGGTTAGCCGCCGCCGCATCCGCCGCAAAACCTTCATCCCCTCCGATGTTCACTTCAAGAAACGGATGCTTGCGCCAATACTCCTTTGTGAACATAAGGGAAGTTCCCAGGACGAGCCCGCGAGGGTACCTAAACTGCCACCAAGAAGCGCCGTCAGTGAATTTCATCTCTCTGTAGCCGGTTACAGCCTTTGACGTTGCCTGAAGCTCTGCAACTTGCTGGGAGAGGCGGCCCGGTGAGGAGTGATCATCGTCATCCCAAATGGCGATCAGATCACCCAGCGCCCAGCCACACCCAAAGTTGCGCTTTTCCCCAACGTTCATGGGCTTGTTTGCGATCAGATTAGATACGACGATGGAATAGGTAGTTTCCCCGCGTTCACTTCCGCATACGACACGCGGGGATGATGCCGCCTTATAGCCGCGATCACTCCCGAGGCCCAGCAGATGCGAAACCCGCCTTACGTCCTCGAAATCGTCCGCGATGATGAGTAGTTCCTTTTGCGGGTAATCCTGATCACCGAACGAATGCAAAGCGTCCATGAGCCAGTCTTCCCGGCCCTTCATCGTTAAGCATAAGCAGGTTACTAGAGGGAGGTTCATCGATCCCCCTTACGACTCGCGGCAGGATACTTTTCTTCAAACTGGCGCAGGAGTTCCGCCGCCTCACCCGGTTCGAGCATCGCCGCGACCAATGCCCCGAACGGTTCCCAAACTGTTTCTTGGCGCGGATCATTCGCCGGAATCAAGATATCGATTTTCACCCGTAAAGGCCGCGGCCCATCGCCCGGTACCCGCTCCAGATTTACGGTAAGTGGCTTGCGCTTTTTCATCGATCCCCCTCTAGTGCATCAAGATCACTTCTTTTTACTCTCCACCTTCCACCAGGTCTAGGACCACAATCAAGAGCAGGAAGCTTACCGGATTCTACGAGCTTTTGAATGATGGAAGCCGGAAGGCCGAGATACGCCGCTGATTCTTCAATCGTCAGCCAGGGCTTTAGTTGATTCGATTTCATCTCTGCGACCAGTGCCGGGATATCGATCGGAGGATATTCAATGTGACGAGCAGGGGCCGCTGAAGGGATCAGCGGTACTGTAACCCTGGACAGTTCCGCAGGATTCTCACGTTCAAACGCCAGCCGCTCAACATCCCCAGCATGGTACAGAGTACAGTTTTGACCGCTGTAGGGGCTTTTCTGGCCTGACGTGTGAATCTCGCCGGGTTTCGGGTTTGCGCCGCCGTTGAGCGCTGCTATTCGTGAAGGACTGAGGTTTAAGCGTTCAGCCGCTTGTTTTCTAGTGAGCCATCCGGGAGGAGGCCAGGAGTCTTGAGAGGCAACCATGTCAGCATCCCTCCAGTTTTGAATGAATCGGCCAATCCTTTGGCACTCTGCCAATAACGTGATCCATCGCTAAGTCGAAATCCTCTTTGCGGTCAATTGCATCGTAGGACTTACCGCTCAGCGAGACGCCGGCCCGTGCCCTTACTGGCCCAAAAACCGGACGCGAAGGCTTAACCACGAGACATCCCCGGAAATATCCAATCCCCTCAAACGCGGACACGATCGCTTGATCAAGACACCCCGCGACACCTCCGGGACCGTAAAAGCTAACACTCCCCGGCCCGTTCCATGTCCCATCTTGCCGGAATGCCAAGGTTTCAGGAAATAGCACCTGATAAAACGTTCGCTCGTCCGTCTTGTGGGGCAGTGGATCAATTCTCCGGATCGTCAACGGCCCGAACGTATCAATAAGGCACTGATAAGCAGGAATCAGGAAAAGTGGTATCGGTTCGGGCAGTGGTTGAGGTGTCGTAATTTCCCAAGCCGTCTTAAAGTCAGGCTTGGAAGATTCTTGTGTAGGTTCTTGGGTTGCTGGCAGCATACCCGTAAGCTTACACCCAGAGGAGGGAGAAACGAATAGTACTTTCTCGAAGGAAAATTGCCCCTGATGGAAGCAAACCACCGTGCCCGTCACCTACAGGCAATCGCGTGCGAGGCCCACACGTGGGGAATTGAACCCCGTTCCGACTACTATCTTAGAACGGAACCGCCCCGCCGTCTTTCCTGCCAGATGGCCCGTAGCGCTCTTTACGGACTGTCCAGATGTCCTTCTGGAACTCGGAGCGTCTACCCTTGGGTGTTGCATGGATGAGCGCTACAGCGTCCGCAACGTTGCCTATGGCTGATCCATCGAGGATGCCGAGAGCTTGCGCGTATTCTCGGTAGTCTGTGGCCCCTTTGCGCTTTCTTCCGTTGTACTGGTGAGTTCGACGCCCGACGCCAGCTTTCTTCATGACGGCCGCTACTTTTTGGTTGCAGCTTCGACAGGTCCACCCGAGGTTTTCCGGGTTCGTGTTCGTTTCGTTGCCGTCGATATGGCCGACTTCCACCCGAGGACGCCAAGGCCCGCCGCCGCACCACATGCACTTTTCAGGACCTTCCGGCCGGCATTCCTCCGAGTTTGCCCTATACCGTAGTGCTCTGTCTGTTACTTGATCAGCGGGTTTACGACCCCCGCAAGGTTCAGGAGGATTGAGCTTTCTAATGCGAGTTCGTTCCATCGGACTCCTTTGGAAAGATGAATTTCTCGACCGTAACGCCGTTTTCTCGTATCCCCTCTTTTACGAGGACGCCCAGAATCCCAGCCTGAAAATAGTAATAAGCGAGGCGATAGCACACTAATGCGTCTTTTACTGGAAGACAAGAAGTAAGGCCAATCGGAGCCCAGATCCGCCAACCTTCGGTTTTATCAACAACCGCCCACCAGTGGCCGTTACCCACGTTTAGCGTTGGCTTGAACTGGAGGCCGCTTGGATGTCGCCCCATCGCTCATTTCTCCTTCATCATCGAGTTAGCCCACAAGCACGCTACCGCCAGGCATCCCAGAATCGCAAGCCCTTGCGGAATCTTTGACTGATTTGGATCAGGAGGAAGAACGTCACTTAGTAGGGTTGCTGGAGATGCGATCACCTGAACAGCCTGAGAAAGCGCCTCTTTTGGGTCAGGTTCGACAGGCGTCGGCCGCGAGTTGATCGGAACTACCCGGCCCACTGGTTTTGGTTGAGGCGAAGAAGGCCCTGTATCGTAGAGTCCACCGCCGCCGCCTTCAGTTCCGTAATCATCCATCGTCGCGCCCCTTTCTTACTGAACCAAGCAATACCACTCTGAACCATTTTCCGGACAGCCGATATCGAGATAGCCGAGCTTATCGTTAAACCGCCGCGGAGTCAGCCGCCCGAGCAACGGCATATTTCCAGGAGCGGTGCCGTTGATCATCAGTGTGGCGATTTTAATGTCAACGTCCACACTTGTCTGATCCTTTGGATTGAACAGAGAAGCTTTAGAAACTAGCCCGAGATCATCGCGGACGATGCTTAACCGTTTCCCGCTCACGATTTCGTCTGTGATTTCTTGTCTTGTCATGACCCTTCAATTCTACGTGGTTTGGAACTCAACCCCGGCCCACTTATCCGCGAGTCTCTTTCGATAGACCTTGTACTGTGCTTGCCACTCTGGATTCCGGGTTGATTCTTCCAGGTGTGATGCTTTTGCTGGAGGCACTACGACCGGGATACCTTTCGCCGCCGCCTGCAAGCAGACATCCTCCACGTAGCAGTGGAAGCCATCAAAGGTTTCTTCATCGAATCGAAGGCCGGAATCTCGACGGAAGAACACCGAGCAGCAATCAAGCGTGGATACTGGAACCGTGCCGCGAATGACGTTACTCGACCAGATGTAATTACCATTCAGGTCTCGCCCTACTATGCCGCAGACGACGCCGGCCGCCGCAGTATCCCGGAAGATCGTTAGCGCTTGAGCCGAGAAAACCGCATCCCCATGACACAAGCCGAAGACTTCGTAATCCGAGTGCCCATTCAGGAACTTGTTTCCGATTCGTGCCATTGACCAGTTGGCCGAATTCCTCACGATGTTGACCGCGTGGCCTTGCCCTTCCACTTGGGTACAGTTCCGATAGAGGAACATTCCCTGCCTGCTATCGTCTTTCTCGACCACTACGAGATGAAGTTTCAATTGTGCACCCACAAAACGCCGGGAGCCTTTGCGTGCGAAACCCCGCTCCCTACAAGATCTTGCGCCAGTAATCCATCTGCTTCGCCCTTTGCCGACCGAAGGTAAGGAAACGGCTGGAAGAAATGCGAATGGATCAGAAACCCGCCTTTGTCGATGTACCCTACCTTTGGTTGAACGTCCACCACGGTGTATTGGTTTTTCGTCCACCGCGGATCATAGAGCATGTCGCAGTAGATCAGATTGGCGACCCCTCGCATTCTCAGCATGATTTCGAGGAACTGAGGCACATAGTAGTTATCGCAGGACGGGAAGCAAAAGAAATCGCCTTTCGCCTCCCGCGCCCCGACGTTGGCCGATTCGTAGCAGTTGCCGCAGGTTTGACCAGTCCAGAGGTACCGAATCCGGGAATCCGCGACATAGTTGCACGCGAGGCCGTTTCGTTGGTCCGGTGAGTTGTCGCAAACGATTACTTCGAAGTTCTTTTCTGTCTGAAGCTTTAGCGAGTACAGGGCTAAAATCAGGTGCTCCGGCTGATCGTACGCCGACATGATGAAGGAGCAAAGGGGATTAGGCATCAAGTTTAAGATACCGTTCCGCGTTCGAAATTAGCTCGTGCGGAGAAACAATGCCCTCACGCAATGCTATGCCTACCAGTACCGTCAGGGGAGCCCCCGGAGCCCACCGCGCCTTGAATCTCGCGATGTATTGCTCTGCGCAAGGTGCGCTCATGCCGAGAATATGCGCCGTCTCTTTGTAGGTGCGCCCCAGCGCAATCAATTTTAGGACTTGCGCCGCTCGACGGTGAAGGTGGTACGGCTTGCGTTGGCCCCCCTGCTTACGAACTAGGACCGGACGATCAAGCAGTGACCCGATACCATCTGTTCCCAAGGCCCGCCCGTTGTGCCGAACCACGCCCGCTACTAATTCAAATCGCCTCATATCGTTTTGCTATCCTTCGAGATGGAAGGCGGGGGCGTAGTGCTTTGGAGATGTTCCGGAGACACCCTTGTACGTAAGGAGTCATTAATCACCCCGCCTTCATGCAGACACGAGCCCACCAATAATAGCGGAAGGCGATAGCCGGTTTTCTTCATTCCCTCAGTTTGGCAGAGGACAGATTTCTATGGGAACTCCGTCAGGTCCCAGGACCTCAACGCAGTTTGAGCAAGCCGGTGGACACTCCGGTATCGGATCAGATGCGATTACGACTTGCAGAAGTGCAACCGCGAGGACAAGAGCGTAAACAATGCGTTTCATGGAACCTCCTTTAGAGAACAGCCGTTAAGACCACAACCCCGGCAATCGCCGCGCCGAGCAGCCATAAATCAGAGCCAGAAAGTACTACCCCGCCGACAGAGTACGAAGCATCCCCGCCAGGAAGCGAAGACGCGAAATCTGGGAGGTAGGCTGAAAAGTCGGCCGGCGATGTAGGACTCGAGCCGGAATCCCCGGCGCTGGACGTGTCTGGAGCCGCCACCGCATCACTGCCGCCCGCGTACCCGCCCTGAATCGATTTCAGCGGCACTGAGGGATCAATGCCCGTTGCCGCCGACACCCGCGAGATGTAGTTGCTTGTCATCTGCGAGGTTTGCGCCCCGCCCGCTGCGTTCTTCGTGTTCGGTGGAGCCCAAGTGTTGAGGAACGTTGTCAGGTTGTAACCACGGTCGATGTAGTTCTGAATCTGCCACTCTAAAGCCGCTTCGCCAGCTTCCGGCGTTGGGAACTTTGCGAAGCCGCCCGCGCCCAGCGTTGCACCCTTCTGCCCGACGTAGATCAGGTTTCCCGGATTGTTGTTTCCTGCGAAGTTTGGATTGTAGCCTTCAACATCGCGGATTGCAGAGGCCAAGGAAGAAACCAGAGCATCCCCGAGCCCGACGCCACGCAGCCCGAATCGTGAAGGAGTTCGCAGGTACATATTTTTTATTGAAACAGCGACGGGTGAGCCTTCATGAATCCCAGGACGCCGGCCGATGCGTGAATTTGATTCACTGCTCCCCTTGCCGCATTCGTGGTTTGCATCCACTCGATACCGACCATTGGCCCGTTGGCATAGTCGGAAGCCAATCGCGCCGCCGCCGTCAGGTCCGTTAGCGCCATTGTTTGAAGAATGAATCCAAGAGAATCGACCCAGTACCCATTATCGTATTGTCCCGATCCAGATGAGGGAACAGAGTAAGTCTGAGCCCAGTTTGTTGGAGACTTTCTAAGGTATCCATTTGCAACGATATACGAATTTTCAACACTTGCATAGTTGGCTGAAAGCCAAGTAGAAATTGCCGTGCATTGAGATGGAGACGCGAGGCCGACAGAGCAAGCAAAGGCCGACCCGCCGATATCGATTTGGGCATTCACCCCGCTTGAAGCGTTGAACATGCCGACCCCGGAATCCCAGAGAACCGCGGTAACGTTGGATTTCAACAGCGCGGCATCCGCGGCCATTGTCGCCGCATTGGTGCTATCCCCAACCGCCGTATACATTGCCGCCATTTGAGTTTCCGCCTGATACAGCAAAGCCGTGCCCCATAAGTTATCATGCGACCCCGCGCCCGTCGAAAAATCTACGCCGTCTTGAAATCCATAAGGCACATCACCGGAGCCACTGGGAACCGTAACCAAATGTGATGTTCCGTTGCGCTGGATATTCGAAGTGAGCATCGTTTTCAAGTTTGCCGCCATCGAGGAGAACTGAACCGTGCTACCGCTGCACTGGTATCCCAGATAAACCATTGAAGGCAAGAGCATCTGATCACCCTGAACGTGAGTAGCTCCAGTGTTCGGATTGCGATAGTAAAGTGCCGTTCCAGAGCCCGCATTGAGCGCGAACGGGTAATTGTGGCTCCCGTCATCTTGCGCGTAAAAATCCGCCGCAATGTTTTGCATTTGAGAACAGGTAAATTGAGATGGGACTTGCCCAACTGCTAACCACTGATCGGCTAGATAGGGGTTCGTGTAGATACCTCCAGGTACCCAGTAATCATGCCCATTCCCAAAGACTCCATGCGCCACCCTTAAAACAGAGTCTAAATTAGTCTGAACTTTCAATAGGTCGTTTACAGCATTCCCCAGTCAAAAGATTGCGATCCAACAAAACCCGCAATCACTGTTGGCCGACGAACTTTCACTTACAAAGACAATGGTACTGGTAGATCCGAATCCAGTACCTAGGCGCGAGGCGAATTGGTCCGAGTTCGTTGAAATCATATGCGCGTTTGGATTAATCGAAGAACTAAGGGCCACAGAATAAACGCCGGTACCCGTTCGCGTGACTCCAGATACGATGCCGGATGAAACCGCGACCACCGCGCTGCCCGTCCCAGTCCATGAAGCAAACCCTATAATCGTCCCTGGTACCGCTTGGTACGATCCATCGGCACCCGCGCCATTGCTTCCGAAAAATTGGCCCGCCGTTCCAGCGCTGCTGTAATTCGCCGCTTGCGTTGTCGATCCCAGCGCTACTCCGTGATTCGTCGGAGTCCCAGTTATGCATGTAGCGCACGCAATCACCGGAGTCGTCCCGCCCGTTGAAGTGACCGGAGCAGTCCCGGAGACCGAAGTTACCCCAACATTCGAAGTTCCGAAAGCCGACATGATCGTAATCGTCGGAGTGACAAGGATTGTTCCGCTGAACACCAGTTGATAGGAGAGCAAATCACCGCTTGTTGCCGTGAAACTGTGCGTTGTGTCATTGCAGGAGGTTGCAACCGCGCCCGATATCGTACAGGTGATCGTCTGACTTGAGCCATTCGCCCGCCAAGTCACCGCTACCGAATTTCCCACCCCAAGAGCCGTTGACAGTTGGACGTAGAGCCTAGAGACCGTGGCGGTTGCTGAGGAATCGATATCTACGTTCGCTTCGGTTGCCGAGCAAGCGCCGCCGCCCCCGATGGGACAAAAAGAAGTACCAGACAGGATAGAAAGCGTTGGCCCCGAATAGGTGACGACGCCGCCACCACCCCCAGATCCGGAGCCGCACGGTGAGCCCGAATCTCCCAGCCCATTCACATTCCAGTTAACGCAATTCCCCGCCCCGCCGAGAGCCGTTGTCATTGCAAAAATAGTACCCGCCCCGGCTTTGTTTGCCGTCTTGACCCCGGTGTTATCGAGTTGGCCACCGCCTGCGGAGTCTGCATGGGTATGGTTCGCATTCACAAAGCTCGCGATTGTCGGCGTGGTGATCGTTGGCGACCCCTGCAAGAGCACAGTAGAGCTAGTACCACTGGTAGTGCCCGCGATCGGTTGCCGACTTGGGTTAGTCGCCACCACTGGAGCCGAGAGAGGAAAGGCCCCGCCGTTTGCCTTAGTGACCGTGACAGCCCCGGTGTTTGCCATAGTCGCATCACCAGAAACCGGAACAGGAACCGGCAGGCTAGAGGCATTCCCCACCCATATATCAGCACTTGGGAGCGCCGCCACGATGATTTGGCTACCCGCGTTGGTTGCGGCAACTGCCGCAGACGCCGGAACTGCCGCGCCATTCACTTTACAGACCGTAGGATCGGGATATGTGCCGCACAGATCCCCGCCAGCCGGCCCCCCGGCGCTACCTGCCCCAACTTGCACCGGCCCCGCGCCCGCCGTTCCTGTCAACTGGTATTTGATCGACCCCGTACCCGTTTTGGAAACGAGCTTCACCCGGACCCACGGAGGGTTAGTTTGCAGCGTCATGGCAGCATAGGCGATATCGGTTGAGGGATTCGACCCGCTTACCAGTGCAGGCGCCACAATCGCCGCCCAGGTCCCAGGAACGCCGTTATTATCCGGAGCCCCTTCAACTTGGATTGAGAGAGCGGAAAAGCCAGTACTGTTGTAGGTGAACACCCACGAGTAACAGGCTTTGGTGCGATTGTCGATCGTCACCGATACATCGCCCGCCGCCGTGAAGACCGGCGAGTTTGCCGCGCACTGGCCTAGCAAGGAAGCCGCGGACAAGATAAAGCCGATAAGTATTTTCATAGAGCCTTACAGAACCAGCCGAACAGCCCGCCGCCGATGTAATTGGGATCAGCAGCCGGAATATCCGCCGTTGTGATCACCTTGACCCGTAGCACCTGCTTAGGCTTGAACACCGTGTATCCCTCGATTGGAAACGGCCCCAGCTTCGAGCCGCGTTCATCCGCTATGTTGTACAGGTCAGGAACCGCATAGCCCGCTAGTGCATTTGTACCCGAGCCCACTGGATTATCAACGTCAATCGTCCAGAGGATCGAGCCCGAGCCGTCTACAAAGGGGTTCGGATTCACTGACGTTGAGAAACTGAGGCGATAGCCGCGAAGCACGAAAACCATTGCTTCGGGAACGATGACCGTAGCCCGCGTAATCTCGGTAAGCACGCCGGCCACTGGAGCCGGAATCCACCCGAAGCGTTGCACGGCTTGCGCGTCCGATCGAGGCTTCAGCCACCAGTACGGCCATTGATTAGAGTTTGTCGCTTCAGTCCCGATCATGGCCGAAGCGGATTTGACCATATCCGGCCCGACACCAGCAAAACCACGGCTTAGTACTTGCACTTCTGCACCTCCAAGACGCCGATAACGAGATTACACCGCAGTTGCGCCCCGCTCACGTTCCACAGTTCGACATTGAAAACGCCAGTTCCCACCACCGGATAAGGAGCATTCAGCAGCCAAGGGTAGTTGGATGGTTGATCGTTGGAGACGAACATATCCGGCGTAGGCGAGTCGAAAACTTCGATACCGAGATCGAGATCCGTGATCTTGAAAACGAAGCCCGCCGCCGTCTGTCCGTTTGGTGCTTTGTGGTAGATCCCCCAGATGAGGGAGCCCGGCGTGATCGAAAGGCCGTATTTCAGGTATGCCCCTGCTTCGAGCAGATCCTGATCATCGTCAGGCAACTTGTAGTACTTCGGCTGATAGCAGTCATCGACCGCAGCCGGTGCGAGTTGCGCAATTGCCGGAGGATCGAAGTAGCCCCAAGTTTCCCGGTAAAACGGCCAAAGCTGTAGAGAATTGATCATGAACCCGCCTTTACTGCCGGCCCGAGGTTGAAAGGATCGGGAGAGGCCGGAATCTTCGACACCACCAGGTAGAGCACCAGCAGCCCGAGGCCAACCGCTAAGACTGTTCCCATTGCGTTCTGATCTCTGCTCATACCGTGTACACCTTGCTTCCGATCCACGCCATAGCCAGCCGCACCGGGAGAGCATCCGTCACTGCAACAAAAAGCGTGTCATCCCGGTAAAGGTTATAAAGCAAAATCGAGTTCTTCGGCAGGTAGATTTCCGGAAAGAACGTCCCTGGAGCCGCGGGACCCGGCAGCGCTGGAGAACTCAACCCCGAAGAGTTGCCGAGCACCCAGTCAATAGGCAAAGGTTCATTGCTGTATGGCTTCAAATTCTGATCCATCAGCAATATTTTCAGGTTCGTGTATCCGATCGCTGAATACACACCCGTATCCCGCGCCCAGTTGCCCGCCTGCGCCGCCCGCAGCACGAAGTCTGCATCGTTGCGGATGTTCAGCGGTTGCTGAAGCAGTTGCCCTACCGTGTTGAGGACGATGGCGGGATCCTGCTGCGTCCCCTTCCCCGTTGTGTAGGTGAAATCCAGCGCCCGCATGTTGGCCGGATAGGTGTAGTCTGGGAACGCCCCAGGCCGGAACAGTTTCACGCCCCGGAAAATCACCTGCACGTCAAAGAGATCTTCGCCGGATTCGTTGATCAGGTCGAACTCGATGACGGAACCAGGCGCATAGGGCTGCTGAGGCCGCATCGGTCGATAGTTGGCATTCTGTCCGAGCGCTCCCCAAAAGTCCTGCGGAGTCTGTAACGGTTGCTGCGCTGTGTACGTGCCTGCCCCGTTCTTGAATCGGAACCGCAGTCCGTTGACCGCCGTTTGTGCTCGAGTCTCGAGATTCGGCCGGATGTGAATTCCTCGAGCTCGAGCAAGGAAAGGAGCATCATTCTCGAGCGGTAGAGGGTAGGAGAAAACGCTATCCCCATCCGGCAAACTTGCGATTGTGATGCTGTAGTCTTGATGGCGTTCAATCACTGGCAACCCTCCGGGTATCTCTTGACCCCGCGAAACTCCCACAACCCCGGATAAAGATCAGCCCCGATTGCGTCCGGCTGAAAGAAATCAATCAGCAGTACCGACCCAGCAGGGCAAAATAGCTCAGGCTCCCAGATCTTGCACCGTCCGGATCCGGCGTTCGGTGGAGCGCTCCCCGCAGTCCAGGCCAGCAGCGAGAGAGGCACGAAACCGTCAGTCAAATAGTTGCCGTAGCCGTCGCGAAGTTGGCATTGAAAGTCTGCCGTCTGCCCTTGGTCCAAACCTTGAACCGATAACGACCGGAACAACTGCGGAGCATCGCTATCGAGTTGCACCACGAAATTTAAGATGTACTCGCCCGCTGGGATACTGCCGCTGGGATCTTGCCCGAAGCACACCGGCCGGACAAACGGCACATCGACGTAGCCGGGAGGCGTTCCGTATTGGAATTGAGGTCTAAACATTTAGTTACACACCGTTCGTTTAACGCCGCGGAACTCCATGTACATGGGGATTGTCACGTTGACCATTGAGGGCGCAATTGTGATGGAACAAGGAACCGAAGCGGAGACGGGCGGATCTTCGGAATCTGTCACCCCAACCACAAGCGGGAAAGTCCCCGCCAGCGTCGGCGTACCCGATGCCACCCCGGTTACTGGATCAAGCGTGAGACCTGGAGGCAGTTCACCAGACAAGATCGAGAATGCATAAGGCTGAGGCCCGCCATTGCTTGGAAATAGATGTCCGTAAGGTGTCCCGACAATTCCGTTTGGTGGCGCTCCGCAGTCAACCGAAAGCCCATCAACCCCGATGCATTGCGAGGAAAGATTCAGGAAGATACACATCGTTTGCTCGATGCCCTGAACCGGCCCGCCAAACCCGGTGTACTCAATATCGTTGTTGTACGCCACGGCGATGTTTGCCACGTTGTCATCGGCCGCCAGGATAAACCCAGGCCAACCGGAGCCGATCGGCAAATCTGCTTCGAGGCGTTTGGTTCCGGTTTGGATAATGTATGGTGCTCCCGAAGCTCCTATGTCAATCACCCAGGCGCAGAAAAGCACCATCACTTCACGAGGAGAAACCCAGTCAGCCCCAAACGGCCCCGGAAAGTTCCCTGAATCCAGGCTCGTAATCGTGCCTTGAGCGAAGTCACCGGAGCCTGAGGCCATGTGACCAGGGCAAACAAAATAGTTCGGATCAACGGACGAATATTCCGCCGCGTAAATTGACGAGCCCAAGCACGTCACAGTGTTCGCTGCCCCGCCCGCTATGTGCTTCGCCGCATAGTATCGGTTGTTGTTTGCCGAATGAGTGAAGGCGATTTGGACGTACGTGTTCCCCTGCGTATCCGTTGGCATGATCGAGGGATCACCAACTGCTTGGAAGGCGATCACAATAATACAGTTGCCGGCTGTATTCGGAGAGGCAAAGGTCTGGAAAGGGTTCGCGTCACACCCGGTTTGTTGGACAAAGGCAAAGTTAGGCATTCATCCACCAAAGGAAATTGCGTTAGGTCCGGGATTGAAAAAGTCGATCATCAAAACCGACCCGGCCGGACAGTAAAGCTCAGGCTCCCAAATCTTGCACCGGCCCGAGCCTGAATCGGGAGATTTTCCAGCGCCCCACGCGAACAAGGAGACCGACACAAACCCATCCGTCAGATAGTTTCCGAAAGCGTCCCGGATGCGAAGCTGGATATCGTTGTCTTGCCCCTGCAAGGCACCCTGCACAAACAGCGAACGAAACAGCGTTGGCGCGTCAGCATCCAGTTGCAAAACGTAGTTCAGCAGCACTTCGCCAGGCGGGACCACAAAAGAGGGATCCTGTCCAACAGCCAGCGCCCGCACATATGGCACGTCTTGATAGCCGGGAGGCGTTCCGAATTGGAATTGAGGCCGATACACGAATTAGGAAACCCTCCGACGTTTGACGCCGACAAAGTACATTCCGAAGGTAAAGACACTGCCAACCGCTCCCGTACCATCCACCACCAGCGCATCGAAGTAGAGGTTATCCCGAGCTTTGACCTTCAATTCTTTAAACATCACCCCTTGCACATCGAGCAGTGGCAGGTAGTTTTGCGAGACCTGATAGCCGTCTCCGCGAGTCAGCCGGATAGAGACCGTGCCCGAGGTTCCCTGATTCGGTTGGTTCGCTGGAAAGTAGCCCCAGATTTGCCGGATGTAGAAGTCTGAATCAGGCTCGATTTGTGTCCCGATGTTCGTTAACGGAGCCCCGGTAATGGGCAAGTTCGCCACTGGCGAGACGTACGTGAACTCTTCATCTTGATAGCCGTCCGGAGTTTCCGAGGGACACCCCGGCCCATACCGGAATTCCGGACACATGATGTTTTGGTTTGCGCCGCGGTAATAGCGTGGCAGGTTAAGACCCAGCGGATTCGGCGGGATTCTGCCATTCGAGCGCACCTGGAAACGGTAGACGCCTTCGAACATCATCGAGACCTGATATCCGTTTGTCGGTGGAGGCCCCGCTATCGTGGTGTCGAGATCAACAAACATCTTTTCGCCGGGTCTCCATTCGACCTCTGGCATAAACAATTGACGATCCGAGCCGATACCGAAGGCCGAGGCGTGCGGAGTGTACGAGCTTTGAAAGAACCGCCCGTTTGGAAACTTGAGCCGCCAGTACACACCTTGCGTAGCAGCCGGGAGAGCAGTCGCCGTCACTCCACGTACGAAGAACGGCACCCGGCCGTGATGCACGAGTCCGGTAATGTCTGTCGTACCCGGTGCTGTTCCGTCACCCGGCAAACTTCGCGAGTAGCCCACATGCCCCGGAATATCTACCCAGGAAATACCGTCCGGTGGAGTTGGCCGGCCGCACGAATCGAGAATGTAATCCGCTTGCGTCAGCAATTGCGGCATCGAGAGATCAGCCATTATTCGGATTCCTCTAGTTCTTTCAAGAGCCGCTCGAAGTCCTCATCCTCTTGTTTTTCTTCCGGTGTCGGTTCGGGAATTCCAAATCGATTCTCGGTATAGATTCGCCGCGCATCCAAGACGAGCATAAACAAGTCTGCGGTATCCGACCAGTGGCGACGATCGGGAAACAGGCTCAGATAATTACAAGCGTGAGTCTCCATGTTGTTCCTGGAAGAAAGCCACTCTCGCAAAAATGTCGTATCGATTTGTCGTTTGCTGCCGAGCACGCAAAGCGGCCGCTCTTCCAGAATCTCTACCTGAGAGCAGAACACCTCAAACGGATGCACGGGAGGCCCAGGAATCACGCCATCAGGGTCAGTGTCATATAGGCCGGTATCGGTAAGTAGTTCTGTCATGATCTCCCCTTTTTGCTCGAATCGTCCATCAGATACGCGAGGCCGGCCAGGACAAGGACCGCCGCGATCGCGAGTCCAGCGCCCGACGACGAAGGCGCTAAGGAATCAACCGGAACACCCGCCCAATAGTCAGGTTCCCCAACCGGCAACATATGAGCAGGTGTACCACTAGCACAGGATCCCGAAGGAGGAGCATAACCTAGCCGCGGGTCCGGAGTTCTTGCCGGCGTTCTTCCGTCACCGACCGCAAGAGGAGAACTTGAGCCGCCGTAACGCAGATACGCTACCGTGCCATCTTTGCCCCGAGGTTTTGCTACCCCAGTGGGAGAGACACCGAAGCGCTGGACGAATTGCGCATCTGATTTGGTGGTTTGGGTGCCGTCTGCGATCCCCGCGACGACAGCCGCCCCGCCCGTTGAATTTGAGATTGCCGAATTACTTGCAGCCGGGTTGCCTGATGGATGATCAACCACCCGCGCCGCAGTCGAAATGTCACCCGCCGCCGTTCTGATCCCTGGAACGCCGCCGCCAGGAACGGCCCGATTGTTCCGAAGCTGCAAGGCGACTTGCGGCCCTAGATCTTGAAACCCTTGCCAATCGCGACCTATGACGCTTGCCCATGCACGATTGGCCCGGTTGAGTGCCGCATCTTGCCCCGCAATTTCCGCCGCATCCGCGAGAAGTTTAGCCGCGGGAATCGGACTAGCCGAGTTTTGAACGTTGCAAGCTTGAGCGGCCGGAATGTACATAGGAACCCTTTCCAACTTTTGAATACGAGCGGGAGCCGCTATCGACCCCCGCCCAATAACAACGACTTGATCAGGGACTTTCTTACTGGACGCTGCGATCGGTCAGGCCGTCAAGGAAGCCAACCACGGTAAACGCGGTAGCCATCGTCGGAGGAGCCGCGGGACCATCGAAGATGAATTTCCAGCTAAATTGCTGTTGAGGCGCGATGTACTTCGCGAAGGAGCCCGCCCTCCACGTAGCCTGAGGAGCCGGGAATCCGTTCGTGAACCATTGATCAGTGCCGCCCTGATTCTGTGATCCCATGAGGCCCGCGCCGGCCGGGAACATCCACGGAAAGCCCTCGTAAAAGATCTTGTCATCGATGCGGAATTCCAGATAGCACAGGTTTAGGAATTGATCGATGGCCGCCTTCACATCGGTAGACAGAATATAGATGCCGATTTGCTGGAGGACCAGACACTTGGGAGGAGGAAATTGGTTCCCGCGCTGCATGTTCGTCTGGAGCTTTGTTTTGCGAAGGTTCGTGTACGGGTCAACCTGTCCGATTGGAGTCGAGAACAGATCGATGGAATTCGGCACCGCGACGGCCGGGGATGCCAGAGCGTTGGTCCACGTGTCCCAATACTTCCAGGGTCCACGATCAACCCATCCGCCCATGATGGAATTGATATCCGGCCCCGAAGGACCGGCAGGAGGCGCTACAACTGCCTGCGTATTCGATGGTGTAATCATTTTCTTCCGTTAAACCTCAAGATCTTTCTTTTTTTCGAACTGGGTTTAAAGGAGCCCTTGGGCGCGAGGACTCCCCAAACTTATTGCTGCAACTGCTTTTAGGCCGCGCATCCGTACAGCGAGTTACCGCCGTACAGAGAATTGCATCCGGACAGGCCGGACGAAATCAGATTGTTGGTTGCCAACGCCGCGGAATGCGGGTTGTAAGGTCCGAGGCGTTGAGGCGTGACGAAGTTCTGAGCGAGGTAATCGCCCATCCCGAGGGACGCCGTGTACTGTCCGAACGGTGTATAGTCCGCGATCAGGCGCAGCACCACCTGAACGATACCGCCCGACAGCACCGAAGTTGCCGCGGCCGGGTTGTGCAGGAACGCTTTCACTCCCCACGAGAGCAAAAAGGCGGAAACCAAATTGCCAAGGTACCCCATTACTCCGGTATTCTTGTCCTGCAAGACCATCTGAGTTAGGTACTTCGCACCAACCGCGCCCGCCACGACGAAGACCGCCGAGGAGACAAGCCCGGTGAGGTTGCCCATACCCGGATTCCGACGCGAGCCGCGCCGACGATGCCCGGTGTTCTTTTTGGTTGCGCGTCGCCGATAGGTTGACGCTTTGGCCTTTCTACGGCCGCGGTTTCGTTTCGTTGTCGCCACTGATGACTCCTTGGGAAGTGTAAAGCTAATGATTTTGCCCAGATTCGGTTTTGTTGCACGTCGAGCGACAGAGCGCTTTTTCGTGCGTGGCCGATGGCTGGACGTGGAGGGTTTGCGCCGCGGCCCGCTCTTGTTCTTGCGGGCAGCCTTCCGCTTGTGTTTCACTGCGGATTGCCGACGCTTGCCACCGAAGCCCGCCGCAATCTGCTTGGCGGATAACTTGCGCCTTGCGGGATTGACGACGGTCCGATGTCGCTGAGTTACCGCCATTGAGTTAACTCCCTATGCTCACGGTTTGCTGCATGAATTTACCCGCTCATGCTGGGGCCAAGGAAGAACAGGGCGTGAGTCCTTCCGAAAACTTTGCTACTTGACCGGAGCGCCGAATTGCGCCCAGCCGAGAATCGAGAACAGGATGAAAAGCAGGAAGCTATGAGCCCCCGCACGGAACGGGTAAGGTTGACCTGGAGTGTACGAACTCCACAGGCCGAACACTAACCAGACGATCATGATCACCCAGAACAGAATAGGTAAAGGCATAGAAACTCCTTCAACGTCTGCGCTTTTTAGCTTTGCGCTTCTTCACTGTGCGCCTGAGTTCAACGGTTGTTACGCCGTTCTTTTTCGTCAGGCGAACTTTCGCCGCACTGATCCACTTGCCGAGCTTTGGACGTTTCATAGTTGAGTTCCTTTTCTCTCTAATGCCCGAAGCCCACACCCGCCATGTTGAGCCGCGCTGCTTCATCTGGAGGCCCACGTACTTACCCTGCGCAATGGCCGCTTTCAGGTAATGCAACGCCGTGGCATGAGACGGTCCAGAATAGAGGGTCAATTGTCGATCCCTTCCGGTAAAATCGTGTACTCGCCACCCGCGATCGTGAGCAATTTGGACATCACGTCATAGATCACGTGCGGTAGTTTGCCGGTGAGATCACCGACTTTGTGCTTGTAGTTCGCTTCACCACCATCGCGGCCCAGGTGATGTTTCGTCGTGTAGTACTTGATCTGCTTGAGCTTGCCCAGCACTTCGTGTTCATGGGGTTCAGTGATGCCGAACTCTTCCAGGTCCACCTCTTGATCGCCGCCTTCTATGAACAACTGGAACGGAAAACCCTTTGGGGCTTGAGCCAGCCGCGCCCCTTTGAAGTTCTTCAGTGTGAACGTGCCGCCGTTGATGCCCGCAATTGTCAATGAGATCAATTCCCCGCAGTCTGCCAGGTGCTCATGCTCGAAGACTTTCGTTTTCACCTCGATGAGTTCATGCACGTCTGTACCGTGAAACTCTTCTGAAGCTTCGACCGCGGCCGCGTATTCGTCAGACGGATTGCGCTTCGTGCGCTTCTTCATGTTCCGCTCCCGAAGATTCCAAAGTCTCGTAACGGTGGAACATCCGCCGCCTTGCCCGTTTCTCCCGTTGCCCCGGTTTCGCCTGTTTTCCCGGTAATTCCTGTTTTCCCGGTATCACCAGTGCGCCCGGTCGCCCCGGTTTCCCCTTTACGCTCTGCCAGAGTAACTACCAGACTTTCCAGCTTTGAAACTTTCTCTACCGCCGCCGATAGTTCCGCCCGAATCGAAGTAAGCGTGCCGTCTGCAAGCTCTTTGATAACGTCTGTCTTTTTGGCAAGGTAGATGTTTTGCACCATCGTGACCACTTGCCCACCGAAGATCAGGAAGGCCGCCGTGATTGTGGCTACCGCTGTATCGGTCACACGTTCCCCCGCCCGAACAGAATAAAAATTATGATGATCAGCATCACCAGACCGAGCCCGCCGCCGTATCCCCAACCCGGCCCGAAGGTGTTGTGCAGGTAGTACCCGCCTCCGCCGCCGAAAAGGATGATCAAAAGAATCAGAAGCAAAAGTACAGGCATAGTTATTCACCCTTCCGAAACTGGCTCATCAAAGCTTGCAAGCTTTGAAAAGTCTTTTACCAACTGCGCCGCTTGCAGAATGTTCCGGAGATCATGCGTTCTCTTGCCGAGAAGTTTGATCAGCGCCTCTTGCCGGACCATTTGGGAATCGAGCTTGGCTTGGCGTACGTCATGCTCCTGCATGCTCCCGATTTGCGCCTTAACCTCGACCGATACCTCATCGACGCCCTTTCGCCATCTGTCCAAATCTCCCTTATAAACTCCGACCATGAAGGCTAAAGAAAACGTGGCGATCGTATTCAGACCCACCACAACCGAGACAATCCCCTGTAATAGATTTGCGTCCATGAGCCGTTTACCAAAGATCCTCATACGAGAGATTCCTGCGCAAGAGACGCGCCCAGCGCCGTTCCCTTGGTCCAGACGTAATAACCCGCGACTCCTACCGCCGCCAGCGTCAACACAACGCCGAGGCTTGCCATGTTCCCCGATGAGGACTTCTTACGCCTCTTTCGTTTCGGAGGCGACGGGTTCAGCAGTCCTGAATCGGGAAACACGAGCGAATAAACCATAGCCCCGCCGATCCCCAGTAAGAGGTAGTCTTCCCATGACAGGGTAGAGAGATCGATTGAGCCGAGACCGTTTCTCACTGGAGTACAACAGCCTCCCGAAGTTCCGCGCTCAAGTTTTTCCATTTCGACAAATCATCTTCGTCTACGATGCTGTCTCCCGGCTGAAGCCTGTCAACAATACCGCCCACTTGTCCCTCTTGGGCGATCCCGAGAATATGAGGCGCTTTCTCAGCCGCGAACCCGATCACGCGGTAGTGCTGCAAACTAAGCATTTCCTGGAACGCCTTGGAATGCTGGCTGTCCGTCATTTCGCCGTTATTGCGTAATCGGTTGATCAGGTCAGTAAACTGAATCGCCAACTTTGGGAGTTCAGGCCGAATGATGATCAAACGGACAATATTTCCATTTTTCTCGACGGACTTAACTACGTTCATCTGCGATTCCCCCCGCTGAACAAAAAGAACAGCGCCGCCGCCGCGCCCGCCGCAATCAGCGGATTAGCAGATACCCAGGCCATCGCATCATCCAGAACGCCTCCCGAACTCGGAGCCGACATATTTACGACCGCCGACGAGCCCGAAGCCGCCGCCATCTGAGACGGCGGGTATGACGTCGCGACGTAGGGAGACGGCGCAGTATTTTTGGGAGAGGCCGCACTCGTGCCCGCGCCGACTGTCGTTTGCTGAACGGAAGGTGTCGCATAGGACGGAGTAGAAGAACTCGCCGCGGGTTGCGATTGTACGGGTTGCGCCGGCATCACTGAGGGAACCGGAGCCGGTGTGCCTGTAACGATTCGCGCCGAGCCATACGGCCCTGTAGGTTGTTCTGTCACATTAACAGTTGGAGCCGTGCCGCCACCAGAGCGCAATACCGCGTTGATGGCATCTTGCGCGAATGTCCCCGGAACAACTTCGCCCGTTGTCAGGCGGCCCAGCGTTAGCAAGTCGGGATTCGCCGCGTTGAATGCTTTCGTAGCTGCAACCAAAATCGTCTGGTTGTTCGTCGCGTTCTGGATTGCAATTTGCCCTTGTGCTGGAGTCAGCCCTTGCGCCGCGGCCATCCGCCCTATCTGATTTGCCAGGATGCCCGCCACGTATTGAATGTTCGACAGTGAGTTGTCTACCGCTTTCGCGGGAATGACCTTTAACCCGATCATTCGCTTTCCCGTTGCCGGATCAGTCCAAACGGGTTGCGTGTAGTCCACATCCGAAGTCAGTTTCTTGTCACAGTTCGCGTACGTGATCGAGCCGGCAACCGAATCGAACGCATGGCCTTGACATGGATCATTGCCGAGCACCAACGCCTGATAAAGCATCTGGTTTGCCGCCGCCGTGTTCCAAGAAAGGCCCTGGAGTTGTGGCGTGCTGCAAGTCGTGTTCATCTCTACCGGGTAGTTGTCGTTATAGCCGGACGGTGGAGGCGAACCGAACCCGCTTAACGGGTCGGCTGGGTTGAACCACAGCCCGCACCCTTGCGATTGCTTCCAATACGGAAACCCGCGCCCGCGGACATAGCCGGGATAGCTTGAATAGAAATCATCGATCGATACGCCGGTTTTGAAAAGCGAATCGGAATTGAAGGCCCGCCCGTTGCTTGGGGGAAGGTAATAAATCGTTGAGAGTGGGGCCGAATTCGTGACGGGCGGGATTTGCGCCGCGGACGTTGGCTCAACATCCCCCATGCCCCGACGAAGGCCCATCAACCCGGCATTATTGCTTCGGACGTACATTACCTTCGACCTCCCAGCGCAACCACTGCGAACACCGCCACGCCGACGCCCGCTAAAATCATCCACGGTTGAAGCCCGCTTGAATCTTCCGGCCGGTTGGGATCAGACGCTTTAGAGGCCGCTTGTTGCTGTGCCGCCCATTGCGCGAGCGCTGTATTGTTCTGCGCGTGTTGCGCTGCTATCTGCGCGTCGATATCCGTCGTTTGCCCTGTCAGATCATCCGGAATCGGGAGAGCCACCGGAGCCGGGGGAAGCGTGAAAGAGGAATCCGAAACATTCGTGCTTTGCCCTGGAACGATTGGCCCGTTCTGCGCTTCAGCCCAGCAGCGAGGTTGGAAGATTCCGAACTGGAACAATCCGCAAGTGGGATCGTTCGCCATATTGAAAACGCCAAGCCCGGTTTGCCTATACACGAGGCACCCTCCGAGGATTCGACTTCACCACAATCACATCCGGATCCGGACCAAGGAAGCCAGCCGCCCGCGCCGCTTCAACCACTGTTACCGGACGGTCCGGAACGCCGAGTTCCTTTAGCTTCGCCGCCGCTACATCGCGTATCCCGGCATCCCATAACGGCACACCCTTACAACGCGGTTCAATGGTGCTTTTAACGACTTGCCCGAGACATTCCAAGAGAAGGAGATCGAGGCGAACGCCAGCCATTTAGACCGCCCTCCGTTCGAGGACTACGCACACCAGCAGAGCAAGGCCCCATACGATCGCGTAGAACGTGAAATCATTCATCGCCGCCGCCCTCCGAGAAGAACTACGAGAAGCACCAAGCCCGCCCCGCCAACAAACCACATAGGATTGATTGCCGTCGTTGCTGGTTTCGAAGTGAGCATGTAACCCGGAGTCGTTTGGTTCAATAGCGCTTGATAGTTCAGGTAGTCTGTTAGGCCGGAAGCATCGGAGCTCGACACCGACGCCGCGCCCGGTATCGACCCTTCGCCCGTTCCAGTGGGATTCGCCAGATCGTCAAGCGATAGCGCCCCCATCCCGGTATGTTGCGACAAATACATGCTTATGCTCGACCGTGCGCTTTCTTTTCTCGCCCGACGGTTCCCGAGGTAGCGAGTCCCAAAATGATGAGAGCTCCAATAAGCAGGTACGGCCCGTACTCCGTGACCCAGTTCGATTCCGAGACATCAACTTGCCCCCAAACTACCTTTGGCCCTGTCATCGAACGAGCCTCACTGGACGGACGCGCCCCGTTCTTACCGCGATGTGCCGCTGGAAATCGTTCCAACCCGAGAGGCCCTGAGTGGACATCATGGTTTGAATCTCCGCCAGGGTCGTTTGTCCCGCATTCTGGATCGAAGTAGCCGACGCGCCCGCACTTGCCGCCCGCTTCACTCGATTGCTGAGGACGCCGGAAACCGCCGCGTACACGTCAGGCCGTAGAAGGATTTGCCCTTTGTCAGTGGTGGTGACCGTGTTATAGCCGCCCGGTAGAGCACCCTGGAAGCTCACGAAGGTTGCTGCATCGGGAATCACATAGGCATCATTCGCCGCGACTTGCCGCAAAGCATCCGCCGCGTTTGTAACCGTGGTGCCGAGCGGTGGAACTGGAGTAGCGGAAGGTTTCGCCGCCACCATCGCAAGAGCCGCCGCTACTTGCGTTGCCGTTGGGCCTGTAGGATTTGGCAGAGCCGTGGTAGCTGGGACATTAGGAACTCCAATGCCTAGTGAGTTTAGAATGCTATCAAACCATCCCTGCTTGTACCCATAAAACGCCCCGCCCGCAGCCGCGAGTAACAGAATCATGTTGTTTGAGGAGCCCTTAGCCATTTCGTCCTTTCACTTCACAACCAGAAACACCGCAAGCCCAGCCGCCGCTAACCAGACCCAGGACGGGATACCGGACGCCGCATCCGCAATCGAGCCGCCCGAAAGTAGATCACCGGACGTACCCGCGCTTGACGTTCCGGAGCTCGACCCCGCAAACATCCCCGGATTCGTTTGTTGCGTGCTCCCCGAAGTCAACAAGTTGATGTTTGCTAGTGCGCTTTGCAGTGCTGCGTCAGGATTCGATGCGGCCAGCGCCGCCGCGCAACCCGCCGCCCGCGGATCATTCGCAATTGGGTCTCGGTACCACGTGAACCAAGGAAACTTGCCACCCGGCCCGCGGTCACTGATACACGCATTCCCCGCCGAACCAAAGATGCCGCTACCGCAACCCTTCGGACTGATCAACCATTGCCAAGCTGAATCGAACGCCGCGAGTGCCGCCGCCTGATCAGCGCACGTACCCGGCCCCGCAAGATATGCGTCTTTATTCGCGCGCAGCAGAGGTTCGAGACCGTTCACAATTTGCGTTGTGGCCGTCATCGCCTGATGTGATTGATTGATCGAGTTCAGCCACATCCCCGCCGCCGAGGTTGCCAGAGAAACTCCCGCTGAGATGCCCGCGCCCGCGAGGATTGCCCCCGTTGAAGCAGTAG
>Ga0068862_100001086_pt1 | contig 25922 bp, 50 predicted proteins | sample KBSSwiS52_FD_66598 | JGI IMG/M metagenome (GOLD analysis project Ga0068862, IMG submission 66598) | Switchgrass rhizosphere microbial communities from Kellogg Biological Station, Michigan, USA - KBS Switchgrass S5-2 | ecosystem: Host-associated > Plants > Roots > Rhizosphere > Soil ... | reverse complement strand
CAGCCCCAAAATCCGGTATCTGGATTGCCAATGGTCATTTCCGTGAAATCCTGTCGTTGATGACGGATAATCCGATGAAGCAAACTGTCGTCATGATTGCGCTGTAAATTGCGCAATAGCTGGCAAAATCGCTCATCACTTCCCTCCTTCAAAGAGGGCGGCAATGGATTGGGCGTAGTCGTTTGCGGCTTCACTGAATTCAGGATCGCCGCGCGGGGGATCGTCGCCGCGCTCAGCAGCGGCTAACCATTCATTGTGAACCGCAAGCGCGCCAGCTACATAGGCGGCTGCAATCGTCTCCACGCTCGGCGACACTGAGGGGGCGGGGTGGGTGAATAACGGGCGCACGTTGCGAATGCCGCTGTGCCTGTCTGGGTTGACGAATGTAAGCCCGGTTTGCCAACAGTCTGGTTCACCGCTAACCGTCATGCCCATTGCCCGCTCGTAGAGGTACGCCACCGGCTCGGAGGCGGAAAGGGCGGCGGCAATCGAACTCAGTATGCGGTTGGACTTTGGATTGTTGTCCAACGCAATATATTCGCGCATTGCGAGCAACATTGTGCGCGGCACCACCACGGTGTCAGGGGTAGAGGTCATGGCTGGGACTCCGCGTCATGCTCTTGCCATTTCGTGAATTGGTCGCAGCCTTCCTCATTGGTGCAATATTCGTAAGCGCCGTATCCGCCACCAGCGAGGCCAAAGCCCGTTTCAAGTTCGCACCCACACTTCGGGCACGGATTGAAAATGCGCTTTGCTTTTTTATCGTCACTCACGGCTGGTTCTCCATTCCGGCTAGGTCCGGGCCTGTCATTCTGCGGCATCATAAGTGGCTGCAAAAATGTCCGGCTTGCAGGGATACCGTTCGCCCTTCACGCCAGTGATAACAAAATCTCCGGGACAGACGACGTGGCCGCCTTCCAGCGTGTCGATCCATCCATGATCATGCATGATGCGTTGGCAGTGGTCACACTTGCGGACACCTGGATCATCAGGGCGACGGTAATAGCGAACGACCTTTCCTTCGCCCATAAAGGTGCCGGATGCGGATGTGTAAAATTCTTCGCAGCGGTCATTGGGGTGATCCCCGCTTTTGAACCATTGCGTTGCTTCAACCACCACGGGCTTTTTTCTGAATTTCGCCATCACGCACCACCATCCAGCAAGCGTCGCGCCGCGCACCATAGGCCAATCGAAATTCCTGGAGGCCGATCTTGCGAACGTGGCATCGTCGCCATGATCGAAGCGAGCGCCTCTCTCAGCCTCTTATTGTCTTGTGCGAGGGTGGGGGCGGAGGTCGGAAGCGGTCGTCGCAAACACGACCCATCAAGTAACTTCACGAACTCGTCGCCGTGCGGTCCTTTCTGCATTGCGAATTCAAACGGCAGATGATTGACGCGACGCCATTCAATGCCAATTGGCTCCCCGGCAGAAAGGACGATGACGACCGGATCGCGTCTCGCCTGGGATGATGGATATTCGATGTATGTTGGGGTGTATCCCGCCGTATGTGCATCTGCTGTCATCGCGTTGGCTCCATGACCTTGCGGCGATTATCAAACTTCTCAGTTTCCGGATCAGCGCCAGTGGTGAATGAGATTTCGGACTTGGGGGAGACAACGGGGCGGAAGAACCTCGCATCAAAGGATGGTTCGGAAAATCCTTCTATGAAGTGGTATTCGCAATTCACGATCTCGCAGAATCTCAGGCCAATCATGGGATGTGGCCCCGGCCCCTTCATCATGGAGCGTATCGTGTAAACCTCTCCCTTGTTCGGAGAATGGAAGAGATGCGCATTTCTCCAATTGCCTTTAATGCAAACCACCTTCTGCCCCACATGAAACGTCATGCCGCGATCTCCCCTACAACAATCATGATGCACCGCCTTTGCGATACAGGGTCCAAACAAGGTAGCCGTCCGCTCGCATTTCGATGCGAAGGATTGACCAGTCAGCAGACTTGCTATCCTTGAAGCTGGAGTATTTTTCGAAGCACTCTTCGTAGGCTTTCGCCAAATCCCCGCCGCCTGTCGTGCAGCGACCTAGTTTGAGGGGGTCGTACTTCTTGCCCGCGATATCCTCGGCTTGCCAGATAATGGCGGAATTGCCGTAACTGTTGGCATCTCCGCCAGAAGCCGCTGCCGCGCCAACCGCGAGACCGAATAGAAAACCAAACATCACGCCGCCTCCTGATTGCTTGGTTCGGGGGAGACAACAACAAGCCTAGGCTTGATCAGTGCTGACCATGCTTCGCTCATGGCGTGCTTCCTATTGCAGCCCATACCGCAATCATTCCAACGAAGAGAACGACAGCGACGGCTTCGATCATGATTGGCAAGCCAACCAGGACGATTTCTCGGGGGTTCATGTCCATGATCCAGCTCCATGAGTGCCGGGAGCAACGATGCGATTGCGCTCTGCCTCGGCAGTCTTTCCCGACACGAACAATCTGATCAGCAACGCCGCCTCGCTATCTGAGGCGATAAATTCGCCATGCTCATCAGAGGCACGGATCAAGCGGGCAATGGTTTCGGCTGTGTGGTCCATCTAAGCCGCCTCCATCGCCCAAGCGGCTTTATTGATTTGACCGGCGCAGTCAGAGCCAGCGTCTTCAATTGCGCCAGCGTCCGTCTCGTCAATCTTGCCCGTTGCTATGGAGGCGCCAACATCTGCCATGATCGCCTCGACATGGTTGGCGACCAGCTTGCAGAGCTGCTCGATGTAGGCGGCGTTGTTTTCCAGCTCGTCCGTCTTGGCAGAGAGGCTAACCCTCATGAGCTTAAGGGCGGCGACGCTGTCGATAAATTCCTCATGGGCTTTGAATGGATCGAACATTGGAAAGTCCCCTCTCATCCCCGCCGAGGCGGTGTTTGATGATGGGATAACCCATAGCATGACTGAAATCGTAGCGCAACTGAAAAACGTAGTGATACTGAAATTAATTCATGGGATGGGTGTTGACAAAGGAATTGTAGCCTATAGGTTACATGCATGATAAAGAGCGCAATCAGGACAGAAGATTACGCAGATTGGCTGAAGAGCCTTGACGATGCCCGCGCCGCTGCAAAAATTACCGTCCGCGTTGATAGGCTCCGCCTAGGGAACCCGGGCGACACTAAAGCCGTTGGAGGAGGAGTTTGGGAGCTGCGCATTGATTACGGCCCCGGGTACCGGGTTTATTACTCGGAACAAGGCAAAACCGTTGTGATTTTGCTGGCGGGCGGAACCAAAAAATCACAAACCCGGGATATTGAAGAGGCCAAGCGGTTGTTGGCGGAATGGAAGGGAAAGTAAAATGGTCAAAGTAGCCCCTTACGATTCGGCAGAATTTCTAACCACTCCAGAGGCCATTAGCGCTTATCTGGACGAGGTTCTAGAAACCAACGACGCTGCCCTTATAGCCCATGCAATCGGCGTGATTGCTCGCGCCAGCAGCATGTCCGAAATAGCCAGAAAATCAGGCTTGGCGCGGGAAAGTCTCTATCGTGCCCTTTCAGGCGAGGGTAAGACTGAGTTTAGTACCATTGTGAAGGTTCTTGCCGCTCTAAACCTTCACCTCAAGGTAGAGCCAATAGACAAGCCGCGCGTGAAAATGCCACGCAAGGCCCTCACCAAGCCACCTCAGCGAAAACGGATGGCTATGGCCTGATCAGGTCCCGGTCTTGCCAACCACTTGGCGTGCGATGTTGACGATCATCTTGCGCTCGCCGGGCTTGGCCTGTTCCCAGATCGACCAAATCGCGTCGTCCTTGGTGGGGTCCACCATGAGAAGGTAGCCGGGCATGGTCTGTAGGGCCTCAGCAAGGGCCTGGATGCCTTCATCCGAGAACCCTTGTTTGCCGCGCTCGAACTGGGAAATGTTGCTGACAGACATGCCTGCGGCTTCCGCAAGGTCTTCCTGCGTCATATTCCGGTATTCCCGCCACTGGCGGACAAAGTTCCGCAGGACAGGACGCTTGAATCGCGGGTTAACGTTCTTAGCCATGCTGAAATAGTCCGCCAACACCAACGAAACCGCCACATAGCCACACTGAAGAAAACGCTTGCGCGTGAACTTCAGTAATGCTATGGGTTAGGAATGAAGCTCGCGGATTACCTCAAGAATAACGACATCAAGCCTAGCGCGTTTGCCGCGCGCATTGGCGTCTCGCCTCAAACCATCACTGGATGGTGCGATGGCACTTTCTGGATTTCTAAGGATCGCGCCAAGCTGGTTTTTGACGAAACCGGCGGCGAAGTGACTCCAAACGACTTTGCAAATTTCGAGGTCGGCCAATGACCTCAGTGCATCAACGCCATAGCCTTTCTAACGATGACATCTTTGGCGTGGCCAGCCAGCGCGCCCACGACCAGCTCAACACATTCGGGAACGTTCGCCGCCGGAAGCGCAACTCTCATAACAACCTCTTTCCACGGATGACGCGTGGTGATGTCTCTATTGCAAAACAAGACACAGTGAAAAACCCCGTCAATGATTTCCACGTCCATAATTCCGTGCGCGAATATTTCCCCAATAGATTCGTCTTTCATTGCTCAGCCCCTTGCGAATTGTACGGCTTTTCATCCTGCAATCTCCGCGCGCAGCAATGCAAGTTAAATCGTAATTCGCGAGGTGTAATTCACCCATATATTTCGGGCATTACTTACACTTTTAAACATCGCCGGTTCCAGAAATGGAACGCCGCCGACAGCAGGGGCAATGCCATCGACGGCGTTTCTACACGCACCGGGGCAGCGCGCGATTTCAATCATCTCCGATCCGGCATCAGCACCAACACCAACGCTGCTATTGCCACGACGCCAAAGATTATCTCTGGCCACATTCGAAATTCTTCCGGCTTCGCGCCGCGATCCAGGAATTCAAATCCACAACGGAGCATCCGTCATGGCGCTGCATCTCTTCAAATGGCTGCTTTACGTCATTTCGGGATTGTTCTCGATAGCCGCCATGCTGGCGCTGGTTACCGTCATCAAGGCTCTCATCAAAGTTTTGTTCACTTGAATATTTGTCGCTCGTTCTCGCCTGCCAGCGAGGGTCGAGCAAAGGGCGTAAATCGATAATCGTGTGTGTCACTTCCATGGATACCAATTAACCATGGAAGGTTTTGCAAATGTGCAAAAAGGATTTGCCAATGTCGGACGTTGCGTATCTCGAACAGGCGGCTCGATGGAGCAGAGACTTAACGCGCATGAAGGCGCGCGGCCCCGGCGATACAGACAACGCCATGCGCCAGATTGAACGAGAGTACGGCATTGATTACGGGTTCTTGTGGTCGCTGCGTTATCGGCGCGACCGTCTCACCATCATAAGCAAGTCGGTCTACGACAAAATAGCAGGGGCGTATCAGGCTGAGTGTGGACGACAACTTAGGAAACTTCAGCATGAAATCGTCATTACCGAAGCAATCACCGGGCCTGATAGCGGTGCTGTTCGCGCGGCTAAGGCTCTGGTGGGCGAGGATACGGGGGAAATGAAATGAAAAATCTGCCTTGGTCGCCTGAAAAAATCAAGCTGCTCCTGAAGATGGCGGACGATGGCGTCGGAAACGCGCAGATCGCAGAAATGTTCGGCGTGACGCGAAAGACCATAGAGAACAAAATCTATATGGCCCGCATGTCACCAGAAGATCGGTTGAAGCGTACCCATCGCGCCATAAAGCGTCGCAAGGAACGCGAAAGGGCAGAGAGCGGCTACCAAGATATGCCGCCCTCGGATAAGCGCGTCATTGTGGATTTCAGGCCGCCTGCGGAGTTGATTGCTGACCGTGACTATCGGTCGGGACTTCCCCCTCGCGATTTGTCCGCTGCGTTCTTTGGCGATCCTTTGCCGGGATATTCAGCGTTGGAGCGTCGGGCGTGACGCAGCAAGAGCGCATCTTCAAATACGTCCCGCATCGTAACGTCCCCGCTTTTATGGCGGCGGGCTGGATACATCGTGACGAACTGCGCGAGACGCACCACGGCGATTACTCCGAATTGATGGAATGGTCCGGCAACGGTGAGCCGTTCTTTCCCGTTGAAGACGAGGTGACGGGATGATTTTCAAAGACGATCCAACCGGCTTCTTGGCGCGGCATGGAAGCTTGCATGACAGGCTCACGCCATTCGCCAACGGAATAATCCTGGGTTGGGTAATCGCCTATTTCGGTTTGCCGATTGCCTTGGTTCTAGTTTGGGCCATCAAGCAATGACCGACTTCCCCGAAACCCGTCTGTTCTACCTCACCGATCCTGAAAAGGACGTGTGGGTTGTGAACCTTCAAACAGAAGAAGGCCAGCTAACGCGCGCCAAGGTTTCATTTGACCAGCTTCGTCATTTCGCACGCGAGGCCGTCTATGTGCTGTTGGGGAGGCGGGCATGAGCGAGGAATTGCGCATGGTGATGCTGGTATTGCCCTTTCCCGTCTCGGTGAATGAAATCTGGCGCGGCAATGGCGCTCGCACATTCACAAGCTCGACTTACAAACTATGGAAACAGGAAGCTAACGCCGCTTTCCTGCAACAGAAACGCGCCGCAGGTCAGCCGATCACCGGCCATTTTACCTATCACGTTGTTCTCGATGAGAAGCGCCGCACACCGAAGATGGATGGCGACAACTACGCCAGCAAAGCCGTTCTGGATTTCCTGCAAAGCGTGAATGTCATTGAGAACGATTCCAAGGCGGACGCCGGATCGTGGTCTTGGGGGCCATGTGATCCAGGCATGTGCGTCGTTAGCGTTTTTCAACGTGGAATGCAGCCAGTCAACCGCACAAGGGAGAGTGCATCATGACGTTAGAATTTGAGAATCCATCTGGATCAATGGAAGTCGCCATTGATAGTAGCATTTACGACATGTTCGGCGCAGTCGATTGTCTGGATGCGAAACGTCGCGATCACAATGCGCGCCCATACCTCAAAGAGTGCGCGGAAGATATTGAGATGGTCCGCGACAAGCTCTCTGTCATTCTCGATGACGTGCGGGGGTTGTCATGAAATCTGCCATTGAGATTTATGACGAACTATCCGCGCCTTTCGCCGCCGAGGAAATCGACTGGCGGATTGGCAGCACGAACCAAGACAAAACGAAAGGCATGGCGCTGGCCTATCTCGATGCCCGCGCTGTGATGGACCGGCTCGATACGGTGTGTGGTCCCGCCGGATGGCAATGCAATTACCTTTTCGGCACAGGCTCAAGTGTCGTCTGCAACCTTGGCGTTTTCATGGATGGCGTCTGGGTGTGGAAGGCAGACGGCGCGGGAGCGACCGACGTTGAAGGCGAGAAGGGCGCACTATCGGACGCCTTGAAGCGTGCAGCGGTTCGCTTTGGTGTTGGCCGCTACCTGTATGAGCTTCAATCACCCTGGGTCGCCATTACGCAGATGGGCCGCTCATATCGCATTGCAGACGGCGAAGACGCGAAACTCAAGAAGGTCCACGAGGATTTCTGCACGACGGCGGGCTGGGGACTGCGCGCCGGGCGTGTGGCCTATGCCTTCGCCAATCAGGTCGTCAAGCATTTCGTGACCAGCCCCGGCGAGGCAATGGAAATGAAAGAACGCAACGCCGGGATGATCGCACAGCTTCCTGTAGCGATGCGCAAACACCTGAATGAAACCCTTGACCGCATTGGCGGCACAGCAAGAGAGGCGGCGGAATAATATGGCATCTGTTGCGGAAAGGTTGGAGCGCTTGAGTATTCCCGAACCCAATAGTGGTTGTTGGCTGTGGCTCGGAAGCATAAACGCCCAAGGCTATGGGCAAATTATGATGCGAAACCAGCGAAAGATGAAGGCGCACCGCGTTTCATTTGAAACCTACAACGGATCAATACCAGACGGGCTTCACGTGTTGCATCGATGCGATTTGCCCGGCTGCATTAATCCCGAGCATCTGTTCTGCGGCACTGTCTCCGACAATATGCGCGATATGTACACCAAGCGTCGGCACCCAAAAGTTCGCTTACTTGGCGTGCTCCATCCTGGGGCAAAGCTTACGGAAAACCAAGTTCGCGAGATCATAGCTTCCCCTAAGCGGACGCGGGGACTGGCAAAGCGGTTTGGTGTTAGCAACAGTCGCATTAGCGCAATTCGCAAAGGACTCAATTGGTCCCACATAAATGAGGAGAGATAACTTGGCATACGAGCAGAAAGATATGAGCGGTTCGCTATTTACGAACGACCGCAAGGAAAAGGAAACCCATCCTGATCGCAAAGGAACGGCGCTGATTGATGGCGTCGAATATTGGGTTTCCGGTTGGGATAAGGAAGGTCAGAAAGGACCGTGGACTTCGCTGGCGTTCCAGAAAAAGGAATCCAAGGCCAAGGCTGCGCCCGGCAAGATTTACGAACCGAAGAAGCCCGATCCAATCAGCACTGGCCGTCCGTTACCAATCGACGATGAGATTCCGTTCTAATGGTCGATAGCAATCTCCCATGGTCTGAACAATTTCGCATCGTCGCCAAACAATGGGTCGATGCGGATGCTGCTGCAACTCTCCTAGAGGATACCAAGTCGGCTGTCCTCTCGGAGCGTATGCAGGCTTTGGGAGATATGGCTGTGTCCAAGGCGGAAGCCACCGTGAAGGCTTCAAAGGAGTGGCGGGATCATGTTGCGGGGACAGTAGCGGCGCGAAAGAGCGCCAACCGTCTCAAGGTCCAGATGGAATACCTGCGCATGAAATTCCAGGAGTGGTCCAGCGAGAACGCCAACCGTCGCGCGGAGATGCGCCTATGAGCCGCGCCACGGATGAGTGGATTGGCCGCAATGACGACACGCCGATACCGCCGCGCGTCAAGGCTAGGATTTTCGACCGTGATGGCAAGCATTGCAAGGTCTGTACGAATCCAATCTCTGGCAGCCGCTTGCCTGCATACGACCACGTCGTGGCGCTGATTAACGGCGGCGAAAATCGCGAAACAAATATCCAGTTGCTTTGCGTCGATTGCCACAAGCCAAAGACCGCCGCCGACGTTCGGGAGAAATCCATCGTCGCTCGCAAACGAATGAAGTTCCTAGGCATCGCACCAAAGAAGGGCAGGCCGATGCCGGGGAGCAAGGCGTCTGGTTTCAAGAAATGCATGAATGGGGAGGTTATCAGACGATGAGCTTTGAACGATTGGGCGACATCACGCGCCGCATCACGGATCGTTTAGCGCCGGTCACATATATAGTTCCGATCAATGGGCCGTTAGCTGTCAAGCTATCAGCCTACGCCATAGAGGAAGGCCAGAAACCCGAGACAATCATTGCCGAAGCGGTTCGCTCCTACCTGGGCGAGGCCGCTTAATGAGCCGATGGTTTCGCTTCTATGATGACGCCTTGTATGACCCCAAGGTGCAAAGACTTCCTGGCGAGAAGTTCAAGATATGGGTCAACCTGCTTTGCATGGCCTCCAAGAACGGCGGGGAGCTGCCGGAGCTTGCCGATATTGCTTACACTATGAAGTGGTCGGAGGCCAAAACCAGTAAAATTCTGAATGAGTTTTACAGCCTCCAGCTCCTTGATGAGGTTGAATACGACAACGCCCCGATGGGGTATGCGCCTCATAATTGGAATGGAAGACAATACAAATCGGACAAAACAGACCCGACTAACGCGGAGCGACAGGCCCGTTATCGCACCAAAAAAACAGCGTTACGTAACGCAGATAGTAACGGTAGTAACGCCGTTACTATCAAACGACCAGATACAGAACAGATAACAGAACAGAAAGATGCAGCTATCGCTGCGCCTGAAACTGACGAGGTCCAGTTCTTCCGGCGGGGCAAAGAACTGCTGGGACCATCTGCCGGCGGATTCCTCAGAAAGCTCATCGACGCAAAGGGCAACAGCATACCCCTTGCGCGGGCGGCGCTAGAGCAAGCAAGCACCAAGGAAAACGCCCGGGAATATCTCGGCGCAATCATTCGAGGCCGTGAACAGCCGGCGGACCAAAGAATGGCGGGGCGCTCATGGTGAAACGCCCGGAAGACTACGGGATCAGGGTCAGAAATCAGCAAGGCGAACAGCGGACCACTTGCCCGCAATGCTCGCCAACCCGGCGCAAGAAATCAGATCGGTGCTTGACGGTTAAAATTGAGGGGGACGGCTTTGTTGCAAACTGTTGGCATTGCGGATGGACAGCGGGATCGCTCGGCGGCGCACAAGTTCGTGCAGGCTCGCGGGTTGAGCGCCCGGACCTTGGCGGCGCTGGGCGTCGATTACGGTATGGTGTTCTTTCCTGACATCGCGGGAAAATCAGACGCGATTTTCTTTCGGTATGCCGAAGGATGGAAGGCCCGCGCCGTCACACAAAAATCGTTTGTGGCTGGCAAGGGCTTCAAGCTTTCGTTCTGGAATCTTGAGGCCGTTCTTAAATCGAATCCAGAAACGGTTTACGTGACCGAGGGCGAGTTAGATGCTTGTTCCTTGGTCGAGGCTGGTATTGCGCATGACGCCGTCCTGAGCGTTCCTAATGGCGCTGTGGAGCGTCCTACGGAATCGAGTCAGGAAACTCGAGGCTATGCTTACGCAACCGAAGCACTGAAGGCTGGACTGTCCCGGGTTAAAAAATTCGTGTGGTGCGGGGATGGGGACGGCCCGGGCTTATCGTTGCGCTCCGACATGGCGCGGATTTTGGGAGTGGGGCGGTTTTCCTTCGTTGATTGGCCGGAAGGCGTCAAGGACGCGAATGACATGCTGCTCAAGGATGGGCCGGCGGACTTGCTGGACCGGGTGTCATACGGCGCGTTGCAATGGCCGATTGATGGGTTGTTTCGACTCTCGGAATTGCCTGACCCGCCGCAACTCACGCTATGGCGTCCCGGGTTCGCGGAGTGGGAAAGCAAGGTCATGCTTGCGCCTCGCACCATGAGCGTTGTCACAGGACACCCGGGCCACGGCAAGACGCAGTTATGGACGCAAATATGGTTTAACGTGGTGCGGGCATACTGCATTCCAGCAGCTATAGCTTCGTTTGAGACGCGTCCCAAGCCTCATATGCAGCGGTACTTGCGGACGTTGCTAATCGGCAAGCAGGTCAAGAACTGCAACGAGGAAGAATTAGCCAAGGCGGATAAGTGGATCGAAGACCGCTATCTGTTCATGGTTCACCCGGACGGACGCCCGACGCTCAAGTGGTTCTTAGATATGGCGGAAGTCGCTGTCATTCGCCACGGGGCGCGGATTATTCAGGTTGATCCATGGAATAGGTTGGAAGCATCTCGTACCCGGGATGAATCCGAAACGGAATACATCGGGCGCTGCTTGCGGGAAATTCATTCATTCGCGCACGACATGAATTGCCATGTCCAGATATTGGCCCATCCGGCGAAAATGCAGGGTGATCGCAAGGGACACGCGCCATCGCTAGAGGATATTTCCGGCTCCAAGAATTGGGACAATATGGTTGATCAGGGTTTTGCCGTGCACAGACCGCAGATGTTCGATGGAGTTGTCCGCAAGACCGAGGCGGAGTTGCACCACAAGAAAGCGAGATTTGAGGAACTTGGCTATCCGTGCGTGCTGGACTTGGACTTCAAGGTTGAACAAGGGAAATACGTTTCGACAGACTATCCGGCGCATTGAAATCAATCGACTACGCAATGGGGTATTGAGATGTTGAAATGGCTTTGGCGAGAATTTTGGGGCTGTGGACCATGCAAATACGTCGAGGTTGACCGCAAAAACATGCTCAGCAATGGAGAGTTAGTGGGGGTTGCGTATTCAACTCGCTGCGAAACATGCGGCGATATGAAATTCTACAAATTGCGAAGCTAATCGGGGCATCGGGGCATCACATGGCTAGAGCAGGAAGACGGCGAAACGAAGAACCTATAATTGGTTCAGGGCGATTTACTGAGGCTGAGTTGCGGGCCGCGTTGCCGAAAGGCATGGAAGCTACAGTTATTGTGCTTGATCCGATGGTTGATACCTTGGAGCGGGTGGCCGAACGTAACCGAGAACGCAGGCTGACTGCGAACAGGAAGTTCAAAACCGCGCGGAGCAAGGACGGCGAACCGTCGTCAGAACGAGTCCAGAAGGCCGGGAGCGCGTTTAATATCGGCGACGATAAGCAGGGCGGCAAAACCTGGACGATGATGGATAGTCCGCTGGAGCGGCTGTACGCCCAGCAGAAGCTTTCAAAACTCGAATACGATGGGCTGGTCAAGTACCGCATCCACTGGCACCACGCGGGGCTACAGCCAAGCATGGGGAGTGTTGACCTCAACCGGGTATTTGCGTCTGACCCGTCGAATTTCTCAGGCATGGCGAAATCAGAACGTCAGGTTTTCCATCGTCAGAAATACCGGGAGGCGAGCGAGATGCTCGGGCATCGCGCAAGGATTGTGGTGGAGAACGTGGTTTGTGCCGAACAAGCGACGGTCATGGCCGGGTTTTCAATTGGCTGGAAGAACAGGCCACAGGCTGAAGCTGCCGCCGTCGAGATATTGCGGGATTCAGGGTACAGGCTGGCGCGAGAATGGGGGATGGGCTGATGTACCCGAAAGAAAAAGCATGGCGCAAATTGCTCGTAAGCGAGGCGCTGACCCAACAGAACGGCGCGTGTCAGTATTGCAAGGAACCGCTTCCGCGCAGCAGAGCTACGGCCGATCACAAAATTCCGCGTTGTCGGTACGGGAGGGATACGAAAGAGAATATTGTTGCGGCGTGCAAGTCCTGCAATCAGGCGAAAGGGTCGCTGTCGGAAGGCCAATTCTGGAAGCTGATCAAGCGAGATTTTCCTCATGGAGCGCCGTCGAGTATCATCGTGGTATGGGCGGCGCGTCGAATTTGGAAGCGGACACATAGGGCCTCAGATCGGATAATGAGGGCGTCCGGCACAATATCTGGTATAGGGGCTTGACAGCCGTTACAAACTATGGCATGTGATCGATAACAGCCAAAATTGCGCCCCGCCCGGCATTCGTCGCGGCGGGTTTTCTATTCTGACTGCGGCGTGGAAGGACACGCGGAACCGAGGTGGGTTCTAGAACGTCACGACGCGCGTCACCCGTTGCGTCGGTAAAGCCTGAAATGACAGGTGCCCGTGAGCCGGTTTCGAGTCCGGCCAGTCAGAACTCAACACCAATCGGGACGGCATATGTCCTCCTGTGCCGCTTCTCCTCAACCCCCTGCATGCTCCCTTGCAAAAGAGTGAGCCTAGCGAGTCTTTGAGGCGATGCTGTCCCGATACCCTATCAACTTGGAGTTAAAACATGACGCCGTCTGAATTCAAGGCGTGGTTTGACGGATTTACTGAGGCTTTCACTGGATCACCAACGAAAGCGCAATGGTCACGGATCAAGGCGCGTGTGGCGGAGATTGACGGTAAGCCTGTTACTGAGCGCGTTTATGTGGATCGTTATTGGCCGACTTATTGGTCTATTCAGCGATACGGAAATCCTATCTATCTCAATTGTAACGCGACTACTGGAGGCAGTGTCGGCATCGACAACACTTCCGGTATGTACAGCCAGAATGCAAGCGCCCAAGCTTATCAAAACGCGCTGACGACCACCTACAGCTCACACGATGCCATGAACGCTCTTGGCAAAGCCGAGGCGCTTGAGCTGGCCGCATGAGCGACGGCCACTACATCATTTGTTCCAGCGAATACATGAAGGAACTTAGGTTGTCGCTCGACCCTTTCGGTATCTACAAATCGCGCAGGCTTCTTGCAAAGCAATTCCCATCAACGCTGATCTATCGCGGGCATGAGTGGTGGCATGGCAGACATTCTCGTTCCTGAATCCTTCGTGAAGGTTGCAGAGCAGCTGGTTGAAATCCTTGAAGCCAATCACGAGCATTTCGCTGCTGAGATGACCGGTCCAAAACTGGTCAAGCCTGACAACGTCATCTGGGGCATTGATTTCAGGAAGGGCCGGGAACCTGAATACGTCGCAAGTCCGTGTGATTGTGCGTGAGCCAATCAGCAACTCGGATTTTGGTTCGCCGGAATAGACCGCTGGTAACAGCGAAATAACAGCATGGTAGGACGCCCCTTCCAGCCTGGTCAGAGCGGCAATCCCGCTGGTAGGCCAAAGAGCAAACCATTCAAAGAAGCGCTTGAACGCGCTCTCAAGGCCGCGAGTGGCGATAAAGACGCGCTTGAGGCGTGCGCTGATGCATTAGTCAGCAAATCCATGATGGGCGATGTTCCAGCCATCAAGGAATTAGCCGACCGTCTGGACGGCAAGGTAACGCAGCTAATCGGCGGCGATGACGAAGCGCCAATCAAAATCCAAAGAATCGAGACAGTGATTGTCGATCCTAAGTCGGGAGACAGCTAGAGTCTTCAAGCCGCTTTTAGGCCCGTCCCGATATAAGGGCGCGCATGGCGGACGCGGATCGGGCAAATCCCATTTCTTCGCGGAAGAGGTTGTTGTCCAAAGCATTCAAGAGCCTGGAAACAGCGGCGAAGGACTGCGGACCGTTTGTATTCGTGAGGTGCAGAAGGACCTCAAAGAAAGCGCCAAGCTCTTAATCGAAGACAAGCTATCGCAACATCGACTGGGCGAAGCTGACGGCTTCCGAGTTTATAAGGATGTCATCCAGACCCCGAAAGATGGCGTTGTCATCTTCAAGGGTATGCAGGATTACACGGCGGAATCGATTAAGTCGCTGGAGAACTTCAAGCGGGCTTGGGTTGAAGAAGCCCAGACGTTAACGGCGCGCAGCCTGACGATGTTGAGGCCGACAATTCGCGCTGAAGGCTCTGAGATTTGGGCGAGCTGGAACCCGCGCCGCAAGACGGACGCGATTGACGAATTTCTACGCGGCAAGAAGCCAAGTGATGCTGCGGTCGTACAGGCCAACTGGCGTGACAATCCGTGGTTTCCAAGCGTTCTCAAGAAAGAGCGCGAGACTGATCTAGAGCTTTACCCGGAACGATGCGATCACATTTGGGAAGGCGGCTACGCAACCGCATTCGAGGGCGCATATTTCGCGACGCTGCTCGCTGAAGCCAGAGCAAAGGGCAGAATAGGGCATGTCGAGGCCGATCCATTACTGCCTTTGCGTGCTTTCATTGATATTGGCGGCTCTGGCGCTAACGCTGACGCTTTCACCATCTGGATTGTCCAGTGGGTCGGACAGGAAATCAGAGTCCTCGACTATTACGAATCTGTCGGACAGGTTCTGGCCTATCACATCGCTTGGCTGCGTAAACGAGGATATCAGGACGCCATTCTGTATCTACCGCACGATGGCGTTAATGAAAACAACGTCACCGGCAAACGATACGAGGATCATCTCCGCGAAGCCGGTTTCAAAGTCGAACCGCCCGTCAAGAATCAGGGCAGGGGCGCGGCGGCAATGCGTATCGAGGCCGTGCGCAGGCTTGGCCCCAAGATGTGGTTCAACGAATCAACCACTGAAGCTGGGCGCGACGCGCTAGGCTTCTATCACGAGAAAAAAGACGAAGCCCGCAACGTCGGACTTGGACCGGAACATGACTGGTCGTCACATGGTGCGGATGGATTTGGCTTGATGGCGATTTGTTATGAGGAACCGGGGCGAACCGGCAATTTCAACCGCAAGATAGTCTTTCCTCGCCACGGATATGCCTGAAGTCGTCAACGTCCACCTTGGCCCTAATCGCTTCACGCAAGGGTTCTACCGGATGGATGGCGACCGGCTTGTGATGACGTTTAGCGATGGCTCAGATGTTGAACCGGTTGTCTCGCACACGATGCGACCCGGCGACAATCCGAGGACCATTGCTGCGGTCCTGACGAAAGAGATTCGAGCAAGAATGCACAGTCCATTTAACGATCCGATTGATTGGCCGGAGGCGAGCTGGTTATGAACGAGAGGTTCATAAAACTGGCTACGTGCGGCGGTCGGATATGGCTTCGCGATTGTGAGACAGGCGAAAGCCTGTACCTCATGGGGCCGATCCCGGTTTGGTATCGCAATGCCTAAGATGTCCGTCTCCGATCTTAAGCCGTTGCTGGCGAGTGAACGGTCCAACGCCATTGCCTCGATGTCTGATGGCAAGATCAATCAGGAGCGTTCCGACGCGCTGGATTACTACAACGGCGATATGTCGAAAGACATGCCTGCGCAGGATGGCCGCTCGAAAGCCGTATCGACCGATGTTGCGGATGTTATCGAGGGCCTGTTGCCGAACCTGATGGATATCTTTGCTGGTTCTGATGAGGTTGTCCGGTTCGAGCCTGTTGGCCCTGAAGATGAGGAAGCCGCGCAGCAGGAAACCGACTACGTGAACCATGTATTCATGCAGCAGAATCCCGGCTTCATGACGCTGTATTCGCTCTTCAAGGACGCGCTGCTGTCCAAGACTGGACTTGTCAAAGTCTGGTGGGAAGAGCGCGAAGAGGAGGAGCGGGAAACCTACTACGATCTGACGGACGAGCAATTCGCGATGTTGGCGCAGGAGGTGGCCTCGTCTGATGGCGCCATGAAGATCATCGAGCATTCCGAAAAGCCGTTTGGAGCGGCTTATTAGTGGGCATCACCATTGAGGGGAGCGATTTAAGGCCGGAGGATATCGAGGCGCTAACGGCACGCCAGCCGTCGCCTCCAGACGAGCCGGAAACCGCGCCCGGCAAGACGCAAACTAAAGCTGTTCCGGCGCCTGTTCCAATGGTTCACGATGTCGTCGTCGTCACCACAAAGAAATACTCTTGCGCGAAAGTCATGGGCGTCCCGCCCGAGGAATTCGGCATCGAGAAGGCTGCGCGGACCATCGCGGATTGCAACTACGCTTATCACGATATTGTCACCAAGACCGAAGGCGCGTTGATCGCGGAAGGCTTTGACGAAGAACAGGTGAGGGCGCTGCCCGGTTATTCCGGCGCAACGGATACTGAAACACTGGCGCGCGATACGGCCGCCGAGCATGAATCCGGCCTCAACAATCTCAATCGCTCGTCTCGCATTGTCCAGATTACCGAGCACTACATTCGGATGGACTATGAGGGCAACGGCAAGCCCGGCCTGTACATGGTCATTACGGGCGGCGGTTCTGCTCAGGGCGACGTCTTAAGAAAGACCATCGACAAGGACGGCAAGGAGACAACCGAAGACTGCATCTATCCGATTGATGCCATTCCATTCGCGGCGGCAACGCCGGTTCCGGTAACGCATCGCTTTATCGGTCGCTCGCTGGCCGATCTTGTGATGGACATTCAACGCATCAAGACGGCCATTCTGCGAGGTGGGCTGGACAACACCTACCTGCATAATGCGCCGCGTCCTGTGGTGTCTGAGGCTCACTCAGGGCCGAATACGATTGACGACATTCTGACGGTTCGCCAAGGCGCTCCTATCAGGATGAAGATGCCGGGCGGCATCGAGTGGCAGACTGTGCCGGACATCACCGGCTCAATCTTCCCGATGCTGCAATACATCGACTCGATACGGGAAGCCCGTACCGGCATGTCCCAGCAGTCTCAGGGGCTGGACGCCAATGCGCTCCAGAACCAGTCGGCGACCGCAGTGAACCAGGTCTTCTCTGCCTCGCAAATGCGAATGAAACTGATTGCGCGCATTCTGGCGGAAGGCGTCAAGGATATTTTCTCGCTGCTCCATGCGACGATCCGCAAGCATGGTCAGCAGGCGCAGACGGTTCGGCTTCGCAATAGCTGGGTGAACGTTGATCCCCGGCAATGGAAGACCCGGAACGACATGACGATTCATGTCGGCTTAGGAACCGGTAACAAGGCGCAGCAATATACCCAGATGATGGGCATTGCGAATGTTCAGAAGGAGTTTTTGCTGGGCGGCAAGGGCCACTTGGTGCCGGACGCTCAATTGTTCAACACGGCGGCGGAATTGGTGAAGTTGACGGGCCACAAGAACCCGGACAAGTTCTTTGCTGATCCAAGTGCGAAAGACCCAAAGACGGGGCAGTTACTGAATCCGCCACAACCGCCGCCACCTCCTGAAGCGGTCCAGGTTGCGCAAGTCAAGGCGCAGACTGATCAGCAGCAATTAGGAATTCAGGCGCAACTCGATGAACGCGCCGATCAACGCAAGGCGCAGATCGAAGCCACACAAGCGCAGGCTGATATCGCGACGCAGGACCGCAAGACACAGGCGGAAATGGTCCAGTCTGAGCGTGAGTTCGAGCTGAAGCGTGAATTGGCTGTTCTGGAGTTTCAGCTTCAGCGCCAGCTAGAGACTGAAAAGCTGAACATGCAGCGCGAAATGCATCAACAGCAAATGGCGCAAAGCGCGGAGCAGCATCGGCAACAGATGGAAGCTGGCGTGTTCAAGGTTGCGCAAGGCCAGCAGGCGCACGAGCAGAAGATTGAACAGATGAAAAGCGCGCCACAGCCGAAGGGGAACGGTAAGTGACAGTGGACGAGATTCTAGCAAAATTTCCTACTTCGACTTTAATTCAGCTTGTTAATCCCTACGAGAAAACCTGTCGGTTTGTCCGAGAAGATGAGTGGGGGCAATATGATTGCGATCCGCCGTCAGATTGGCGAAGAAAGTTCGACGGCAAAGCATCCGCCTATAAACCCGTAGTGCGTCGCAAGATGGGCCGCGAGGTTATTGCTTGATAGCCTTCGTCCTTGCTGCATCGGATCACGGCCCGATGATCGTCAACCGGATGGATTACAATCATACGTTCTCCGGCGATTTCTACGGCGTCGGCGCTCAGATCATGGAGAACGGTTGCTATGAGCCAGCAGACGTTGCATCGCTCAAGGCCCTGCTTACCTGCCGGCGAAACCACTTCGGGAGCGGCGTTGTTGCTCTTGATGGTGGCGCCAATATTGGTGTCCATGCTCTTGAATGGGCTCGCCACATGCGCGGCTGGGGCGAAGTGCTGGCCGTAGAGGCGCAGGAACGGGTTTTCTATTCACTGGCTGGGAATATCGCCCTGCAAAATGCTTTCAATGCAAGGGCAATATGGGCTGCGCTCGCGGATGTACCGGGCGAATTGTCCATTCCAGAGCCGGATTACACCAAGCAAGGATCGTTCGGGTCGTTTGAATTGAAAGCCCGCGTTGGCACCGAGAACATCGGGCAATCGATCGACTACGGCAAGCCAACGTCCAAGGTTCGCCAGATCATGATTGACTCGCTTGGTCTTGAGCGGCTCGATCTGTTGAAACTCGATCTTGAAGGCATGGAAGCGGAAGCTCTCGACGGCGCAAGAGAGACAATCGCGCGCTGTCATCCGATTCTGTTTATCGAGACAATCAAATCGGACAAGGGCGCGATAACGAACGCGCTTCGAAACGAAGGCTATACGGTTCTTCCGAACGGAATGAACATTCTCGCCATTCACAAGTCGGACAAGACGATGGAAAACGTCAAGCTTGATAAGGTGGCCGCTTGAACGTCGATAGCTACCGCGCCCAAGCCTCAAAGCTTGTTCGCAATCCAGATGATCCAGAAGCACTTGTCACGCAGTTTGCGAACATCACGGAAGGCTTGAAGAACGGTAAGCACTATCTGCCACTTGCCAAGCGGGCTTATGAGGTGGCGCCTGAAGAAATATCGGCGCTGTTCAATTATGCGTCTGCTCTTAATCGGGCCGGATACTTTCAGGAAGGACTAAAGCTCTATCTCAAGGCGCTGCCGAGAGTGGACGAGTTCTGGCGCGGGCGCTTCCTGCACCATATCGGCATTTCCTACCGCTGCCTGAACGAGAATAACAAGGCGTGCGAATATTACGCCAAAGCCTACGAGGAAACCAAGGACATCGGAATTCTGAAGGATGCCGCGATTGCCACACTGGCGTCGGGCGATCTTCAGCGCGGCTTTGAGATGTTCGAAATCCGCAAGGATTGCGCGGCGAAACGATTGAAGGAAAGCGGCGGCAAACTCATTGCGCAACAGAAACTACCGCCCGATGTCGTCTATTGGAATGGCGAGGATTTGAATGGGAAAAAGGTCGTCGTCTATCATGAAGAAGGACAAGGCGACTTTATCCAATTCTGCCGATATATCCCAAGGCTCCGCGAGTTCGGAGCCGCGAGTATCCATCTTTGCGGACCTGCCGCCGGATTGCTTGATCTGGTGTCCGATCACATCAAGGTTGATGGCATTGTCCCACTATCTGGACCTTTTGAATGCGATTTCGTCGTTGGATCAATGTCGATCCCCTGGCGTGTTGGTATCGACTACCATTCAGTAAGCGGCAAGCCATATTTCAAGGTTGATCCTTATCCATTGCCGGAGCGTGGCAAGCTTCGCGTTGGCTTGGCGTGGCAGGGCAATCCTGAATACGGCATGGACGCGCATCGCTCGATGGCGTTTAGCGAGTTGTGTCCGCTGTTCGATATTCCGGGTGCTGCGTTCTATTCATTGCAGCGGGATTCGCTCGAAGTCACACAGCTTGGTTACGACGGCTTCGTGGCGAACCTTGAGCCGTTAGAGACATCATGGCGCGAGACGGCAAAACTTGTCCAAGCCTTGGACGTGATTGTCACCGTCGATACAGCGATAGCTCACTTGGCTGGCGCACTCGGCAAGCCTGTCTTCATTATGACGACGGCAAGTTCCGACTGGCGCTGGAATCGCAATAGCGAAAAGACAGCTTGGTACGACAGCGCCCGCGTCATTCGTCAGAAGCGACAGGATGATTGGGCGCCTGTCATCGCCAACGTGCATGACCAGCTACAGGGAATGATGAATGGCCGACGACGACAGGCTGCTTAAGGCCCGTATTGATGGGTCGAGGGCAAAGGCGCTGCTTGCGGATGAAACGTTGCAGGCTGCCTTTACTGAGATGAAGCGTGGATATGCCGAGAAGCTATTCAGCACGTCCATTAGTGAAACCGTGGCGAGGGAAACGCTTTATCAGGCGCATCGTCTGGTTGGCGAAATCGAGCGCCACCTCCAGCACGTTCTCGATAACGGCAAGATTGCCGATGCAGAACTTAACTCAATGATCCGCCAAGGCGAAGCAAAGAAGTCCTGGGCAAACATTCAATAGGAAACTGAGATGGCTACTTCTTACACGGCTCAAACGATTGCAGCGAGTGGTGACATTGGCAACCTTAGCTCTGCCGTCAAGACGCTTGTGACCGCTGTCCGCGACAAGACCGAACCGGGCAGCCGCCTTACTGGTGCGGAAGTGGTTCAAATTCTCAATGCGATCATCGATGCCAACGCAGGCAATTCGACCCTGACGATGCCGTAAGGCGCATTCGTCCCAACACAAGGAAAATTTATGTCTATCGAAGCCAATGCGCCCGTCGCGGAGGTCAGCCTTGCGCTGCCTGCCGACGCTCCCGCCGAGATGAATGTCTCAGATGCCGCTCGATTACTGTCACAAGCAAGGCGCCCCAAACAGGAGGCGCCGCTTCCATCGGAAGTCAATGAAGCAGCGCGTGCCTCCATGGCGCAGCAGCGCTCCTCCGATGAACAACCCGAATTAGCCCAAGAGGCTGACGCCGCCCCTCTTCAGGAGGAACCCGGCGCAAATGAGACGCAGGAGGCCGAACCGGCAGAGTTGCCGCCCATCGAGCCCCCGAGGTCTTGGACAAAGGAAGAGAAGGAAGCCTTTCAGTCGTGGCCCCGCGAAGCGCAGGAAAGTATTGCGCGTGTCGCCTCCACACGAGAGACGGAATTCCGCCGGAGTCAAAACGAGGCCACTGAAGCCAAGAAGGCGTTTGAAGCCAGATTGGCAGAGGCGGATCGGATCAGGAAAGACTACGAAGCCAAGCTCCCGGCTTTGTCGAAAACTCTCGAAGCTGCATTGCAGAATGAATTCGCGGATATCCAAACATTCGCTGATCTCAGGAAGATGCAGACGGAAGACCCATTCCGCTATCAGCAATGGGACTTGCGACAGAAAGAGTTGGCGGCAGCCAAGCAGGAGGAAACCGCCGCACAAGAGCGGCAGAATTCCGAACGCTCTGGCAAGCGATCTGCTTACGAACAAGAGCAGACGAAAAGGCTGATTGAGCTTGCTCCCGAAATTGCGGACCAGAAAAAGGCCGTTACTCTTCGGGAAGGCGCTGTGAAGCTGCTGACTGATGATCGTTTTACGATGGATCAGTTACAGCGATGGATGGCCGATGACACAGGGCATGAAATCCTGTCTCACGCGGCATTCCAGAAAATGGTCCTCGATGTGATGCAATTCGAGGATGCCAAGAAAGCGCCAGCTAGAGCCATTCCTAAACCCGTTCCTCCTGTCCAGCGGCCTGGTGTTGCGAAGGGCGGAAATCCGTCCGCGACGCAGCAAATTCAAGCCCTCGAACAGCAACTTTCAAAGGCGAGCGGAACGCAGGCAATCAGACTTGCCGCCCAACTCACGGCATTGAAGCGTTCGCCCGCCAGATAAGGAACGACAATGACTATCGCTACCTCTGCACACTCCACCTATGCGGCAATCGGCAACCGGGAAGACCTCTCGAATGTCATCTACCGCATCGACCCGACCGAGACGCCGTTTTTCTCCGGCATCGAAAAGGTCAAATCCAGCGCCATCAACCATGAATGGCAGACCCAGGCTCTCGCGGCTGCGTCCACTTCCAACGCGGCACTCGAAGGCGACGACAGCTATACGGCTGACGCTGCGACGGCAACCGCTCGTCTCGGCAACATCCACCAGATTTCGCGCAAGACTCCGCGCGTAACTGGCACCCAGCAGTCGGTTGATCCGGCTGGCCGTGGCAATGAGTTCGACTATCAGGCCATGCTTAAGGGTATGGAACTACGTCGTGACATCGAAGCCATTCTGACCGGCGTTAACAACGCCAAAGTGTCCGGCGATTCCTCGACTGCCCGCAAGCTTGCTGGCGTGCTGTCATGGATCAAGACCAATACCGACAAGGGCGCATCGGGCGTTGATCCGACCGCTGCTGACGGTACGTCACTCCGCACGGACGGCACTCAGCGTGCCTTCACTGAGAACCAGCTTAAGGGCGTTCTCAAGAAGTGCTACGACGCTGGCGGCAAGCCGGACACCATCATGCTCGGCTCGTTCAACAAGCAGGCGTTCTCGATGTTCTCGGGTCGCGCCACTCCAACGCAGGATGCCGGCGGCAAGAAGATCACGGCCGCGGTTGAAGTCTATGCTTCCGACTTCGGCACACTGAAGGCCGTTCCGAACCTGTTTATGCGGGTCCGTGACTGCCTTGTGCTTGAAATGGAGAAGTGGGGCTATGCCTCGCTGCCGGGTCGTAACTTCCTCTCCTACAATCTGGCGAAGACCGGCGACACCGACGCGAAGACGATCTTGTGCGAATACACTTTGGAAGCGCGCAACGAGAAATCTTCGGGCGGCGTTTTCGATCTGACCTCGTCGTAAGAGCCATCCACATCAACCTTGATAGGAGCCTTCGGGCTCCTTTTCTTTTTGGAGAAAGATAAATGGCTCTTCCTATTTCACATCCCATCGATGAGGTCGTGATTCACACCTCTGCGGTGGACTGCTCGACCGGCAAGGCGGCCGTTGCCCGCGCGCCGTTCAAGGGCACGATCAAGGAAATCGGCACTATGATTTCCAGCGTGCTTTCGACGGCGGATGCAACGGTGACAACCTCTGTTGCTGGTACTGCCATCACTGGCGGCGCGATTGTCATCACTCAGTCCGGCTCTGCCATCGGTGATCTTGATGCAGCGGCCGTCTCTGGCGTTGTTGGTAACGGCGTCGCCGCGAATGCCACGATCACGGCAGCCAACACTTGCCTTGAGGGCGACCTCATCAAGTGGGCGTTGACCGGCTCCGGCACGGCAGGCGGTCCGCTCTACTGCTACGCCGTCATTAAGCGCAGCTAACAACAATGGTCCGCTACGGCGGGCCATTTCCTCTTTGGAGAGAAAATAAATGTCTCGCAGATTTGGGAATGTTGACAGCTACCGTCTCGGGGCAGTCAACAACGTAGCTGTTGCTACGACCTCGACGGCGGCTGCGTCTTCCGCATTTGGAGCGCAGACCTACCAGATCAGGGTCGTTGCTCCTGCCGTTTGCTACATGAAAATAGGCGACCCCGCCGCGACGCCAACAGCGGCGACTACAGACGCGATGCTCCCGCCGAATTGGATTGATGTGATTACCGTCACGCCGGGGCAAAAAGTCTCGTTCTATTCGCCGACCATCCAAACCGTTTCGGTTATTGAACTTACGCAATGACCGAAGTCGTTCGCAAGCTCTTTGTTGATGAGGGCGAGAAACTTCTGCATTTCGTCAATGTGCAGGACGTTGAACCGATCCTCGACACCAACAAGGACGAAAGATCGGAAAGCCAGAATGGCGACTTTCGCAAGATTGCGCGTATTCCGAACACGGTCTTGCTTGGCTGGTATTACGACGAAGTGAAGAAGGGCAATACAGAATTGCGCATGTACTCGCCTGAATTCGACCAGATCATAGCGAGCAAGCTGCGCGATCCCGACTACGCCTATCTCCGCACCGACAAGAAGCCGTCCATTATTACCGGGTTCATGGGGTTCGGCTCGTGAGCTTGGCAACCTATTCCGACCTTGTATCGGCCGTGACTGAATATTTGGCGCGCGATCAAGACACGACGCTGATTGCTCGTATTCCTGACTTTATCGCGCTGTGTGAGGCGAAGCTCAATAGGGAATTGCGATGCAATCAAATGGAAATCCGAGCCACGACAACGGTTGATACCGGATCGAGCGAGCCGGAATTCATTTCTCTGCCTGATGATTTCCAGACCATGCGCCGCGTTCGGTTAAGCAGCGTTGAGGGCAAGCCGCGCCTGCAATTTCTGGCAGGGACGCAGGCAGATGAATTGCGATATGCCACGGCGAACGTAGGTGGGCGTCCGTTATATTTCACGATCCTTGGCGATGAGATGGAATTGCTTCCATCACCCGACGCTGGCTACACGATTGAAATGGTCTATCGTCAGTTTATCCCGGCGTTGACCTCACTCAATACGTCAAACTGGCTGCTGACACTCGCGCCGGATATTTATCTCTATGGGGCGCTGCTGGAATCCGCGCCTTACATGAAGGAAGACGCGCGGATTAATACGTGGGGCGCTGGCTTCAAGCTCGCGATTGACGGCCTCAATCAACTCGCAATGGATCAGACGTTCAACGCTGGTCCGCTCAAGATGACAGTGAGCGGAGTGACTCCGTAATGGCAAATGCGATTTATCCAAAATACAAGCAATCGCTTCTTAGCGGCGATTCCAATACTGCGCTGACCGGGTCAGGCTCAACAGGTCTTTACGTCGCGCTTGTTGATACTGGCACCTACACCTATTCCGCTTCGCATCAATTCTACAGCGATCTTTCTGGTGTCGTTGGTACGGATCAGGAAATCACGTCCCCCACGCTGACAAACGGCACAGTTGATGGCGGTGACGTGACATTTCCCGCTGTTACTGGCGCGTCCGTTGAAGCTCTCATTTTCTATCGCAAGAACGCAGGCGCAAACACGACGTGGCGTCTCGTTCAGTACGTAGACTCTTCCGTTACCGGCCTCCCGGTCACGCCGAACGGCGGCGACATTTCAATCATCTGGAACGCATCAGGGATATTCACGCTCTAATGGCAGACAACGTAACTCTTCCCGGCACAGGCGCAGTCGTCGCATCTGATGACGACGGAACGGCGCAGCATCAATATGTCAAGCTGGAGTGGGGCGCGGATAATACTCAGAACAAGGTAGACACGGCCTCTGGTAAGCCGCTTCCTGTTCAGCTTCGCTCTCCGACCGGGACTGACATGACCGGCAGCGCTGGCAGCGCGTCTGCGGCTGTGGTCACTGTGCAGGGCGTTGCATCCATGACGCCGGTCCAGATCGGGGACAATTCGGGGTCGATCACAGTAGACAACAGCGGCACGTTCGCTGTGCAGGCGACTCTCGCGGCAGGTGCGACGAATATTGCAAAGGCGGAAGATGTCGCAAGCGCGGACGCGGATGTCGGCGTTCCTGCAATGGCCGTTCGCAAGGCGACTCCGGCTAACACGTCTGGCACGGACGGCGACTACGAAATGCTGCAAATGTCGGCGGGGCGGCTTTGGGCCTCGTCTGATATCAGCCTTGCGGGAA
>Ga0068862_100001085_pt1 | contig 25952 bp, 16 predicted proteins | sample KBSSwiS52_FD_66598 | JGI IMG/M metagenome (GOLD analysis project Ga0068862, IMG submission 66598) | Switchgrass rhizosphere microbial communities from Kellogg Biological Station, Michigan, USA - KBS Switchgrass S5-2 | ecosystem: Host-associated > Plants > Roots > Rhizosphere > Soil ... | reverse complement strand
AGGCAGAGCAGGAGGATCACGAACGCGACGACCACCTGGCGGTTGGTCAGCGCGATCTCGTAGTAGCTGGGCTCGTGCGAATTCGTCAAAAACAGGCTCCCTACTTGCGCTCCCTGCGGCCGAGAAACGCATCGATCAAGTCCATCGGCAGCGGGAAGATGATCGTCGAGTTCTTCTCCGCCGAGATCTCGGTCAGCGTCTGCAGGTAGCGGAGCTGCAGGGTGACCGGGTTCGTGGCGATGATCTCCGCCGCCTCGGCGAGCTTCGCCGAAGCTTCCAGCTCACCGGCCGCATGAATGATCTTAGCGCGCTTTTCGCGCTCCGCCTCGGCCTGCCGCGCCATGGCGCGCTGCATCTCGGTTGTCAGATCGACGTTCTTGAGCTCCACCATGGAGACCTTGATCCCCCAGGGATCGGTGTGGGCATCGATGATCGCCTGGAGCTGGTCGTTGAGCTTCTCGCGCTCCGACAGGAGCTCGTCCATGTCCGCCTGCCCCAGCACCGACCGCAAGGTCGTCTGCGAGAGCTGGCTCGTGGCGTAGAGGTAGTTCTCCACCTCGACGATGGCGCGCGCCGGATCGACCACGCGGAAGTAGATCACCGCGTTGACCTTCACCGATACGTTGTCCCGCGTGATGATGTCCTGCGGCGGCACGTCGAGCACCACCGTACGCAGCGAGACCTTGATCATCTTTTCGAGCGGCCAGAAGATCAGCACGAGGCCGGGGCCCTTGGGATTTTGCGACAGGCGGCCGAGCCAGAAGGTGACGGCGCGCTCGTACTCGTTGAGGACGTTCACCCAGCGCGAGAACAGGAAGATGGCCAGAATGACGATCAGGCCGATTCCGTAGAGGCCTTCCATCGGAGATTCCTTTCTTTGGGATCAGACGGCTGGATTCCTGCGGTGCGGACGCACCGCCAGGGTCAGGTTGCGCACGGCGACCACCTCGACCGGCTCGCCGGCCGACACGGGCTCGTCGGAGACCGCGTCCCAGATCTCGCCGTGCACGAACACCTTGCCGCGCGGCGCGATCGGCGAGCGGGCGGTGCCGATCTCGTGGAGCAGCCCCTCCCGCCCGGTGCTGACCGGCACCTGCCGGGCGCGGAGCGCCATGAACATCAGAAAGCCCACGGTCGCGAGCGAGAAGACCGCGAGGCTCACGATCACCTCCAGGCTCACCCGCATGGCCGGCTCCGGCGTCTTGAACAGCATCAGCGCGCCGAGCACCAGCGCGACCGTGCCGCCGATCGCCAGCACGCCGTGGCTCACGACCTTGATCTCCGCGATGTACAGCACCAGGGCCAGGAAGAGCAGCGCGAGACCCGCGTAGCTCACCGGCAGCACGGAGAGCGCGAAGAAGGCGAGGATCAGGCAGATGCCGCCGACCACCCCGGGCAGGATGGCGCCGGGGTTCATCAGCTCGAAGTAGAGCCCCAGCCCGCCCAGGCTGAGCAGGATGAACGCGATGTTGGGATCGGCGATGACCGAGAGGATCCGCCGCATCTCCGACATCTCGACCTCCTGCACGGACGCGCCGCGCGTGCGGAGGGTGACGACGTCGTCGCCGCGCTTGACGGTCCTGCCGTCGAGCGCTTCGAGGAGCTTGTCGAAGCTCGGGGCGATGAGGTCGATCAGCTTGCCTTCGAGCGCCTCGTCGGCGGTGTAGGAGCGGCTGTCGATCACCGCGGCCTGGGCGAGCTCGACGTTGCGGCCGTTGCGCCGGGCGAGCGCGCGGATGTTCGCCGACGCGTCCTCCTCGACCTTCTTCGCCATGGTCCCTTCGATGTCCTCGCCGTTGCCTCCGACCGGATGCGCGGCGCCGGTGTTCGTGCCCGGCGCCATGGCCGCGATGTCGGCGGACATCAGGATGAAGAAGCCGGCCGACGCGGCCTGCGCGCCCGCGGGCGAGACGTAGACCACCACCGGCGTCTGCGCCCCCAGGATGGCCGACGAGATGTCGCGGGTGGAGGTCATGAGCCCGCCGGGAGTGTCGAGCTCGATCACCAGCACCGACGCGCGCGCAGCATCCGCCTCGCGCACGGCATCCACGATCAGCTCCGCGGAGATCGGATGGACGGCGGCCTTCACCCGCGCTCTCATCACCAGGCCGGGAGGAACAGGCTTCGGCCCGGCCTGGGCGGCGGCGAGGAGCGGCAGGAGCGCCAGGGCGACGAGGACGGGGACTGCCGTCCGGCGGATGAGGAGAGGCAGGGTTCTGGACATGGCTCCACGGAGTATAGCAGCGGCGGGGGTGGGCCCCCTCCCACACGGACGAGCACGGACTTTCACGGACGCACACGGACACCCGGAAACGGATCCGGTCCGGCCGTCCGTGTCCGTCCGTGCCTGTCCGTGTTCGTCCGTGTGTCCGTGCGCCCCCCTCACCCCGGAGCCGTCCGCGCCCTCCTGCCCAGCGGGAGGAGCACGGCCCCCACCAGCGTCCCCAGGGCGGAGAGAACCCTGGACGAGCGCCCCTGGCGCACTCCCTTGGCCGCCGGCGGGATGCGGGCGAGCCCGGCTGCGGCCTCGGCGCGCACGCGGGCCAGCAGCTCGGGATCGCTGCGCAGCCGCTCGGCCAGATCGCGCCGGGCGGCGACGTCCTCCTCGGTGAGATACCGCCCGAACGAGCGCAGGCCGGCGATCCGCAGGCCGTGCTTCTGGAACAGGCGGTACATCTCCTTCACCCGCCCGGTCTCCAGGTTGCGCCCCAGGGTGAAGTCCTCGAAACGCCCCTCCATGGCGAGGAGCGCCGCCTCGGCAAGGCAGGCGTAGGCGACCCCGGGCGGCAGGCCGATGTCGTAGCCGAAGTCGACCGGCCCGGGGATCAGCACCTCGCCGCTCTCCACCACCAGCACGTCCGGCCGCAGCGCCGCCTCCTCCTCCTGGATGTCCGAGGGCAGGGCCACGTCGCAGATCACCGCTCCCGGCTTGCAGAGCGAAAGATCGAGCACGCGCTGGCCGAACGCCGAGGTGGCGGTGACGACCAGGTCGCACTCGCCCGCGAGCTCGCCGGCCTGGGTGGCGATCACCACCCGGGCGCCCGGGGTCTCCTCCAGGATCTTCTGCTTGAGCGCGATCAGCCGCTCGGGCTCGATCGACACCAGCACCACGTCGCGCACTGCCTGGGCGAGCAGGCGCGAGCAGACCGCGCCGATCGCGCCGGTGGCTCCGATCACCATGGCCCGGCCGCGCGTCAGGTCCCGGACCCCCATCCGGATCACCGCCTGCTTCGCCGCCTCCAGGGTCGCGGCCACCGTGAGGCTGTTGCCGCTGGTGACCGCGATGTCGGCCTCGTGGGCGACCGTGATCCCCGCGTCGCCAACCACCTTCGTGAACGCGCCCAGCCCCAGGATGCGGGCGCCCTTGCGCTCCGCCATCAGCGCGATGGCGTGCAGCCGCTTGTAGGTAAACCGCTCGCTGTGCCGCAGGAGCTGCCGCGGCGTGGCGCCGAGCGTGTAGAGCAGGCCCTCGATGCGCTGCCCCGTGAGCGGAGAGCGGCCGTTGCGGATGGTCGACACCTGGAACGGCGGCATGTACGCGGCGACGGCCTCGACCAGCGCGTCGGGCAGGAAGCGCGTCCAGCGGAAGGCCGGGTGCTTGTGGATGAGCTCCACGGACAGCGGATGGATCACGAACGCGAAGCGGTTGATGCCCGCCTCCTCCGGCTGGAGGATGCGCACCGCGGGAGCCCAGTCCAGCTCGCCGAGGAGGTCGAGGTAGGCGTCCTCGGTCAGCGGGCCGCGGGGATCGCGGCGCAGCGCGGCGAGCACCGCCTCGACCGTGGCGGCCGACCAGCGGCCGAGGCCGCCCGGACCGTCGGGCGAAGGCATGAGCGTGACGGCGATCGAAACCCCGCGGCGGGCGAGGTCCTCCAGGTCCTCCTCGGTCGCGGATTCCACGACCACGGTCTTGCGGTCCAGCCGCTCGGGCGCATAGCGGCGGATCGCTCCGATGTCGCCGGCCAGCACGTCCGCGCGCTGGAACGGGGCGGCGGAGCGCCGGCTGCGCGGCCGTCCGGCCGACGGGAGAAGGCGCTGGAACGGCGCCTCCCGCAAGCGCTCCAGGGTCGGCGCCGCGGCCGTGCCGAGCGTCCCCCGGTGGCCCACGCCGGGAGCGCCGGGCAGGGCGAAGTAGAGGATCGGATCGGCATAGCGCAGCTCGGAAGCGTGCCGGGCGAGAGCCTGGGCGAGCCCGCCGTGGTTCAATCCCGGGACCATGAGCACCCGCTTCTGCGCGAAGATCCCAGGCTGCGCGCGGTCGGCGAGCGTGACGGCCCAACGCTCCAGCGCGGCGCGAAGGCCGCTACCGTCCACGACCGGCACCGCCCGCGCCATCGTGGGCAGCCCGGCCCCGGCCGTGTGAGGCCGGCGCACGCCGCCCAGCTCGAGCTCGAACGGTATCCCCTCGACGCCGATCGCGGCCACCCGGCCGTCCAGCTCGGCGATCACCGCCCGGGCCAGCTCGGTCTCGCCTCCGCACCCGATCCGCCGGACCTCGACCTCGCGGCCGAGGAAAAGCGCTTTCGCCGTCTCGTCGCCCTCCCCCGGGTGAAGGATGGCGACGGTGCTGACCGCCGGATCTGCATCGTCCACGGAGCACCTCCTTTTCCTCTCCGCAGTCTGGCCCGGCAGAGCCCCCGCGCCTACTCCCGGAAGGGTGGGAGGAGTGTTTCCCGCGAGACGGGAGGTCCGCCCCTCCCACGGGGTAGGTCCAAATCGCAAATGCTGGACGCGACTTACCCTGACTTGCTTTTTACCGCAAAGTGCTTTACCTTCGCAGTCCTGACCGGCGAAAGGAGTACTTCACCATGCTGAAGCACCCGAGCGCGTTCCTTCCCGTGGCCATGTCCCTCGCGGCCCTCGCCGCGGTCCTGATGTTCGTGGCATTGCATGGAACCGCCCCCCAGGCAGATGAGGGTGCAGCTGCCCACATCTGGCAGCTCCTCATGGCTTTTCAGGTACCCATCGTCTTGTTCTTCGCGATCAAGCGGCTGCCGCAGTCACCAAGACAGGCTTTGCCCATCCTGGGCCTGCAAGTTGGCGCTGCACTGGCAGCGATGGCGCCCGTGTTCCTGCTCCACTGGTAGGAATCAGGGCCCCGAGGTCAGCCAACCAGCGGTGGCTTCGGATGGGGCGTATACTTGAGGGCCATGCGAAAAACCGCCTTCGGCGCAGGATTCGCGCTGCTGGCCTGCCTGATCCCGGCCGCGGCTGTCTCCCAAACTGACTCGACATCTCCCGCGGCGAAAGCGTCGGCGCGGGGCCAGGAGCTCCTGGCGCGCCGGACGGCCGACGACCTTCAGGCGGCGGTCCGGGAGTTCGCGCAGGCCATCGCGGCGGACTCGACGTTTGCGCCGGCCTTCGCGGGTCTGGCCGAAACCCGGGCGCTGCTGTTCGACTATGCGGGTGCCCGGGAGGCGGCGCTCCGGGCGCTCTCCCTCGACGAGCGGCTGGCGGAGGCGCATGCGACCCTGGGGTTCGTCCGGCTGCACGCCGACTGGGACTGGACCGGCGCCGAGGGGGACTTCCGTCGCGCCCTGGAGCTCGATCCCCAAGCCGCGACGCCGCGCCTGTGGTACGCGATCGTCCTGGAGGCGACCGGCCGCTCCGAGGAGGCCGTGGCGGAGGCGCGCCGGGCGGTCGAGATCGAGCCCCGGAAAGCCTACGTGCGCGCCGGGCTCGGCTACCGCCTCTATTGGGCGCGCCGCTACGACGAGGCGGTCGAGGAGCTGACGGCCGCCCTCGACCTCGATCCCACCCTGGAGACGGCCCACTACTTCATCGGCCGCGCGCGGGTGCAGCAGAACCGCTTCGCGGAGGCCCGGGCCGCCTTCGCCCGCGCCCGCAAGCTCTCCCCCGAGGATCCGAACCTCAAGTCGGCCGAGGCCTACCTGGAGGCCAGGGCCGGGCGGCGCAAGGACTCCGATCGGCGCTACTACGAGGTGGAGCGCCTCGCCATCCGCGGCATGCCGTTCTGCGCCCAGGTCGCCGGCGTCCGCGCGGCCGTGGGCGACAAGGATGCCGCGCTGCGGTGGCTGGAGAAGGCCCACGAGGGCCACGAAGGCTCCCTGGTCTGGCTCAAGGTCGATCCCCGCTTCGACTCCCTGCACGGGGAGCCCCGTTTTACGGCGATCCTGCAGCGCATGGCGCTCAGCCCGTAGGCCCCCCTCTCCAGGCGGCGGCAGCAGCACCCACAACCTCCCCCGGGTGCTCGCAGACTCACCCACGCCGCCTCTGCTGCCTGATCCGGTATAGGCGTTCCGTGAAGCCGCCCTCTTTCGCGAAGACCTCTGCCTGGGCCGCCAGCTGCCGGTCGAGCAGGTGGCAGCACAGGTTCAAGAGCGAGAGCGCCGCGTTGGCCGCCAGCGTGGAAGAGCTCACGGACGGACACGGACTTTCACGGACTGACACGGACGCGCCGCCCCGCCGTCCGTGACGGTCCTTGTGCGTCCGTGATCGTCCGTGCTCTTCCTCCACCCAGACCCGCACCTCCTCTACCGTGGAGCAACGCCGCTTCCTGAACCGCGCCAGCGGCGGGTGGCCGGCCGGCCACAGGGGCAGCCCCCGCTGCCGCAGGAAGTCTTCATAGTCGAGCCTCAGCTCCTCCAAGCTGGCGCGCGCCACGTTGGTCAGCTTGAGCTCGGACTTCTTCGAGGTGCCCGACGCTTGGCTCGCCTCGGCGATGTTCTGCACCCCGCTGCGCGCCGCCTGCACCATCTGGTCGCAGGTTCGGCTCCGGGCATCGACATAGCGCTCGCAGAAGCGCACGGTGACGTCGTAGACCAGTTGCGCCACCTGAAAGCTCTTCAGCTTCCGGTAGCCGCCGTGCTTCGGGATCAGCTCCTCGCTTCTCGCCATGTTTTCCTCCTCAGCTCGTTTGCAGAGCTAGAGACGGAAAACGCGCCCGAAATGTCATTCGCAAAAACTCTACGAGGAACTGCGCGGCAGCAGCACCCACATCCTCCCCGGGTGCTTCATCCGGCCGGCCACCTCGGCGGCCTCGGGGCCGTGGCCCCAGAAGACATCGCCGCGGACCACCCCGCGGATGGCCCCGCCGGTGTCCTGCGCGATCATCAGGCGGCGGAGCGGCCGGTCTGGCCCGGTCTCCTGGGGCGAGGGGGCTTGGGTGTCGAGCCAGACCGGCGTTCCCAGGGTCCAGTGCTTCAAGTCCACGGCCAGCGAGCGGCCGGGGGTGAGGGGGACGCCCTGGGCGCCCAGCGGGCCCTCGCCCTTCAGCTCCTCGAAGAAGACGTAGGAGGCGTTGCGCGCCATCACGCCGTCCGCCAGGTCCGGGTTCTGCTCCAGCCAGCGGCGGATCGACTGCATCGAGACCTCCTCGCGGCTCATGGCGCCGCGCTCCACCAGGTCCTTGCCGATCGCGAAGTAGGGGTGGCCGTTCTGCGCGGCGTAGCCCACCCGCATCTCGGTCTCGTCGTCGAGGCGCACCCGGCCCGAGCCCTGGATCTGGAGGAAGAAGGCGTCGACGGGATCGTCCACCCAGACCAGCTCCAGATCCCTGCCGGAGAGCGCTCCCTCTTCGATGGCCTTGCGATCGGGATAGGGAACCAGGGCGCCCTCCTCCACCCGGCCGGCGATCCGCTGCCCCTTGAGCTCCTCGCGGAAGTCGCCCAGGTCGACCATCACCAAGTCGGGGGGACGGATGTAGAGCGGCACGCGGAAGCGGTCGCTGCGCTTGCGGCTGCCATGGACCAGCGGCTCGTAGTAGCCGGTGAAGAGACCCTCGGGATCGTCGCCCGCGCTGACCGCGAAGGGCTGGAAGCTGGCTTCGAAGAAGGCCCTCGCGGAGCCCGGAGGGACGCGCGCCGCGGCCTCGCAAGCCGGGCTCGGAAGGCGGCGGCAGGAGCGGAGGAAGGCGGAGAGCGCTGGGGCGGGATCGTCCTCCTTCCAGCCCGGCAGGTCGGCGAACGCGGCTGGCGTCAGGACGCGGCGCACCTCCTTCTCCCCCTTCGGACGCAGGAGCGTCCACAGGACTGCGGAAGCCAGGGCGATCACGAGGAGGGCGAGGATCAAAACGCGGCGTGAGATCGGCGGCATGGCCGCCTATTCTAGGATCTACCAAGGACACCAGGGACAACAAGGACTGCAAGGACAGAGAAGCCGGATTTCCCCGTCCTTGATGTCCTTGATGTCCCTGGTGTCCTTGATGTCCTTCTACGACCCCGTCAGCGCCGAGACGTCGGCGCCGGTGTCCTTCGCCCATTTGAGCGCTTTGGCGAAGTCGTCGGCATGGCCGGACTTCTGCGCGGCGACGGCCATGAGGACGTAGGCCTCGCTCGTGTCGAGCGTCTCGGAGGCGATCACCCCCTTGCGCAGGCGGCGCCAGGCCTTCTCGTAGTCGCCCCGCCGGATCTCCAGGCGCGCCCGCAGCACGCGCACCGTGGGATAGTCCTCCCCCAGGGTGCGCTGCGCCCGGCCGATCGCCGCCTCGGCCGCGGCTTCGTCCCCCCGGTCCAACTGCAGCCGCGCCCGGCTCAGCTCGATCCAGGCATTGAGGCGCCGCTCGCGCTCCTTCAGGTTGTTGTAATAGACCGTGCGGCCGTCGTCCGGCGGCGGCTCCCTGGCCGCGAGGGCCTTGTCGTAGAACGCGGCCGCCGCGGCCGCGTCCCCGGCCGCGGCCGCGGTCTCGCCCTGCAGGTACTGGAACCACTTGGGATGCTGGTCCTCGTCGAGGAAGGAGGCGAAGACCCGTTTGTCCTTGTCCAGCCAGACCCTCCTGGGCTCGAACTTCACGTTGATCGCGAAGTCCGTGGTCTCGCCCTTGAGCAGGATGTTGCCGCGCACGGCGCCGTTCGAGCCGTCCTTCCCCGCCCTGCCCGCCTCGGGGTTGTAGACCGCGATCGTGACCGGCACGATCACGGTCGAGGTCTTCACGTCCACCTGCTGCATCGCCGTGCGCACCACGTCGAAGGTCCCCGTGGCCGTGGGCACCACCTTGTAGCGGAAGCGGTGCGGCGTCTGCTGGCGGGCCGTGCCCTTGACCAGCCAGCCCTCCGCCGTCTTCTCGAAGCCGGCGCTGTAGAGCACCTCGGGCAGGCCGGTGCCGTAGACGTACTGCGCCGTGAAGGGATCGAGATCGGTGGAGGTGACCGTCTCGATCACGGAGAAGAGGTCCTCGGTCGAGATGGTCCGGCCGCCGCCGGCCTTGACCACCTGGCGCAGCACCTTGGGGAAGATCTCCTCGCCGAGCGAGCGCGCGAGCATGTCCATGACCACCGCGCCCTTCATGTAGACGATCGGCTGGTAGGCGTCCGAGGCGCGGCTGGAGATCAGGCGCCAGCCGAGCACGATCGGGCCCACCGATTCGATCGGCGAGCCGTCGGGCAGCGGCGCGGTCACCGCGCCGTACCAGCCCTCGGTGAGATCGACCCCCGACAGCTCGTTCTTCAGGCGCTCGCGGGCGAAGAGCAGCGCCGAGTAGCTCGCCAGCGCCTCGCTCATCCACTGGTCGCGGTAGCTCGCCCAGCCCACGTGGCCGCCCCACCACTGGTGCGCCATCTCGTGGGCGATCACCAGCCGCCGGTCCTCCAGGCCGAGCATCCTGTTCCACATGCCCGCGTCGTTGAGGAGGTAGTCGCTCAGGGTCATGAACCCGGCGAGGCTCTGGGAGAAGCTGCGGCTCGCCGTGACCACGGTGAGCTCGTCGAACGGGTAGGGGCCGTAGACCTCCTCGAAGTAGGCCAGGGAGTCCTTGACCGCGTTCATGACGCTCTCGCGCGTGCCGCGGCCGGTCAGGGTCGAGCCCGCGCCGAAGGCGAAGCGCAGGTCCACGTGCCCGGTCTTCGCCGTGACCACGTCGAAATTGCCGAGCTCGAAGGTGTAGCCGATGATGGGCACGTCGAAGACGCGGCGCTCCCACTTCTGCCCGCCCGACTCGCCGCCGTCCACCCGCCGGCCGCCGGCCATCAGGTCGAGACCGCGCGGCCAGCGCAGGGTCACGTCGTGCGCCGCCCGGTTGACCTCGCCGGTCTGCGGATACCAGCCCTCGGTGTCGAGCAGGCGGTAGACGTTCCAGTCCTTTTCGATGGGATGGCTCTCGAAGTGGACGACGATCGACGGCGTATCGGTATTCGCGGGGGTCGGAGGCAGCACCACCGCGAGCTCGGCGGCGCTCGGCGTGGTCTGGTAGAAGAGATCGGCGCCCGCGGCATCCGTGACTTGGGTCACCTTGAGGTCCGCGACCCGGACGAGCACCGTGCGCGAGCCCGGGATGATCGTCTCCAGGTCGATGCGGGCGCTCCCGCGCAGGCCCAGCTTGTCGTCGACCGCGAGGTCGAGCGTGTACTTGCCCGGCTCGAACGCCGGGCTGCCGGGGCGCGGCCGGCCCTGGGAGTCCACGAGCGAGGCGGAGAGCCAGGTGTCCCAGGTGCCGAGGTCGTCCAGCTCCAGGCCGATCAGCCGCCCCTTGCGCTGCTCGCGGCTGATCTCCTTCAGGATGCGCCGCTTCTCCTTCTCCGAGGCGTCGAGCGGCGTGAAGCGGCCGAGCGTGACCTGCTCGCGGCTGGCGGGCTCGACCAGATAAACGAAATCGCCGACCTCGGCTCCCCGGAAGAGCGCCGCGAAGTAGCCCTCGGCGCTCGGGTCGCGCAGGGCGTCGGCGAGGAGGCTCCGCTCGACTCCCAGCACCTCGCGCTCCCGCCGCTGGCGCCACTCGTCGTGGAGCACCTGCGCCCGGGCCACGGTCACGGCGTCGGGCTGCGCCGGGGTCTTGGCGAGCAGGGCATCGACCGCGGCGTCGAGCCCCACCACGAGCACGGCCTCGCCGAAGTCCGCGTCGAGACGGCTCTCGCCGGTGAACAGCTCGAGCTGGCCGGCCTCGATCGCGTCCGGCGGCTCCAGCGTGATCCGCCCCTGGCCGAGGAAGACCGTCTCCACCACCTTGCCGCCCACCGGGCTGGTCGGAAAGAGGGTGCCGTCGAGCTCGAGCTGGGCGAGGCCCGCCGCGAGCTTGACGCCCTTGAGCGTCACCGCGCGCGCCGGATCGAGGCGCAGCGCCGCGATCTCCTGGCGGAGCACGGCCGGATCGGAGACCGGCTGGTCCGCCCGGGCCGGGGCCGGCAGGAGAGCGATCAGGACGAGCAGGGCGGGCAGCAGGCGGGCAGAAATTTCAGGCACGGCATGGCTCCTTCGTTGGCATCATTCTACGCGGTAGACTCCCGGCCCATGCGCCGCTCGCCGCTGCTCCTCGCCGTCCTCCTTCTCGCTGCGTGCAGCCCCCGCTCTCCCTCCGACGAGGCGGAGCCTGCGCAGCCGGCCTCCGCTCCGGCCCTGGGCGACGTCTGCGCCGCATTGATCCCGGAAGGATCGCTCGACGACCCGCCCGCCGTGCCCGGCGTGGGCCTCCCGGGCAGCCCGGGCCTGCGCATCGTCGCGTTCGGCGACTTCGGCGAGCAGACGAACCGCAACACCGGGCCGCAGCACGAGGTCGCCCGGGCCATCGCCGCCTATCACCGGGACAAGCCGTTCGATCTCGGGCTCACGCTCGGGGACAACTTCTATCCGGCCGGCCTGAGCAGCCCGACCGATCCGCGCTGGACCTCGCAGTGGGAGCGCCTCTACAGCCCGCTCGGCATCCGCGTCTACGCGGTGCTCGGCAACCACGACTACAAGAACGCGGCGAGCCCGGGCGCCGAGATCGCCCGCTCCCGCCGCAGCGCCACCTGGTGCCTGCCGCGCCCGTACTTCACCTTCACCGCCGGAGCCGTGCAGCTCTTCGCCGTCGACACCACGCCGGTCGACGAGCCGGACCGCGATCCGGGGGGCGCCATGGCCGCCCAACGCCGGTGGCTCGACCGCGCGCTCGCCGCCAGCCGGGCGCGCTGGAAGGTCGTCTACGGCCATCACCCGGTGTACTCGAACGGCGAGCACGGCGGCAGCGCCGGCGAGATCCCGCGCGTCAAGGACTACCTGCTGCCGCTCCTCCGGAAGCACAAGGTGGACGTCTACCTCTCCGGCCACGATCATGACCTGGAAGCGCTGGAGCCCGAGGACGGCATCCACTTTTTCGTCTCGGGCGGCGCGGGCCGGCACCTGCGGGACTTCGAGCGGACGGGCTGCCAGCGCTGGGGGACGGTCGGCTACGGCTTCGCGGTGCTGGAGACGGACGCGACCGGGCTCTCCCTCAAGGTCTCCTTCGTCGAGCCGGCCAGGAGAACGGCCTACCGCGTGGCCTGGGGACCCGAGCCGGTCGCGAAGGGCGCCGGCTCGACCTGCCGGGTCAGATCGCTGGAAAGTCCACGGTGACGACGCCCCCGCCCGCGGGCCGGTTGGCCGCCACGATGCGGGCGTGCTGCTCCTCCACGACCCGCTGAACGATCGAGAGGCCCAGCCCGGTGCCGCCGCGGCGCCGGGTGAAGAACGGCTCGAAGATGCGCGGCAGATCCTCCTCCAGGAAGCCGGGTCCGGAGTCCCGGACCTCGCAGCGGACCCAGTCCTCCATCCCCGTCAGCTCGACGACGACCTCGCCGCCGGCCGGGGTGTGCTGGACCGCGTTCTGGACCAGGTTGGAGAGCGCCATGAGCAGGCGCGGGCGGATCATGCAGATCCGGTGGTCGCGCTCGCCGAGCTCGGCGCGCAGGCGCACGCCGCGGTCGTCGGCGAGGCTCCGGTTTTCCGCGAACGCCTCGAGCACCACGGCGCCGAGCGGTCCGGCCGCCAGGTTCCTGCCCAGCGGCTTGCCGTACTCCAGCAGCTCCGACATCAGCGCGCTGAGCCGGGCGGTGGGCTCCGAGAGGCTCTGGATGGCGCGGCGGACCGTGTGCGGCTCGATCGTGTCGTCCAGGTTGTCGAGCAGCGCGTCCAGGGTGGCGGTGATGCAGAAGAGCGGGTTGCGGACCTCGTGCGCGAGCCCGCCCACCAGGTGGCCGAGGGCGCCCATGACCTGGAGCCGCGCCCGCTCCTCCTCGGACGCCTGGAGCTGCGCGAGCGACGCGCGTAGGGCGGAGTTGGCCTGCAGCAGCTCCTGCGAGCTCAGGTCCATGGAGCGCTCCAGCAGGGCGCGGTCGTAATCCGCCTGCCGGTAGGCGTCGTCGACCGCGTCCAGGAACTGCCGGCAGTGGCCGCTCAGCCCCTCCTCGTTCTCCAGGAAGCGCCGGATCTGCCTCTGGAGCAGGCTGTGGCGGTCGGCCATGGCTCAGCGCTCGGTCAGGGTGGTGATCGTCATGGTCTGGTTGTGCAGCTCGCAGCGCGCGTCCGGGGTGAACGGGGAGATCTCGCCGTAGGAGTAGAAGCCGGCGAGCACGGTGCGGTCGCCCAGCACCTCGCGCACCCCCTCCACCTCCTCCTCCACCCGCTGCTTGAGGACCAGCTTGCGCCCGACGCAGCTCACCAGCAGGGCCAGGTCGGGCGAGGTGGAGCCCACGGCCTCGCAGCTCGTGCGCGCGGCCCCCACGGCGCCGTCGATCAGGCGGTCGAAGTTGGCCTTCATGAAACGGGCGTAGCTCCCCTCGGGCACGTCGCCCGCGAAGGTCATGCTGCTCTCCGCCTCGTCGACCGAGAGGATCGTGCGCACCACCGGCGTGCAGCCCTCGGCGGTGCGCAGGCTCAGGGGGAAGAGCAGGCCGCTCGCCGGCAGCTCGTTGGCATGCGGTCCGAGATAGGTCTTGTAGAGCTCCAGGGCCGAGCGGCCGTCCAGCTCGTAGAGGACGTTGCCCTGCGAGCGGGTGATCAGGCGCTCGGGGCCGAACGGGTCCCAGCCGCCCAGGGAGGCGTAGCCGACGCTCAGGCTGGGGCCGTAGAACCCGACCGCGGCGATGGTGCGCGCCTCGGGCTCTCCCCCGCCGAGCACCAGCGTCTCGTGGAAGCGCGGGCCGTCGCCGGACAGTCCGCCGGTGACCGTGACGGCCGGCGGCAGGTTGCCGGCGAGCCCCTCGACCAGCTTGCTGCCGTTGACGTGCAGGCCGTCGGAGAGGACGAGGACGTGCACCAGCCCCTCGCTGTCCAGCGCGCGGGCCAGGCGCTCCCCGGCCGCGAGGCTGTCCTCGGGACCCTCGATCCGCGTGGAGCGGCCCAGGATCCGCGTGCGCTCGAAGCGGATCGCGGTGACCACGAGCGAGTCATCCGAGACCTCGGTGCCGAAGATGTCGCCCGCGGTCGAGCAGCCGAAGAGATAGGCGTCCGGATACGCGGCGGCGACCTGGCCGCACAGGGAGCGGTCCTTGAGGGCGGCGGGACCGCCGAAGACGAGCGCGAGCTGCACGTCGCGCAACCTGCCCGGGGCACGGGGCTCCCATGCCCCGGCCGGGGTCCACCGGCACTGTTCCAGGTCCAAGGCCGTGTCTCCACCAAAGAGTGCTGCGAAGTGCCGGTAGTGTAGCACGGGCCGCGGAGGGACACGGACGAACACGGACTCTCACGGACGGGCACGGACAGCCGGATCCGGAGCTCCGTTCCGGCCGTCCGTGTCCGTCCGTGCGTGTCCGTGTCAGTCCGTGTTCCGCGTCCGTGTTCCTCCGCCCCCGCTCGCATAGAATGCTCCCCATGGCCAAGATCCTGCTGGTGGAAACCGACTCGGTGTTCGCCGCGCTGCTGGAGGACCGGCTCCGCGTGGCCGGGCACGAGGTCCGCCTGCTGGAGGACGGCTCGCGCACCCAGGAGGCCGTGCAGGCCCAGCACTCGGACCTGCTGGTGGTCGACACCGGCGCCGAGCCCGCCGTGGACGCGCTCCAGGCGCTGCGCTCCCAGCCCGACACCCGCACCCTGCCCGTGCTCGCGCTCTCCGACCGCAACGAGCCCGCCGAGCGCGTGGCCGCCCTGCGCGCCGGCGCGGACGACTACCTCGCCCGGCCGTTCGACCTGGAGGAGCTGCTCATCCGCGGCGAGCGCCTGCTCGGCGGGCGCGGCGCCGAGCAGATGCTCCAGGGGGACCTCGCGACCCACCCGCTCTGGGCCGTGCTCCAGTACCTCCAGCAGGTCAGGAAGACCGGCAGCCTGCGCGTGAGGAGCGGCAACACCTCCGGCGTCGTCGGCCTGCGCGACGGCGAGCCGGTCGCCGCCCGCTGGCAGGCGCTGCTCGGCCGCGAGGCCTTCCTCGCCCTGCTCTGCGCCGAGGACGGGAGCTTCCGCTTCGACGGCAGCGCACCCCTCGCCGCCCAGGACGAGCGCCTGCCGGTCAACGAGCTGCTGATGCACACGGCCTGGCTCAAGGACGAGATGGAAAAGCGCCGGCACCTGCTGCCCGGCTCGGGCGAGCCGCTCCAGACCCTGACCGACTTCCCGCCCCGGGTCGGGGAGGAGTTCGGCCATCTCCCCCTGCAGCGCATCCTGTCGCGCATCCACCAGCAGCCCGGCGTGCGGCTCTTCGACCTCGTGGCCGAGGCCGCGGAGGCTCCGCTCACCACCCGCCTCGCGGTCGCCTGGCTCGTCGAGCACGGCCTGGTCGCCACCCGCGACAAGGTGCCGGAGTCGGCGCCGCAGAACACCATGGAGATCTCCAGCGCCCTGGTCTTCGACGTGGCCGTGGCCACGCTCCTCGACGCCGCCCGGAAAGCGGGCCTCGACACCTCGGCCCTGCCCTATCTGCTGCTGGTCGAGCCCACCGTCTGGCCGGCGCTGCGCAAGCTCCTCGAGGAGGCGCCGGGCTTCCGCACCAACGAGGGGCTGCGCCGCCTGATCGAGCAGGTCGAGCTGCGCCGCGCCGGCAGCGCCACCTTCTCGAACACCGCCGGCCCCGGCGGGAAGCTCTCCCTCAACGTGCAGATGCTCACCAAGGCAGCCCAGGCGCAGATCGCCGCCATCCTCCCCGGATGCGCGGGCGTGCTCGCCTGGATCGACAGCGCCGAGGGGGCCGGCGCGGCCGAGGGCGTGGTCCAGAAACTGGATGCCACGGGAGGCCGCGGGTCGGGTATGCTGGTGGCCGGAACCGCGGCAGTCCAGAAAGAGGTCGAACGGCTGGCCGGGCGGAGCCGCCGCTGGCGCTCCAGCCCGCAAGCCCCGAAGAGCCTGCTCGGCCTCTTCCGCCTGCTGCAGCCCCATTGATTCATTTCTTCCGAGGGAAATACCGAGGGAAGCCGTGGCCCGTCCCGCAGTCCTGCTCATCGATCCCGTGCCCGAGCGCCTGGAAGAGCTCAGCCACGGGCTGGCGGCGGACGGCTATGAAGCCGTGCCGGTCTCCGACCTCGCGCTCGGCCGGCGTTTCGCGAAAGGCCTCGGCGAGGCGCTCATCGTCACCACCACCCGCGTGGTGGCGGAGAGCCCCGACCCGGAAGCCCTGATCGCGGAGCTCCACGCCGGCGGCCGGCGCACGCTCGTGCTCCTCGGCGAAAGCCCTGCCGAGGAGGAGGGGCTCCCCGAGACCGTCTCCTTCCTCGCCATGGAGGGTCAGACGCTCGTCGAGATCGAGCGCAGGTTGCTGCTCGTCCTCCTCGGCCGCGAGGTCGGCGCCGAGCCCGACGTCAAGGTCGAGTCGCTGGTGGGCGACCTGTCGCAGACGCCGCTCCTGGAGCTGCTGCGCGGGCTCCAACGGGCACAGACGAGCGGGCGCATCGAGCTGCGCGGCGGCCAGATCTGGCTGGAGCGCGGCGAGGTCACGGCAGCGAGCGCAGGTCCGGTCGAAGGGCTCAAGGCGTTCTGCCGGCTGGGCAGGATGCATGAAGGGCCGTTCCAGCTCTTCCCCGGCGAGCTCGTCCCCCAGAGAAGCATCCAGGAGGAGCTGAGCTCGCTGATCATCACGGCCATCGAGGACTCCCTGGGCGAGTTCCCGGACGCCCGGGCGCGCCTGGAGGTCCTGTCCGAGCCGGCCTCCGTCACTCCTCTCCAGAGCCAGATCCTCGCGCTCGCCCGGCGCGGCGCCACGCTCCAGGAAGCCCTGGACGGCCTCCCGGCGCGCGACGGCGAGATCGTCCAGGAGCTGCTCACCCTGGAGGAGCGCGGAGCGCTCGCGCGGCGCGATCCGCGGGTGCAGATCGTCACCGACTCGACCGCGGACCTGCCGTCCGACCTGGTCCAGTCCTACGGCATCGCGGTCGTGCCCCTGACCGTCGCCTTCGGCAAGGAGGTCTACCGCGACCGCGTGGACATCCAGCCCGGCCAGTTCTACAAGATGCTGACCCAGAAGAAGGCGCACCCGGTGTCGAGCCCGCCATCCGCGGCCGACTTCGCGGAGCGCTACCGCGAGTGGCTGGCCCAGGGGCACGAGGTGGTCTCGCTGCACATTTCCTCGAAGCTCTCGAAGACGTTCGAGCACGCCAGATCTGCCGCTGCCGAGCTGGATGGCGCCGGTGCGGCTCTCTCCGTGGTCGACACCGGCCAGGTGAGTGCGACTCTCGGCATGCTCGTCCTCTTCGCCGCCCGCATGGCGGCGCGCAACGAGACCGCGGCCGTGATCCGCGAGCGGCTGCTCGACATGGCGCCGCGCCTCCACACCCTCTTCGTCGTGGACACCCTGGAGTTCCTGGCCCGAAGCGGCCGCATCGGCAAGGCGCGCGCGCTGGTGGGCGGCCTCCTGGGGATCAAGCCGATCCTCGGCATGGTGGACGGCGAGGTCGCGCCGCTCGACCGCGTACGCGGCGGCCGGGCGGCGCATCCGCGCATCCTGGAGCTCCTCCACAAGCGGGTGGAGAAGAGCCGTCCCGTGATCGCCGGCATCAGTCACGCGAACGCGCCGGTCTGGGCCGACCGCCTGCGCGCCTTGGTGCGCGACCAGTTCCAGGTGGCCGAGCTGATCCAGACCGAGGTCGGCCCCGTGGTCGGGGCCAACGTCGGACCGGGCGTGGTGGGGGTGTGCCTGTTCCAGCCCTCGGAGGAGGAGCTGGGGTGGATCAGTTGAACCCCACCACCCCGGTGCTCACCACCTCCAGCTTCCAGTCTTCCGCCTCGGTGCCTTCCAGGTTGAGGTGGCCGGCCAGGAAGTAGAGCCTCTGGGTGTCCTCGCTCTGCGAGGTGCAGAAGCGGTCCTGGAGGTAGAACGGCGGCGTGGCCTGGTAGTAGAGCGTCGCCTGCACCGCGGCGGGCGTGCCCTTCACGGACGACAGATCGACCTCGTAGACCAGCGAGTCGCCGCCGCCCTCCCCGTAGTCAGGATCCTTCCCCACGCCATAAGGCTCCACGTCCTCGGCCAGGTCCGCGTTCGCTCCCAGGGAGAGCGCGATCGCGGTGCGCTCGGCCAGCGACAGGAAGCCCTGCGGCAGGATGCGGTTGTCCTTGGCCCGGCCGCAGATCGACAGGAAGCTCGTGGTGAGCGGCGGCCGGGCCTGCACATGCAGGCCGCACTCGGGGTGCTTCCCCACCGGCGCCGTCACCAGCTCCTGGTAGATCTGCGCCTGGTCCTGCCGGCGGATCACCTCGAAATGCGGCTGGAAGACCAGCGCGTCCGGATGGAGCCGCGCCGAGCAGTCGTCCTTCCACCACATCTCGCCATCCACCGGCTTGCCGGCCTCGTCCACGATCACGCCCGCGCCGTTCGTGCGCCCCGACGCCCAGAGCACGTTGCCGTTCCTGTCCAGCACGGAAAACTCCACGAACGCGCGACGGAACCCCACGCCCGACGGGAGCTTGTGGCCGACCTGGCTGTCGATGCGCACCGTGGCTGATAGCCTGCCGTCCCGGCTCTCCACCTTCGATACCGCGATCGTGGCCGTGGAATGCGAAGCCTGGTCGAGCATCGCCTGCTCGGTGAAGAGCAGCGGATCGAGCCCCTTGCTCACCAGCATCGGGTCCTGCGTGCGGATGCCGAGCACGTCCGGGAACTGCTGCGCCATCTTCACGAAGAAGACGTTCAACCCCACCAGCGTGTGGCGCGCGAACCCTTCGCGCACCGGCAGGTCGATGTCCTTGCCGCCCAGGGCGTACTCCGTTTCCGGGAAGTTGCTGTGCTCCTGGATGCCCGCGATCTTGCTGCGGTAGGGCTTGCCGCTCGAATCCTTGCTCGGCATGTGGCAGCCCTGGCACGACTCGGCGAGCGGTCCCGCTCCCGACGGCAGCCCGCCCTGCGGCGTCTCTCCCGTGCGGTAGGCGCTGAACGCCCACTCCGGATAGGTGGTCTGCTCGTAGGTATGGCCGATCACCTTGCCGTCCGACATCACCGGCAGGTGCACGGTGTGGCAGCTCCCGCAGAGCTCCGAGCTGCGCACCGCCATCGACTGCACCGGCTTGATCGCGAAGGCGGCCTCCATGGGTCGCGTCTTCGGGTCCTCGAACGGTCCGAACAGCTCGTCCGGCGGCCCGACGAGGAAGCTGCCGGTGAAGGTCTTCGCGAAGCCCCGGTTGTCCGGATTGAGGAAGTCCTGGCGTTCCTTGAGGCAGCGGTTCTGCGGCTGGCCCATCGCCGGGTTCTCCGGCCCCTCGCCGGGCAGCATGCGGTGGCAGGACGTGCAGGTGATCCCGTCCCGCGCGAGTCCTCCGTAGGGCGCGAGCGGATCGTCCTTCGGGTACGGCACGGCCCGCGTGTAGGCCCTTAGGAAGTGGGAGGACTTGCACTCGGTCGGATCGTCGATCTTGTACTGCCGCTGTCCCGCGATGCCGTGGCAGCCCAGGCAGGTGTCCTGGACGAGCGGCGAGGCTTGTGGGTGGAACGTCTCGGCCTCGCTCGCGAGCTGCGCGTAGAACACCGGATCGCGGCCGCCCAGCCCCATCGGCGACGTCTTCCAGGTCGCATAGGGCGACAGGTTGAGCAGATTGTCGCCATGCGGGTTGGGCGCCGTCATGTCGAACTGCAGGCCCGTGCCGCCCGCGTCATGGCAGCCGATGCACTGCGACGAGGTCACGAACTGGCTCGCCGCGGTAACCGTCCCCGCCTGCACCCAGACGTTGTCGTAGGTCTCGGACGGCATCCGCGACACGGTCTCCCAGGTGGGCCGCGGGAGCCGGCCTGCGCCCACAGCCGCGGTGAAGTCGCGGTTGTAGACATAGAGCGGCTGGCCGAGGCGCGGCGCGTCGTCCGTGGGCAGCGACACCAGCCGGTGATGGCTCTCGACCGGCTTCGGATTGAAGAAGTGCTGCGAGAGGAACACGAGCGGCTCGCCCGGCTCCCCTTCGACGTTGCGCAGGCTGGAGAACGTATGGTTGTCCTGCGCCGAGCCGTGGCAGTTGACGCAGTACTGGCCGAAGCCCATGTAGGGATAGCGGTTCGTGGCGTCCGGCGGATAGTCCGGGTCCCAGCCGCTCCATCCGAACCACCCCCAGAACCAGCCGTCCTGCGAGGCAGCGCGGTCGCGCACCATGACGGCGGCGCCCGACGTGGGCAGCAGACGCACCGGATCGACGCCGGCGCAGGCCGCGGCCGGAGCCGGGAACATCTCCTTGACGATCACGGCGCCATCCGGGATCGGCGCAGCGGTCTCGGGAGGCGTTGTCTCGACCGGCCGGTTCGCCTTCATCCAGGCGAGCATCTCGGGCGAGTACCAGATCACGACCGGCGCGTGCGTGCCGTGATAGGCGCCCGCCCACTGGCCGTCCTGGAGCGTGGCCGTGAACGGACCGGTGTCGCGCACGCGCTTGTCCCGCTTCCACCCCGAGGCCTCGTCGCGATGGCAGTAGCTGCGGAGGAAGCTTCCGAGCGCCTCCTCGTACTTCTCCAGCGGCAGCGCGCCAGGCTGGCGGATCACCGGAGCCAGCCGCGCGCAGAGCGCCGGGTCCTGCGGCAGCAGGGCGGAAGGCTGCTCGGCCGAGCAGGACGATTGCGCCGCGCCCGGCAGCGCGGAAAGACAGCACAGCGCGAGAGACAGCGTGACTGCACGGATCGCTCTCATCGGACCTCCCGGATGCTCGGATTGGGAGGTCGATGAGAGCATGCGGAGGCGCGGGTGTCAACGGCGCGTCCAGGTGGCTCAACCCACGAGCGGAACGATCCAACTCGAGAGCTGCGCGTCCCACGGCGTTGCGGCGCCCGCCGAAGATGAGGCCGCCGATCTCGGAGGCCTTAAAAACCGGAAAGGACACCAGGGACTCCAAGGACATCAAGGACAAGAAGAAAGAGGCCCGGTCTCTTTGTCCTTGGTGTCCTTGGTGTCCTTGGTGTCCTTTTCTGCTCCTGCCGCGCAGGCGCCTAGCCGTCGTCGCCGATCCACTTGTCGTAGCCGTCTTCGAGCGCGTGGTAACGCCCGTGCGCCCAGGCGTAGAAATCCTGCCAGGTCCGCAACGACTGCCCGCCTTCGATCTTCACCACGGCGCCCGCTTCCACGGCACGGCGGATCCCCCGGAGCTCCTCGACCAGGCTGCCCCAGCTCACGGGCCGTCCGCTCTCGGACCGTTCTTCATACAGCCCGTCGAGCCCCTGCAGCTGTTCCGCCGAGATCGTGCACTCCTGCCTGGGCACATGAACCTCGATGCCGCTATCCTCGAGGGCCCGATCGAAGCTCGCCTCGTCCTTGAGCATCCTGGCGAGGAACGCTTCGTCGAAGCCGAGCCAGGGCGCCGGCCACCCTTGCTGCACCGCCCAACCTCGCAGCGCCTTGCGGTCAGGCCACGTGATCCGCAGGCTACCTCGCCTGCGCGCGTCTCGCGCAATGCGCTGATCTCCAGGCATCGCCTTTCTCATCGCCCACGCAGGGATGTCTTTTTTCATGACGAGGCCGGATTATACGCCCGGCTCGCCCCCGGCCGCCGCCCGCACCCTTCCTTGCAGAGCTGTCCGAAGTCCGCGTTCCAGAATCCAACCTTTTGCGGTACGGAGGAATCATGAAGACGAGATCGTTGTGCGGGTGGAGCGCCGCGGTGCTGCTCCTGGGCTCGAGCCTGGCCCAGGCGCAGGCGCAGGCGGCGGACGAGTCGAGGCTCATCCTCCTCAACTCCCACGTCATCGACACCGGCCGGTCCCTGCCGGCCATCCCCGAGGCCCTGCGGGCGCCCGGAGCCGATCCGGCCGCCGGCGAAACCGTGATCGTCAAGTTCCCGGGCCCGATCACGGCGCAGCAGGAGCGCGCCCTGCGCGAGGCGAGCCTGGAGGTCTACACCTACCTTCCCCACTATGCCTACCTCGCGAAGATGCCCGCCGGCTGGCGGCAGAAGGCCCGCACGCTCGGCGCCACCTGGGCCGGGCTCTATCACCCCTGGTACAAGATGTCGCGGCAGGTCTCGGAGGTGCCGGCGTTCGACTTCGCTCAGGATGCCCTGGGCACCAAAGAGCAGCCGCGGACCGTCATGCTCCAGGTCTTCCCGGATGCCGACGTGCGCGAGGTGGTGCGCCAGATCCGCGACGAGCTCGGCGTTCCGGGCGTGGTGGGCTGGGGCCGGGGCGAGCGGTTCTCGCGCGTCCGGCTGCTGCTCACGCCGTCCGAGATCGCGGCGCACCGCGAGGCTCTCGCGCAGCTCGGCGAGGTGTTCTGGATCGACGTCGAGCCGCGGCGGGTGCTGCTCAACGACACCACCGTCTGGGTGGGCCAGTCCGGCCTCTCCGGCGGCCAGACCACGCCCATCTTCAGCCAGGGGATCTTCGGCGAGGGGCAGACGGTCGGCATCGTGGACACCGGCATCGACCCCGACATGTGCTGGTTCCGCGACACCGCGCTCGGCCTTCCCCCCACCAACGCCTGCAACGGCGGCACGGTGGCCAACCAGAGCCAGCGCAAGGTCGTGGCGGTGGACTTCCTCGCGTCGGGCGAGTGCAGCGGCGGCATCGGCAGCACCGAGTGGGACACGCAGGACCACGGCTCCCACGTCGCGGGCACGGTGGCCGGCGACAACTTCGCCAACCTGCTGCTCCACGACGCCGCGGACGGCATGGCCCCGGGCGCCAGGCTGGTGATCCAGGACGCCGGCTATGCCGTGGACAACTGCGGCGACCTGCCTGGTATCGGCTGCCCGGTCGTGGATCTCAACCCGATCTTCCAGCAGGCCTACAACCAGGGCGCGCGCCTCCATACCAACTCCTGGGGCGACAACGAGAACGCCGCGGTCCAGAGCAACTACTCGTCGGGCAGCCAGGACGTGGACGAGTTCATGTGGAATCACAAGGACTTCCTGGTCTTCTTCGCGGCAGGCAACGCGGGGCCGGGCACCGGCTCGGTCGGTAGCCCCTCGACGGCCAAGAGCGGCGTGTCCGTGGGCGCCACCCTGCGCGGCACGAGCGCCGACAGCATGGCTTCCTTCTCCAGCTGCGGCCCCACGCTCGACGGCCGCATCAAGCCCGACATCACGGTGCCGGGCTCCAACATCGTCTCGGCCAACAACGACGGCAGCACGACCACGAACAACTGCGGCACCAAGACCTCCAGCGGCACCAGCATGGCCACGCCGGGCGCCGCCGGCCTCACCGCCCTGATCCGCCAGTACTACGTGGACGGCTGGTATCCCACCGGCAGCGAGAATTCGGCCAACGGCTTCACCCCCTCGGCCGCGCTGCTCAAGGCCACCCTGGTCAACTCGGCGGTGAACATGACCGGCACCACCGCCATCCCGGCCAACTGCCAGGGCTGGGGGCGCGTGCTGCTGGAAAACGCGCTCTTCTTCACCGGCCAGGCGCGGGAGCTCTGGGTGCTGGATGACGCCACCGGCTTCGCCACCGGCTCGACCGCCACGCAGACCTGGACGTTCACGGTCGGCAGCGGCCAGCCGCTCAAGGCGACGCTCGCCTGGACCGACTTCCCCTCGACCCCGGCCGCCAGCGTCAACCTGGTCAACGATCTCGACCTGACCGTCACCGGCCCGACGGGGACGATCTGGCGCGGCAATGTCTTCGCCTCCGGCCAGTCCACGACCGGCGGCACGGCGGACCGGCGCAACACGCTGGAGCAGGTGCTCCTGAACGCTCCGGCCGCGGGGACCTACACGGTGGCGGTGAAGGCCTTCAACATCCCGAATGGATCACAGCCCTTCGCCCTGGTGGTGACCGGCGACGTGGCCGCGGGCGGCGGCAATCCGCCGGTCACGGTGTTCTTCGACGATTTCGAGACGAGCCTGGGCTGGACGGTCAACCCGCTGGGCACGGATATGGCCACGACCGGAATGTGGGAGCGGGGGGACCCGGCGACCACGACTTCGAGCGGCACCAAGCAGCTCGGCACGACGGTGAGCGGCGTCAATGACCTGGTGACCGGCCGGCTGGCGGGCGCTGCGGCGGGAGACTTCGACATCGACGGCGGCCAGACCACCATCCAGTCGCCGGCGATCACGCTTCCCTCGACCGGCGTGCTGACGCTCTCCTTCTCCTTCTACATGGCCCACGGCACGAACTCGTCCTCCGCGGACTTCTTCCGGGTGAGGATCGTGGGCTCGACCACGTCGCTCGTCTTCGAGGAGCTGAACGCGGCCAACAACGACGACGCGGTCTGGGAGTCGCGCTCGATCAATATCAGCTCGTTCGCGGGGCAGACGGTGCGCATCCGCATCGAGGCCGCGGACGCGAGCACGGCCAGCCTGGTCGAGGCGGCCGTGGATGACGTGAAGATCGTGCAGCAGCCGTAGGACACAGTGCGATCCCCGCGGGTCGGAGCCCTTCGACCCGCGGGGCACTCAAGCAGGCGACGGAACGGCTGCAACGCCGTTGGATGGCCGTGCGCCCGCGTGCACGGCCCGCCCGACCTCGAAGGAGAAGCGCGAGACCCGCGGCAGCCAATCGAGATAGATGTCCGCCCCGCCTGGAAAACCGGCGTCGGTGACGATCGGCCGGATCTCCTCGTCCAGATCTGCGAAGCCTGTCGCGCTGAGCCCCTCCAGGAACCGGGCGGGGTCGTCCCCTTTGGCAGCGATCTCAAGAAGCCTGGGAAACAGCTCCGCCGCTTCCTTCGGAGCTCCGATCAAAATGGCGAGCAGGAGCATCGGAACCTGGAACTCTCCCGGCAACTGTTGCGTCCCTTCGAACGCAGAGAGCTTGTCGCGGCCGACTCGCGCCTTCAGGATGCGGTACGTGTTGGAGAAGCGCTTTGCCGCGCGAGGGGTCGGAATCAGCGCGAACAGCCGGGCGGCAAAGTCCGTCTCCCAGCTCCGGATGACAAGCGCCTCTTCTTCGACCACGAACGCGGGTCTCTCGGGCTCTACGGGCCGCTTGGGCCTCTCCTCCGCTTTCCTCGGCTCCCCTTGAGCGGGCTCAGGATCCAGGGCAGGTTTGCCAGGCTTCTCCGCAGGCTCGGAAGCCTGAATGTCGGCCGGCGGCGCCTCCCTCTCCGTGTCTCGATCCGCTGGGATGGCCTCGGGCGAGAGCAGCGTACGGATGAGCTTGCCATAGCCGTCATCGGTCATCCGGCTCAGATTGAAGGGAATCTGAAAGATCTTTTCGAGATAGTTCTGCGGCGTGGTACGCCACAGCTCCGTATCCACGCCGTAGCGCGAGCCCTCGCCCTCGAAGGCAGAGTAGGTCGTGCCCAGGGAATGGAGCAGCCATCGGGGGTCGACACCCACCACCACGACGAAGAGCGGGTACGCGAGGAGCAAGTGAACGGCCTGCAAGACGTCCATGACCTTGCTGGCCGGGCAGCGGTCGAGGTCGTCGATGAAGAGGATGATCCGGTCCACGGGGCGCAGGCCCGCGACCGGCTCCAGACGGGCGCTGGCAAGCCTGTCCGCCAGGGATTCGAAGTCCTGGCGAATGGTCGAGACCAGCCCGAGGTGCTTGCGGTAGTCCTCGGAGCGGGTGCGCTCGGCCAGGAAACGGGAGAGGCTGCGGCCCTCCTTGAGGTTGCGGAGGCGCTCCTCGAGGTCGAGCACCCTGGCCGCCGCGGCAGAGACCCGCGACGACGCCTCCTGCTCCCGGGCCTTGAGCACCGCGATCTCTCCCTGGAGCTGCTTCTCCTCCTCGGAGGGATTCTGCCGCTTCTCGGCGATGATCTCGTCCACCTTCCGCTTCACACTCTCCACTTTTTCGAGGTTGGTGTTGACCAGGCTGAACGCCTTGCGCAAGGCAAGCGCGGCTCCTCCCACGACGGCGCTGCCCTCGGCGATGAGGGCCGAGACCTTGACCAACAGCACGTCCAGGGGCAGAAAGCGATCGGCGAGATAGTAGCCGAAGGGGATCACGATCAGTACCAGCCCCCCGCAGATCAGGAAAAGCTTTCGATTCCTGCCGT
>Ga0068862_100001084_pt1 | contig 25961 bp, 23 predicted proteins | sample KBSSwiS52_FD_66598 | JGI IMG/M metagenome (GOLD analysis project Ga0068862, IMG submission 66598) | Switchgrass rhizosphere microbial communities from Kellogg Biological Station, Michigan, USA - KBS Switchgrass S5-2 | ecosystem: Host-associated > Plants > Roots > Rhizosphere > Soil ... | reverse complement strand
CAGCGCGGGGTCGAGTTCCCGAAGAGCTGGTCGCAGAACGCGACCAACATCGTCGCCCAGAAGTACTTCCGCGGCAGGATTGGCAGCCCCGAGCGGGAGAGCTCGGTGAAACAGATGATCGGCCGGGTCGCCGGCACGATCGCCGACTGGGGGCGCGAGCGGGGTTACTTCGCCTCGGCCGAGGACGCCGGCGCTTTCGAGGACGAGCTGACCGCGATCCTGCTGAACCAGAAGGCGGCCTTCAACTCACCGGTCTGGTTCAACGTCGGCTTCGAGGAGAAACCGCAGTGCTCGGCTTGCTTCATCTTGAGCGTCGAGGACACGATGGAGTCGATCCTCGACTGGAACACCAAAGAGGGGATGATCTTCCGCGGCGGCTCGGGGTCGGGGATCAACCTCTCCAACATCCGCGGCTCGGTCGAGCACCTCTCGAAGGGCGGCCTCGCCTCCGGCCCGGTCAGCTTCATGCGCGGCGCCGACGCCTGGGCGGGGACGATCAAGTCGGGCGGCAAGACGCGACGGGCGGCGAAGATGGTCGTCCTCGACGTCGACCACCCCGACATCGAGGACTTCATCTGGTGCAAGGCCAAAGAGGAGGAGAAGGCCGGGGCGCTGCGCGACGCCGGCTTCGACATGTCCATCGATGGCGATGGGTTCACCTCGATCCAGTACCAGAACGCCAACAACTCGGTGCGGGTCACCGACGAGTTCATGGAGGCGGTCGAGGCCGACGAGGACTGGGAGCTGAAGGCGCGGACCGACGGCGCGACGACGAAAACGCTGCCGGCGCGCGAGCTGATGAACCAGATCGCCGACGCCGCCTGGCGCTGCGCCGATCCCGGCGTCCAGTACGACACGATCATCAACCGCTGGCACACCAGCCCGGAGTCGGGCCGGATCAACGCCTCCAACCCCTGCAGCGAGTACATGCACGTCGACAACTCGGCCTGCAACCTCGCCTCGCTCAACCTGATGCGCTTCCGTCGCGACGACGGCAGCTTCGACACGGCCGATTTCGAGCATGCGGTCGACATCGTCTTCCTCGCTCAGGAGATCATCGTCAGCCCCTCGAGCTACCCGACCGAAGAGATCGGCGAGAACGCGCGGCGCTTCCGCCAGCTCGGACTCGGCTACGCCAACCTCGGCGCCCTGCTGATGTCGGATGGCCTTCCCTACGACTCGGACGAGGGCCGCAACGTCGCCGCCGCGATCACCGCGCTGATGACCGGCCGCGCCTACCGCCAGTCGGCGCTGATCGCCGCCGGCGCGACCGGGCCCTACGACGAGTACGAGAAGAACCGTGAGCCCCACAACGGGGTGATGCGGATGCACCGTGACGCTGCCTACGACGTCGACGGGACCGGGATCAAGGGCGACCTGCTCGAGGCCGCGCAGCGCTCCTGGGACGAGGCGGTCGAGCTCGGCGAAGAGCACGGCTACCGCAACGCGCAGGCAACGGTGCTGGCGCCGACCGGGACGATCAGCTTCCTGATGGACTGCGACACGACCGGGATCGAGCCCGACTTCTCGCTGGTCAAGTACAAGGAGCTGGTCGGCGGCGGCTCGATGACGATCCCGAACCGCTCGGTGCCCCTGGCGCTGCAGACGCTTGGCTACTCGGAGCCGGAGATCGACCAGATCAACGCCTACATCGCCGAGAAAGGCACGATCGTCGAGGCGCCGGGGCTGAAGGACGAGCACCTGCCGGTCTTCGACGTCGCGGTCGGCCAGCGGGCGATCTCCCACACCGGCCACATCGACATGATGGCGGCGACCCAACCGTTCCTCTCGGGGGCGATCTCGAAGACGGTCAACATGCCGCAGACCGCGACGGTCGAGGACATCGCCGACGCCTACACCCGTGGCTGGAAGGGCGGCCTCAAGGCACTGGCGATCTACCGCGACGGCTCGAAGACGGCGCAGGCGCTGCGCACCGACGCCCAGGAGGAAAAGGGGGCAGCGGAGCCCGAGGTCGTGGTGCTGCCGCCGGAGCGCAAACGGATGCCGCGTGAGCGCGAATCGATCACCCACAAGTTCTCGGTCGGCGGCCACGAGGGCTACGTCACCGCCGGCAAATACGAGGACGGCTCGGTCGGCGAGATCTTCCTCACCGACATCGGCAAGGAGGGCTCGACGATGCGGGGGCTGATGAACGCCTTCGCGACGGCGATCTCGCTCGGCCTGCAGTACGGCGTCCCGCTCGAGGTCTTCGTGCGCAAGTTCAGCTACATGCGCTTCGAGCCCGAGGGCATCACCGGCAACCCGGAGATCCCCTTCGCCAAATCGATGCCGGACTACATCATGCGCTGGCTGGCGAGCCGATTCATCGAGGACACCGAAACCCTCGAGGAGCTGGGGATCATGACCAAGGAGGTCCGCCACAAGCAGGAGGCGGAGACCTCGCAGCTCGGCCTCGGGATCGCCACCGACACCGCGGGCCCGGCCAACGGCGGCAACGGAAACAGCGGCAACGGCCACTCCGGCGAGGACAGCACCAAGGCGCCGCAGGCAAGAGCCGGCGAGGCGGTCCCCGCCGCGGCCGCCTTCACCGACTCCCCACCGGTGGTCCCAGCCAAGATGCAGGGTCTCGACCTCGGCCCCGCCTGCGAGCAGTGCGGCGGCATGATGCAGCGGACGGGCTCTTGCTACACGTGCTCATCCTGCGGCAACAACACCGGCTGCGGCTGAGCCACCTGAGGCGTTAGGGCACACTGCGCGAGGCGGCACCCGCAGCTTCGCGTCGTTTGGCCATAACATCCCCGACCAAATCTCGGAAAGGGCGCTGAATGCGGCAAGGGGAGACTGGCCAGGGCGAGTTCTCGATCCTGGTCTTGGTGGTGGGGGCGGTGCTGTGTATCGGCGCCGGGGTGCTGATCGTCAGTTTCCTCGGCGATTCGCATCCCGAGGAAGTAACCGGCCAGCTCGGTTTCACCGCGCTGTCCCTGGCGATCTTCGGCCCTTGCGCGGCCGCCGGCTTGCAGCTCGCTCAGCGGCGGCCGCGACTGGCTCCGCTTGGTTTGCTGATCGCGGCAATCGCGGTGCTCACCTTCGCCGCTTTCACGATCCGAGCCTTCGAAGAAGGTCTGACGTTCTTCCTCGTCGGTTGGGAACTGCAGTTCGTCGGCCTCGCTCTCACGCTGGCGCTGGCCTACGACAGCAACGACGATCCGCCATGGCTGCGGCTGGTAGCCCTGGGAACGATCCTCTCGATCCTCGCGCTAGGCGTGCTCATCGCCCTCCAGGTCGTCTTCCATGACTTCCGGCCATCCGCCGGCCTCTACGGGGTGCTGGCGACGTTCAATCTCCTCGGAGCAGCGCTGCTTGTCCTCTTCCGGCTCGACGCCTGGCAGCGAAGCCGAGGAGGCCTGCCGGCTAAGGCTTGATGCCGCGCCCCGCGAGCCAAGCCTCGACCTGCTCCGGCGGCTTGCCTCTGTAGGCGATCCGGGCGCCCTCGCGGAGCACGTGGTCGCGCTCGTGGCCGTTGGCCTGGGCCGGATTGTGGGCGCGCCACGCGGCGGCGGCAGCGGTCACCTCCACCCCGCCTTCGTCACCTTCGAGGTCGATCCCTTCCGCGCTCGCGAGAAGGGTTCCAAGCAGATCCTCGACCGCGGTCGAGGGACGGTCGTCGTCCTCGTAGATCTCGACCAGCGCGCCGATCGCGGCGTCGGCGCCGTCCGGATCGGCGATCGCCGCCGCCTCGCGCACCACCTCGGAGACGGGCTGGATCCGCTCATTGTCTCCCGGGCTCATCGCCCCCGACCCTACCCAACCCGGCGATCAGCCAAGCACGACTTCGGCGTCGCGGCGCGGGGTCTCGGTGATCGCCCGGCGGTAGTTGCGCTCGGGCGCGCGGCGGGCCGGACGGATCTGGTGGCGCCGGACCAGCTCGCGGAGGACGACGGTCATCTCGAACTGGGAGAAGGCGGCGCCGAGGCAGCGGCGGACGCCGCCGCCGAAGGGGATCCAGGTGTAGGTGCCGGGCGGCTCGTCGAGGAAGCGCTCGGGCAGGAAGCTCTCGGGCTCGGGGTAGATGCGGGGATCGCGGTGGACGAGGTGGATCGCGGGGACGACCGAGGCGCCGGCGGGCAGCTCGTAGCCGCCGAGCTCGACCGGCTCGGTGAGGCGGCGGATCACGATCGAGATCACCGGCCGCAGCCGCAGCGTCTCCTGGATCGTCGCCGTCAGGTAGGCGTCCTCGCCGGCCAGCACCTCGTCGCGCAGGCGTTCGAGCTTCTCGGGGTGGCGGACGAGGCGCTCGACCGCCCAGGCGAGGGCGGTGGCGGTCGTCTCATGGCCGGCGACGAGGAGGGTGAGGAGCTCGTCGCGGATCTCGACGTCGCTCATCGGCGAACCGTCCTCGTGGCGGGCGAGGATCAGCATCGAGAGCACGTCCTCGCGCTGCTCGAGGTCCTCGGCGGCGCGACGCTCGGCGATCTCGGCGGCGATCAGCTCGTCGACCCGATCGACCCGGCGGCGGAAGGCGGGCAGGGAGCGGATGCGTTCGGGGCCGACCGCCAGCATCGGCGCCAGGAAGCGGGGGTTGGTGGTGATGTCGAGGAAGCCGCGGAGGGCGTCGCGCAGCTGCTCGAGGCGGGCGCCACCGTGGACGCCAAAGACGGTCTCGATGATGATCTCGAGCGTGATCGCCTGCATCCGGGGGCGCAGCCGGTAGGGGCTGCCGGTCGGCCAGCTCCCGATCTCGCGGGCGGCGATCGTCCGCATCTGCTCCTCGTAGCCCTGCATGCGCTCGCCGTGGAACGGGGGCAGCAGCAGGCGGCGCTGGCCGATGTGGCGCTTCTCGTCGAGGACGAGGACCGAGTTCTCGCCGAGCAGCGGCCGCAGGATCTGGTTGCCCTCGCCCGCGTGGAAGACCTTGGGGTCGCCGGTGAAGACCTGCTTGATCACCGCCGGGTCGGAGACGATCACCCACTCGCCCTCGTAGGCGATCCGCAGCGTGAACATCGGCCCCAGGCGTGCCCGGCACTGCTCGAGCATCCATTGCGCCCGCCGCGACCAGATCGCCGTCTGGACGGCGCGGTTCATCCGCGGCCCGCGCGGCAGGCCCCTGACGATCGGCCCGCTCTCGGGAGCGGTCGGTGGAGCCGCCGCTTTGGCCGTCGCCTCCATAGCTCTGCAGTCAGCCTAGCTGTAGGTGACACCAAAAAGTGTGACGATCGTCCGTCTTTCGCATACTCTTAAGCCCGCTATGGCAGGCGCTCCGCAACTTCCGGTCGCGGTCGAGCACCGCATTCTCAAGTGGTTCTGCGGGCTGCCGGCGGCTGCTCACCGGCTGATCCTCGGCAAGCCGGTGCAGAGCGAGGGACAGACCCTCGCCCGCGACGTCCAGGCGCTGCTCTGGCTGGCGCGACTGAACGGGGTCCACGATCTCTTCGCCGGGATGTCGGCGCCCGAGGCGCGCGAGCTGAGCCGCCGCGGCGCCGCCGTCGTCGATGGACCGCGGCGGCTGCCGCTGGCCCGGGTCGAGGAGCGGCAGGTCCCCGGCCCGGCGGGCACGCTGCGGGCCCGCCTCTTCGTGCCCGCGGGCCAGGCGCCGGATGAACCGGCGCCGCTGCTCGTCTACTACCACGGCGGCGGCTTCGTTTTCGGCGACCTCGACACCCATGACGGCGCCTGCCGGCTGCTGGCGGCGGCCTCCGGCGCCTCGGTGCTCTCGGTCGAGTACCGGCTGGCGCCCGAGCACCCATTTCCAGCCGCGGTCGAAGACGCCTGGGCGGCCTTTGCCTGGGCGGCCGAGAACGCCGCAACGCTCGGCGCCGACCCGGCGCGGATCGCCGTCGGCGGCGACTCGGCCGGTGGCAACCTCTCGGCGGCGGTCTCGCTGCTGGCGCGCGAGGGCGGCGGCGCCAGGCCGGCGCTGCAGCTGCTGATCTACCCGGTCACCGACCTCGAGGGGACGAGCCGCTCACGGCGCACCTACGCCGAGGGCTACATCCTCACCAAGGCCGACATGGATGCCTTCGAGAGCGCCTACCTGCCCGACGGCGCCGCCCGCGACGACCCCCGCGTCTCGATGCTGCACGTCGAGGACCTCTCCTCGCTGCCGCCCGCCTACGTGATCACCGCCGGGTTCGATCCGCTGCGCGACGAGGGCGAGGCCTACGCGCTGAAGATGCGCGAGGCCGGCACCCGGGTCGCCCTGCGCCGCCACCCCGGCTTGATCCACAGCTTTGCCCACGACACCAACGTCTCCCCTACCGCGCGGGCCGCAATGCTCGAGGCCGCCGGCGCCCTGCAGATGGGCCTCGCCGCGGCCGAGGGAAACGTCGCCGCCCCGATCTCCTAGGCCGCGGCGACGACCGGCGGCCGGCCGTTGGATTTGGCGGTGAGGACCGCGTGGTCCTCGGCGGCAGGGCGCAGGATCATCACCTCGGCGGGCGCCTTCTCGAGCAGCCAGACGAGGTCGTCCCCCGACAGCCCGGCCGCTCCGGTCGAGGTCGCCGAGACGACGACGCGGTCGAAGGTCTCACTCGCCAGCAGCCGCTCGAGCGCGTGACGGTAGGTCCGCCCGCGCTCGATCCGCGAATCCACCGGCACCCCCTTGGCGCTGGCCCGCTGCTCGATCGCCTCCAGCATTGCCATCGCCTGCGCCGCCTCGTTGGGAATCGCGCACTCGAGCGGCAGGCTCTTCGGTACCTGGGCGAGGTAGGCGGGCATCAGCGTCGCCTGCTCGGCGCGGGCGAGGCGCATCGCGGCGTCGACCGCGCGGCGCGAGATCTCGGTCCCGGTGAACGGCAGCAGGATGTGGTGGATGGCGTCGGGTTCGGCCTTTGCCTTGGGGCCGAGGCGGGAACGGGCGAGCAGGAAGCCGCCAAGCAGCCCGATCGCGAGGGCGGCGACTATCAGGATGTGCTCGACCCGGATCGCGCTGAGGATCACCGACGGGATCATCGCTTCGCCTCCTCGCCTTCCTGGACGCCGCGGTGGGCGACGATCCGCACGTCGACGCCCGGTGGGCTGAGCCGCATCAGCCGCTGCGGCAGCGGTTCCCGGAGCCGCGCCAGCCCGCGCGGCGGCGGTGCTTCGCCGACCATGATGTAGGTCGAGCCGCGTTCGCGGACGACCCGCGCGGCGGCGGCCGCGACATCGTCGTGCTCCTCGATCAGCAGGTGAGCGCCGAGCACCGAGGCGAGCTGTCGCAGCGCCGTCACCTGCCGCTCGACCTCGCCTTCGATCTGCAGGCTCGGCGGCTTCACCCAGAGCAGGTCGAGCTCGGTGCCGAGCCGCTGCGCAGAGCGCCAGGCGCGCCGGACCAGGCGCTGGGAGCTGGGCTGTGGCCGGACCAGCGCCAGCAGCCGCTCGCCGACCGCCTTCGGAGCGTCGCGGGAGAGGCCTTCCTCGTCTCGGGTCCCGAGCTGCTCGGACTCGGTGTAGACGAGGCGCTTCGACTCGACATCCTCGGCCACCTGACGGAGGCTGACCTCGCGCAGCGCCGCCAGGTTCTCGATTTTGAAGAAGTTGTTGAGCGCCGCGTCGATGTTCTGGGCCGGATAGATCTTCCCCGCCCGCAGCCGCGCGATCAGCGCCTCGGGGGTGAGGTCAATGAGGACGACTTCGTCGGCGGTCCCGAGGATCGAGTCGGGCACGGTCTCCCGCACCCTGACGCCGGTCAGCTCGGCGACCTGGTCGTTCAGCGACTCCAGGTGCTGGACGTTGACGGTCGAGAAGACGTCGATCCCGGCCGCCAGAACTGCGGCGATGTCCTCGTAGCGCTTGCCGTACTCGAGGCCCGACGGGTTGCTGTGGGCGAGCTCATCGATCAGCGCCAGCTCCGGGGCGCGGGCGAGGAGCGCCGGCAGATCCATCTCCTCGACCTCGACCTCGCGGATCGCAACCCGCCGCCGCGGCAGGATCTCGAGCCCGCGGGCCTGGGCGGTCGTCTCCTCGCGGTCGTGCGGCTCGAGGTAGCCGATCACCACGTCTCGCCCGGCTCCCGCTTCGGCGTGGCCCTCCTGCAGCATCCGGTAGGTCTTGCCGACCCCGGCGGCCATCCCGAGGAAGATCTTGTAGTTGCCGCGGGGCTTCGGCCCGTCGCGGGCCGCCTCACGCCCGGCCGGTACCGCCTCCACCTCAAGCCCCCAGCAGGTTGTGGACCACGAGGTCGATCAGTTTGATCCCCACGAAGGGGACGATCAGACCGCCGAGTCCGTAGATCAGGATGTTGCGCCGCAGCAGCGCGGTGGCGCCGATCGGCCGGTAGCGGACGCCGCGCAACGAGAGCGGGATCAGCAGCGGGATGATCAGCGCGTTGAAGATCACCGCCGAGAGGATCGCCGACTCGGGAGTGCCCAGCGACATGATGTTGAGCGCGTCGAGCGGGCCCTTTTCGCCCGCCGTGGCCCAGGTCGCGACGAACATCGCCGGCAGGATCGCGAAGTACTTGGCGACGTCGTTGGCGATCGAGAAGGTGGTCAGCGCGCCGCGGGTGATCAGCAGCTGCTTGCCGACCTCGACGATCTCGATCAGCTTGGTGGGGTTGGAGTCGAGGTCGACCATGTTGCCGGCCTCGCGGGCCGCCTGGGTGCCGGTGTTCATCGCCACGCCGACATCGGCTTGGGCCAGCGCCGGCGCGTCGTTGGTGCCGTCGCCGGTCATCGCGATCAGCCGCCCGTCGGCCTGCTGTTCCTTGATCAGCTCGAGCTTGCGCTCCGGGGTCGCTTCCGAGAGGAAGTCGTCCACGCCGGCCTCCTCGGCGATTTTCGCCGCGGTCAGTTTGTTGTCGCCGGTGACCATGATCGTCCGGATGCCCATCGCCCGCAGCTGGTCGAAGCGGGCTTTCATGCCCTCCTTGACGATGTCTTTGAGGTAGATCACGCCGAGCACGCGCTCGTTGCGGGCGACCGCCAGCGGCGTGCCGCCCTCGCGGCCGATCCGGTTGAGCTCGCCGCCCAGCTCGTCCGGCGCGCGACCGCCTTCGGCGGCGATCCAGTCGGCGATCGCGTCGCCGGCGCCCTTGCGCAGGCGGGTGCCGTTGAAGTCGACGCCGCTCATCCGCGTTTCGGCGCTGAACGGGACGAAGGTCGGCTCGTGTCCGGCGAAGTCGTGCTCGCGGATCCCGTAGGTCTTGGCGAGGACGACGATCGAGCGGCCCTCGGGGGTCTCGTCGGCGAGCGAGGACATCTGCGCTGCGTCGGCCAGCTCCTCGACCGCCACCCCAGGCATCGGCATGAATTCGACCGCCTCGCGGTTGCCGAGGGTGATCGTCCCGGTCTTGTCGAGCAGCAGCACGTCGCAGTCGCCCGAGGCCTCGACCGCGCGGCCGGAGAGCGCCAGCACGTTGCGGCGCACCAGACGGTCCATCCCGGCGATCCCGATCGCCGAGAGCAGCGCCCCGATCGTGGTCGGGATAAGCGCCACCAGCAACGCGATCAGCGTCGTCTCGGAGAGTTCGGTGCTGGCGAAGAGGGCGAAGGGCCGGAGGCTGACGATGACGACGATGAAGACCAGGGTCAGGCCTGCGAGCAGGATCCCGAGCGCGATCTCGTTCGGGGTCTTGCGCCGCGAGGCACCCTCGACCAGGGCGATCATCCGGTCGAGAAAGGAGCCGCCGGGCTCCTGGGTGATCTCGACGACGATCCGGTCGGAGAGCACCTTGGTACCGCCGGTCACCGCCGAACGGTCGCCGCCGGCCTCGCGAATCACCGGCGCCGACTCGCCGGTGATCGCCGACTCGTCGACCGAGGCGATGCCCTCGATCACGGTGCCGTCGCCGGGGATCGTCTCCCCCGCCTCGACCACGACGACGTCGCCGCGGACCAGCTCGGAGGCCGGCCGCTCGCCGCCGTCGCGCAACCGCGCCGTGGTCTCGCTGCGCATCGCCCGCAGGCTCGCCGCCTGGGCGCGGCCGCGTCCCTCCGCCATCGCCTCGGCGAGGTTGGCGAAGACGACCGTCAGCCAGAGCCAGACGGTGACGGTGAAGGTGAACCAGGCGGGCTCGTGGCCGCCGCCGAGCGGCTGGCCGCCGAAGACCTGGATCAGCCAGGCGACGGTGGTGATCGCGGCGCCGATCTCGACCACGAACATCACCGGGTTGCGGACCTGGATGCGTGGGTCGAGCTTGACCACCGACTCCCAGATCGCCGGCCGCAGGATCGACCAGTCGAACAGCGAGCGCGACCGGTTCCGCTCTGGGCTGGTCTGGGTCGGCTGCTGGCCAGGGTCAGGCTGGTGCTCGGGCTCGAGCTGCGCGATTGGGGTGGTGGTGTCGGTCATTTCAGTGGTGCCTCTTCGTCGAGTGCGATGTTCAGTTCGAGCACGTTCACGCCGGGCTCGCCGAGCACTCCCAGCGAGCGGCTGTCGGTGTTCTCGGAGATCAGCTCTTCGACCCGTTCGAGCGGCAGGTGGCGGATCGCGGCGATCCGGTGCGCCTGGATCTCGGCGTTGGCTTCGGAGATCTGGGGGTCGACGCCGGAGGCGGACTGGGTCACCGCGTCGACCGGCACGTCTGCGCGGGTCAGCGCCGGGAAGTACGGCTTGTTCAGCTTCACGTAAGCGGCGAGTGCTTCGCGCACTTCTTCGCGGCCTTCGGTGCTGTTCGGGCCGACGTTGCCGAAGAAGGTGACGTCACCGGAGTATTCGGTCGCCGAGGGCCGCGAGTGGAAGTAGCCCTTGCCCTTGAATTCCTGGCCGATCAGGTGCGAGCCGACGACCTTGCCGTCAATCGTCACCTTCGAGCCGTTGGCCGCGCGGGGGAATGCCACCTGGGAGATCCCGGTGATCGCCAGCGGGTAGAGCAGGCCGAGGACGACGGTCATCGCGACGATTGCGATCACCGCGATGAGCAGATCCTTGCGCAGCCCGGCGGCCATCAGAACAACCTCCCGGAGAGCCCGTTGGAGACCGGGCCGAGGAGGATCGCCGGGAAGAAGGTGAGCGCACCAACCAGGATTACGATGCCGATCAGCAGGAAGACGAAGGTCGGGTTGTCGGTCCGCATCGTCCCCAGGCCGGCCGGCGAGACCTTCTTGCCAGCGAGGGCGCCGGCGACGGCCAGCACGAAGATGATCGGGGCGAAGCGGGCGGAGAGCATCACCGCGCCGCCAAGCAGATTGGCGAAGGTGATTCCGTACGCTTCGACGTTGCCCGGGGCGTGGGGCTGGAGGAAGCCGGTGTAGCCGGCGAAGGCGGAGCCGTTGTTGTTCGCCTGCGAGAGGTAGGCGTAGAGGTTCTCCGAGAACCCGGTCGGGTTGATGCCCGCGTACAACGACTGCCTTCCAAGCTCAGTCGCCGAGGCGAGACCGGCCGAGAGCAGTACCGCCAGCGGCGTGAACAGCACCCCGAGCGAGACCAGCTTGATCTCGCGCGCCGCGATCTTCTTGCCGAGGTACTCCGGGGTGCGCCCGACCATCAGGCCGCCGATGAAGACGGCGAGGATGACGTAGAGGAGCATCGAGTAGAGGCCGGCGCCGACGCCGCCGAAGATGACCTCGCTGAAGCCGAGGTTCGAGAAGGGCACGGCGCCGCCGATCCCGCTCAGCGACTCGAAGGCGGAGTTGACCGCGCCAGTCGAAGTGACGGTGGTGATCGCCGTCCACAGCGAGGAGTTGGCGATGCCGAAGCGCTGCTCCTTACCCTCGAGGTTGCCGCCGGTCGAGCCGTCGAAGGCGTGGGTGTGGAGACCGGCCGCGTGCTGCATCGGGGTGCCGTGCTGCTCGGCCATGTAGACGACGACGACGCCGGCGATGAAGAGGACGAACATCGCGCTGAAGATCGCCCAGCCCTGGCGCTGGCTGCCGACCATGCGCCCGTAGGTGTAGGTGAGCGCGGCCGGGATCATCAGCATCAGCAGCATCTCGACGAAGTTGGTCAGGCCGCTGGGGTTCTCGAACGGGTAGGCGGAGTTGACGTTGAAGAAGCCGCCGCCGTTGTTGCCGAGCTCCTTGATCACCTCCTGCGAGGCGACCGGGCCCTGGCCGAGGATCTGGGTGCCGCCGGTGAGGGTGTGGATGACGGTGTAATGGCTGAGGTTCTGGATCACGCCCTGCGAGACGAGGAAGAGGGCGCCGACGATCGAGATCGGCAGCAGCACGTAGAGCAGGATCCGCGTGACGTCCTGCCAGAAGTTGCCGAGCGACTTGCCGGAGCGGGCAACGATGCCGCGGATCAGTGCCACCAGCACGGCGATGCCGACCGCCGCGGAGACGAAGTTCTGCACCGCGAGGCCTGCCATCTGGGCGAAGTAGGTGAGGGTCGTTTCACCGCCGTAGTACTGCCAGTTGGTGTTGGTGAGGAAGGAGGAGGTGGTGTTGAAGCTGAGGTCCCAGGGGCCGGAGTGGAACCCCTGGGGGTTGAACGGCTGGATGCCCTGGGTGCGCAGGATCAGGTAGAGGAAGATCCAGAAGACCAGCGAGAAGACGATCAGGCTGCGGGCGTATTCCTTCCAGTCCTGACCCTCCGCCTCGGGCTTCACGCGAAACGCCCTGTAGGCAAGCCGCTCGATCGGCCCGAGGACGGCGGTCAGGAAGACGCGTTCGTTGCTGAACACCCGCGCCAGGTAGATGCCCACCGGCTTGACCAGAGCGACGAGGACGGCAACGAAGAGCGCGATCTGGATGTACCCCTGAAGCATTAGTGCCGCTCCGTGAACCCGCGCGTGCGGCTGGCGAGTGCCGCACCGAGCGGGGGTAGGACGCAGGGAGGCCGAATGGCAGCGCCATTTGGCCGACCGAGGACGACGCCCCGCGAAGTGTGTGCGGTGCCGCCAGGCGTGCGTGGGGGTTCGCGGAGCGGCACCTGCTAGAGGTTCTCCCCGCGCAGCAGCGCGTAGACGAGGTAGACGCAGACGAGGAAGGAGACGATCAGGCCGAGGACGTCGGCGCCGGTGAGCGCCGCGAGCGGGAGCGTCGGGCTCATATCCGGTCGATCAGGCCAATCGCCCAGTAGAGGAGAGCGAAGAGCCCGACCGCGAGGAGAATGGAAAAAAGGTCGGCGATCGGACTACCGCCGCCGGGAAAGATGTCTGCGCCTACGAACACCGGACGATCATGCGCCCCCGCCCGTCAAGGCCGCATGAACATCGGCGCCCCCCGTATACAGATTTCGTGAAGGTGCGGCTAGGCGGCGAAGCGGTAGCCGACGCCGGGGTCGGTGGTGACGTATTTCGGGCCGTCGGGCGGCTCGATCTTGCGACGCAGGTTGGCGACGTGGGCGCGCAGGACCTGCAGATCGTCTTCGTACTCGACCCCCCAGACCTCGACCAACAAAGCCCGGTGGGTCATCAGCCGGCCGCGGTTCTGGGCCAGCGTCCGCAGCAGCTTGAACTCGGTCGGAGTGAGATGGACCGGCTCGCCGTCCCGCCGCACGGTGCGGGCGGCGAGGTCGATCTCGAGACCGTCAGCGGTGATCAACGGGTCGTCGCCGTCGGGCCGCGCCCGACGCATCACCGCTTCCAGCCGGGCGATCAGCTCGCGCGGCCCGAATGGCTTGGTCACGTAGTCGTCGGCGCCGGCCGCGAGCGCCTCGACCTTGCGGTCCTCCTCGCCGACCGCCGAGAGGACGACGATCGGCACCCCGCTCCACTCGCGCAGCCGCCGCGTCACCTCGACCCCGTCGAGATCGGGCAGCATCAGGTCGAGGATCGCCGCCTCTGGCGGTTTCACCGAGGCGAGGTCGAGCGCCTGCTCGCCGGTTTCCGCCGGCACCGCCTCGAAGCCGGCGTCGCGGAGGATCACCCGCAGCGCCCGCAGGATCTGCGGCTCGTCGTCGCAGACCAGGATCCGCGGCTGGTCGCTCACGCCGGTGCCTCGTTCGCGGGCGCCTCGAAACTGACGACGAAGCTCGTCCCCTGCCCGGGCAGCGACTCGACCTCGATCTCGCCACCGTTGGCCTCGACGAAGCCCCTGGCGATCGCCAGGCCGAGACCTGAGCCGGTGCCGTGCCCGTTGGCGCTCGGGGCGCGGTAGAACGGCTCGAAGATCCGCGCCCGCTCGCCGGCCGGGATGCCGGGCCCGCGGTCGACGACGCGCACCACCAGCCGCGGCCCGACCAGCCGCGAGCGAACCAGCACCTGCTCGCCGCCGCCGTGGACGACGCCGTTCTCGAGCAGGTTGGCGAAGGCCCGCTCGAGCTGCGCCGGGTCGGCGCTGAGCGGCGGCAGGTCCTCGTCGAGCGCCAGCCGCACCTGCTCGGCGTCGGCACCGAGCGAGCGCCGCGCCGCCTCCAGCACCTCGGCCACCGCGACCGGCTCGCGGTGCGGCTCGGCGGCGCCCGACTCGAGCCGCGAGACGTCGAGCAGGTTCTCGACCAGCCGCGAGAGCCGGTGCCCTTCCTCGACCACCGCCTCGCTCAGTTCGCGGCGCTCCTGCGGCGTTGCGCTGGGCGAGTCGAGGGCGGCGCCGGCGGCGATGATCGAGGTCAGCGGCGTCCGCAGGTCGTGTGAGACGGCGCGCAGCAGGGAGGTCTTCAGTTCGTCGGAGCGGCGCAGCGCCTCGGCCTCGATCATCTCCGCCTGCATCCGCTCGCGCTCGCGCTCGAGCGCCGCCAGATCGGCCAACGCCCGGTCGGCCTCCTGGCGGCGGCGCTCGGCCTCGGCGGCGCGGGCGCGGGCGAGGTTGGCGAGGGTGCCGCTGGCGATCGCGACGAGAATGAAGATGAAGAGGCCGACGAGGTCGTGGTCGGCGCGCACGTCGAGCCGCCCGAGCGGGGGCAGGTGGAAGAAGTTGTAGGCGAGGCCGCTCACCACCGCGGTCGCCAGGCCGAGTCGCAGCCCCCAGACGATCGAGATCAGCAGCACCCCCGGGATGTAGACGATGCCGAGCGAATCGGGCGCCGCGATCTGTTTCAGCGGGTAGACGATCGCCGTCGCGACGGCGATCGCGAGCAGCGCGACGACCGCGCCGAGCGCCAGCGACGGTGGCTTTTCGCTCAGACGGAGCGTGGGCATAGGAGCCCAGCGTACGCCGCTGCGGCGCGGCTCAGGAGTAGTCGTTCCAGCCGGGGAACTCGCGCCCGGCGAACTTCTGGATCGCGGGAGCGTCCTCGCTGAAGCGGCCGCGCAGGGTCTCGGCGAGATCGTCGGGCAGCACCGGCTTCGGCGCCGGCGGTTTCTCCGGGTCGTGGACGACCTTCTCGACGATCCAGCGCATCGACTCGGGCAGGCGGTCGAAGTTGCGGTCGAAGGAGCGGAAGCCCGGCAGCTTGATCAGCTTCTCCATGAACTGGTATTTGTCGCCCTGCTTGGCGCTCGACTTCTCCCACTCGCGGTCGAACTGCTCGGAGGAGAAGGTCGGGTCGACGCCGGCGAACTCGAAGGCGCGGCGCATCGTCGCCTCGCGTTCGGCCTGCAGCTCCTCCTGGGAGATCACCGCGATCTGCTCGCGGTCGAAGCATTCGAGGTAGGGCTGTAGCTGCAGCCAGAACTTGGAGCGATTGACGTACTGGGTGTCGGGGCGCGAGAGCACCTCGACCAGGTCCCCCGTCTCATATCCGGCACCGGTCGCATGGACCCAGTGCGAGAGGATCCGCTTGATCGGGTCGCGCACCATGTAGAGCAGCTTCGCCTCCGGGCAGTGCTTTTTGATCCGCGCCGCGACCCCGTCGTAGCGGGGCAGGTTGGTGTAGTGCGGCGAGGACTCGCCCCGTACCGCGAAGCGGTCGTCGAAGCGGCTCGCGTACCAGTCGAGGCCGAGGTCCCAGTTCAGCTCCTCGACGAAGAAGTTGAGCTCCTTCGGCTTCGACATCTGCACTTCGGGATGGAGCCCGAGGTAGTGGTGGATGCTCGTCGTCCCACACTTCAGCCCGCCGATGATGATCAGATTCGGCATCGCCGCGTGGCGTTTGCGGCGCCGCCGCCAGCGGCTCTTGCGGTCGGCCGTGTAGCGCTCGCGGGCGCGCGCGCACATCCTCTCGTCGGAGAGGTCTGCGGCGGGGACGGAGGGAAGCGTGTGCGTGTCGGTATCCGGCACGAGCGTGGCTAGTCTAGCTGCGATGCCATTCGCCGACCTCGCCTCCAGCGTCGAACGCTTCTTCAACGCCGCGGCGGAATTCTTCCGGCACCTCTCGGAAATCCACTGGGGAACCTTCTTCCTTGCCCTGCTCTGCCTGCTGGCGATGCAGCTCTGCCGCGTCTGGGCCTGGCGCAACGTCCTGCGCGCCGCCTACCCGGACAAGCGGGTCGCATTTCTACCGCTCGCCGCCGCCTATCTGGCGGGGGCGGGGATCAACGCCGTGGTGCCGGCCCACGCCGGCGACGTCACCAAGGTCTTCCTCGCCAAGCGCCAGATCCCCGACTCCTCGTACCCCGCCGTCACCTCCTCCTTCCTCGTCCAGACCGTCTTCGATACGTCGGTCGGCATCCTCGTCCTGCTATACGCGATCTCACAGGGCCTGCTGCCGCCGCTGCCCCGGCTCCCCCACCTGCCCGCCTTCGAGATCTCGTTCTGGGCGAATCATCCGAAGACGCTCGCGATCACCGTCGGCGTGCTCCTGCTGGCGATCGTCGTCGGCACCTTTTACCTCGCGCGCCACGTTCGGCGCTTCTGGGACCGGGTCAAACAGGGCGTCGCCATCCTCACCGAACCGCGCCGCTACCTGCGCGAGGTCTTCGCCTGGCAGGGGCTCGGCTGGGTCTTCCGCTTCGTCGCCTTCTGGTTCTTCCTCAAGGCCTTCGGCATCGACGGCACGGTCGGCAACGTGATGCTGGTGATGAGCTGTCAGGCGATCGCCAACATCGTCCCCTTCACCCCCGGCGGCGCCGGCGCCCAGCAGGCTCTCCTCGTCGCCACCCTCAACGGCCCCACCCGCGCCGCCGTCCTCTCCTTCTCGGTCGGCACTCAGATTGCGATGGCCGCCTGGTCGGTCGTCCTCGGCTTCGCCGCGATCCTCCTCGTCTTCCGCACCACCGACTGGCGCGGCCTGATCCGCCAGGCTCAGGAAGACCAGGACCGCGAAGACGGCGCAGGCGGGGGCGGCGCGGGAGGGGCGAAACCGGCCGCGGCGGGCACCCAGACTCAACTCGACCATCCCGGGTAGCGGGGGATGACGTGCCACTGCCAGGGCGGCGCTTCGGCGGCGGGGAAGTCGTAGTGGTTGCGGCCGGGGAGGGTCTCGAGCGGGACCAGGGCTGGGTCCTGGTCGGCGCGGACTTCGAAGTCGGCGGCGGCCGCGATGGCGGCTGAGTCGGCGCGGCGGCGGACCGCTTCCCAGCCGAGACCAGGGCGGTAGAGCCACTTAGTAAACGGATAACGCCGAGCCGCCGCCTCAACTGCGAAGCTCAGCCCACCTTGCCTCAAATGGACGACGGCCCAACCGACGGTCCGCCTGGGCGGAGCCTCAAATCCGTGTGGGTAACCCTGACCGATGGCGAGGCGAAATCCCTCCTCGAAGCGCTGGAAGGCTGGCACGGCGAGATCGCGAAAGGCGGGCCCCGGCCGGGGTGGCACACGCACGTCACCGACGAGGTTGGAAACGAGTTGACTGTGGCAGTCGGTGAGCCAGAAGCGTCCGATTCCCGTCAGTCAGACCAACCGGGGTAGCGGCCTTCGACCTGCCATTGCCACGGCGGCGTTTCGCTCGCCGGGAACTCGTAGTGGTTGCGGCCTGGGAGCGTCTCCAGAGGCACCAGAGCAGGGTCGTCGCTCTTCAACAGTTCGACTCCGGCCGCGGCCTGAACATCGGCGCTGGTCGCGCGTCGTACAACCCGCTGCCATCCCAGGCCGGGGCGGTAGAGCCAGTAGGTGAGCTCGACCCAGCCTTCCGAGGCGCGGCGGTCGCGAAGCTCGGTGAAGGCGGTGGTGCGGCGGTTGGAGGCGGTCAGGTGGAGGCCGGCGGCAACGGCACAGCTTTCGCGGCGGCAGCGGCGGAAGTCGACCGGCACCAGGGGCAGGCCGGAGGGACCGGGGACTGCCGTTGGCGCTGGAGCCAGAGCGCGGGCGAGGCGAGCGAGCGGCCAGCCGTAGGCGGGGACGAGGGAATGGTGGCGGCAGTCGTCGGGCAGGCGCGGCGCGCAGGTCAGACGACGGCCGAGCGTCCCGGCCAGCTCGCGGCCGGCGTCGACATCGCCACCCGCCGCGACGGCGGCGATCGCGGCGATCAGCAGCAGCGCGACGAGCGCCGCCAGCCCGGCCTGCTCGACCGTCGCCGAGCCGCGCTCTCCGCGGCGCCGCTCCTCCCCTGCCTTGTGCATGTCCATGCCGCCGACGCTAGGCGGCGCCAGCGCAAGCGTGGTGCGCACTTCGTGCCAATTCGCGCGCACGGGTGACACGGCTCCGTCGCGGGCCTCGGCCGAGGCGGCCGGTCTGCTTTCATGGAGACATGGAGGGCAGCCCCTTCAACCTGTTTGGCGATCCGGACGAGTTCCGCGCCCGCATGGAGGAGCTCTCCGAGCAGATGCAGTCCTCGCAGCGCGTCGCCTGGGCAGACAACGCGATCAAGCTGGCGGTCGAGATGACCGTCGCCTCGATCAACCGCCTCGAGCTCACCGGCAACGCCGACGAGCAGGCGATGCAGGTCCGCGACGCGATCCGCGTCCTCTTCCCCGAGGCCGTGACGCTGGTCCGCGAGGCCCGCGAAGGCCTCAGCTAACGCCCTGGCCAGCTAGCGGCTGGGCTCACCGCCGCCGGACTCGGGCCGCTACAGCAGTTCGAAGCGCAGCTGGATCACCGCGCCGCGGCGGAACAGACCGCCGGCCAGCTCGACCGGGATCGCGATCGCCAGCGCCGGGATCGCCAGCACCGCGGTCGCGAAGTAGTCGATGCGGCGCTGCCAGGCCTTCGGCGCCGGGGTCGAGCGGCCGCGGCCGCTGGCACCGATCGCGACGTTGTGGCCGAAGGTGACGCTGTTCAGCAGCGTCTGCCAGGTCGCCGCCAGCGACAGTCCCGGCACCCAGCGGGTCCGCTTCACCACCTGGTCGCGGCGCGCCACCAGCCGCCGCACGGCCTCGACCGTGAACAGGTAGCGGGCGCCCGGCACCAGACCCGCCCAGCCGGCGCTGCCCAGCGCGCAGGCGTAGCTGTCGCGGTTGGCGATCCGCGGCCCGCTGCCGTCACCGAGAGTGCCGAGCTCGCGCAGCGCCTCCTCCGGCCCACCCGGCACGCCGACCACGCCGAGGCCGCAGCTCTCGCAACGGCTGACCGGTCCGGAGAGGCCCGGCCGGGTTGCGAGCCAGCCGAACAGCGGCTCGCCGCAGGCCGGGCAGGGAGGGTTTTCGGGACTCGCTCCCGCCTCGAGCGGGACGACAGGGGTGCGCAGCGACTCGGCCATGGCCTGTAGCGTACGGCGCCATGGCCACCGCCGGACGGCAGATAGTCGCCTGGGAGTCGCGCTGGTTCGTGCCAGTTGGGGTGGTCTCGTTCCTCGCGGCGATCCTGATCATCGCCTCGAACATCGTGATCGGCGGCCTCACCAACAACGGCCACCAGTCCGACTTCCTGATCTCGGCGAACGAAAACGCCGGCACCGTGGCGCTCTACGCGGGCCTGCAGGCGGTCGGCTTCCTGCTGCTGGCGGTCCCGCTGTACTTCCTCTTCCGCGCCACCGCGGCCCGCAGCAACCGCTTCCGCCGCCAGCTGGTCGGGGTGGTGATCGCGGCGCCGGTCTTCTTCGCGATCGCCGCGATCCTCACCGGCATCGTCACCACCGACGCCGCCGACAAGTTCGTCTCCGGCGAAGCCAAGCCGCAGATGACGAAGCAGGAAGCGGCCAAGGAATGCAACAGCGAACTGCAGGACAAGGGAAAAGAAGACTTCGCCAAGGAATGGGACGAAGAAGCCGGGGTCGCGCCTCTCGCGCAGTGCGAAAAACTCGAAGTCGAAGACGACCGGGCCGAACACGCACTCAGCAGCGCCAGCCTGCAGGGGCTGGGCTTCGGCTTCGGCCTGGCCGGCCGGCTCGGCTTCGCCGTCGCGATGCTCTACACCTGCCTCTACGCGATGCGGGTCGGCCTGCTTTCCCGCTTCTGGGGGTCGCTGGGGATGGCGCTCGGCGTCGCTTCGCTGATCCTCGCCCCCGAGTTCGCGCTGATCTTCTTCATCTACTTCGGCCTGCTGGCTATCGGCAAACTGCCCGGCGGCCGGCCGCCCGCGTGGGCCGCAGGCGAAGCGATCCCCTGGCCAACGCCGGGCGAGAAAGCGGCGCAGGAAATGCAGCCGCAGGACCCCGAGGCAGAGGTCGTCACTGCTCCTGAGCTGCCCGCGGGCGAGGCCGGCGCGCCGGGCGAAGAGGGCGCGAGCGGCGACGACAAACCGAGCGACGGCGGCTCGGGTGGGCCGCGGCGCAAGCGCAAGCGCCGCGGCTGATCGACTCCACTCAGCCGAGCGAGTTGAGCCCCGGCGGCGAGGACTCAGCCTCGGCTGCCGCGCGCTTGCGGTGGGTGCGGATCTCGCTGAGGATCCGCTCCAGCCGCGGCTCCGCCGAGGTGTCGACGTGGGTCATCGCGGCGGCGACGCCGGGATGGACCGCTGCGATCCGGTCGTGCATCGCCTGAGCGACGGCGCGGTAGGTCGGGTGCCCCTCGCGGCCCGAGCGCAGCTCGACCAGGTGCATCGCCTCACGGGCGTTGAGGTCGAGGACGTAGCGAATCCGGTAGGCGAGGCTGAGCGCGTAGGGCGCCAGCTCGAGTTGGCCCTCGCCGCGCAGCCGCTCGTACTCGTTGCGGGAGATCTCCAGCCCGCGCTCGAACTCGCCGCCGACGCCGGCCTCGTGGACCTCGTCGGGGACGCCGGCGCCGAGGTCGGGGCCGAGCCGCTGCCACTGGCAGGTCAGCAGCCGGTGCCGCTGCAGGTCGCGGAAGGCGCCGTAATCGGAGACGATCTCGAAGCGGTAGCGGAGCGCCTCGAAGCCGCGGCCGGGGCGGTGGCGGCGGTTGGCCCGCTCGCCGACCATCGCCGCCAGCAGCTCGGCCCGCTCGGCCCGGTCGAGGACGTCGATCCGCGCCAGGATCTCGGTCTCCGGCGCCCCCGCTGCCTCGAACAGGCAGGCGGCGAGCAGGTCCTCTTCTGAGCCGTCGACGTGCAGCAGCTCGACCGAGGGCGCGCCCTCGCCGTCGCCGCGGCGGTCGAGGCCAAGGCGGGCGACCCACTGCTCGGTCCGCTCGCGGCGGGCCTCCAGATAGGAGATCCACTCGCCGCCGCGCTCGGGCCGGTCGACCCGCGAGACGAAGCTCGGCATCACCCGCTGCAGCTCGGCGAGGATCATCGCGCCGTAGTCGCGTGCCTCCGGCAGCGGCGAGGCGAGCAGCCGCATGATCAGCTGCTCGTAGGCCTGGCCGGAGGCGTAGATGCCGACGTGGCTGAGGGTTGCCGCAGGCAGCAGGCCGCGCAGCAGGTCGAGCGCCTTGGCGCGGATCGAGCGCCGCCAGGCTCCCTCCGGCTCCTCGTCGCCGCGCGGCCAGCGCTCCGCCGCCCAGCTCTCGACCGCGGTAAGCGAGCGCGAGTAGATCGCGAACAGCTCGTCCATCGCGGCGGCGAAGGGCTCCCCCAGCTGCTCGTCGCGGTAGAAGCGGTAGCCGCCGCCGGGTAGCTCCTGGTCGTAGGGGATGTAGCGGGTCGACTGCTCGAGGTAGGCGGCGAGGCGGCCGCGCTGCAGCAGCTTGGTGAGCACGTTGGAGACCCACTCACAGGCGACGTGGGCGCCGCCGACCTGGGCGATCGAGTCGTCGCCGTAGCCGAGGAAGACGCGTTCGTAGAGGCCTGCGGCGCGGGCACCCTCCTCGGCGTCGAAGGGGCGGCCGTCGGCCGGGGCGTCGGCGGCGAACTCCTCCAGATAGAGCCGGCGGACCGTCCCGGAATATCGCGAATAGCGGGCAAAAAGTGCCCCCTTGACGGTCTCCGGCAGGTTGACCAGGGCGAACACAGGCCGGTCGAGGTTGGTGAAGTGCGGCGCCAGCAGGCGCTGCTCCTCGGGGGTGAACTGTTCGACCGGGTAGCGCACGGGTTGGCCATCGTAACCCCGCCTCCGGCTGCTTCGCGGAGGTGAAATTCACCGAAGACGCACGCTTTTCAAATCTTCAGTCACGAACCTTGACGGCAGCGGGAGCGGCGCGCTTTGGTGGCCGCGATGACGGCGACGAAAGCGATACCGGCCCGGCGAGCGGGCATGACCCGGGCGGTCCCCGCGGCAGCCGCGGCGGCGGTCACTGCCCTGGCCCTGCTCGCCCCTGCCTCCGCCCACGCCGGCCCGGGCTCGCCGCGCACCGCGATCGTCTCGCTCGGCGACAGCTTCATCTCGGGTGAGGGCGGGCGCTGGCTCGGCAACGGCTCCGAGCCGTTCGGCACCCGCTCGGGAACCGATCGCGCCGCGGTCGACTGCGACGCGCTCGGCTTCTGCGAATACGAACCGGAGCGGATCTACGGCGGCAGCGAGGAGAACGAGTGCCACCGCTCCGACGTCGCGCCGATCCGCAGCGCCCCGATCGCCGTCGATGAGCACGTCAACCTCGCCTGCTCGGGCGCCCGCGCCCGCAACCTCTGGCCCAGCGACCTGGGCGGTCGCCCCCACTTCGGCGAGCCGCCCGAGTCCGACCGGCTGGCCGAGGTCGCCCGCCGCCTCGACGTCCGCCTCGCCCTGGTCACGGTCGGCGCCAACGATGTCGGCTTCGGCGAACTGGTCGCCGGCTGCGCCCTCGACTGGGCCCGCAGCGACCCGGCGGCGCCCGAGCTCTGCCACGCCTACGCCCAGGATCAGATCGATACCTTGCTGCCGCGGGCGCGGCACCGGGTCGCCCGCGCCCTGGTCGGCGTCGAGCGGACGATGCGCGCCGCCGGCTACCGGCGCCGCGACTACCGCCTCGTCCTCAGCGGCTACACCTCGCCGTTCCCCGCCAGCCGCTGGCTGCGCTACCCCGAGACCGGTTGGGGCCGGCTGACCGAGGGCGGCTGCCCGCTCTGGAACGCCGACGCCGACTGGGCCGCCGGGGACGGGATCGACTCGATCGTCGCCGCCCTGCGCCAGGTGGCGGCCGGCGCCGGCGCCGAGTTCCTCGACCTCCGCCACGCCCTCGACGGCCACCAGCTCTGCGACCGCCGCTCGCACCGGGTCGGCGCCGCCGGCCCGAGCGAGGCCGGAGCCGAGTGGATCCGCCGCCTCTCCTTCGCCCAGGGGACGACGCGCGAATCGCTTCACCCGAACGCGTACGGCCAGCGGGCGATCGGGCGGTGCTTGGCCCTGCTGTACGGGCGGCCGCGCGGCGAGTGGTCTTGCTGGGCCAAGCCGGGGCGGCCGATCGAGGAGGCGATCACGATGGAGCCGCTCGGTGGGGCCTAGGTACGGTCACGCGGCCGGCTCGCCGCCGACTCACCGCATTTGGCGGCCAGACTCCGTCCCTTGTCAGCCAAAAAATGGGGGGTGGGGACCCCAGACGTTCGTTGGGCGAGCGTCGGAGGGGATCCTGCCGGCGATCGCCTCGCCAAACCCTGATCCCTCGCCGTCCCTAGCCCGGCGGGGCCGCCATCATCTCCACCCTCTGCCCACCCTCCAGCGTCACGACACTCCGTGCTACGCCCCAGTGCTCGCGGTGCCGCACCGGCTCGAAGTCATGCTCGCGCAGGCGCTCCAGGGCGGCGTCGAAGTCGGGGACGTCGACGGCGACGTGGCCGCGCGGCGGCACGACCGGGTCATCGTCGTGCATCAGGTGGATCTGGGTGCCCTCGCGCTCGACCCAGGTGAAGCCCTCGGCGAGCGAGGGCGGCGGCTCGACCCGCTGGAAGCCGAGCAGCTCGAAGAGGAGGACGGCGCGCTCGACCTCGGCGGGAACAATCTCGATGCCGGCGTGCTGAAGCATCAGAACGGCAACGAGATTAATGCCACCGCGACGACGATCGCGGTCGACCAGGCGGTGATCTCGGCGACGGTCCGGTTGTCGAGGCCGTAGGCATGGGAAACGACCATCGCGCTGAGCCCGGTCGGCATCGCGATCAGCAGGCGGTAGGTGCTCGGCAGGTCTATCAGCGGCGCCGCCAGGGCGGTGAGCAAGGCCGGGGCGAGGATCAGCCGGGCGACCAGCGAGAGCAGCACCGTGCGGGTCAGCGGCGGCGGGATCGGCAAGGTGCCCTCTTCGGCGTCCTCGGCGAGGGTTGCACCGACCGCGAAGAAGCCGATCGGCAGCAGGCCGATGACGGCGACCTGGGCGATGTCGACGAGCGTGGCGGGGGCAAGAGAGGACGGCGCCAGGAGGCCGAGGATGGCGGCGTAGAGGGGCGGGTTGCGGGTGAAGAAGGTGACCACTCGTTCGTTCACGGTCTCGCCCGCCTTGGTTCCGAACGCCGCTCCCACCGCAAAGGCCCCGAGCAGTAGGAGCGGGCCGCTGACGAGGGCGTCGTAGAGGACTGCGGTCGAGAGGTGGTCCCGGCCGAGCAGCGCGATCGTCAAGGGGAAGCCGAGGAAGGCGGTGTTGACGACCATCGTCGCGACGATCACCGCGCCGACCTCGGCGCGGCGCAGGTTGAGGAAGCGGCTGGCGACGAACCAGACGAGGGTCGCGGTGGCGGCGTTGGTGAGCAGCGCGAGGAGGATGCCGGCGCCCTCGTCGAGGTCGATGTGGGCGGCCGCGAGGTTGAGGAAGTAGACCGGCGGCAGGATCACGTAGAGGATCAGCTGCAGGCCGCGCCGGGCGGCCTCGGCGGCGCTCCGCGGCCAGCGGTGCTCCGACCAGATGCCGAAGCCGGTCGAGGCGACGATCGCCGCCGCGGTCAGGAGGACGCCCATAGAGGGCGGGTTCTATCCGTTAACCGAAGATCGCGGCGCCGGCGTGCGAGGCGAAGTCGACGAGCGGCTGCGGGATGACGCCGAAGAAGACCGTCGCCGCGGCGCAGAGAACCGCCGGGGCGAGCAGGTAGAGGCGGCGGCCGGCGTCGGGGTCGATCGGATCGGCCTCGGGCGCGGCGCCGGCGATCGCCGGTTCGCCGCCGGGAGCGGCGGCTTCGGAGTCGGGGCGCATCCACATCGCCGCCACCACCCGCAGGTAGTAGACCAGCGAGATCATCGTCCCGACCGCGATGAAGACCGCCAGCCAGGTGTAGTCGCCTTCGACCAACGCCTCGATCAGGTAGAGCTTGCCGATGAAGCCCGCGGTCGCCGGGAAGCCGGCGAGGGCGAACATCGAGATCGTCAGCGGCCAGGCCAGCCAGGGTCGCTCGGCGCCGAGCCCGCGCAGGGCGCGGATGTCGTCGCCCCACGGGGTTTCGCGCTCGCGGGCGATCACCACCGCGAAGGCGGCGAGGTTCATGAAGAGATAGGCGGCGAGGTAGAAGACGAGAGCGCTGACCCCCGATTTGGAGGCGACGACGACGCCGCCGAGCATGTAACCGGCCTGGGCGACGCCGCTGTAGCCGAGCAGTCGCTTGAGGCTGTCCTGGCCGATTGCGCCGAGGTTGCCGACGACGATCGAGATCGCCGCCAGAACCGCCAGGGCCGGCTGCCATTCGCTGCCCTGGTCGCCGAGCGCGACGTCGAAGAAGCGCAGGAAGACGGCGAAGGCGGCGGCCTTGGTGGCGACCGCCATGAAAGAGGTGATCGGGGTCGGCGCGCCCTGGTAGACGTCGGGCGTCCACTGGTGGAAGGGGGCGATCGAGGTCTTGAAGGCAAGCCCGACCGCGCACATCCCGATCCCGACCAGGATCAGCGGGTCGCCGAGCACGCCGCCCTGGGTGATCCCCCTGGCGATCCCCTCGAAGTCGGTCGCGCCGGTGCCGCCGTAGAGGAAGGCCATCCCGTAGAGCAGGGTCGCCGAGCCGAGCGAGCCGACGATCAGGTACTTGAGCCCCGACTCGAGCGAGCCCTCGCGGCGCAGGTTGGCGGCGCAGAGGATGTAGAGCGGGATCGAGAGGGTCTCGAGGGCGACGAAGAAGGTGACCAGGTTGTCGGCTGCCGTGAGCATCACCATCCCCAGCACCGAGCCGAGCAGCAGCGCGTGGTACTCGCCCGAGCCAATCTGCTCTGTCGCCGGCTCGCCGAGCGAGAAGAGGACGGCGAAGGCGGCGGTGAGGATCGCGATCAACGAGATCGAGATCGCC
>Ga0068862_100001080_pt1 | contig 26041 bp, 27 predicted proteins | sample KBSSwiS52_FD_66598 | JGI IMG/M metagenome (GOLD analysis project Ga0068862, IMG submission 66598) | Switchgrass rhizosphere microbial communities from Kellogg Biological Station, Michigan, USA - KBS Switchgrass S5-2 | ecosystem: Host-associated > Plants > Roots > Rhizosphere > Soil ... | reverse complement strand
ACCGATCCCGAGATGCGCAAGCGCTACAGCTTCGGCGTCGGTGTCGAGTCCGACTGGACCGAGGGGTCGAGCTACAAGGCGAGCGTCCCCGGGGTGGTCGACATCTCGAGCGGCGAGAACGTCGAGGTCGACCCGCCAAAGCGGCTGGTCCAGACCTTCAAGGCGCTGTGGAGCGAGGACGTCGAGAAGGAAGGCACCTCGCGCGTGACCTGGGAGATCACCCCGGTCGGGACCTCGGCGCAGCTGCGGGTCACCCACGACCAGCTCGGCGACGGAGCCAACAACGAACTATGGGGCGGCTGGCCCATGATCCTCTCGGGGCTGAAGACGCTGATCGAGACCGGCGAGGACCTCGATACCCCGGGGTCGTTGCGGTACGCGGGCGCCAGCGGCTGAGGAGCGGGCGAGCGACGGATCCGCGCCAGGGGTCAATGGGGCGGGGAGGACGGCCGAAGAGGTGCGGGTGAAACCGCGCCCCAAGAGGCTCCTCCTCGCCCTCTGCGCCCAGCTGACGCTGAGGCCCTGGCCGCCGCCGACCTACTCCTCGGCGACGGCCTCCATCGTCGCCAGCAGCGAGTCGACCAGCGAGGGGACGTGGTAGCCACCCTCGAGCACCAGCCCGAGCGGCGCGCCGGTGTCGCCGGCCATCGCCTGCACCCGGCTTGCCATCCCCGCGAAGGAGGCGGTCTCGAGCTCGCAGCTGGCGAGCGGGTCGGCGCGGTGGGCGTCGAAGCCGGCCGAGACGAGGACCAGGTCGGGATCGAACGAGGCCGCCGCGGGGGAGACGACCTCGTCGATCAGCCCCAGCCACTCGGCCTCGCCGCTGCCCGGCCGCACCGGGAGGTTCAGGTTGTACCCCTCGCCGGGACCGGTCCCACGCTCGTCCGCCGTGCCGGTCCCGGGGTAGAGCGGCATCTGGTGGATGCTGATGAAGAGGACATCGGCCCTGTCGTAGAAGCAGGCCTGGGTGCCGTTGCCGTGATGGACGTCCCAGTCGAGCACCATCACCCGCTCGGCGCCTAGCTCACGGCGCGCCAGCTCGGCGGCGATCGCGACGTTGCCGAACAGGCAGAAGCCCATCGCCCGGTCGGGTTCGGCGTGATGGCCGGAGGGCCGGCAGGCGCTGAGCCCGACCCGGTGCTCGCCGCCGAGCAGCGACCGCGCCAGCTCGCAGGCGCCGCCGGCGGCGTGGCGCGCCGCGCGCAGAGACTCTGGGACGATCGCGGTGTCGGCGTCGATCTGCCCACCGCCGGCCTCGCAGAGGTCGCGCACTTCGCGCAGCAGCCGCTCGGTGTGCACCGCCTCGATCAACTCGTCGCTCGCCGCTGGCGCCTCGCGCCGCTCCCAGCCGAGCCAGTCGCGCTCGGCCAGCGCAGCCTCGATTGCGACGATCCGCTCCGGCGTATCGGGGTGCCGGGGCATGAACGGCCGCGGATCGTGCTCGTGGCTGGCGGGGTGGGTGATCAGCAGCGGCATCGGCGGATTACACCTGATGCGTAGGTCTGGGACCGCGCCGCCCGAGCGAGGTCCCTGCAAATTCACACCGGGGCGGGTTAGGCTGTGACGCTTCGGGCACTAGGTAAGTGACGCATGCCAAGCCTCTCCGACATCCCCGGCAAGGACCTGGTCACCGGGACCGGGCGCCGCGCCGGCAAGGCCGCGATCGGCGCCGGGGTGGCGGTGATCGCAATCGGCGGCTATGTCGCCCGCCGCCTGGTGCGCCGGGGCAGGGGAGAGGAGGGAGCAGTCGACGCCGATCCGATTGCCGAAACCCCGACCGCGCCGCCCGGTTCGGAAGGGAACGGCACCGCCACGGAGGCGGCGGCAGAGAGACCGGCGCCGGCGCCGAAACCGCCGCGCCCCGACCCGCCGAAACCGGCGCCGCCCGAGCCCGAGCCGCCGGCCCCGGAGCCGCGCGCCAAGGCACCCGAGCCGGAGCCGATCGAGCCGGCCGATGCGCCCGACGCGCCGGAGCCGACCGCCGAGGACTAGCCCGATCCCGCCCTCAGTCCGGGCGCAGGTGGAGCGGCTCGAGGCCGAACTCGCGCTCAAGCCGGGCGGCGATCAGAGAGCGGTGACAGGCCTCGGCGTCGCGCTCGACGCACAGCAGCACCGGCAGCGACTCGGCTGCCAGCGCCGCGAGCGGCTCGAGGTCGGCGGGGCCGAGGATCGCCTCGGTGTAGAGCCGTTCGTACTCCTCCGATAGGTGGGTGCGGCTGCGTTTGCCCTCGCCCTCCTCGGCGTCGGCGCGGTACTGGGCCTGGCGCATCGCAGTGGTCGGCGCCAACTCCTTGTGGTGCTCGTATGAGATCCCGGCCTCGGCGAGCGCCGCCTGCAGCCGCTGGGAGTTGGCCCAGGCGTACTCGGGGCCGCGAACGCCGCGCCGCTGGCGCACGTCGACCACGAGACCGACGCCGGCCTCGCGCAGCGCCGCGAGAAAACCCTCGGCGTTGAAGCCGTACACCCCGATCGTCGCGATCCGCGCCGCCACGCGCCGATCCTCTCAGACCGCGGCAGGTCTCAGGCGGTCTTCGGCGGGTCCGGCTGGGCGCGCGGCTCGAGCTGGATCTCGCGCTCCGCCCGCGGCCGGCCTTCTTCGATCTCGACGTTGCGCTCGAGCTCGGCGTTGAGCTGGTGGCCGAAGAGGATCACCAGGTTGCTGATCCAGATCCAGACCAGCAGGGCGATCAGGCCGCCGAGGGTGCCGTAGGTCTTGTCGTAGGAGCCGAAGTTGGCGACGTAGATACCGAAGCCGGCCGAGGCGAGGATCCAGACGACGATCGCCACCAGGCTGCCCGGCGTCACCCAGCGGAAACCGCGCAGCTTCGCGTTCGGGGAGGCGTAGTAGAGGATCGCCAGCATCAGCAGGAAGACCAGCGCCATCACCGGCCACTTGGCGACGTTCCAGACGTCGACAGCGGTCGAGCTGATCCCGAGCGGATCGGCGATCGCGGAGACGATCGGGCCGGTGAGGACGAGCGAGAAGGCGAGCAGGGTGACCATCACGATCATCGCCAGCGTCACCGCCAACTGCAGCGGTCGCAGCTTCCAGAACGGCCGCCCCTCGCGGGTCTCGTAGATCACGTTTGACGCGCGCATGAAGGCGCCGGTGTAACCGGAGGCCGACCAAATTGCGACCAGCAACCCGAAAAAGAACGTGAAGCCGGCGGTGCCGCGGCTTTCGGTGACCGATTCGATCGGCCCCTTGAAGGTTTCCGCCGCCGACTCGGGGCCGATTTCGGTGATGATTTCGGTCAGGCTCGAGGTCGTCGATTTGGGATCGCCGAAGATCCCGATCAGCGAGACCATCGCGATCACCGCCGGAAACAGCGAGAGCAGCGCGTAGTAGGTCAGCGCCGCCGCCCAGTCGGTGAGGTTGTCCTCCTGGAACTCGCTGACCGTCCGCTTCAGCGTTGCCCACCACGTTCCCATGCCTCCCCGGTTCCCGGGGAGGGCGGAAGTCAATCCGCGGCAGGCGGCGCCAGCATCGGCGGCGACTCGAAGTGGAGCTGGCCCCAGGTGGCGCGGATCGGCAGCTCGCCGGAGGTCTCGAGCCTCTCCTTGGACTCGCGGTGGATCGTCGTGACGGCGTCGAGCACGCCATTGAGCAAGTCCACCATCTCTAACCAGCCTTGCTCGTCGACTTCCATCGCCAGCCAGGAGAGATGACGGTCGAGTCGAGAGTCGAAGGTCTCGCGGTGCACCGCGCTCTCAGCCCGGGCGATCAGTTCGTGCAGCACGAACTGCGACAGTCCCTGCCGTTCGGCAGGCGACATCTTCGCCCAGCGGTCATCGGGGAAATAGGCGCGGGCCGTCGCCCGGCAGACCATTTCGGTGCTGCCGCGTCGCGAGTGCTGTTCGACAACCTCCAGCACTCCGGCATGCCGCAAAACGCGGAAGTGGTAAGCCAATTTTGAGATCGCCAGGTGCCGGTCCATGCGCGTCAGCTCGGAGATCAAGCCCTCGTCCACGAACTGCGCCACGCTCATGTTCCGCTCGGCGAGCACGTCGAGGATGCGGATCCGCCACGAATGGTGCAGCGCCTCGAACAGATCTCTCTCTCGACCGGGTGATGGCAGCCCAGACTGCACATCCCTCCTAGCTGCGTCCGCCCCCTGCCGCGTCGACATTGCCCCATCCCCCTCCGATCAGTCTAGGAACCCCGAGTGTTAGAGCATATCCCACCTGATCCCGCGTTTGCGGACATTAAGTCGCAATTGAGACGGACGAAATGTTGCGTTTTATTGGTGAAGCAGATTCCATCGGTCTGCATCAAATGCAGAGCGATGGAAGGGGTGACGCGAATGCTGATCGCGAAATGCGATCCGATGGTCCCAGCCTGGGCCACCACCAAGAACAACTAGGGCTAACGGCCCCTGCGCGCGGTCCGTATGCGGGCCAGCCTGCGGGCCGCGCGCTTATCCGACTGCTTACTCGATTGAAGCAGCCTCGTCGAGCACTTTAAACTATTTGTTCGCGAGTTCCCGAATCGTTCCCTCTCCGGACGGCGATTTGCCCGCCCAAATGGCGGGGGCATTTCCCTCAACTTCTGCGACCTTGCTCAGCGGGTGCGGGCGGCCAGGTGCGCCAGCAGCCCGTCCATGCCGCGCTCGGCGTGGACGCGGCGCTGCTCTTCGGCGCCATTGCCGTCGCGGAGGATCTGCTCGAGCTCGTCGAAGGCGTCCTCGGTGCCGAGCTCGCGGGCGTAGGGGCGGCTGGCGTCGAGCACCTCGCGGGCGACCTCGCGCGCCGGCCGCGGCGAGCGTTCGTCGAGCAGGATCCTCGCCTCGAGGCCGTGGCTGGCCGCCTGGAAGTAGGACTCCTCGAGCGCCTCGCGCTCGAGCTCGAGTGGGCTCGGGCGGTCGAGCTCCTTGGCGGCGATCGCCTGGATCAGCGCCGCCAGCGCCACCGAGGTGGCGGCGTCGGCCTGGATGTCGACGGCGCGCACCTCGACCGTGCCGAGGTTGGGGTGCGGCCGCACGTCCCACCAGATGTAGGTGTAGTCGTCGACCCCGGCGGCGGCGATCAGCTGGTCGGCGACGCGGCAGAAGTCCTCGTAGTCGCGGAAGCGGCGCGGCACCTGGAAGCGCGGATAGGCGCGGACGACCTGGGTGCGAGCGCTGGCGTGGCCGGTGTCGGCGCCGGCCCGGAAGGGCGAGTTGGCGGCCAGCGCGCTCAGCACCGGCAGGTAGAGGGTGTAGGCGTTGGCGAGGCGCACGGCGGTCTCGGGATCGGAGATGCCGACGTGGACGTGGAGGCCGCAGGGCGGCGTGTTGAGCAGGTCGCCGAGGTCTGCGCGGACGACCTCGTAGCGCGGTTTGGCGATCAGCTGCGCCTCGCCTTCCTCGGCCGGGTGCAGCCCCGAGCCGAGCAGGCGAACGCCGTCGCGGGCGATCGCCGCGCGCGCTTCGCGCAGCTCCGCGAGTGCTTCCTCGGCCTTCAGGCACACTCCCGTCTTCAACTCGATCTGTTCGGTGAAGATCTCCGATGAGACGCGCTCGGCAAGCGGGCCCGAGAGGCCGTCGAGGACGAGCTCGGCGCTCGGCACCAGCCCCAGTGTCTCGGGGTCGACCAGCAGCAGCTCCTCCTCGACCCCGAGGGAGAGCGGCGGCGAGCTGCCGAAGCGGTGCGCGTAGGGGTTGGTCAAGGACTCGGGCATGGGGACGAAACGGACGGGAAGAGCCTCTTTACCCGTGCTCCATCAGCCTATGCGCGTCCGCGGGCCGCGCGCAGAACCTCCCAGCCCTCGCCCGAGAGCGCGACGTAGCGCCGCCCCTCCGGTGTGCGCCGCAGCAGCACCAAGCCGCGGTTGGCGGCGCGCGCGAGGCCGCGCTCGAGGTCGCGCCGCGAGACCCGCGGCAGCCGCGGGTGCAGTTCGGCGGCGGTCGTGAAGCCGTCGTCGGCGACCGCGGCGATCGCCTCGAGAAGCTGCTCGACCTTCAGGCGTTTCCGCATTATCAGAACCAGACGTGGCTGAACTCGAGGCCGGCCGGGCCGACCTCGAGCAGGCCCATCGAGGGACGCGGGGCGCGGCGCCGCTCGGTCGGGCTGCCGGGATTGAAGATCTGGAAGCCGGCCAGCTCGCCCTCGCCGGCTTCGAGCAGCGGCATGTGGCTGTGGCCGAAGACGACCGCGTCGGCCGCGGGGAAACGGCGCCGCAGCCGCTGCAGCCGCCCCTCGGCGGGGCCGGCGTCGTGGACGACGGCGAGGCTGCCGCTGTCGCCGAGGCCGACCGTCGCCGTTTCCGCCAGCAGCGAGCCCAACGCCGGCTCGTCGACGTTGCCCCGGACGGCATGCAGGCGCGGGTTCAGGGCCTTGATCTCCTCCAGGGCCGAAAGCGCCCAGAAGTCGCCGGCGTGGACGACCGCCTCGGCGCCGCGGACGAGCTCTTCGCAGCGCTCGGGCAGGCGGCGGGCGCCACGCGGCATGTGCGTGTCGGCGATGATCGCAATCACGGGATCCGATTCTGAATGGCCGGCAAGTCGAAACTCAGTGAGTACAAACGCAAGCGGGATTTCGCGAAAACGAAAGAGCCTGCGCCGAAAGCACGTAAAAGTCGCAAATCCAAGGCGCCTCGTTTCGTCGTCCAGGAACACTCGGCCCGCCGCCTGCACTGGGACCTGCGCCTCGAGCACGAGGGCGCCGCTGCCTCCTGGGCGATCCCCAACGGGATCCCGATGAACCCCAAGGAGAACCGGATGGCCGTCCACACCGAGGACCACCCGCTCGAGTACCTGACCTGGGAGGGCGAGATCCCGAAGGGCGAGTACGGGGCTGGGACGATGCGGATCTGGGACCGCGGCACCTACGAGCTCGAGAAGTGGACCGACGCCAAAGTGATGGTCGATTTCCACGGCGAGCGGCTGCGTGGCCGCTACGCGCTGTTCCGCACCGGCAAAGCCGAGAAGGACTGGATGATCCACCGGATCGACCCGCCCGAGGAGGTCGCCGATCCGTTCCCCGAGCAGGTCGTGCCGATGCTGGCCAAGCTGGCGCCGTTGCCCGCCGACGACTCGGGCTGGGCGGTCGAGGTGAAGTGGGACGGGGTGCGGGCGATCGCCTACTGCCGCCCCGGCCGGCTTGAGCTGCAGACCCGCAACCTCAACGTCGTCACCGATTCCTACCCCGAGGTGCGCCGGCTCTCGCGCCAGATCGGCGCCCGCGACGCGGTCCTCGACGGCGAGCTGGTCGCCTTCGACGATCAGGACCGGCCGAGCTTCGAGCGCCTGCAGCAGCGCATCCACCAGACCGCCGACGCGATCGTGCGACGGCGGATGAAAACCCACCCGGTCACCTACCTGATCTTCGACCTGCTCTACCTCGACGGCCGCGACCTTAAGGACGAGCCCTACACGGTCCGGCGCGAACTGCTCGAGGGGCTCGGCCTCGAGGGCGAGAGCTGGCAGACGCCGGGCTACTCGGTCGGCCACGCCAAGGAGCTGCTGGCGGCGGCGGCCGAGCGCCAGCTCGAGGGCATCGTCCTCAAGCGGCTCGACAGCCGCTACGCACCCGGGAAACGCACGGGATCCTGGCTGAAGGTCAAGAATCTCGGACGCCAGGAGTTCGTGATCGGCGGCTGGCTGCCCGGCGAGGGACGGCGCCGCAACACGATTGGCGCGCTGCTGCTCGGCTACCACGACCCCGAGGGGGACGGCGGCGAGCTGCGCTACGCCGGCAAAGTCGGCACCGGCTTCTCGGAGCGCGACCTGAAGGAACTGCTGGCCCGACTGCGCCCGCTCGAGCGCGACTCGAATCCGTTCGGCCGCAAGGGGCCGAAAGGCGCCCACTACGTCGAGCCGGTCCTGGTCGCCGAGGTCGAGTACCGCGAACTGACCGGCGAGGGGATGATCCGCCACGGCGCTTTCAAGGGGCTGCGCGAGGACAAGCCGGCGGCCGAGGTCGAGCTGGAGCGGGTGATCGAGGAGGCCGGCAGCAGCGCGGGGAAGGGCAAGGGATCGAAGAAAACGCTGATCGAGGTCGAAGGGCGCGAGCTGGCCCTCTCCAACCTCGGCAAGGTGCTCTACCCCGAGCCCGGCTTCACCAAGGGCCAGGTGATCGACTACTACGCGCGGGTCGCCGAGGTGCTGCTGCCCCACCTGCGCGGGCGGCCGCTGACGATGAAGCGCTATCCCGACGGGGTCGAGGGGAAATTCTTCTACGAGAAGCGCTGCCCGCCGCACCGCCCGGAGTGGGTGCAGACCGCCAGCATCTGGAGCGGCCGCAACGAGGGCGACATCGATTTCTGCCTGGTCGAAGACCTGCCTACCCTGATCTGGGCGGCCAACCTCGCCGACCTCGAGCTCCACACCTCGCTCTCCCTCGCCGCTGCGATGGAGACGCCGACCGCGATGGTCTTCGACCTCGACCCCGGCGCCCCGGCCGACGTCCTCGATTGCGCCCAGGTCGCAATCTGGATCCGCGGCCTCTTCGACCAGCTGGGCCTGCGCTGCTACCCGAAGACCTCGGGCTCGAAGGGCATCCAGCTCTACGTGCCGCTCAACACCGAGGTCAGCTACGAGCGAACCAAGCCGTTCGCCAAAGCCGTCGCCGAGACGCTCGAGACCAAATTCGGCGACCGCGTCATCTCGCAGATGACGAAGGCAAAACGGGCCGGCAAGGTGCTGATCGACTGGAGCCAGAACGACCGCCACAAGACGACGGTCAACGTCTACTCGCTGCGGGCCAAAGCGCGGCCGACCGTCTCGACCCCGCTCGAGTGGGAGGAGCTCGAGGCGGCGCTCGCCGCCGGCGACGCCGCGCGGCTCGTCTTCGATGCCGACCAGGTGTTGCGCCGCGCCAACGAGAAGGGTGACCTGTTCGCGCCACTGCTCAGCGAGCGGCAGCGTCTGCCCGAGTCGGGCTGACACCGGCCCCCATCTAGGCTTGGACCATGGCCCTGCCGTCGGCAGACCCCGTCCGCCACCGGCGCCAGCAGCGGCGCCGGGCGCTGATCGGCTGGATCGGCGGGGTGCTGATCGTCGCCCTGGTCGTCGTCGCCGGGATCGCCGGCGGCGACAAGAACGACGACGAGTCGAGTTCGGTCCCGGCCCACGTCGGCGGCCTCTTCGACATCACCTCGGAGCAGTTCGACGATCTCCACACCGGCGAAACCGAAGGGGCGGTGCTCGACCAGCTCGGCAAGAGCGGCTCGCCGGAGGGCCAGACGCCGATCGAAATCATCGACCTGTTCCCGACCCACGACGACTCGGTCTCCTGCTCCTACTGGCTGATCTCCGACCAGGAAGAAACCGCCGCCCGGCTCTGCTTCTCGCGGCCCGGTCATATCCTGCGGCAGAAGCTCGAGCGCGACCTCTCGGAAGTGATCGAAGGCGAAAGCGAATCGAGCATCCGCGCCTGACACGGTTGCGGTTGTCCGCGGATGGCGGGGGCCGAAGCGTTCGGGCCGGGAGCCGGCTGGGTAGGTGGCCGGCATGGCCTCCGCCTACGCAATCGTCGCCGCCGACCGGGTCGAAGACGCCTACGCCGGCACCGATGTCCCCGGCGAGTTCCGCCGCCTGACCGATGCGCTTGGCTCTTCGCAGGTCGCCCTGACCATGATCCGGGTGCCGCCGCACTCGGACTTCGAGCAGGGGACTGGCCACCGCCATGAGCAGACCGAGGAGCTCTACATCGTCACCCGCGGCACCCTGACGATGCGCTTCGGCGACGACGTCCATGAGATCAGCGCCGGCACCGCGGTGCGGGTCGCGCCGGACACCGTCCGCTCGCACCGCAACTGCGGCGAGGAGCCGGTCGAGGTCTGGGCGATCTCGCGCAAGCAGGACGGCGGCGACGCGACCAAGGTCGATGATTTCTGGGAGGCCTCGCCGGAAGCGGCGCAAACGCGGTAAACCTCCCTCCAGATGGCGAGCGAGATCGAGCGCAAGTTCGTTGCCGAAACGTTCCCCGTGGAGGCGGCCGGCGCCCCCGCGGTCGCCATCGAGCAGGGCTACCTGGCGGTCGACGAGGAGTTCGAGGTGCGGCTGCGCCGGGCCGGCGGCGAGCGGCTGCTGACCGTCAAGGGCGGCCACGGCGAGAGCCGCGAGGAGGTCGAGGTGCGGCTCTACGCCGAGCAGTTCGAAGCGCTCTGGCCGCTGACCGAGGGCCGCCGCCTGCGCAAGACGCGCTACCGGCTGGGACTCGGCGGCGGCCTGGTCGCCGAGGTCGACCGCTACGAGGGCGGGCTCGCGGGGCTGGTCGTCGTCGAGGTCGAGTTCCCCTCGGCCGAGGCGAGCCGCAGCTTCAAGCCCCCGCCCTGGCTCGGCCGAGAGGTGACCGGCGACGCCGCCTACGCAAACCAGACCCTGGCGATGAATGGAACCGGACTGGACGGGGAAGGTGAGAGGGGAGAGACTGAGCGGCCTATGTATCACCACGGCAGCGCCACTTACAAATTGGAGACCGACGAGTCAGCGCCCACCGGGCTGCAGCGGATCGCGGCCGGCCGTGCCCGCAAGGCACGGAAGAAGCTCGGCGAAGTCGAGCAGGACGGCGCGGTGGCAATCCACGGCGCCCGCAAAGACCTGAAGAAGCTGCGCTCGGTGCTGCGGCTGATCCGCCGGCAGCTCGGCGAGAAGGCCTACCGCGCCCAGAATCGCCGCTTCCGCGACGCCGGCCGGCTGCTCTCCGACACCCGCGACGCCGAGGTCAAGGTCGAGACGCTGGCCGACCTCGAAGAGCGTTTCGGGGCGGAGTTCCCGACCGCCGCCGCCGAGCCCTGGCGGCGCGACCTCGAGCGCGAGCGCTACGCGGCGGCGGCCGACGCAGGCGGCGACGTCGCCGAGCGGGTCGAGGAGGCAACGGCGATGATCGAGGCCGGCCGTGACGAGCTCGCCGCCTGGGACCTCGGCAAGGACTCTTGGAAGCTGGTCGAGCCGGGGCTGCTGACCGCCTACGCCGATGGCTGCGAAGCGCTGGCCGAAGTCCGCGACCAACCGAGCGACGAGGGCGTGCACGAATGGCGCAAACGCGCCAAGGACCTCTGGTACCAGCTGCGGATCCTGAAAGAGCTGTGGCCCGAGGTGCTGGGGGAGACTGCCGACCAGGCCCACGACCTCGCCGACCGGCTCGGCGACCACCACGACCTCGCGGTTCTCGCCGCCGACCTCGAGACCCGCGACACGGTCGAGCCGGAGGCCATCCGGATGCTGATAGAGCGCCGCCAGCAGGAGCTGCTGGCGGGCGCGGTGGCGATCGGCGAGCGCCTCTACGCGGAGAAGCCGAAGGCCTTCGGCAAGCGGATCAAGGCCTACTGGAAGGTCGCGCGGGCCTAGGAGGGACCAGCCGCGACCCGCGGCGGCTTCAGCGCAACCGCACCACCAGCTTGTGGTGCGGGCTGGTCGCCTGCTCCTCCCAGATCGCGCCGACCTCGTCGAGCGGCCGCTCCTCGACCGGGACGACGATGTTGCCGGCGGCGGCGTGGCGGGCCATCGCCGCGTAGGCCTCGCGTTTGACCTCGCGCGGGGCGAGGAAGTTGGTGTGGCCGACGATCCGCCCGAGCCGGTTGCGGAAGTCGCGGCCGGGCAGCGCCAGGGTCTCGCCGGCCGCGTTGCCGATCGCGATCAGCCGGCCGTCGCGGTTGAGCGCCGCCAGTGCCGCCAGCGCGGGTTCCCCCCAGAGCGGGTCGACCACGACGTCGTAACCGCCGCCGACCGTCTCGCGCAGGCGCTCGGCGAGGTCGCCCGCATCGCCGAGCTGAACCACCGCGTCGGCGCCGAGGTCGTGCCGGGCGCGCGCGAGGCTGCCCTCGTCGCGGGCCGCCGCGACCACCTTGCCGGCGCCGAGCAGCCGGGCAGCCTGCACGGCGCACTGGCCGACGACGCCGCTGGCACCGAGCACCAGCACGTCCTCTCCGGGCCGAAGTTCGGCGCGCCAGGTCAGCGCCAGCCAAGCGGCGAGCCCGGCGACGCCCAGGGAGACGGCGAGTCCGGGATCGAGCTCGTCCGGGATTTCGATCAGCGACTCGCGCTCGACCAGCGCCCGCTCGGCGATCGAGCCGAAAGGCGCAACCGGCGTGTCGAAGTAGTAACGGCTGCCGTCGAGCTCGCCGACTCCCTCGATGCCAGGGACCGAGGGATGCTCGCGCTCGCGGACCGGCACCTTGCCGGCGGCAATCGCCAGGTCGATCGGGTTGACTCCGGCGACCAGCACCTCGAGGACCGGGTTCTCGCCGTCGGGCCGCGGGTCCTCGAACTCGCTCGGCGCCGGCGGCTCGCCGCGCGCCGTCAGGACCGCCGCTCTCATGGCCGCAGCGTACCCCTGACGGGGTCGGGCGAATCCCGTGGGTCGTCTCGCCGCGCGGGGTACTCTGCGGCGATGAGCGATCCGGCCCGCGCCCTGACCGGCGGCTGCAACTGCGGCGCCGTGCGCTTCGAGGTGGGCGAGCCGCTCCAGAGTGCCCTCGCCTGCTGGTGCCGGCGCTGCCAGCGGCGCACCGGGACCGGCGGCGGCCCCAACGCCCGCACCGCGCGCGGCTCCTTCCGGCTCCTCGGTGAGGAGACCGCGGTCGGAGTCTGGGACCCCGGTGACGGCGGCTGGGAGAAGGTCTTCTGCAACTGTTGCGGCAGCCAGATCTGCTCGCGCGACCCTGGCGACCGCGCCAAGGTCAGCGTCCGCTTCGGCGCCTTCGACGGGGACCCCGGCATCCGGATCAGTGCCCACCAGTTCACCGCCTACGCCGCGCCCTGGGGGCAGCCGCCCGACGACGGGCTGCCGCGCTACCCGGAGCGCGCCCCGGCCGACGCCGGCGGCTCGCACGCCACCGAGTAGTGGGCGAGATCCAGATCTTCATCGCCGCGCTGCTGGTCTCCGTGGCCGTCCTCAACGCGCTCGCCAACTGGCTGCGGGTGCCCTACCCGATCGTCCTCGTGATCGGCGGGCTGGCGCTCGGGCTCCTTCCCGGCATCCCGGAAATCGAGCTCGACCCCGACCTGATCCTGCTGATCTTCCTGCCGCCGCTGCTCTACTCGGGCGCCTTCTTCGCCGACCTGACGGCGCTGCGCTCTGACCTGCGGACGATCTCGCTGCTCTCGGTCGGCCTGGTGCTGGCGACCACGGTGGCGGTCGGGGTCCTCGCCCACCTCGTGATCGGGATGCCGGTCGCGCTCTCCTTCGCGCTTGGCGCGATCGTCGCCCCGACCGACGCGATCGCCGCCACCTCGATCCTGCGCCGGCTCGGGGTGCCGCGGCGGATGGTCAACGTGCTCGAGGGCGAGAGCCTGGTCAACGACGCGACCGCGCTGGTCGCCTACAAAGTCGCGGTTGCGGCGGCGGTCGGCGGCAGCTTCACCCTCGCCGAAGCCGGCCTGCGCTTCCTCGGCGTCGCCGCCGGCGGCATCGCGATCGGCTTCGTCGTCGGCTGGATCGTCGCCGCGATTCGAATCCGCACCGACGACCCGATGACCGAGGTGACGATCTCGCTCTTCACCGGCTACGCCGCCTTCCTGCCCGCCGACGAGCTCGGCGTCTCGGGCGTCCTCGCCGCGGTCACCGCCGGCATCTATCTCGGCTGGCGCGCGCCCGAACTGGCCTCGCCGGAAACGCGGCTGCAGAGCTACTCGCTGTGGACGATCCTGATCTTCCTGCTCAACGCGACCCTGTTCGTGCTGATCGGGCTGCAGCTGCCGGTGATCGTCGACGGCCTGCAGGAGAGCGGCATCGACGCCGGCGAGGCGATCGGCTACGCGGCGCTGATCTGCGCCGCCGTCGTCATCGTCCGCTTCGCTTGGGGGTTCGGGGTGACGGCGGTGATCCGGGCCCTCGACCGCCGCCCCTCGCAGCGCGAGCGGCGGGCGGACTGGCGCTTCCGCGTCGTCGCCAGCTGGGCGGGGATGCGCGGCGCCGTCTCGCTGGCGGCGGCGCTGGCGCTGCCGCTCACCACCGACGCCGGCGAGCCGCTGCCCGAACGCTCGCTGATTCTCTTCATCACCTTCGCGGTGATCCTCTTCACCCTGGTCGGCGAGGGGCTGACGCTGCCGCTGGCGATCCGCGCCCTCGGCGTCCACGAGAGCGGCGAGGAGGAAGAAAACGAGGAAGTGCGGGCGCGGCTGCTGGCCGCGGCGGCGGCGCTCGAGCGGCTCGAGGAGCTGGAGCGGGAGGAGTGGACCAACCCCGACACCTTGACCAAAGTCCGTGCCCTCTACGAATTCCGCCGCCGCCGCTTCAAGGTCCAGGCCGGAAAGATCGAGGACGAGGACGGGATCGAGGACCGCTCGCTCTCCTACCAGCGGCTGATGCACGAGGTCTACACCGCCCAGCGGGCGGCCTTGGTCGGGGTCCGCGACCGCGGCGAGGCCTCGGTCGACGTCCTCCGGCGGATCGAGCGCGAGCTCGATCTGGAGGAGTCGCGGCTCGAGGTTTGAGCCGGCTAACGTAGTGGCCCGCCGATGACGTGTCCCAAATGCGGAGCCCCGATGCGCACCCACCGCCGCAACGGCGTCACGATCGAGCAGTGCACGAAGTGCCACGGGATGTTTCTTGATGCGGGTGAGTTTGAGCAGTTGTTGGGGGCGGAGAGGTCTTTTCTGGGGGAGAAGCCGCCGAAGGCGAATAGCTGAGGGGGGATTCGAGGGCGGCGCTTGGGAGGGACCCTGGCCCCTTCGCGGATCTAGGGACGAGCGCTGCGCCAGATCGGCCGAGCGCTACGCCACCTCGGCCGAGCGCCTCAGCTCCCGGCGAAGGGCTCGACCCGGAAGGCTGAGCGGGTCGGGTTCGAGGACTTGTAGAAGGTCGCCGTCTGGACGCTGATCTTCCAGGGGAATTCAAGTTCGCCTTGACCGAGGAAGCGGGTGAAGAGGACGGCGGCGCGGTTGCAGGTGATGCCGGTGCCGGTGGGCTGGTAGAGGAGGTACTTGCCTTTGGGGAAGACGAGCGGGCCGACCGGGGCGTTCGAGTTGACGGTGAAGGTGTTGGGGCAGAGCTTGCCGATCAGCGGGTTCGAGCCGCCTTCTTCGGAGCCGCCGGTGCGGGCGACCGAGAAGCCACCCTGGCTGGCGCGCGTGAACGACGCTTTGCCGCTTCCCTGCGGAACCACTTTCCAGGGCGCCGGCAGGTTGCCGTCGTAGTCCTCGAGGAAGCGGGCGAAGAGTTTCGAGGCTTCCGAGCAGCTGAGGCCGACGTCGTCGGTGGTCACGGAGTAGGTCCCGGCCGGCAGGCTGGCGGCGCCGATCCGGTCGTTGTGGAGGACCTGGAAGCTCGGGCAGGTCGCCGCCGCAGCCTTTCCCGCGCCGCCGAGCGCGAGCGCGATGAGCGCCGCCGCGAGGGCGAGCACGCCAAGCAGCGAGCGCTTCCTGAGGCCGAGGGGGACGAGCACGGCGGGCAACCTATCAGCGGACCGGGACGGCTCAACCGTTCGTCCTTGATACGGCATATGCGTCCTTAAGACGAACGCACCGCCTCAGCTCCGTGGCGTCGGGGCGATGCGGTCGAGCTCCGCCAGGTCCTCGGTGCTCGGCGTCCAGCGCAGCGTTGCCACGTTGGCCCGGACCTGCTCCGGCTTGGTCGCGCCGGCGATCACCGAGGCGACGGCGGGCTGGGCGAGGAGGCCGGCGATCGCGACGTCGATCGGCTCGATCCCGCGCTCGGCGGCAAACCCTTCGATCGCCTCGACGACGTCGAACTGGGCTTCGGTGCCGGGGATTCTGCTGGCCAGGCGCGTCCCCTCGGGCCCGCTCTCGCCGCGCTTGTACTTGCCGGTCAGCAGGCCGCTTTCAAGCGGGAAGAAGGGGAGGATCGAGACGCCGAGCCGCTCGCAGGCCGGCGCCACCTCGGCCTCGATCTCGCGTTCGAGCAGGCTGTAGTGGTTCTGCAGGGTGACGAAGCGGGGCAGTCCGTGCTCGCGGGAGACCTGGTCGGCCTGCTCGAGTTCGGCGGCGCTGAAGTTGGAGCAGCCGATCGCTCCGACGATGCCTTCGGAGATCAGCTCGCCGAGCGCCGCCAGGGTCTCGGCGATCGGCGTCACCCCGTCGGGTTCGTGGTACTGGTAGAGGTCGATGTGGTCCGTGCGCAACCGCCGCAGCGAGCCCTCGACTGCCCAGCGCATGTAGTCGCGCGAGCCACGCGGCAGGTCCGGCGCGCTTTCGGCCTCGGCGCCTCGCACCTGCATCCCGAACTTGGTCGTCAGGACGTACTCCGCGCGCCGCCCCGCCAGCGCCTCGCCCATCAGGCTCTCGCTGCCGCCCCCGCCGCCGTAGATGTCAGCGGTGTCGAAGAAGGTGATGCCGGCCGCCAGCGCCGCCTCGAGGACCGCGGCGGTCTGCTCGGCGCCGATCCGGCCACCGAAGTTGTTGCAGCCGAGGCCGACCGTGGAGACCTCGAGCTCGGAGTCGCCGAGGCGGCGCGTTGGCAGGCTGGTGGGGGGCGATTGCAACGACATTCTTTTCTCCATTTCGGGCGGCCCGGCGCGGCGCTGGGGATGTAACAGCGGCGAATATTCCTGTGCCCGGCCTGCGTAGGATTGGGCCGAGCGATGCCCGAACCAGTTAAGCGCAACCAGCGCTACATGCCCGGGCTCGACGGCCTGCGCGCGATCGCCGTCCTTGCAGTAATCGCCTTCCACCTCGGCTTCGGCTGGGCGCCCGGGGGTCTGCTCGGGGTCGGGATCTTCTTCACGCTGTCTGGCTACCTGATCACCGACATCCTGCTCAACCAGCTCTCGCAGCGGGGCCGGATCAAGCTCGGCAGCTTCTGGCTCGGCCGTGCTCGCCGCCTGCTGCCGGCGCTCTTCGTGATGCTGGCGATCGTCATCTTCTGGGTGACCGTGTTCGGGCCCGCCCAGCCGGACCAGTTCCGCAAGGCGGTCGTCTCGGCGGTCTTCTACGTCAACAACTGGGAGCAGATCTTCGCCAACGTCTCCTATTTCGCACGCTTTGCGCCGGAAGGCCCGCTGAACCATCTCTGGTCGCTCTCGGTCGAGGAGCAGTTCTACATCTTCTGGCCGTTCCTGCTGCTGATCGGGGTGAAGATCGTCCGCGAGCGGCCGCTCGCCTCGGGGGTGCGGCCGCGGCTGGCGCTGGTGACGATCGTCCTGGCGCTGATCTCGATGATCGAGATGGCGATCCTCTACCACCCGAGCCTCGACCCCTCGCGGATCTACTACGGCACCGACACCCGGGCCGGCGGCCTGCTGTTCGGGGCGGCGCTGGCGATGGTCTGGCCGAGCCGCCGCCTCAGCCACAAGATCACCCCGCAGGCGCGCGACATGCTCGACGGAATCGGCGTCCTCGGCCTGCTGATCATCGTCGTCATGGTCTGGCGGGTCGGCGAGTTCTCGGCCTTCCTCTACCAGGGCGGCTTCGTCGTTCTCTCGCTGGCGACGGTGATGGTGCTGATGCCGCTCGCCCACCCGGCCTGCCGGCTCGGCCGCTTGCTCGGGGTGCGGCCGCTGCGCTGGGTCGGCGTCCGCTCCTACGGGATCTACCTCTGGCAGACGCCGGTGATCGTCCTCACCGCCGCCAACGCGCAGAACCCGCAGGACGAGGGGCTGCTGCGCAAAGCGCTGCAGCTGGCGGCGATCTTCGCGATCTCGGCGCTCTCCTGGCGCTTCATCGAGGAGCCGATCCGCCACGGCGCGATCGGCCGCTTCTTCGCCCGCCGCCGCGCGGTCGGCTGGGGCTGGTACACGTTCGTGCCGGGGATGCGGGTGGCGATCGTCGTCGCTGGGGTGCTGCTGGTGGTCGGGGTCGCCGGCATGGCCGGTCTCAATGCCGCCAGCGCCGAAGGCGAACAGACCCGGGTCGAGCAGGCGCGCGCCGCCGGCACCGACAAACCGGTGCCGCTGACCAAAGCGCAGGCCGAAGACTCGACTCGCACTTCTTGCAAAGACGTCGTCCACATCGGCGACTCGACCTCGGAGGGGCTCGATTCGGCCGAATACCTACCCGACGCGAAAGAGCGGATCCCGTACCGCTACCACGAGGTCGGGGTCAAAGAGGTCCACATGGAGGTCCAGGGCGCGACCTCGATCGAAGAGCGCTTCGAAGAACTGCCCAACGCCCAGGAAGTCGCCGAAGCGTGGAAGGCCGAAGGCTTCAAAGGCTGCTGGGTGCTGGCGCTGGGGACCAACGAGGCGGCCGACGTCGCCGCCGGCTCGAGCGTCGACGAGCGCGAACGGATCGAGAAAATGATGGCGATCATCGGCACCGAACCGGTGCTCTGGGTAAACGTCAAATCGCTCCCCCAAGCGCCCGAAGCGTACTCGCCCGAAAACATGAAGAAATGGGACGAAGAAGTCGAAAGAGCGTGTCTGACCTACCCGAACATGCGCGTCTACGACTGGGCCGCCGACGTCAAAGACGCCTGGTTCATCGACGACGGCATCCATTTCACCTCACCTGGATACGCTGCTCGCGCACAGCTGATCGCCCAGGCTCTGGCTCACGCCTTCCCGGAGAAAGGAGATTCGCCCGGGGGAGCCAAATGTGTCGTCAGCTGAGGGCGGGGTAGAACTCCCGCCTCAAATGCCACTCAACTGATCCAGTCAACTTCACGACGAAACCGAAACGACGGGAGAACAACCCATGCCCGATCCGAACCAGCGCGACGCCAAGCTGATCCAGTACCTGCAGGAGGCCTACGGCAACGAGCAGGAGCTTGAACTGGCGCTGCAGGCTGACCTGCTGCTGACCCCCAAAGGCAGCTACCAGAAACGCCTCAAACAGCACCTGAAAGAGACGAAAGCACACGCGAAAGCACTGCAGCGCCGGATCAAGCAGCTCGGCGGCGGCGGCACCACGGTGCAGAAAATCGTCGGCAAAGCGACCGCGGCGGCGAAAGCGCCCCTGCACGCGGTGCGCGGCTCCGGCGAGCAGGAGAAACTGCTGAAGAACGCCAAGGACCAGTACAACGCCGAGCAGGTCGAGATCTCGACCTACCTGGCGCTCGAGACCTTCGCGACCCGGGTCAACGACGCCGAAACGGCGAAAATCGCCCGCGACATCCGCCGCGACGAGGAGCGGATGGCGAAATTCCTCCTCGGCCAGGTGAAACAGCTCGCCAGCGCCGTCGCCGTCGCCGAGGTTCCCGCCTCCCAGCGCCGCGCGCCGAAAAAAGCCAAACGATCCAGCGCCAAACCGTCGACGGCCAAACCCGCGGCGAAAAAATCGACGAAATCGAAATCGTCGGCGAAAAAATCTACGGCGAAAAAATCATCCGCCCGCAAATCGAGCGCCAAAAAATCGTCAGCGAAAAAATCCAGCGCCCGCAAATCCACCGCGACGAAACCGCGCAAAGCAAAAGCTGAAAAAAGCGCGTCGCGGAAATAACCAGGCGCCGCCCCGCGCCGGCCTGAACCGCCGGCGCGGGCTTCGTTCAGCTCAATCGAGACACTCGATCTCGACCGGCTCGATCTCGCCGGCAGGTTCGAATCCCAAGATCCTGCCGTAGAAGTACAACTCGGCCTCGAGACACCGGATGTTCGTCTCCGCCTTGCGGAACCCATGCTGCTCGCCCTCGAATGCGAGGTACGCGTGCGGCACGCCGTTCGCCTTCATCGCCGCCACCATCGTCTCCGCCTGGTTCGGCGGCACGATCTCGTCCTCCAGCCCCTGGAAGAGGATCACCGACGAGTGCAGCTGGTCGACGTGGTGGATCGGCGCGCGCTCGCGGTAGAGGTCGGCGCGCTCCGGATAGGGGCCGATCAGGTAGTCGAGGTAGCGCGACTCGAACTTGTGGGTGTCGGCCGCCAGACCCTCGGTATCGGCGACCCCGAAGTAGCTGGCACCGGCGGCGAAGTCGTCGTGGAACACCAGGGCGCAGAGGGTCGCGTAGCCACCGGCCGAGCCGCCGCGAATCGTCAGCCGCTGCCCGTCCGCGTCGCCGGCCGCGGCGAGGTGCAGGGCCGCCCGCACGCAGTCTTCGGTGTCGACCACGCCCCAGGTGCCCTTCAGCTTCTCGCGGTAGGCACGGCCGAAGCCGGTCGAGCCGCGGTAGTTAACGTCGATGATCGCGAAGCCGCGGCTCGTCCAGTAGAGGAATTCGCGGTTCAGGTGCGGCACCACGTTGGAGGTCGGCCCGCCGTGGCCTTCGACGATCAGCGGCGGCGCTTCGCCCGCCGGCGCCTCGAACTCGGGGTTGGTCGGCGGGTAGTAGAAGCCGTGCGCGACCTCGCCGTCGCTGGTCGCGAACTCGACCGCCTGCGGCACCGGCACGTAGGCCGGGTCGACCGGTTCCTCGTCCGCGCCCCGCACCTCCTCGCGCTCGCCGCTGGCGAGGTCGTAGACGACCACCGCCGGCTCGGCCTCGGGCGTGCCGGCGACGAAGGCCACGCGGCCCCCGCGGCCGACGATCGAAGGAAAGACGAAGTTCGTGTAGGGGAGCCCGAGGTCGCGCAGCGGGCCGCCCTCGCGATCGCGGACGAAGAGCTGTTCGGTCGCGCCCTCGGTGCGGACGAAGACGATCGCGCCACCCTCGAGGAAGGTGTAGGTCGAGCCGCCGAAGAGCCACTGCGGATGAGCCAGGTCGGCCTCCTCAGCGGTCAGCAGCTCCTCCTCGCCGCTCTCGGGATCGACCGCGTAGAGGTTCCACCAGCCGCTGCGGTCGGAGACGTAGTACAGGCGCCCGTCCGGTCCCCACTCGGGCTGGAAGATCGACTCCTCGGGGCCGCCGGCCAGCTTGCGCGCGGCGCCCGGGTCGGCGAGCGGCAGCGTCCACAGCTCGGTCCCGTCCCAGGGCATGTTCGGGTGGTCCCAGCAGGTGAGGGCGAGCGTCGCGCCGTCGGCCGAGAGGCGCGGGAACGAGTAGAAGTCGCGCCCCGCGGCGAGCACCCGCGCCTCGCCCTCGCCGCTCAGCGGCAGCGCCACGATCTGGTTCTCCGGTTCGCCACCGTCGGCCGGGTGGATTTCGCGCACGCAGACGAGCGTCTCGCCATCCGGCGCCAGCCGCATGTCGGCGTACTGCAGCGCTTTGGCCTCCGCCGGCTCCGGCGTGATCGCCACCGCGTCACTGCCGAGCCGCCGCCGATATAGCCGCTGGTCGCTGAACTCGGCGTAGACGACCACATCGGGCGCCACCAGGGTCCAGGCGCCGCCGCCGTACTCGTGCACGCGGGTGCGGGCGTTGGCGCCCGCGGGAGTCGCCTCTTCGGCCTCCGCGCCCTCGGGCCGCCGCATCAGCGCCGTGCGGCCGCCTTCGTCGGGTCGCAGCTCGGCCCACCAGAGCGCCCCGTCCTCGGCCAGCCGCGCGCCGCTGCGCCGCCCGCCGCCGCTGGCGACCGCCTGCGCGGAGATCGGCGACTCCCAGGAGCCGTAGGGCGCGACGGTCGCCACCGCTACGCCGCCTCCTCCTCGACCGCGACCTCGCGCAGCCGGTGGTCGGCGACGTCGTAGACGAAGCCGCGCACCCGGTCGCGGTGAAGGAGGAAGGGGGATCGACGCACCCGCAGGATCGACTGCCGCACGTCGGCGTCGAGGTCGGTGAACGACTCGATCGCGAAGGCGGGCGCGATCCCCGATGTCTCCATCAGCTCGGTGCGGAAGCCGTCGTCGGTGATCTTCTGCATCCCGCAGTCGGTGTGGTGGATCAGCATCACCTCGCGGGTCCCGAGCCGCCGCTGCGAGATCGCCAGCGAGCGGATCACGTCATCGCTGACGACGCCACCGGCGTTGCGCAGCACGTGCGCCTCGCCCGGCTCCAGCCCGAGCGCCGCGAAGACGTCGAGGCGCGAGTCCATGCAGGCGACGATCGCCAAGCGCAGCCGCGGTTCGATCGCGTCGTGGCTCGCCGGCAGCGAGCCGGCGAACTCACGATTGTTATCGAGCAGCTGGTCGACGACTTCCACGCGGCGGAAGCCTAATGAGGCCCGACGGCTATCGTCGCGGAGCGATGCAGCTCGTCGAGGGAATCGAGATCAGGCCGGCCGCCGAAGCGGACGTCGAGGCCGTCTTCGCGCTGATCCTCGAGCTTGCCACCTACGAGAAACTCGCCGACCGGGTCTTCGGCGACGCCGAGGTGTTGCGGCGGACGCTGTTCGAGCAGCGCGCCGCCGAGGCGCTGCTGATCGAGGACGCCGGCTCCGGCGAGGCGATCGGCTACGCGATCTTCTACGTCACCTTCTCCAGCTTCGAGTGCCGCTCGGGGATCTGGCTCGAGGACGTCTACGTCAAGCCCGAGCGCCGCCGCGGCGGAATCGGCCGCGCGGTGATGGAGCACCTGGCGGGGCTGGCGCTGGAGCGTGGTCACGTCCGCTTCGAGTGGTGCGCGCTCGACTGGAACCAGCCGGCGCTCGACTTCTACGACGGCCTCGGCGCGACCCGGCTCGACGACTGGACCATGCTGCGCCTCGAGCGCGACGGGATGGAGCGCCTCGCCGCCGTCCGCGGGTCTGCCGCCAAGGGCTCAGCCGCCGGCCCGGCGCAGCAGTAGCTCGCGCTCGGCCTCGTTGCCGGCGAGCTCGGCGGCGCGGCGGAATTCGGCCTGCGCCTCCTCGCCCCGACCGGCCCGCTCGAGCAGGTCCCCGCGGACGCTGGGCAGCAGGTGGTAACCGGCCAGCGCCGGCTCGGCTGCGACCGCGTCGACGATCTCCAGTCCCTGCTCGGGCCCCAGCGCGATCCCGATCGCGACGGCGCGGTTGAGCTCGACGATCGGGGAGGGGGCGACGCTGGCGAGCACTCCGTAGAGCGCCGCGATCCGCACCCAGTCGGTCTCCTCGGCGGTCAGCGCGGCGCCGTGACAGGCAGCGATCGCCGCCTGTAGCCCATAGGGGCCGAGCGGCCGCGGCAGCGCTTCGGCCCGCTCGAGGGCGCGGCGACCGCGGACGATCAGCAGCGGGTCCCAGCGCGAGCGGTCCTGGTCGAGCAGCAGCACCGGTTCGCCGCCGGGACCGAGGCGCGCCGCCAGTCGCGAGGCCTGGATCTCGAGTAGGGCGATCAGCCCGTGCACCTCCGGCTCCTCCGGCGCCAGCTCGGCGAGGACGCGACCGAGCCGCAGCGCTTCCTCGCAGAGCGAGGGACGCGTCCAGTTCTCGCCGCCACTCGCCGCGTAGCCCTCGTTGAAGACCAGGTAGATCACTTCGAGCACCGAAGGCAGGCGCTCGTCGAGCTCGCTGCCGCGCGGCACCTCGAAGCCGGCGCCGGCCTCGCGCAGCGTCCGCTTCGCCCGCACCAGCCGCTGCGCGACCGTCGACTCCTTGGCGAGAAAGGCGCTGGCGATCTCCGCCGCGGTCAGCCCGCCGAGCAGCCGCAGGGTCAGCGCCACCCGCGCCTCGCGGGGGAGGACGGGGTGGCAGCAGGTGAAGATCAGCGCCAGCATGTCGTCGCCGACCTCCTCTTCGGCGGCGAGATCGAACTCGATCGGCTGATGCTCGATCCGCAGTCCGGCCTCGCGCACCAGCTCCTCCTGCTTGCGCTCGAGCGTGCGGTCGCGGCGGACGAGGTCGATCGCCCGGTTCTTGGCGGTCGCCATCAGCCAGGCGCCGGGGTTGTCGGGGACGCCGTCGCGGGGCCAGCGCTCGAGCGCGGCGAGCAGCGCGTCCTGGGCGAGGTCCTCGGCGCGGCCGAGGTCGCCGCCGGTGATCCGTGCCAGGCCGGCGACGAGGCGGGCCTGCTCGATCCGCCAGACCGCCTCGATCGCCCGTTCGGCGCCGGCCTTGCCGTCGTTCGCCTGGGTCGCCGCGGCGCTCATCCCGTCACTCGGCGCCGCCGGATTCGGCCGCCTCCCGAATCTCCGGCGGGAACTCCTCCAGCTCCTGGACGCGGCGGAGTTCGATCCGGCAGTCCTGACAGGGGCAGCGCTTCGCCCACTCGACCGCCTCCTCCCTGGAGCGCGCCTGGATCACCCAGTAGCCGCCGACGACCTCCTTGGCCTCGGTATAGGGGCCGTCGGTGACCGTCGAGGCGCCGTCGGAGTCGAAGGCGACGGTGGCGCCGTCGCTGCCGGGCGGGTGCAGGCCGTCGAGCGCGAGCAGCATCCCCGCTTTCCGAAGTTCCTCGTTGTAGCGGCCCATCGCAGCGACCATCTCGGCGGTGACGGCGTCGTCGGACTCGCCTCCCAACCATTCCTTCTCCTCGATTTCGGGATACATGAACATCATGAACCGCATCGTTTGCTACCTCCTTGGGCGATCGAAAGGCGCGGCGTACTTACCCATATTTCTGATCACTTTCATGGCCGCATGTTTCATTCGATTTTCAAACAACTGACACTGTTTGCTGTCGGTGTTGACAGGTATCGGTGAGTAACCGGAAAATCTCGGGTACCGGGAATCCAAGGGTGGAGAGCGAGGAACCCGTGATCGGAATGCTGAGTTGAGCCCAAGTCGGCCAAAAGCGCTTGCGATCGCGGGCGAGTCCGCAGTCCGCGACCCGCTCAGAGGGCCCCTCGGACGGGCCGAGATCGATCTGGTCGAGGCGACGACCGGGATCGCCGGCCTGCGCAGCTTCTACGTCGAGCGCCCTGATGTCGTCGTCCTCGAGCTCGAGCTGCCCGACCTCGACGGTTTCGAGGTGCTGGCGCGGATCAAGGAGCTGAGCGACGTTCCCGTGGTCGCTGTCGCTGGCGAAGGCGAGGAGGAACGGGTGGTCGGCCTGCGCGCCGGCGCCGACGATTGCGTCTCCATGCCGCCGCTGCCCGAGGAGGTCGTGGTCCGGATCGAAGCGCTGCTGCGACGCCGGCGCCGCGGCGCGCTCGAGGCAGATGTGATCGAGGACGATTTCCTCCAGATCGACCGGGCGCGCCACCGGGTCACCGTACTGGGGATCGAGATCCCCTTGACGCCGACCGAGTTCCGGATGCTCGAGGCCTTCGCCGCCAATCCAGGCCGCGTCCTCGGCCACGGTCAGCTACTCGACCAGGTCTGGGGCGACCGGATCCGCGGACGCGACGAGGTGAAGCTCTACGTCAGCTACCTGCGCCGCAAGCTCGCCGTCGCCGGCATCGACCCGGTCGAAACGGTGCGGGGCGTGGGTTACCGCTACGCGCCCCGCCGTCTCTCCTCCCGCTGACCCAGCGCGCGTCACTGGTGCCATACCGGTTACCCACCGGCCTCATTCCCTATGTGTAACGGTGTTTTTCCCACGGTGGCGGTCCCGCCGCTCGTGGCCGTTACTCGTCGCGGGGAACGATGCGGAAGACCGAGACGACCTCGGCCTGGTGCGCCTCGGGGTGTACGACGTAGGCGCTGGGGCCACCGCCGAACCAGCCGGCGGCTTCGTTCATCCCGACGAAGACGCCCGGATGCCGGTTCCCGTTGGCATCCTCGACCCAGACCTTGTCGCCCTCCTTGAAACCGATCTCCGTGCCATCGCTCATCGCCGCGCGAGTCTACCCGCCGAGCGGCGACTAGAGTCGGCGCGTGCCAAGCGCCGACCAGCCCCGCTTCGTCGTCACCGGCCGGCTACCGGAGCCGGCGCTCGCGCTGCTCCGCGAGGCCGGCGAGGTCGCGGTCGCCGACAGCGGGGCACCGCTGCCGCGCGAGGAGCTGCTCGGCCACGTCGCCGGCGCAAGCGCGATCGTCTGCTTCCTCTACGACCGCGTCGACGCCGAGCTGCTCGACGCCGCCGGCCCGGGCCTGCGGGTGGTCGCCAACGTCGCGGTTGGCTACGACAACGTCGACCTCGCGGCTGCTGCGGAGCGCGGGGTGGCGGTGACCAACACTCCCGGGGTGCTCGACGACGCAACCGCCGACCTGACGATGGCGCTGCTGCTGGCGGCGGCACGGCGGCTGGGGGAGGGGGAGCGGCTGATCCGCGCCCGCCACCCCTGGGCCTGGGGGCTCGATTTCATGCTCGGCCGCGAGCTGCGCGGCAAGCGGCTCGGGATCGTCGGCCTCGGCGCGATCGGCGGCCGCGTCGCCCGCCGCGCCCGCGCCTTCGGCGTCGAGATCGCCTACGCCAACCGCAACGCCGCCGACCCGGCGCTGGTCGCCGAGCTCGGCGCCGAGCGGCTCGAGCTCGACGAGCTGCTCGCCAGCAGCGACTTCGTCAGCCTCCACACGCCCCTCACCGAGGCGACCCGCGGGCTGATCTCAACCGAGCACCTGGCGCTGATGAAGCCCGAGGCGATCCTCGTCAACACCGCCCGCGGTCCGGTCGTCGACGAAGCGGCGCTGGCG
>Ga0068862_100001079_pt1 | contig 26085 bp, 25 predicted proteins | sample KBSSwiS52_FD_66598 | JGI IMG/M metagenome (GOLD analysis project Ga0068862, IMG submission 66598) | Switchgrass rhizosphere microbial communities from Kellogg Biological Station, Michigan, USA - KBS Switchgrass S5-2 | ecosystem: Host-associated > Plants > Roots > Rhizosphere > Soil ... | reverse complement strand
TCGAGTGAAGCCAGTCGCCTCTTAATCAGCGATCGCCTGGCCAGGAACGCGCTGGAGACCGCCGAAATAGAGCTGTTACATGCCGACGGCGACGCCATTCCGGTCGAAATAGTCGGCCAGATGATCGAGCACGGTGGTAAAACCGCGCGCGTGGTGGCGATGCGGGATCTGCGCGAGCGCAAGAAAGCGGAGGAACGGATTCGTTACATGGCGCATCACGATATGTTGACGGGGCTGCCCAATCGCGCGCTGTTTCATGATCGCCTGACGCAGGTGCTCGCGCTCGCCGAACGCAATGGCTCTACCGTGGCGGTGTTTTGCCTGGATTTGGATCGCTTTAAGAACGTGAACGATCTGCTCGGGCACTGGGGCGGCGATGCCTTATTAAAGGAGGTGGGCGCGCGCCTGCTGGAGAACGTGCGTGCACACGATACGGTGGCGCGGCTCAGCGGCGATGAATTCGCCATTATTCAAACCGGCGTACTACACCCGGATGGGGCAGCAAGTCTCGCCGAACGGCTCGTCGAAAGTATTGGTCTGCCATTTGATCTCGATGGCCAGCAAACCATGATTGGCACCAGCATCGGCGTGGCGCTATTTCCCAGCGACGGGACAACCGGGGAAGAGCTGATTCGCGCTGCCGATACGGCGTTATATCGCGCGAAAGAAGCCGGCCGGCACACGTTCCGCTTCTTTGAGGCGTCGATGGATCTGCTGCTACAAGAGCGCAATCAGCTCGAACGCGATCTGCGACACGCCCTCGCCAGCCACCAGCAATTGGAAGTGCACTATCAGCCGTTAATTGATTGCGATACCCACCTAGTGACCGGCTTCGAAGCACTGGTGCGCTGGAATCATCCGGTACGTGGAGCGATTTCGCCGGTCGAGTTTATTCCGCTGGCCGAGGACTGCGGCTTGATTCTGCCGCTGGGTAATTGGGTACTGGACACCGCTTGTCGGGAAGCCGCGAGCTGGCGCTCCGACCTGCGCATCGCGGTCAATCTCTCGCCGGCACAATTCCGGCACGCGGATCTGGCCAAGGACGTACTGGCCATATTGCAACTGCACGATCTCGCGGCCGAAAGGCTTGAGCTCGAAATTACCGAAGGGGTGTTATTGGCGGATACCGATCGCACGCTCGCCATTCTCACAACGCTGAAAACCGCCGGCATACGTATTTCGCTGGATGATTTCGGCACCGGGTATTCGAGCCTGAGTTATTTACAACGCTTCCCGTTCGACAAAATCAAAATCGATCGCTCCTTTGTTTGGGAGATGGAGCGCAACACGGATTCGATGGCCATCGTGCGCGCGGTTATCGCACTGGGTCATAGCCTGCGCATCACAGTAACCGCGGAAGGTGTGGAAACGGAAACGCAACTGGCGCTATTGCGCAGCGAAAACTGCGATCAGGTGCAAGGATTTTTGTTAGGGCGACCAACACCATCGAGTGCGCTCGGTGCCTTACTGCTGCCACTAGCTCAACGCACCGTGGCATGACGTGACACCAATACCCAATACGGTTTGCACGCCAACCGATAATGAAAATTTTGTGTACGTGAAACCTCTGTTGAGCTTGCCGCTCTATCATTCATCACAATGAGGCAAGCACTGATGGACAATCACCCTTGGAATTCCGCAAATACCGCTCGAAATGACGGCCGCCTGTGCAAACTGTTGATCCAGCAGGGCGACAATTTATTGGAGCTTGATGACGCCCACTATCTGAGTCGCGATGGCTTTTGGTATCGTCTACGGCCACCAAAAAAGCTAGATAGACAACCACTTTTCTGGAAGCCGATTTAGCGATTACGGCGGCGTCTCACGCGAGTGCTCTGCTCGCATCACCACCCATCGCTAAATTACTGTGTCCATCAACAATCTTTCTTCCGTTATCGGCGTCACTCGCGCACATTGCGCGGACGTCCGCCATTGCGTAACCTCAGGCAATCATTGCGCTACGATCAACGCTGCATATGGCAAACGGTGATCGCCATCCACTGAAAGAAGAGATCGTTGGAATGAGCTCTGCCGTTAAACTCGCTGCCACGCTGCGCATACCACCGCGCCCCGACACGTTGACGCAAGTCATGCAGGAAGTTGCTGCCGATTCGCCCAACTTCGGCAAAATCGGTCAGCTGATTAAAAAGGACGTCACGCTATTCGCCGCGATTCTGCGCCTGGTCAATTCGCCAGCGCTCGGTTTTCAGGATGTGAAAACAATCGACCGCGCGATCATGCTGCTCGGCATCAAACGTATTGCTCAGCTAGTGCAGGTAATTTCGCTGCAAAACACTTTATCGGCAAAATTAAAAATCAATCGCTTCTGGGATACCGCTGCGGAAGTGGCGGAAATTACGGCAGCGCTCGCGCGACAATTCACCGGCCTGAATGTTGACGATGCCTATGCCACCGGCATGTTTCATGATTTCGGTATTCCGCTGATGGTGCAGGCATTTCCGGATTTCAAAGAATTAATGGCCGAGGCAAATGCCAATCCCGACGCAAAACTAGCGGTGATGGAAACGCAGCTCTATGGCTTCAGTCATTACGATGTTGGCTATGAACTCGGTCGGCAATGGTCATTGCCGCCATCGATTAATTACGCGATTCGTTATCAGCCGCAATTCGCCGAGGTCTTCGCGGACAAAATTGCCATCGATGATATTGAAACGGTGAAGCCGCTAATGGCATTGCTTGAGATGGCAAAAAATATCAGCGCCACGTATAGGAAATTTTGGCGCTCGCGAGACCAGGAGGACAGCATCGATATCGAGCCGCTGGCGTACGAATATTTCGAATTAAGCCAGAGCGATTTCGTCGAGCTCAGAGATAATTTCATTCAAGATATGATGGCGGGACATTGATTCGATATCGCCGCTCGAGAAAACAATCGGCGACGCTCTATGAGTGATCTGCGCGGGGCCAACAACGAAAAGAACTTAATCAATTAATGGCGGGGAAAACAGATCAGGGAAGAAATGTATTCTCATCCCTGATCCGCATCCTTTCTTCATTTACTTCCTAAATTACTTTTAACCACTTTCACATCCTATGAAAGCTGAGTTTTTGTTCATAGCATCATGATCAAAAACTGTTTAACAGCTCATCCATGACCCCATCCATGAGATACCGCTCCCTTAACCCTATAGATTCACGATTCGTAAACAGCGATTACATATTCCAGTAATCCCGAACCGCTGATGGTTAATATATCAAAAAATTCCTAGCTCACTGTGACGCACTCGGCAATTTTGCAAAGATAAATTGAACCGTAACAATTAGCTGCTACCACCCTCCACTTTCAAGCAATAAAAAAAGCGATGCCGCTACAGCATCGCTTTCGCTTTTAAATAAAAAGATTATTGGATTTCGGCGGGAGCTGGCGCGGGCTTACCACCGGCAATCTGTTGTTTGATATTGACGATTTCGCGATTCATTTGCTTGCGGAAAGTATTGATCGAATCCACCCATTCTTCATTGTTGCTCAACCGCGAATCGAGTTTGGCCTGGCTATCGCTCACCGATTTCACTTTGTTGGATACCGCATCGATGGATGCTTGCTGCTGATCCGCCTTTTGCTTGTGGGTATCGACAACCGCTGCCAGTTTGTCGATTTGCGCGCGCGCGCCTTCGATCGCTTTGCCCTGCTCGGCCACCTTCTGGTCAACGCCAGCCACTGACGCTTGCGTATTTTTCGCGGTCTTATCCAGCCCCGCAATTTGCGTTGTCTGCTGGTCGATCTGCGCTTTCATCTTTTTCAACGTTTCATCGCGCACCTGCGTGAGTGCAGCATCGACATCTTTAATTTTTACCTGCAGCGCCACGCTCGATTGATTAACGCTTTCATCGGTTGACGATAAGCGATCCTCCAACGCAGCCACGCGATCGGTGGCATTGATCAATTGCATGTGCAGATAACCCGCCCAGCCAACCGCGACGATTGCGAGCACGCCAAACACATACGTGAGCGCACCGCTGCCGCTTTTCTTTTCAACGGGACCACTATTGTTATCGTCAATACGCTCTTTAGTTTTTGGCTTGATTTGTTTTTGCCGGTGATAGGAAGCGAGATCATCGCGATCTGGGACCATTTCAGGAATTTCAGGTAATGGTTCGTTATCGTGTGGTGACATAGAGAATTCAGGCCCAATAACATCGAAGTGTGCGGCATTATCGCATCTTCATCAGTGAGTACAAAACCAACCGGTGATGCATTCAACCGACGATTGATACATGGTGTGGAGCTGAGGCTCCCGTTGAATTTTTAGAGCTAGTCGCCTATTCTGCCGAGGATTTTATGTCGCCCTCCAATGCTTTCGGTGCGCATGTCGAAGCGGCGGATTAAAAAAACACAACTCGAAGGGAGAGACCTCCGATGAACCCTCTTAACTCTGTAAAAGGCTCTATCATCGCCGGCGTTATCGTAGCGATCGTCATCGCTGTGATCATTAGCGGTGGTGTTAGTTTCAATGAATTTTCACTCGCGCGCTGGATCCACTATCTCGCCGGCGTAATGTGGATTGGCTTGCTGTACTACTTCAATGTCGTGCAGGTTCCTGGGCTGGCTGATGCAGCAGCCGATAAAGGCGGCCCCGGCGGCGCTGGTATTTCTAAATACATCGCTCCGCGCGCGCTGCTGTGGTTCCGATGGGCAGCTGTTGTGACTTGGCTGACCGGTGCATGGTACCTGATCCGCGGCGGTAACTTCGTAGGTGCTTTCACGCTGGGCCTGATGAACGAAGCCATCAATACCTACCAACTGACCATCGGCGTCGGTGCGTGGCTCGGCACCATCATGCTGTTCAACGTGTGGGTTTTGATTTGGCCGAATCAACAGAAAATTCTGGGCCTCGTTCCCGCGACCGATGAAGAAAAGAACAAGGCGCGCAATGTGGCGAAATATGCTTCGCGTACCAACTTCCTGCTGTCGATCCCCATGCTGATGTGCATGGGCGGCGCTTCGCACGGCTTGCCGTTCTGAGATAACCGCACGAACAACAAGGGCAGCTTCGGCTGCCTTTTTTGTTGGCGCCCGATTGACCTAGAAAAATGTATGTGACGCAAAATACGCGTGATCGCGGTCAAAATATTGAAACAGAGGTGATGGATATCTGAAGGGCCGGACCGCTCCCATGAATAAAATGGCGCACAATGCGCTCCACAGAAATTACTAGCCATAAGAGGAAATCATCATGAATAAATCCATGATTACCGGTACCGTGCTTGGTGTCGTGATCGCCACCGCTGGTGGTGCTGCGGGTTACAAATTGATGACCCGCTCGCAATACGCCGATGTGCTTAGCGTCACCCCGATTAAAGAAACGATCCGCACGCCACGCCAGGAATGTCACGACGAGCAAGTGACGCACACCAAGCCTGTGAAGGATGAACACCGTGTTGCCGGTACCGCTATCGGCGCGGTGCTCGGTGGCGTATTGGGCAATCAGGTGGGCGGCGGCCGCGGCAAAACATTGGCAACCGTAGCGGGCGCTGCGGCAGGCGGCTATGCGGGCAATAAAACGCAGGAAAATATGCAGCAAGGTGACACCTACACGACCACTGAACAACGTTGCCGCACCGTTACCGACAAGCAGGAAAAAGTCACCGGCTACGAAGTGCACTATCGCCTGAAAGGCAAAGAGGACATCGTGACAATGGATCATGAGCCCGGCGATAAAATTCCGGTGAAAGACGGTCAGCTCGTGCTAAATAACGAGTCGCAAAACAGTGAACACACTGAATAAGCGCTAAGCAAAAATAAAGGGCGCTGCGGCGCCCTTTTTATTTCAGCGCCTTTTTATTTCAAAGAACTGTTGACCCGCGTTCAATGCGAAATCACCACCTTGCCGATATGCGCGCGGCTCGCAAAATGACGAATCGCATCTTCGGCCTTATCGAATGCATGAACCGAATCGATCACCGGTTTAATGTTGTTGATCTCGACGAAGCGCAGCATGTCTTCTAGATCGCGGCGATTGCCCATACCGTTAGCATACAGCGACAAAATCTTGTGATTGATCGGCAACAGGTGAGCGTAATCAATGTTGCCCATGCCGCCGACGATACCCACCATCGCCACCCGGCCGCCGACTTTCGCGGCGATCAGCGATTGCGGCAGCGTATTGGGCCCGCCGACTTCAACGACCAGATCAACGCCCTGCCCCGCTGTCAGCTCAAGCACCGCAGCGCCCCATTCGGCCGTGTCTTTGTAATTGATGACGGCATCGGCGCCGAGAGCCTTCAACCGCTCGGTTTTATCCACCGACGATGTGGTCGCAATCACACGGCAACCCATAGCCTTGGCAAACTGCACCGCGAACAGCGATACCCCACCGGTGCCTAGCGTAAGAATGGTCGATCCCGGTGATACCGCCCGCCGCGTCGGCCCGCCCATCAAACTATTCCACGCACTCAGACCAGCGCAGGGCAGACTCGCCGCAGCTTCGAAGCCGATGCTGGCGGGAATCGCCACCACCCCGCTCTCTGCCAGCAATACGCTTTCGCCCAGCGTGCCATCCGTTGCAATACCCAGCACAGCGCCGGTGGTGTCGCGCGTCGGTGCACCCGCCAACCAATTGCTATGGGGATTGGCAACGACTCGATCGCCCACTTTCCACTTTGTCACGCCCGCGCCGACTGCATCGATGATTCCCGCACCATCCAATAGCGGAACCCGACTATCGACCGGAAAAGCGCCGCTGAAGCAGATGAGATCGACAAAATTGAGGGAGTGCGCCTTCATGCGTACGCGCACCTGATCGTGGCCGGGCGTAAGCTCCCCGACTTTACGCACTGACAGCCCAACCTGCGCGCCCCACACATTTTCAATAATTTTTGCTGCATCGTATTGATAGGTCTTCATAGGTTTCTCGCCAAATTCTGAGTGCTCACTATATATCCTCGGGCTCGGCCCGTTGGCAACGAAGCAAACCTTAACCGAACCGAAATCAGGCTCGATCCCGATGAGTCGAATGTGGTTTATGACAAGGCCCGACCGAATCGAACATGCTCAGCGCAGATTTAGAGATGTGATGGAAAATCAGAAGTGGTGGAGGTTGCTATCTAAAGAGTGGTAACGCCCAGCTCCTCGAGCATAATCCGAACACGCTCGCGAATTTCATCGCGCACGCCGCGATATTCTTCTTCGCTCATATGTTTTGGATCTGGCAGCGCCCAATCGGTACGTTTACGCGCTTTGATGAACAGACATTTATCGCCGCAACCCATCGTCGCGACGAAATCGAATGACATGTCGGGCAAATCATCGAGCGATTTCGAACCGTGCGCGGAGAGGTCGTAGCCGAGCTCACGCATCGCTGCGATGGCTTTGGGATTAATGTCACCGGAAGGATTAGAACCGGCGCTGTACGCCTCAACTTGCGTACCGCCCAGCATGCGAGCAAAGGCCTCGGCCATCTGACTGCGATTCGAATTTTCGACACAAACGAACAACACGCGTTTTATGGCATCACTCACGAACAATGCTCCACGGCATGACAGCAGCAGTTTTTCCCGCGCACGCAACGACAGACAGCAACCGCCAACGCTGCGCCAATAATCGGAGCGGTTAAATACAACAAAAGATTTTCAATATGTCCCGACACTAATGCTGGCGCCAAAGAACGCGCCGGGTTCATCGACGCGCCACTGATCGGACCGGCAAACAAGGCTTCCAGCGCCACCACACCGCCGATGGCCAAGCCAGCGGTAATACCCTTCTCGCGCTAGCGCCTGTAGAAACACTAAGAATTACGAACATAAGTCCCAGCGTGAGGATAACTTCCAACACCCACGATTGCGCGAACGAGCCCGCCGGATTGGTTGCGCCCAGCGAGCCGTGCGGAAACAACGCAGAAAGAATAAGACTTGCGACGAGCGCGGCCGCAATCTGGCTCGCGATATACGTAGTCACGGCATTGCCCGGAAAACGCCTGGCGAGATAAAAGCCGATGGTGACGGCGGGATTGAAATGCGCGCCGGAAATATCGCCCAGTGCAGCAATCATTGCGAACACGATCAGCCCGAATACTAGCGCGACGCCGCTAAGCGGAATTGCACCGCTGACCTCGCCGATGACAATGACGCCGGTGCCGGCGAAGACGATCCAAAACGTGCCGAAGGCTTCGGCAAACAATCGTTTATGCAGTGGAATCATCACGGCGATTTCTCAGCTCATCGAATGATGACGATTATCCGCAAGTTTTGTTACAGGATGTAGGGCGCGATAATCAATTTGATTAATCAATTGCGACGTTTATTTATCCGGATGAACTTCACCGATGCACTTTGAGTGATGCCATCGTCTTCCGCCCAAAATTGGAATATTTCATTGCCTACCAGCATCAGCGGAGCATCCTCCCTATATGGTTCCCCGACACCGTTTATGTGGCGGTAGGTGATCATGTCAGTGTCGGGATCAGAATTAATAACCAACATTGGCTTTCCCACGGTTGATTTAGGGATACAAAGCGACATCACCTCGGAGCCCACCCCCATTTTTTTATCCACCGATTTTCTCACGATGAAGTCTTGGAGAAGTTTAAGGGCTTGGTTCCTAGGCAGGCTCCGATCGGCAACTATCGGAGCACAAACCTCTCTCAATTCCGAATCGGAAACTTGTGCGCCGAGTGTACTTAATGAAAACATCGTCGGCGTCAAAAGCCTCTGCTTAACCTCGAATGAGCCTTTAGCTTTAGGTAGCCAGTTCAGCTGATCGTCCAACGCGTTGGAAATGGCATACATGTTGATCACTAGCTCTTGATTAACATCACGGACCCACTCAGCGAAAAGGAAAGCGTGTCGCTCACCGCATAATGGGAAACGTTGAAAAGCGGCGGTTGCCTTTTCTTGTAGATAGAAAAGGCGCATCTCCCATTCACCACCTCGCAAATTCCAATCCGCAAGGTGCTCCGTAGCCCAGCGATGCGCCCGAATGCCCTCGATTTTTGCAAGTCCCGAGAAAGCAAGCACACCAAAGTAATCAACCTGAGCCAGCTTGCAGGCATTATCGATTGCTTGCCGTTCGCCTTTAGTACCTGGAATGGTGATAAGAGTATCGGCGACCACTAAGAGGTAGTCTGGATGGGCTAAAACGGCGATGAGTGTCATGGCGGAATCCTGGGATTCGATCTATGTATCAACGCTATAAATATTGTGCTGCCGTTCGCAACGCTGTAACAGAATTCGCTTTTGCCTTGACGCACTTTGTCGCAACGACCAACGGCTCACCGCTCTCCAACACCCGCAACGTATTTTTATATATTGCGCCCTACGGGCTACAGCGACCTCCCCAACCGTTTTTCCACTTGTTTCTTTTCCCACTCCACGCCAAAAAATGGAAGTAGGTCGAAAGCGCTCAGCGCGTGAGCCAAAAGCCATATACCCCACCCTAGCGCTACCCATTGCACCCAGAAAAATCCAAGGCGCCACGGCCATTGATAAATCACTAATTGCATGATATTAAGAACCGCCAACGCACCGACGATCACTAAATATTTAATGGCGTGACAATAAAATTTCTTTATTTTTCTTACCTGTTGTAATGCCAATGCCTCTTCCGTGCTAACACCGCTTGTCAAAGGTGAATTCATATCTGGCTCCTTATGCAACTGGTTGAAATCGATCTCAAAGACCGCCGCCAGTGATTTGAGGGATTCCGCGCTTGAGCTTTTGCCATTTTCAATCCGCTGAATCGTGCGCACACTGAGGCCGCTCAGATCGGCCAATTGTTGTTGCGACCAACCGCGCTGCAATCTCAGTTTTTGTACAAGCATTGACTATCTCCTCATTTCACTGACTTTCAGTGTCTAGAATTCTCAATCGCTTCACCACGACAAACGGACGCCAACCCCACGACACAAACCCGACAACCCGCATACATTGCGGATGTCTTTCGTTGCAGCAACTAGGCCCATAAAGACTAGACCTCGATCATAAATACACTTCTATTTACTAATTGCTAAAAAATACCCAATAAAAAACCCGGCCGAAGCCGGGTTTTTAATACAACTGACTGGGAGCAGTCGGCTTACATCATGCCGCCCATGCCACCCATTCCGCCCATGCCACCCATATCTGGCATCGAAGGTGCGGATTTGTCTTCCGGCAAATCAGCGATCATGGCTTCGGTGGTCAACAGCAACGACGCAACCGATGCTGCTGCTTGCAGCGCGGTGCGGGTTACTTTAGCCGGATCGAGAATACCGAATGCGATCATGTCGCCGTATTCGCCGTTCGCAGCGTTGTAACCGAAGTTGCCTTTGCCTTGACGCACTTTGTCGACAACCACTGAAGGCTCGTCGCCAGAGTTTTGCACGATCTGACGCATCGGCGATTCCATTGCGCGCAGCGCAACTTTGATACCGATGTTTTGATCTTCGTTAGCGCCGGTCAGTCCACGGATAGCTTCGATAGCGCGAATCAGCGCTACGCCGCCGCCGGGAACCACGCCTTCTTCAACGGCTGCGCGGGTTGCGTGCAGCGCGTCTTCAACGCGGGCTTTCTTCTCTTTCATTTCCACTTCGGTCGCGGCGCCGACTTTGATCACTGCAACACCACCAGCGAGTTTCGCTACGCGCTCTTGCAGTTTTTCACGGTCGTAATCGGACGTGGTGTTTTCGAGTTGCACGCGAATTTCTTTCACGCGCGCTTCAATATCGGCTGCTTTACCGGAGCCGTCGACAATCGTGGTGTTTTCTTTGTCGATGGTGACGCGTTTCGCGCGGCCCAAATGCTCCAGCGAAGCGCCTTCGAGGTCGAGGCCCACTTCTTCGGAGATGACGGTAGCGCCTGTCAGGATCGCGAGATCCTGCAGCATCGCCTTACGACGATCGCCGAAGCCCGGTGCTTTTACCGCAGCGACTTTGATGATGCCGCGGATGTTGTTAACAACGAGTGTTGCGAGCGCTTCGCCTTCAACGTCTTCGGCAACGATCATCAGCGGACGCGATGCTTTGGCTACTTGCTCAAGCAACGGCAGCAGATCGCGAATCGAAGAGATTTTTTTGTCGACCAGCAGAATGAACGGATCGTCGAGTTCAACGACCATTTTGTCCTGCTTGTTGATGAAGTACGGCGACAGATAACCGCGATCGAACTGCATGCCTTCAACGATCTCGAGTTCGTTGTCGAGGCCATTGCCTTCTTCAACGGTGATCACGCCTTCTTTACCGACTTTTTCCATCGCGTTGGCGATGATGTTGCCGATGTTGTCGTCGCTGTTAGCGGAGATCGAACCGACTTGTGCAATCGATTTGGTGTCCGAGCACGGGGTGGACAGTTTTTTGATTTCTTCAACAGCGGCGATCACTGCTTTGTCGATACCACGCTTCAGATCCATCGGGTTGGCGCCAGCGGCAACCGATTTCAGACCTTCGGTCACGATCGATTGCGCTAGTACGGTGGCGGTGGTGGTGCCGTCACCAGCGGTGTCGGATGCTTTCGACGCCACTTCTTTCACGAGCTGTGCGCCCATGTTTTCGAACTTGTCTTTCAATTCGATTTCTTTAGCGACCGATACACCGTCTTTGGTCACGGTGGGTGCGCCGAACGATTTGTCGATGACGACGTTGCGGCCTTTCGGGCCCAGGGTCACTTTTACCGCATCGGCCAGGATGTTTACGCCCTTGACCATTCTCTGACGCGCGGAGTCGCCGAATTTAACTTCTTTAGCTGCCATGGTTAATTCCTTCCTCTATCAAATCGGTGGAGTCGGAGACGATTACTTCTCGATAACGCCGAAGATTTCAGTTTCGTTGAGAATGATGACTTCTTCGCCGTTGATCTTGATGGCATTGCCGGCGTATTGGCCGAACACCACTTGGTCGCCTACTTTCAGGCTCATCGGGCGCACTTCGCCGTTATCCAGCGCTTTACCGAGGCCAACTGCCACGACTTCGCCCTGATTGGGCTTTTCCTTGGCGGAACCTGGCAGCACGATGCCACCGGCGGTTTTTTCCTCTTCTTCCTTGCGACGTACAACGACGCGGTCGTATAAAGGACGAATTTTCATGTCGCCAATTCTCCTGAGATCAATGAGTTAATCGGATTATGGATAGGTTCGAATCGCCGGGCTTCCCGGGGATGCACGCCAATATGGGGACGCCCTCCTGAATTTCAAGGCCGGATTTAGCACTCCATTCAAGAGAGTGCTAATGATAGTGAGGCGAAGCGGCGAGTCAAGACGGTTTTTTGCCCCGTCTAATTGGTTTGGCAATTGCTTGAATTCCGCCGAAACTGCAATAATCTGCGGCGTTTTGCCCCGAGCAGACTAACGACTAAGGCGGTTCCCAATGAATTTGAAAGATAAAGTAGTGGCGATTACCGGTGGCGGACAGGGTCTCGGCCGCGCCATGGCGCTCTCCCTGGCGGCGAAAGGCACCAAGCTGGCGCTGATCGACTTAAACCAAGAGAAACTCGACGAAGCCGCACAACTGTGTAAAGACGCCGGCGGCGATGCTTGCGGGTACATCGGTAACGTCGCGAAGGAAGACGATGTAATTCGTATTTTCGATCAGATCGTGGCCGATTTTGGCGCACTCGATGGCCTGATCAATAACGCGGGCATTCTGCGCGACGGCTTTCTGATCAAGATGAAAGACGGCGAGATTCAGAAAAAGATGACGCTGGCCGAATGGCAAGCCGTGATCGACGTCAACCTGACCGGCGTATTTCTGTGCGGCCGCGAAGCCGCAGAGCGCATGATCAAACTCGGCAGCAAGGGTGTGATCATCAATATTTCGTCGGTATCCAAAGCCGGCAATATCGGTCAGACCAACTATTCAGCGGCCAAAGCCGGCGTTGCGGCGATGACCGTCACCTGGGCCAAAGAGCTGGCGCGTTACGGTATTCGTTCGGCGGCCATCGCGCCCGGTTTCATCGCTACCGAAATGGTGGCGAGCATGAAGCCCGAAGCGCTGCAGAAAATGGCGGAAGGCATTCCGCTGCACCGCATGGGTGAGCCCGCAGAAATCGGGCAGACCGTTGTATACATTTTCGAGAACGATTACTTCACCGGTCGCGTTATCGAAATGGATGGCGGTATTCGCATCTAGTTGCATTGGTTGCGGCTCCGTCGGGGCCGCAATTCACCAGTCGCCCTTCACTATTCGTAAATCGCCCGCCTTTTACCAATCGTAATTGACACCAAACAACCAAACTCTATCGAGCGCATCCGCGTCGTCGGCGGGAATATGCGTGTAATTAAAGCGGAGTTTGGCTTGCGCATTAAGACGCCCCACCACCGGCATTTTCAGTCCGGTTTCGGAATCGATGCGCCAATCGCCGGCCTGATCGAATAATTGCGTCAGCGTATGCCGGTGAAAAAAACGCAATCCCAATTTATTCAATTTGTAATTGAAATCGGTGCTTTCACGAAAAGCGAGCGCATGGCGATCGGTATCGCTGGAATAAATTTCCTGGATATAACCCAAGCCGGCATCGACTTGCAGCTGAATAAATTCGGTATCGAAAAACTGATAACCGACACCGCCGCCGATTAATTTTCGGCTCGATAAATCTTGAAAAACATTGCGCTCCAAACTCGCAATGCTGTTCAAGAACCATTTGTCGCTGACGAAATAATCGTATTGATATTCGAACTTACGATCATCTTGCGTCTTAATATCGTTCTGTCGCTGCTCTTCGTATTTCCCCAGTACCGTGTGGCGCTGACTCTGTCGGCGCGCGGACATTTTGAAATTGAGATCGAGATCCTGCTCATCGGTGTTTCCCGCCGAATCTTTCGCGGCCACATCGATCGAACCGGTGTTATTCCACACATCGTGTTGAATTAATGGCCGCGCGGATACTTTACGCACGAGCTTCCAAGTATTGAGTTGCGCGATGCCCTCTTTGCAATTCAACAATTGCTGCTGATCACCGCGCATTTGCAATTGGCATTGACTGAGCTGGCGGCGCGCATCAAGTTCGATCTCGAATAAATCGCGCGCATCGATACCGATGACATTCACCTGTTGCACAACAATTTCGCCAGCGAGATCGGATTGCCAATGCAATTGTCCATCCGCAATGACGATCAATTCACCGCTGACGCGATCGCCGTTATCGAGTAGCAAAACGCCTGCATCGGCGAGGTGACAAAACAGCGCGACGCTTAAAATACGAATAAAAAATTTGACCATTACGGATGGCACCCGCGGCAATCGTGGAAAATGGTTGGATTATTTCGGGGCGACGAGCGATGTCTACTATCGATACTACTCAAGCGCATCAGCAAGAAATCTGGCGCATTGTGTTTAGCATTCCGTCGGGCAGGGTAACGAGCTACGGCGTGATTGCCAAGTTGGCGGGCTTACCGCGCGGTGCGCGTCTGGTCGGCCGCGTGCTGGCACAATTACCGGAAGGCAGTGCATTGCCGTGGCATCGGGTAGTGAATAGTCGCGGCACCATTAGTTTTCCGAGTGGCTCTGCGCGCTATCGCGAACAGCGCGAGCGGCTGCTCACCGAGGGCGTTGAGTTTCGCAACGAGAAAATCGATTGGTCTCAGTTCGGCTGGCCCTAGCTAGTCGTCATGGTTAAAGGCGGCCGACGCCACGGCGCGACTTTGTACAACATCAGCATTCCCGGAATCGCGAGCACAAAACACAGCAGATAAAATTGCGGCCAGCCGAGCATTTCCACCAGATACCCAGCACTTGCGTTGACCACGGTGCGCGGCATCGCGACAAAACTGGTGAACAACGCCAATTGCGTGGCCGTATACGCCGGATGCGTTTGCGCGGCGATGAAGGCGACAAACGCAGCGGTGCCGACACCGACTCCGAATGCTTCCAGTGCGACGACGATGCCAAGCCGCAGCAGGCGCGCGGTCGCATCAATGTCCGCTGTCGCACCTAACGCCAGCCAGGCGAAGCCGAGAATACTCAGCATCTGAATGGCTCCGAAAATCCATAGCGAACGCTGCACCCCCAAGCGCAACATCCAGATGCCGCCCAGCAAGCCACCGATCACGCTGCCCCACAGTCCGGCATTTTTCGCAATCAGACCAATTTCGGTGCGCGTGTAACCCATATCGAGATAAAACGGCGTGGCCAGTGCCGTGCAGAGTGAGTCGCCCAGCTTGTAAAAGAAAATAAACCCCAGCACCCATGCGGCCTGCCGCCAACCCGCGCGCGTCAGAAATTCACGCAGCGGCTCAATGGCGGCGGTGCGCAAGGTTTTGGGGGCAATCGCAGCATCGATCGACTCCCGCGCGAGCAGCGTCATCGCCATGCCGGGCAACATGAACAACGCGGTCACGCCAAACACGATCGACCAATCGAAATGATCCGCGAGGATCAACGACAGTGAGCCCGGCACCAGCCCGGCGATGCGATAAGCCGTGACATGGATGGAGTTGCCGAGGCCGAGCTCGTAGTCGGATAACAGTTCACGCCGAAACGCATCGAGCGCGATGTCCTGCGTCGCTGAAAATGCCGCTACGGCAATCGCCACCAGCGTGACCGGATGCAGCAAAAATCGGCTGATGGATAGCCAATCGGCGCCGGGCGCTTGAAGTCCGGCGGGCGACAAACTGCCGAATAGGGCAATCGCCACCAGTAATGCCAACTGTGCCAGCAACATCCAGCCGCGCCGGCGCCCCAGCCGCAGCGGCGCATAGCGGTCGACCAGCGGCGACCACAGAAATTTCCAGGTATACGGCAACTGGATCAGCGTCAGCAGACCGATCGCCTTCAGATCGACGCCCTCACCGTGCAACCAGGCCGGCACCAGATTCAGCAATAGAAACAGCGGCAATCCGGAACTGAAACCCGTGAATACGCAAATCAGCATGCGGCGATTGAAGATAGCGTCGCGGAGTGAGCGATCGGTCATGCATTTGAACTCAAAAAAGCGTTAGTGTGGACATACCCCAAGAGGCGCTCATCCAAGACATGTCGGCAATTCATCGTCGCCGCCTTAGAAATTTTTGTGCTTTCGATTTGAATAGTTCGCAATCGAAACTATAACTAAATGGCCGCCAGATGTTCGGCACAGTCCAGGAACAGACCTTTGTGAGCAGCATCATGACCACCAAACCAATAACCCCTGATGTCGTAAAGAAAATCGAAGGCGCATTGGAGGAACGCAAGGTTAAGCAAGACCGTCGCACTCAGGCGGACAGCAAACCGGTTCCTGTTGATCGCCGGAAAGGTAAAGATCGCCGCACCCCCTAACCACAATTGCCCCGCCGGCGGACAGCGCTGCAAGGTGCTGCCCGCCTACTTATCTCGTCGCTCGCCAAGTCCTTTCATTCACTCGCCAAGATGTTTGGCGCATTCAACAGGATTGCAGCCATGCCGCTTATTGAAATCGTTATTGCATTCGCGTTATTGCAGCTGACGTATTTCGCGCTGCGCGTCGGCGCCGCTCGCGGCAAATATCAGGTTCCAGCTCCCGCCACTACCGGTCACGACATTTTCGAACGCTATCATCGGGTGCACATGAATACGCTCGAACAGCTCGTCGTATTCATTCCTGCCATCTGGCTGTTTGGTACCTATATCAGCCAGCCATGGGGCGCTGCGCTCGGCGTCGTGTACTTGATCGGTCGCATGCTTTATCTGCGCGGCTATGTTGCCGACCCCAAGAAACGCAGCCTGGGTTTTGCGCTCTCGTTTTTACCGACCATGGCATTACTCCTCGGCGGCCTGGGCGGCGCCATCGTCAAAGCATTCTGGCATTGAAAATATTCGATATTAATCGCTTGCCGACTCGCTGCTGATACGCACGGGAATCCAGCGACTCAATATATGCTCGAACATCTGCGACTGTTTCATAGCGTGCAATGCCGTATCGAGGCGTTCGCGTAATTCCGGATTATTTTTTGGCACTGCCCACGCAAAATATTCTTCATTAAGCGGCTGATACAAACTCATCAATGCGGCGTACCGTGGCTCTGTCGCAATACGCCAGCTGGTAGCGGGCGAATCGATCAGCACGTCAATTCGCTTGCTTAACAATGCTTGCAAACAATCATCTGCATCGACACACGAGATTGCGGTCGCCGCAGCCATGTTGTTCTTCACGTAATTTGCTGCTGCCGAATTCGGAATGAACCCGACGCGAAAGCCGTCTCGCGTCAGCGCGACCGAAGAACGAAACCGCAGCACATCGTCGGTGCGAATAATTGCCATCTCCCCCGAATGCAGATACGGCACGGTGAAATCGGCCTGCTGCTCCGATTGCGGCGTAATCACCAATCCAGCCATGACCAAATCGATATCGCCGCGCGCGAGTGCGGGTAATAATTCAGCACGCGGCAATACTTGAAGCTGTAACGGCTGGCCGAGTTGCGCCTGCAGCAACCGCGATAAATCCACTTCCATACCGACCAGCTTTCCTTCCGCCTGAAATATCAGCGGTGGATTATCCGGACTGGTGGCGACACGCAATGGCCTCGGCTCGGCCAGCGCCAATGTCGCGATCAGCAGGCAAATCGTGCCGAGCAATGCTTTAGTAGCAAGCGGGGTTTTATAAATAAGCGGGCTGTTAAAAAAAGACGCGCTACCAAAACGTATTGTCATGTCGCATCACTCCCGTTGTGATAAATCCGCAAAGTCCGCCGCACACTACCGGGTGAGCCTTATAAATGCCAGCCCTCACCGCGCCGCGAACACGCCTGTCTACGTAGATTTACCTATTACTCGTGAATAGTCCCGCTCCATACAATGCGATGGCATTAATCAGTTTTCGAAATAATGCGTACGGATTTACCGCAGCCCGATAAGTACATCAGCGAATACTGCGATTACCGCACGCTATCTAGACTGCTTATCAGCTGTGATCACTTTAATGGAGGGTAAACACATGCTGGTACTTTCTCGACGACTCGACGAAACATTGATTATTGGCGATGACATAAAAATCACGGTGCTCGGTATTGCCGGCAACCAGGTGCGTTTGGGTATTGCCGCACCGAAAGAAGTGAGCGTGCATCGCGAAGAAGTGTATTTACGAATTAAACAAGAAACGGAGCAGGCGCAAAAAGTTGCAGCTGTTTAATGCGCCGCGACAAAAATTAAAAGCCTTTGGTGGGAGGAAGTAAAACATGTTGGTACTGTCCAGACGTCTCGGCGAAACCCTGATTATCGGCGACGACATCAAGATTACCGTGTTGGGAATTAGCGGTAATCAGGTGCGCCTTGGCATCGCGGCGCCAAAAGACGTCAGCGTGCATCGCGAAGAAGTGTACCGCCGTATTCAGGACGAGATTGACCAACAACCCAACAACGGTAACCGCTAATATTTTTATTCCGCGGGCGGCAGTCGACAGAAAAACGTTACGCCGCCTTCGGGATTATTGCGATAACCGATTTCACCGCCGTGCGCTTGCACGATGCTTTGGCAAATCGATAAGCCAATTCCCATACCGCTCGATTTAGTCGTAAAAAACGGCGTAAACAGTTGCACCTGCGCCGCTTCCGACAGGCCGTGACCGCGATCGATCACGCTGAAACATACATAACCGTCACTCTGCCAAGTACGCATCACTACGCCATGCTGTTTATCGGGCGCATGCTGCATTGCCTCCATCGCATTGCGCAGTAAATTCAAAGCGACCTGCTGAATCTGCACGATATCGATGGCAACCGCTGCCAGCTGATTTTCGAATTCAAGATGAATGGGCACATCGTTGATACGCGAATCCACTTCCGCCAACGCCACCACCTCTTGCAACACTTCATTCAGATCGGAGCGTTCGCGGCCCATATCGGGTTTTTTAACATAGCTGCGCAACCGCCTGATTACCTCGGAGGCGCGCACTGCCTGCGTACCGACTTTATCGAGCAAATCGATCAGCTTCGGCCGATCAATGTCGACGTGTTCGAGCAACCGCTTGCCGACCTGCGCATAATTCACTACTGCGGTCAGCGGCTGATTCAACTCATGCGCAATACCCGCCGCCAATTCACCGGAGCTGCTCAGGCGCTCCATATGCGCCATATGCTGTCGCTGCGTCTCCAGCTCTTCACGCGTTTGCCGCAATGCTTCCTCGCTCTCCAGCCATGCGCTGATATCGCGCATCACCAGCACTGCTCCGCCTTCTTGACGCGCCGAATAAGTCAGCGACACCGGTACCAGCGCGCCGCTGCGCGCACGCACCAGCTCTATCTCACTGTAGGTGGATTTCGGCATGTGGCCGTCCCCGGGCAGCGAGCGCTCAACATCGCCGATCGAGCTCTGCAGAATCGGCAGGCTTTGCAACATTTCGCCGATTAAATCCGCGGCGGGCCAGCCGGTGATTCGCGATGCGGCCGGATTGACCGACGTCACGCGGCCCTCCGCATCGAGACCGACGATGCCTTCATCAACGGCATTCAAAATCTGCTGGTTTTCCGCTTCGAGTTCGCTATTGCGGCGCGCGAGTTGACGTTCGAGACGGTGAATTTTGATATGTGTGCGTACCCGCGCCACCACTTCATCGGATTGAAACGGCTTGGCGATGTAATCGACACCGCCGACCGCGAAACCGCGCACTTTGGCGCGGCTGTCGCCGAGCGCGGATAAAAAAATCACGGCGATATCGGTGGTTTCCGGATCGGCTTTCAACTGCTCGCAAACATCGAAGCCATCCATATCCGGCATCATCACATCGAGCAAGACCAACGAGGGTTTGGTCCGTCGCGCGATATCGAGCGCAGTCTGGCCATTTTTCGCAATCAATAAACGATAGCCACTACCCTGCAGCGTTTTATACAAAATCTGCAGATTAATCGGGTTATCGTCGACCAGCAGAATCTGTTCGCTGCCTGTTTCGCTGCCTGTATCGATAGGCATCACGCAAGCTTCCTTGGATTATTCGGCCAAAGCCGTGGTTTCCGCCGCCGCGAGCCAGTCGCGCACGGCATCCAGATCAAAATTATCCAGCAACCGCTCGAGATGCCGCACCATCAACGTTACTTCCGGTTTGTTGCTATGGAACGCTGCGAGCGCCGCGCGCATGGCATCGACATCGCCGACAGCGATCGCCACGCGCAAATCGGTAATCAACTCGCCTGGCAGCGCCAAACTGAGCGGCGCCTTCGCGGTATCCGATACCATTTCGAGCGTGCGCAGCGGCAAGCGCAAATGATGCGCTATTTTGGTCAGCAATTCTGCGACGCGTACCGGTTTACTGATGAAGTCGTCACAGCCCTGCAACTGCATGCGTTCGATGACATCGGGAAAAGCGCTCGCCGATACCGCGATCACGACAATATCTCGCAGTTTGGGATCGCGTTTGATCGCGGCGGTGGCGGCAAAACCATCGAGCACCGGCATGCGCACGTCCATCAATACCAACGAGACCGGACGTTCGCGCAATTGATCGAGCGCATGCTGGCCATGCTCAGCCTCGATGACCTCAATGTTGCTGGCGCGCAACATGCCACACAGTACTTGGCGGTTAATCGGATTGTCGTCGACCACCATCACTGTCACGACAGTGTCGGAGGTATCGATCACCTGGTAGCCGCCGCGCAATGGCCGCGCGGTAGTATCGCCGTGGCTCTGATGCAGCGGCAGGTAAAAACTAAAGCAGCTGCCTACGCCGACGGCGCTTTGCACACGTAATGCACCGCCCATCGCTTCGCACAAACGCACGCTGATCGGCAAGCCCAGACCGGTACCGCCACTGGCATCGCCGAGCTGCTGGAAAGGATGAAAAATTAGCGCCTGTTTTTCCGCCGGTATGCCGATGCCGGTATCGAACACCTCGAAGAAAATTTCTTCGGCACGCCGCCGCGACACCCGCATTTTGACGCTGCCGGCGGCCGTGAACTTCACCGCATTCGCCAGTAAATTCACCAGGATCTGCCGCAGCTTTACCTCATCAATGACAATATTCGCAGGCACGTCGTTGCCAATTTCGAGCGCATAACTCAAGCCCTTGGCCTCGACGCGCTCGCGCACGATATTGCTGACACTTTCCAATAGATCGAATAAATCGCAATGGCTCAACGCAATTTCGATTTTGCCGCTTTCGATTTTGGCAAGATCCAACACATCGTCGATCAGCGTGAGTAAATGTTGGCCGCAACTTTCGATCGCCAATAAATTGCTGCGCTGTTCGGCCGACACCGACTGATCGCGCAACAGAATCTGCGCGTAGCCAAGCACACCATTCAGCGGTGTACGCAATTCATGGCTCATGCTCGACAGAAATTGACTCTTCGCGTGATTCGCATCTTCGGCGGCAATGCGCGCTGCGACCAGCTCTTCTTCGATGCGTTTGCGGTCGCTGATATCGGTCACCGTGCCAAGCGCGCGCACCTGCACGCCGCTCTCATCGAACTCGACCGGCTGACCACGCGACATGAACCAACGATAGCTGCCATCGCTGGTGCGCATCCGAAACTCCAGCCCAAAGGTACCCGGCGTATAGCGCATGCGCCGATAGATTTGCTGTATCGACTCGACATCATCGGAATGAATCCAATCGCGCCACTCCTGCGCATCGATCTGCCGTGTTTGCGGGCTGTAACCGAGCTGCGCAAACAGGCTGCCACTCATGGTTAATATGTTGTCGCGCAGATCCATATCCCACAAATGGCTGTTGGCCGCGGCGAGCGCCATTTCAAAACGCTGCTCGTTAGTGCGCAACGCGTTTTCGATCCGACTGCGTTGCTCGATCATGCGATTGGCATCGAACGCGAGCTGCTCGAATTCGCCATACGGCAATTGATCGACATCGATGCTGCTGGAATGGCGACTGGCATCCGCGAAAAACTGGGTGAATCGCTGCAGCGCATGTTCGATCTGTCGCGCCAGCCGATGTGCAACCCACAGCGCCACCATCAGCAACACCAGCAAAAGGCCGAGCCCGAACGCAATGCGCTGGTTAATACTTCGCTGCATATCGATGCGCTGGGTGGCAATGCGCGCTTCGATGTGGTCGAGAAAAACTCCCGTCGCCACCCGCCAATGCCATCCCGGATAATCGCGAACGAACGCCAACACCGGCACCTTGGCACCGCTAGTCAATCGCGTGCGCTCCACTTGTTCCAACTGGCCTTGATACTTCTTCTGCTCGACCGCTACCGATATCGGCTGCGCCGTCGCGAACGCACGCGCAACCTCATCGCGATTGTTGGGCGTATAGCTGTCGAACAACACCCTGCCGCTTTCCGTCATCACGGTAATCAGCATATCGTCGGTCACAGTACTTTTCAGTCGCGCCAGCTCGGCGTGCTGAACCGCAACGGCCATATCCTCGGCATAGCTGACGGCGGCCACAAACACATCGAGCGGCGGGTAATAGCGCGCGTATTGCAAGGCCAGAAAGGCGCCCGTATTGTTGGGTTTGTTGTACCAGACCTCGATAAAACCTTCGCCGCTCGTTTGCACCCGCCGGGTCAACTCCTGCACCACACGAACGCCGTTCGCATCGACCACATCGAGCACATTGGTACCTTCACCCTGCGGAAATGCTGGTGACAGCACCGCAATGCCATCCATCGTGTTGATGTAGTAGTGACCGTTGATGCCGAATCGAATCGGCGCGAGGACATCGTGCGCACGCTGCAATGCCGCTGCGCGATCGGTGATTTTCTTTGCGTGATTGAGCACGCTGTCGATTTGCGCGATGCCGTTGTCGACCGCAGTGCGCAACTCTTCGCGCTGGCGCGTGTCGATGGCGGCGCGCTCAAACTCAAGACTTTCGACGATGCTATCGACACGCTGACGCAATACGCTCTGCTGCGTTTCGATATAGGTCTGACGCCAGATGTTGCTCTGTTCTTCGAATTGGCGGCGCTGATCCGATATCCAGAGCGAGCCCAATAACGCAACCGGCAGCATGGCCATCACGACCAGGCTGAGCAGATACGTTTGGCTCATGCTGCGTTTGCCGGACATTCCATTTGTTCCTTAAGTATTGGCAAGGCGGCGGGGATACGATATTTTCGTTATCGTTATGTCACCCCAAGCTATTCGGGACCTTTCAGAGTAGTGTTCGGTGATTGCACCCGGTATACGTATTTTACGCAGCGCGCATGTGTGCCGTGACGCCGATAACGCAACAACGGAAACGGGAGCTGGCATGAACGCCGAAACAGCAGAAGTTTATATCGTCGAGGATGACGATGCGGTACGCGAGTCGCTACAACTGGTACTCGAATCGGTCGGTTACAAAGCCCGCGCATTCTCCAGCGCCAACGCCTTTCTCGACAAATATCACGCTGACATGGCCGGCTGCCTGGTGCTGGACATTCGCATGCCGGGCATGAACGGCATGGAGTTGCAGCGCAAACTCAACGACTGCAATTCGATGCTACCGATTATTTTTGTGACCGGTCACGGCGATGTTCCCATGGCGGTGGAAGCCATGCAGCAGGGCGCGCTCGACTTCGTGCAAAAACCCTATCGCGAGCAGGAGTTGCTGGAAAAAATTGCGCGTGCCTTTGCGATCGACAAAGCCAATCGCGAGAGCCTGCAACAGCGGCAACAAATCGCGATCCGATTGCAGAATTTAACGCCGCGCGAACTCGATGTGCTGCGCCTGATGGTGGAAGGCAAAGCCAACAAAGTGATTGCGATCGATCTCGATATCAGCCAACGCACCGTCGAAATTCATCGCGCGCGGGTAATGGAAAAACTCGAGGCCAATTCGCTAGCGCATCTGGTGCGAATGGTGATGGCGGTCGATCCGGAATTACTGTCGCCGGGTGAAAGCCACTGAGCAATCGACGCTGTTCACCGCGTCATCAAGTGCACCGATAACGCGCAACAGCTCGTCGGTATCGAGATGCGCGCCGCCAAAATATTCCTCGGCCAGCGGCTTGATCTGACAGCGACCAGGCGGTAATTGCCCCGACGCCATCAACGCATGCATGCGCGGCAGAAAAATAAACTGCAGCCATTGCACAAACGTCAGCGTATCCACACAAAACGGTTCGGTGCTGGCGAGGGCTTCAGCGCTTGGTGTTTCGCTCTGCCACTGCTGCAAGCGGCGCAGCTCCGCCTCGATATCGATCAGCAGCGCGGCAACTTCAATATAAATCGACATAATTCCTCCGCCCGTAATTAGCGGCTGATATCGCGGCGAAACGGCGGCAGCGAATCGAGAATCGCGCGACCATATTGTTTGGTCACAATGCGTCGATCGAGCAGCGTAATTGCACCGCTATCGGTTTCGCTACGCAATAAACGGCCGCTCGCCTGCACTAACTTAATCGCCGCATCTGGCACCGCGATTTCCATGAACGAATTGCCGCCTCGCGCTTCGATCCATTCCGCCAGCGCGGCTTCGACCGGCGCATCGGGCACTGCAAAGGGAATTTTGGCAATCACGACATGGCGACAGTAATCACCGGGTAGGTCGACGCCTTCGGAAAAACTCGCCAGCCCGAAAATTACCGAGCCAATGCCGTTGTCGATACGCTCGCGATGCCGCAGCAGTAATTCGTGTTTGCTCAATGCATCCTGCATCAAAATGCGCTGCTGCCATTCTGCATTCAGCGCTTCAAACACATCCTCCATTTGTCGACGCGATGCGAACAACACCAGCGAGCCTTCGCTCGCGTTCAGCAATTGCGGCAGCATCGTTATTAGCATGGCGGTATGCGCATCCGGGTCGGTGGGATCGGCGCTCATCACCGGCACGCGCAGCACCCCAGCGCTGGCATGGTTGAACGGACTCGGCACCACGACGAATTTCGCCTCTTGCGGCACCCCTGAGCGCATTGCAAAACGATCGAATTTGCCGAGTGCGGTCAATGTCGCCGATGTCACCACCGCACCCGCGCAGCGTGACCACAAATGATGGCTCAACGTGCCAGCGGCGATAATCGGGCTGCAATGCAATTCGATATCGATGGCACCGACGTTATTTTCGATCGCCAGCACCCAGCGCGCGCGCGGCGGCTGCTCATCATCGACGGAGCGTGCGTAATAAAACCACAGCTCGCGATTGGCATCGGCGCGCATGCGCAGCATCGCAATGGCCGGCATCCAGCGCTCGGCAACGTCGCGTTCGATACTGCCGTTGCCATCGAGCGCATCCTCAAGCGCGGCTGCAACCCGACCGAGCCGTTCGGAAAGCTCTTCAAACTCGGCGCGCAATAATCCGGCCTGCTCGCGCAAAAATTCCGGCACGATGCCATTTTCAAAACGATATTGCGGCGCCCGCGGTTGGCGTTGCTGGCGCGGCTCATCGACCTGCGCGAGCAATTCTTCAAGCGGCGCACGCAATGCTGCAAGCAACTGTCGCGTTTCGTGAATAACGCCGGGTAAATTTTCCAACTGTCGCGTGATATTTTCTGCGGCGCCTAATTCGGCCGCGGCATTCGCGAGTAATTTAATACTTTGCTCGAGCCATTTATCGGTTGCGCGCAAGCGGCTCGAATACGCGAAATGATCGCGCGCTTTATCGGGCAGATGATGTCCTTCGTCGAAAATGTAAAGCGTGCCCTCGGGTGCCGGCAAAATCGCACCGCCGCCGAGCGCCAAATCGGCGAGCACGAGATCGTGATTGGTGACGATCACATCGACCTGATCGATTGCATCGCGCGCTTTAAAAAAGCTGCATTGCCGCACATGCGGGCAACGTCGACCGGTGCACTGCGCGTGATCGGTCGATACGCGCGCCCATAAATTTTCGGTGATTTGTTCCGGCCATTGATCGCGATCGCCATCCCACTTGCCGCTCGCGAGTTTTTCGAGCATGTGCTCTAACATTTGCGCAGTGGCGCTATCGAGCTGCTGCTGTAATTCATCCGGATATAACGCGAGCGACGGATTGAAACCCGGCTGCGCGGCAAGCGTATTATCGAGTTTGGCGAGGCACAGATAACGCCCGCGACCTTTGGCGAGCGCGAATGAAAAATTCAAACCGCTGTGCTTTTGCAAATCCGGCAAATCCTTGTAAACAATTTGCTCTTGCAACGCGACGGTAGCGGTAGCAATGACCAATTTCTTTTCGAGCGCCTGCGCCACCGGAATTGCCGCTACGCTGTATGCCATGGTTTTACCGGTACCGGTACCCGCTTCCACCACTGCAATGGCGCATTCGTCTTTGTCGTCGGCATTCATCAACGCGCGCGCGACCTCGGCAATCATTAGGCGCTGGCCGTAACGCGCCTTTAATTGCTTGCTCTCCAACCA